>WLWI01000023.1_pt1 | contig 322934 bp, 319 predicted proteins | sample 6701501 | NCBI WGS metagenome assembly WLWI01 (sample SAMN12718690, study PRJNA515312) | sponge metagenome | isolation source: marine sponge | host: Mycale hentscheli | place: New Zealand: South Island, Marlborough, Capsize Point | collected 2014-11-01 | reverse complement strand
CTGCCAGCGATCCCATAACTCCGTCTTCTGCGCAGACGTTAAACCTGGACGATACCTTTGACCCATATCCAATCACTCCATCTTTGCTTCCAAGATAAAGTGTTGCGTCGACCAGTTGAGATCACCGTTTAATAACGGCCGTTGTCGTCGCGGTTGTTCTTGTCATCAGTTTTTTTGTGGTCCGCTACGTCATCCGGTTGAGGCTAAAAAGTATAACTGACCAAGGTGATTAACCCCGAGCGCGGTAACGCCGCGCTGTGGAATCGCGTATTATTTTGAGACATGAATAAACAAGAGGCCATCAAAAGACTGCGGAAACGTCTCGTCGCGCTGCTCGCGGGCCTCGCCCTGTCCTATGTCATTTCGTTCGGCGTGGCGATTTTTCTGGTGGTCGATGCCGAACTCATGGCCGACGAAACCGGCAAACCGATCGTCATTGGCATCGCCATTGTCGCTGTCGGCCTCGCCTTCCTTCATGTGCGCGCGCAATTTCGCCGCTACGACTATCTGGTGCGCATGGCCGAAGGAATGGAAGATGAATGAGCGGCGATAATTCGGTAAGGCGTTAGCCGCAGCTTCCGCAAATGCCGTCGGCGGGTTTAAAGCTGACGCAGAGCTTGCCGGCATCGGCGCAGGCCAGGTCCATATTTTTAAGACCGCAGCGCATATTGCCGCCCGACGTCTCGCCCTCGAAATGCCCACAGCGCGTACAAACGCCGAAATCCGTGCTACCGCAGCGGTTTTGCATTTCGCCGCAGAGCTGGGTCAGCGCGGAGGTCAGCGATTGGGACAAATTGGCGTCGAGTCCCCGCACCGCAATATCAAGGCAGTTCAGGGGATCCTCGTTTAACAGCGCCGCCCCCTCTTCCGTGATCGCCAGATGACGCACCCGTTTGTCGGTCTTGTGGGCTACCCGCCGCACATAGCCCTTCTTCTCTAGCGCTTTAAGAGTCTGGCTCGCGGTACCCTTTGTGGTGCCGAGAAAAACCGCCAACCCGCCCGGGGTGCGCGACAATTGGTTGGCGCGCGCGACAAAACGCAAGCTATCCCATTGGGCCGGATTGAGACCATGGGAGTATTGCAGGCCTCGCGCCATACGGCCGACGCGATCCAGGAGTCGCGTCAAATCTTCATGTTTTTCAGTAGGTTCTACGGTGGGTTTAAAGTTTATCGCCATGATTTTTATGTTCGATAGGTCAGCTGCGCTATATCGTTCCGATAGTGTCGAGTCGATAACATCTTGCGCAACCTGTCTCCATCCTCTATATTTTTACCATAGCGAGTCGATACCAATTATCCCCGCACGCCTTTTGTGGATATAGAACAAGTCGTCGGGTTGTCAAAAGGAATGTCACATGGCCACATTTGCATCGCACGATATAGAACGCGGAAACCGGCGTTATGCGGCGTCGGTCATGCGCGCGCCTGTCCTTGAACGCGAGCACGAATTCGACCTTGCACGCCGTTGGCGCGATCATAAAGACGAAGACGCGCTGCACGAGATCATCGAAGCCTACGCCCGATTCGTTTTGCGGATCGCGTGGAAATTCCGCGGCTATGGGTTACCGGTCGGTGATTTAGTGCAAGAAGGTAATATTGGCCTCATGGAAGCGGCACAGCGTTTCGATCCCGAGCGCAATGCCCGGTTCTCGACCTATGCCTCCTGGTGGATCATGGCCGCCATTCAGGACCATATCCTACGCAATAACTCCATTGTCCGGGTCGCGACGACCCCGGCTCAGCGACGCCTGTTCTTCAACCTGCGACGGGTGCGCGCCAAGCTTGCGACCGGCATCGACGGCGAGCTGACGGATTTCGACCGCGAGGTCGTCGCCCAGCATCTCGACGTGAAGGTGAAGGACGTGGAGCGCATGGAGGGCCATTTAAGCGGCGCCGATAGCTCGCTCAACGCCACGGTCAGCACCGAGGACGATTTACAGTTCCAAGATCTGCTTGCCGATGAAGGCCCTAACCCAGAAGAGGTTACGGCATCTCAGGTCGACGGCGAAACCCGCTCGAAATGGCTGCACGAGGCGTTGGATACACTTAGCGATCGCGAACGTAAGATTATCGCCCGGCGGTTCCTAGAGGACGATAAGAGCACTTTGGCGGAAATCGGCGAGAGTTTCGGCGTCAGCAAGGAGCGCATTCGCCAGATCGAATCGAAGGCTCTGGATAAGCTTCGCCACGAGCTTAAGCAGCACGCGGTGAACCCCAGCGAGCTGCTCAGTCTAAATCTTACGCATTAATGCTGAGCGCCGGCTAAGCGGCGCGGCGTAAAGGACCAGTCGAACAGTCGAAACCGCTTAAGCGGCGGTTTCGACGCGACTGAATTCAGAAACGCGCGGTCCGAAACCGAGCTGCTGCAGCCAGAAGCTCTCAATATTGCGGAGAATATCGTTGGCGTTGGTCAGGGTTTCCGGGTCGAGGCCGGCGTCGCTGACTTCCGTGGCGTGGCGCTCGAACATAATTTCCAGAGCCCGGCTCAGAGCCAAACCCTTATCGGTCAGCCGAACCCGGACCGAACGGCGGTCATGGGACGAGCGTTCCTGGTGCAAATAGCCGTTTTCCGTCATTTTCTTGACGTTATAGGAAACGTTAGAACCCAGATAGTAGCCGCGCAGCGTCAACTCACCGACCGTCAGCTCATCGCCGCCGATATTGTACAAGATCAACGCCTGGACGTTGTTAATGTCCCGCACATCGGTGCTGTCGAGCTCATTCTTAATGACCTCGAGAAACTGCCTATGCATCCGTTCGAGCGCATTAATTGTCGTTAGATAAGCCTGCTTCACGGTCCGCCCTCCCGGGTTTTGTGTGATGAATTCGAGCCGCAATTATCGCTTTAAGGGGTTAAAGATGGCTTAAGGTAATTTAACCAAAAACCGCTCTAAAATTGATTGAATTTGTTGCTATTTGGACAGTTTCAGCTATCTCGGATTTGCCGAATAATCGCCGAAAAATCAAGCTCTGCGTTGCGCCCCGAGCTGGCGAACGCATCGAACAGTTCGGTGGCGTGCGCCGCCAATGGGGTATTGGCGTCTGCCGAGGCGGCGGCTTCCTGAGACAGCTTCAAATCTTTTAACATCATGGCGACGGTAAAACCCGCCTCATAATCGCGATTGGCCGGCGACGTGGGCACCGGGCCCGGCACCGGGCAATAGCTTGACATGGCCCAACATTGGCTGGTCGCCGTGGAGACGATATCCCAGAGTTTCTGTGCATCAAGATCGAGTTTTTCGCCCAACAGGAACCCTTCGCTGACCGCAATCATCTGGATTGCCAGCATTAAATTGTTGCAAACCTTGACCGCCTGGCCACTTCCCGGGCCCCCGGCATGGAAAATATTCTTACCCATGGCCGCCAAGATCGGTTCGGCACGGCCAAAAGCGGCGTCGGTGCCGCCGCACATGAACGTCAGGGTGCCGGCCTCCGCGCCGCCGATTCCGCCGGAGACCGGCGCATCGATCATTTCCAGCCCCTTGTCGGCGGCAACCGCAATGACCTCACGCGCCGTCGTCACATCGATGGTGGAAGAATCGATTAACAGCGTGCCGGCGCCAACCGTGTCGATAATCTTGTCGTCGTCGATAAAGACCGAGCGCACATGAGCCCCGGCCGGCAGCATAGTGACGACCACTTCCGCATCGGCCGCAGCGGCCGCGGCGTTGTCGGCGGCAGTTGCCCCAGACGCCACCGCCCGCGCTACCGCATCGGGCACCAAATCGAAGGCGGCAACGCTATGGCCGGTCTCAATTAAATTGGCCACCATCGGGCCGCCCATATTGCCCAGTCCAATAAATCCGATCTTCGACATGCTCTCTCCCCTTTAAGCGTACGCCGTTAGCCGAAATCCGGCTCACCGGCGGCGGCTGCAAAATATTCATCGACATCGCTATCGCTCACACCGGCCAAATCGGCGGGTTGCCACTTTGACGCCCCATCCTTATCGATGACCACGGCCCGGATGCCTTCGAATAAATCATGGCCCCGGAAACATCGGTCGGCAATGCGATATTCCATTGTCATGGCGTCTTCGAAGCGCACCAGCGTCGGGCCGAGGCGGAGCTGGCGATAGGATACTTTCAAGCTGGTCGGCGATTTGACGGCCATCGCCATGACGGTTTCTCCCGCCCAGTTGCTGCCTTCAGCGTTCAAGCGCTCGATAATCTCCTCAACGCTGCCACCCGAAAAACACCGATCGATCGCCTCACGATGGTCGGACAGCGTATCGGGGCCGGGGTCGCCAGTGAGTTCGGCCAGTATCTTGTCGATGCTCTCATTGTCACTGGCGCCGCCAGCCAGGGTATCGATGACTGCGTTAAGACGCTCGGACGGGATGAAAACATCGCCGATACCGGCGTACAGACAATCGGCAGCGCGCAACCGTTGGCCGGTCAGGCCAAGATACATGCCGATTTCGCCGGGACAACGCGGCAGAAACCAACTGGCGCCGACGTCGGGAAACAGCCCGATACCGGTTTCCGGCATGGCAAACAGGGTTTGCTCAGTGACTACCCGGTGCGACCCGTGGATCGAGACGCCGACGCCACCACCCATCACCACCCCATCCATCAGGGCAATATAGGGCTTCGGATAATTAAAAATGGTGACGTTCTGGGTGTACTCGGCGCCGTAGTAGGTCGGTCCAAAATCGGTACCGCGCTTGTCATAGAGATCGCGAATATCGCCGCCGGCGCAAAAGGCGCGGTCGCCGGCTCCCTGAATGACCACCGCGGAGATCGACGCATCGCCCGCCCAGGCATGAAGCTGCGGCTCCATCGCCTCGACCATGGCCAGCGATAGGGCATTCAGCGCTTGTGGTTTATTCAGCGTAATAATTCCGAGGGCGCCCCGGGATTCAAAGATAACTTCGGAAGTATCGGACATCTTATTGTTTTAACTACTGTCTTAGAAAGTCGCGGGCGATGATGACGCGCATAATCTCGTTTGTGCCTTCGAGAATCTGATGGACCCGTAAATCGCGCAAATAGCGTTCAATCGGGAATTCCTTGAGATAACCGTATCCGCCGTGGAGTTGTAGCGCGCGGTTGACGATGTCGAAGCCCTGGTCAGTTGCCAGGCGCTTCGCCATCGCCGCCGCCGCCGTGGTGCCCGGCGCGCTATTATCGAGCATCCAGGCGGCGCGGTGCAGCATCACCCGCGCCGATTCGAGTTCGGTCGCCATGTCGGCCAGTTGAAACTGCAAGGCCTGGAATTCGGCCAGGGTTTGTCCAAATTGCTTGCGGGTCTTCATATGTTCACGGGCCAATTCCAGGCAGGCGCGCGCGCCACCGGTCGAGCAGGCGCCGATATTGATGCGGCCACCGTCGAGGCCCTGCATGGCGATCTTAAATCCGTCGCCCTCCTCGCCGATACGATTGGCCACGGGGACACGGCAATCTTGAAAAATTACCGCCGCCGTTAGTTGGCTATTCCAGCCGAGCTTCTTTTCCAGCTTGCCGAAACTGAGGCCCGGGGCGTCTTTTTCGACGGCGATACACGAGATGCCGTCGGCCCCTTCACCGCCCGTGCGCAGCATGCACACATAGATATCCGAGGCAGACCCGCCGGATATGAAGGCCTTCTCGCCATTGATCACATAATCGTCGCCGTCGCGCACCGCGCGTGAGGTCAACGCCGCCGCATCGGATCCGGCGCCGGGTTCGGTCAAGCAATAGCTGGCGAAATGCTCCATGGTCATGAGCCTGGGCAACAAACGGGCGCGGATCTCATCGCCGCCAAACCGGTCGATCATCCAGGACGACATATTGTGGATCGAGATATAGGCCGCCGTGGACGGGCACGCTGTCGCCAATTCCTCGAAGATGAGCGCCGCGTCGAGCCGTCCCAGGCCCGAGCCGCCATGGGCCTCACTACAATAAATGCCGGCAAGACCCTGGGCGGCTGCCTGGCGCAGGGTATCGACGGGGAATATGGTCTCGGCATCCCATCGCGCGGCGTGGGGCAGCATTTCATCGGTGGCAAAGCCGCGCGCCATATCCTGAATGGCGATCTGTTCTTCGCTAAGCTGAAAATCCACGGCCCACAGCCTCCCCTAACCTCGTGCGCGATAATAGCTGCGGTTTGCCAGACCGCAAGGAACAGCACAATAATACCGATGAGACATGGCAGCGGGCCGCCGGTAGCGCTATGTTGCCGGTCGTAAATTTGGCTTTTGGCGAAAGATCGATAGTGCAATGACCCGCGGCCCGACCACGCCCATTGGCGCCTATCCGCAGACCCGCATGCGCCGCAATCGGCGCTATGACTGGTCGCGGCGCATGGTGCGCGAAAATCAGCTCAGCCCAGACGATTTCATTTGGCCGCTCTTCGTGCGCGATGGCACCGGCACCGCCGAGGATATCCCCACCATGCCGGGGGTGGTGCGCCGCACCGTCGATTTGCTGGCCGACGCGGTTGGCGAGGCCAAGGGGTTGGGCATTCCCTCGGTGGCGATCTTCCCGGCGATCGATCCCGATCTCAAAACCCCGATGGCCGAGGAGGCCTGGAACCCGGACAATTTGGTGTGCCAGGCCATTCGCACCATCAAGGATGCCCATCCCGAGGTCGGTATCGTCTGCGACGTGGCCCTCGACCCCTTCAACTCAGACGGCCATGACGGCATCGTGCGCGATGGGCATGTGGCCAATGACGAAACCATCGAAGCCCTGTGCCGCCAGGCCTTGGTTCAGGTAGAGGCCGGATGCGATATCATCGCACCGTCGGACATGATGGACGGACGGGTCGGAGCTATCCGTGAAGCCCTCGATACCTCGGGATGCGAGCAAGCCCAAATCATGTCTTACGCCGCGAAATTTTCTTCGGCCTTTTACGGCCCGTTCCGCGACGCCATCGACAGTTCCGGATTTCTCGCTGGCGAGACCAAGGATACCTACCAGATGGATCCGGCCAATACCGACGAGGCCCTGCGCGAGGTTGCCCTCGATATTGCGGAAGGCGCGGACATGGTCATGGTCAAGCCCGGCCTGCCCTATCTCGATATCATTTGGCGGGTCAAGGAGCGCTTCGGCGTGCCGACCTTCGCCTACAATGTCAGCGGCGAGTACGCCATGCTGCGTTTCGCCGCCGAAGCCGATGCAATCGACTTTACCAAGGCGATGATGGAAACCCTGGTCTCGTTCAAACGCGCCGGTTGTAACGGGGTGCTGACCTATTTCGCCGTCGACGCCGCCCGTCTGCTCGGTGATCAGTAAGCCAATGACCGAGCACGATGCGCGGGACGGTAACGGCGCGCCACCGCCGTTTTTCGTTTATTACAATCCCCGGGTTCATATGTTTAAGCTTATGGCCATTCTGGCGATTGCCATCGTCTTGGCGCTATTGCCGTTCCTGGTCGAGAATGTCGAAACCGACCCGTTTCGTTTGATCGGCGGGATCGTCATCGTATTTCTGATCTGGGCCTATCTGACCGGCAGCCGCATTCGCGATCGCCGCCCCCAGGTAGTGGTCGACCCCGATGGCATCTATGTGCGTGACTGGCATTCTGACATTGTGCCGTGGGAAGACATCGAATTCATTTCCCATTCCAGTTCGGTGCGACGTGGCATCATCAGCGCCCTGACACGCTCGCGGCGCGGGCCCTATCTGCTGTTTAGCTTTAGCCGGATGCCAACGTTCATTGCCTCGGTGCCACCGCCTTTCTCCTTCTTCCAGAGAATGTGGAACGATATCGAACTGCAGGAGCCCGCGATTATGGAATATGGTTTGGACACCAAGGCCACGGTGATCTTGCGCGCCATTCAAGACCACATCGCTTATTGGCAAAACACCCCCAATGACACGGGCGACAAGACAACAATCGTCCCGCCACCCTTGGGATAAATTCGACCTTCAACTATTGTTGAAGGGAGCTAGCGCGACTACGATTTAATCCGTACCAATAATAAAAAAGCGGCCCGTTCGTCGATCAACCGCAATCGACCCGATACAGAGGAGACAGATAGATGACTTTGCAAATTGGCAACACCGCACCTGATTTCGTTGCTGAAACCACTGAAGGCAGCATTAATTTTTACGACTGGGTCGGCGACAGCTGGTGCGTTCTGTTTTCCCACCCGAAGGATTTTACGCCGGTCTGTACAACCGAACTTGGCTATATGGCTAAGTTAAAACCCGAATTCGACAAGCGTAACGTCAAAATCATCGGCCTCAGCATCGATCCGGTCGACAATCACGACAAATGGCTGAAGGACATTGAGGATACGGCAGGCGTTCCGGTCAGCTATCCGCTCATCGGCGACACAAACCTCGCCGTGGCCAAACTTTACGGCATGCTCCCGGCCGACACTGAAGGCGGCGCCGAAGGGCGCACGCCAGCTGACAATGCCACCGTGCGCAATGTCTATGTCGTCGGCCCTGATAAGGGGATCAAGTTGATGATTTCCTATCCCATGAGCACCGGCCGCAACTTCGATGAAATTCTGCGCGCCATCGACTCGCTGCAACTCACCGCGAACCATCAAGTGGCAACCCCGGTGAATTGGAAGCAGGGCGAGGATGTCATCATTCTGCCGGCCATTTCTGATGAAGTAGCAAAAGGGAAATACCCGGACGGCTGGGAATCACCTAAGCCTTATATCCGGATCGTTCCTGATCCGAGCTATGGATAGCCACCATATTATGAATTGAAACGGGCGCTCTTCAGAGCGCCCGTTTCGCGTTTAGTCGGCAGCCATCGGCATGCAAGCTTCCGCGTTCAATCCTTCGAGGAAGTGCACAATACCGCGGTCATGCCACCGGCCACCACGTCCATGAAAACCAACATGCCCGCCGCTGGGCGTGATCACCGGCATCAGGTGATCGTTCGTCGACCAATCGACCGCGTGATACATCTCGACCGGTATCCAGGGATCGTTCGCGGCGTGAATGAGCATCGTCGGTATTTTGATCCCATCGAGAAATTGCGCCGCGGAGCTTTGCGCGTAGTAATCGTCGGCGTCGGCAAAACCATTCAGCGGCGCCACCACTCTGTCATCGAGGGTATAGATCGTCTTCGAGCGGCGCACCGCTTCTATTTGCTGGTTATCGAGGATCGAGGGACCGCCAAGCCATTCGCGCTTAGTGTTGGAAACAAGCCAGCGGTGATAAACGATATTTCGTGCCGCGTTTATGCGTTGGGTGGCGAGGCCAAGATCGATCGGCGCCGATATGGAAATAGCGGCATCGAGAGGCGTCACCGTTCCCTCCTCGCCCAAATATTTCATCAACACGCTTCCGCCGAGCGAAAAGCCGACGGCAGCCAGGCCGTTTACAGTAAGCCGCCGCGGAATGTCGCCGAGCACGCGTCGCACATCTTCGCTGCGCCCGGCATGATACATTTCCTGACACGCTGAGCGCGTCGGCCCTGCACCGCGAAGGTTAAGGCGCATCACTGGGAATCCGCTTTCCAGCAGATGCCGCGCCGTCGCCAAGACATAAGCGCTATCTGCACAGCCGGTAAAACCATGGATCAGCAGCACCGTGGGGAGTTTGCGGTCATTGGCCGGCCGATGGAACGACGCGCTCAATCGGTCACCGCTCTCCATGGGAAAGAAAAACGCCTCTGCCGGCCAGGCTTTTAGTTCCGCATAGTCATGCAGCACATGGTTGCGCACGGTCTGCAGATCCGGCCCCCACCAGGGAAAACGTGCGCGAAATGGCGGAAAGGATTCCGGAATACCAATCATGCGCCGAGAAATCCTCGAATAGCGGCAATTTGACCATCCGCCTGCAAGGCGGGGGCATGGCCGATGCCGGTGAACTCGAGCAGCTCCGCCTCGGGGCCGCGGCGGGTCATCTCCGACGCCGTATCGGATAGCAGGATGTCGGACTCCGCACCACGCAGTACCAAGACCGGGCACGAAATTGCATCCCAAAAAGACCATATATCGACATCGATCATCGGTCCGTGGCGAAAGGCGTCGGTTATCGCAGGGTCGTAGGAGGGACTTATCGTACCATCATCGTTTTGACGCGCCCCGTGGGTTGCCATGCGTTGCCACTGCTCGTCGCTTAAGGGGCCAAACGGCGCATATACTTTCCGTAGATAGGACTCGAAGGCCATCATATCAGCGAATTTATTGTCGCCGACCATGTACGCCCCAATACGTTCCAGCGCGACTTTGGGAACAAACGGACCGATATCATTGATCACCAATCGGCGTATCGGGCTGTCCGGCATAGCTGCCAGCATGATGCCAATAAGACCCCCCATCGAGGTTCCGACCCAATCGATGCGATCGACGCCAAGCCGGGCGATCAACGCATTCGCGTCCGCCATATACTGGGCATAGTTGTAACCAGCCGCATCCGCCAACCAGCCGCTTTGCCCACGCCCAACGACGTCGAGGCAGGCCACGCGGTGGGACGATTGCAAATTTCCCGCCAGAGCATCGAAGCTGCGAGCATTTTGGCTCAGTCCATGGACGCACACGATTGTGCCATCGTCGGGACTTCCCCATTCCGTATAATGGAGCCGGTGAAAGCCTTTTGGATTTAAACCAAGAAATGAACGTGACCGCATCAAAGCGCGTCTCTACCTTAATCGAACAACTGAAGACATGACGTTTGCAGCCCCCTAGAGCAGCATGCAGCCATGGGGTCAAGATACGGAGGACACGATGACGGAAATTTTAGTCGAACCGCCCCGCCCGGAGGACAAGGAGAGCTGGCGCGAACTCTTCGAAGGTTACCAGAATTTTTACAAGGTGCCGGAAAACCCACAGGTCGCCGAAACGGTTTGGCAATGGATTCACGACCCGGCCCATGCCACAGAATGCCTACTGGCACGGGAAACATCTGGCGCGGTCGTCGGTCTAGCGCACTTTCGAGATCTGCCACGGCCGCTTTCCGGGACCACGGCCGGGTTTCTCGACGATTTGTTCGTCACGCCCGAGGCGCGCGGCAGCGGCGCCGCCGACGCCTTGATCGCGGCGGTCAGCGCCATTGGCCGCGAACGGGGTTGGTCCTGGCTGCGCTGGTTCACAGCCGAAGACAATCACCGCGCCCGCGCCTTCTACGATCGGGTTGCTTATCTAAGCCAATGGCAGACTTATCAAGTCGATCTTTAGGATAATCGCTTTGCGGAAAACCGTTCGATATCTGGGATATGCCGTCGCCGGCTTAGCGGGGCTGGTGATCGTTATTTTCATCACCGTCGCGGTGGGGAGCGCAATCATCCTCGACACAAGCGTTCCCGAATATACGGGCCGCGACCGGATTGCTCAATTGGATGGTTCCGTAACGGTTATCCGTGACCGCAATGCGGTTCCCCACATCTTCGCCGACACCTCGCTCGACGCTTACCGGGCGCTCGGTTACCTCCACGCCCAAGACCGCTTTTTCCAGATGGAGATGGCACGGCGCATTGGAACCGGTCGGCTATCGGAATTGATCGGCGCCACAGGTCTGCGCACCGATCGTTTCATGCGCACCCTGGGCATTGGCGCACTAGCCGACGCGGCGGTCGCCAATGCCGCACCGGAAACGCGTGAGGTTCTCGATGCCTATACCGACGGTGTGAACGCCTGGCTCGACTCGCCCCATACGGGCCGGCCGCCGGAACTGATCTTTTTGGCCGAACAGCCGAGGCCCTGGCGCGCCGCCGACAGCGCGATCTGGGGCCGACTGATGGCCTTGCTGTTATCGGGCAATTGGACCGATGAGTTGCTGCGATCGCAATTAGCCGCACGACTGGCTCCGGAACAAATCAACGATTTATGGCCTGGCGAACCGGGGAACACCCCCACGACGCTGGCCGACCTGGGCGGCCAACTCAACCTCGCTGATATCGACAGGGCTATTCCGGAATTTCTATTTCAGGCCAGCGCCTCCAACCAGTGGGTGGTTGACGGCGATCGCAGCACCAGTGGCAAGCCTTTGCTGGCTAACGACCCCCATCTCGGATTCATGGCGCCGGGCATGTGGTATTTGGCTCGCATCGTGACGCCGGATTTCACCGGCGCCGGGGCCACATTACCCGGCCAGCCTTTCTTCGCGGTCGGCCACAACAGCGATCTCGCCTGGGGCTTCACCACCACCCATGCCGACACTCAGGATTTATTCATCGAGCGCCTCAATCCCGACGATCCGAGCCACTATCTGGTACCCGGCGGCAGCCTGCCCTTCGAGATACGGCGCGAAGAAATATCGGTTCGTTTTCGCAGCGAACCGGAAATACTGAATGTTCGCAAAACGCGCCACGGCCCGGTCATATCGGACATCAGCTCTACTGCCGCGACGGTGGCGCCGGCAGGCCATGTATTGGCCCTCGCCTTCCCGGCATTACGGTCCGATGATCGAACCGCCGACGCGCTGTTCGGCATCAACCGCGCCAAGACCCGCGATGAGCTGATGACCGTGTTGGCGCAGTTCCACTCGCCGATGCAAAATATGGTCTACGCCTTCACCAATGGCGATATCGGTTTTGTGGCGCCGGCACGCGTTCCCCTTCGCAAAAGCGGTGACGGGCGGACGCCAGTTCCCGGATGGACCGGCGATCACGATTGGCAGGGCTTTATCCCCTTTGCCGAATTGCCCCAGCAGCACAATCCGACGCGGGGCTGGATTGCCAACGCGAATAATCGCGTGGTCGACAACGAGTACCCCTACTTGATCACCCCCGATTGGCCAGAGGGCTACCGGGCGCAGCGTGTCTCGCGGTTGCTCGGAAACGCCGCCCAACATGACAGCGACAGCTTCGCCACCATACAAAGCGATATCGTCTCGCCGGCCGCGACAGAACTGTTGCCGTTACTGTTGCGTCATCTCGACCCGCCCCACGATGCCGTTTCCCAACAAGCGATCGACCTGTTGCGCGACTGGGATAGCGCCATGGCGCGCGCTCAGCCCCAACCCTTAATATTCACCACCTGGCTGCAATCGCTCGGGACTGAACTTTACGATGACGAGTTAGGACCGCTGGCGCCGCGCTACGGCGGTGTTCGCCCCCGCGTGGTGCAACGCATGTTGAATGAGCGTCCCGATTGGTGCGACGACATCGATACGACGGCGACCGAGGACTGTAGAGCGGTGGTTACCGCGGCGTTTACAGCTGCCATCGACGATCTGCGTGAACGGCTGAGCGATGACCCCACGGCATGGCGCTGGGGCGACCTTCATGTGGCGCGCTTCGAACATCCGATACTGCGTCGAATTCCAGTCTTGGGCGACTTATTCGCGGTGACAATCGCCACCAGTGGCGGGGACTTCACCATCAACCGAGGCACTCCACGGGTGACGAATAAGAGCCCGTTTACTCACGTCCATGGCGCCGGACTCCGGGCGATCTTCGATCTTTCCGATCTCGATAATTCGCGCCTGATGATCGCTACCGGGCAATCGGGACATGTCCGCTCACCCTACTTCGCTAACACCACGGTCGATTGGCGCGACGGACGCTATCTCGTGTTAAAAGGTGATCCTATGAATGTACGTGACAGGACAACCGGCGAGTTGATTCTCGAGCCATGACCATAACGCGCAAAGATATCGAGGCCGCGGCCACTGTCATTCAGGGCTCGGTGGTCCATACGCCAACTGTTCTGTCCCCGGGACTATCGCGGGTCGCCGGCATGGATCTGTATCTCAAGCTCGAGAACCTGCAGCACACTGGATCGTTCAAAGTGCGTGGCGCGCTCAACAAACTCACCAGCCTGCACCGCGAAGAGACCACCGGAATCATCGCTTGCTCCGCCGGCAATCATGGGCAAGGCGTTGCCTATTTTGCCGATAGGCTGGGTTTTCCCGCGACCATCGTCATGCCCAAGGATACGCCGTTCACGAAGATCGAACGAACCGAGCGCTACGGCGCTAAAGTGGTGTTGGAAGGTGATTCGCTCGCCGACGCTCAGGCATTTACCAATGACCTAGCATCGACAGAGAAGCTGACCTTCATCCATCCCTATGATGACCCGCACGTCATCGCGGGCCAGGGCACGATCGGCCTTGAAATGCTCGCCGACTTGCCGGAGTTGGATACCATCGTTGTGCCGGTCGGCGGTGGCGGTCTGATCGCCGGCATCGCCACAGCGGCAAAAGCGATCAAGCCGGACATCCGGATCATCGGGGTCGAGACGGCGTCTTATCCATCAATGCGCGACGCCTTGGCTGGCCGACCAGTCACGGCTGGCGGCGCGACCCTGGCCGAGGGAATCGCGGTGAAGACACCGGGGGCGCACACCCTGCCCATCATCCGCAACTTGGTCGACCAGATTATCGTGCTTGACGAGCTGGCTATCGAAAACGCCGTCGAGCTGATGGCCGATACTGGCCGGTTGGTGGTTGAAGGGGCCGGCGCGGTGCCGCTAGGGGCGGTCCTGGCTGAACCCGACCTGTTCCGCGACAGCGTCACCGGCCTGGTGGTCAGCGGCGGCAATATCGATATGCGGGTGCTCGCCTCGGTCCTGCTGCGCGGCTTGGTGCGGGGCGGCCAATTGGTACGACTGCGGATCCAAATCACCGATGCACCGGGTAATTTGGCCCAAGTGACCCAGATTATCGGCAAAGCCGGCGGTAATATCGTGGAGATCGTGCACCAACGCTTATTCTACGATGTGCCAGTAAAACAGACCGATATCGACGTTGTAATCGAGACCCGGAACGCCAGTCATACCGCCGAAATTCAGGATAAGCTTGAAGGCGCCGGCTGGCCGACCTTTGCGCTCAGCGATATCGCCGCCTCGCCACCATCGTCCTAAACGGCTTTTTAACCACTCTCACGCAATCTAGCCCAAACTAAATGCCGCAGAATTCAGCGGGTTGGGATTACTATGTTTGTATTAATCGGGTGGGTCATCGTCGCCGCTTCCGTTTTGGGAGGATATGTCGCCTTGGGCGGCAAGCTCATCGTGCTGTATCAGCCGTTCGAGTTGGTGATCATTGGCGGCGCGGCTGTTGGCGCCTTTATCGCCGGCAATCCGAAATGGGTCATCAAATCAACTGGCGGGGCTGTAAAGACCGCCTTTAAGGGGCCGGCGAAAAGTAAGGACGATTATCTCGAATTACTATCGATGATGTACGCCACCTTCAAGTTGGCGAAGACCAAGGGCAATCTCGAACTCGAACAACATATCGAGAACCCGGAAGAAAGCACCCTATTCTCAAATTTCCCCGGCTTCCTGAGCGACCATCATGCGGTAGAGTTTTTCTGCGATTACTTGCGCCTGGTCACGCTCGGCACCGAGAAAGCCCATGAACTCGAAGCGTTGATGGATGAAGAAATTGAAATCCATCATCATCAAGACGAAACGGTCGCCAGCGCCATGCAGGGCATGGCCGACGGTTTTCCCGCGCTGGGGATTGTCGCGGCCGTGTTGGGCATTATCAAAACCATGGGCTCGATCACCGAACCGCCGGAAATTCTCGGCAAGCTGATCGGTGGCGCGCTGGTCGGTACGTTCTTGGGCATTCTCTTGGCCTATGGGTTTGTCGCGCCCCTGGCGACCGCGATCAAAGGCGCGCAAGAAGCCAATAGCAAATATATCGTCTGCCTCAAGGCCGGCATCCTGGCCCATGTCCAAGGTTATGCCCCGGCAGTGTCGGTCGAGTTCGCCCGCAAGGCCTTGATGTCAGGCGAACGTCCCACCTTCGCCGAGCTGGAAGAAGCGACCGCAGCCGCACCGACCGCTTAAGGCAAAGCGGCAAACGATAGTGACTTTATGACGGATCTCCTCGATCAACCGATCATAATCAAGAAGGTCAAGAAGGGTGGCCATGGCCACCATGGCGGCGCGTGGAAAGTCGCCTATGCCGATTTCGTGACCGCCATGATGGCGTTCTTTCTGTTGCTGTGGTTGCTCAACGCGACCACCGAAGAACAGAAAAGCGGCCTCGCCGACTATTTCTCGCCGGCCTCGGTATCCAGCACGGGCAGCGGCTCGGGCGGTGTCTTGGGTGGACAATCGATCAGCGTCGAGGGCAATCAGGTTTCTGCTGGCGGCCCAACCGAAGGCGGCGCTACCCTGCCGATCCCGCCGAGCCAGACCCCCCCGGCGGAAGTCGAAAGTGACGATCCGGACGCCGAAGTGGTCGACTCCGATACCGCCGAAGAAGTGGTGCAAGAAAGTGTCGACGAGTTACTTGCCCGGCACGAACAGGAACAATTCGAGGCGGCGGAGGACAGTTTACGCGACGCCATCGAATCCATCCCCGAGCTCGAGGCGTTGCAAGACAGTCTTGTCATTGAGCAAACGCCTGAAGGCCTGCGTATCCAGCTAATCGATCAGGCCGGCTATCCGATGTTCGCATCGGGCAGCGCGAACGCAAACGAGCAACTCATCCAACTGATCGGACTGGTTACCCAAATAGTGACCCAACTGCCCAATAAGCTCGCCATTTCTGGTCACACCGATAGCGTCCCGTTCCGCAACGCTGATGGCTATACCAACTGGGAATTGAGTTCTGACCGGGCCAATGCCGCGCGCCGTCTGTTGGTCGAAGGCGGACTGGATGAGGAACGGGTCGCCAACGTGCAGGGCCGCTCCGCGACGGAACCATTTGTGCCCGAAGACACGACCGATCCGAGCAATCGACGCATCAGCATCGTCTTGTTGCGCGAAAATACGCCTGGGGCCCCCATATTCGACGAAAATTCCGGGCCCACGATCTTCTCTGACGAACGCGAGGTCGAGCGAGCGCCGGCACCTAAGCGAGAGGTCCCGCTGGAAGACGCCCGCACTCAAAACATTAGCCCTCGCGGTTAACCAAGTTTCAGGGAATTGCCGCAACTCGCGGTTATCGATAGAGTCTTGCCAAGTAACGCGCGCTCGCCGTCTAGAAGGAGCGCGTTTTGAGCAACAGTAATCCGTCGTATCGATGACCAGCCACGCGTCAAAGCCTCCCCTCGTATTTTATCGGACCGGCCCGATGCCATGCCCTTACCTGGCAGGCAATGTCGAGCGCAATTTGTTTACCGAGCTGCGCGGCGTTCAGGCGCAAGAACAGCATGAAACCCTCACCCGGGCCGGATTTCGACGCTCGCACCACATTGTCTATCGGCCTGCCTGTCCTGGTTGTACCGGCTGCGTGCCGGTCCGCATCGTCGCCAAAGAATTTCGACCCACCCGTTCCGAACGCCGGATATTACGGCGCAACACGGATTTATCCGCCACCCTGCTAGAACCCGTGGCGACCGACGAACATTACGCGGTATTCGCGGCCTATCAGCGCGAACGCCATGGCGACGGCGAAATGGCGGCGATGACGTTTTCGGATTTCCGCGCCATGGTGGAAGACACCGCCGTCGATACCCAGCTCGTCGAATTCCGAAATAGCGACGGTGAATTGATTGCCGGCTGCCTCGTCGACCGTATTAGCGACGCTTTCTCGGCGGTCTATAGCTATTACGACCCCCGAAATTCCGATCGCAGCCTAGGTAATTTCATGATCCTGTGGCTTGTCGAAACCGCGGCGAGCGTCGGCCTGGATTACGTCTATCTAGGCTACTGGATCGAAGACTGTGAAAAGATGGCCTACAAAACCCGCTATCGGCCGATCGAGCTGATGGGTGACACCGGCTGGCAAACTCTGTAGCGCCCCGCAAGACACTCCCCAACCACTACTACTATCGTCTAGGCCCCACCCCGTTGCCCAAGTTGTAGGGCTGCCCTAAGGTGCTTGGAAATCGATTGGCAGCAACGCCTTATACGCTGATCGAGATTCAATTTACCGAGGCGGCTTGTTTCCGTTGTCGAGCTGTCATCGGGTAATAATCAATGACGAGAAGTGAGGGAGAATATCATGCAACGTCGAGATTTTGTCGCAGGCGCCGCCGGTGTTGTTGTGGGTGCAGGTGCTACCGCAGCAGTATTGACACAACGCAAAGAAGAGCCAGCCCCCGTGGTCGCGGCTCCGGCCGCACCAGCGATTGTAAAAGATCGCATCGAGCTCGCGATGGTCACCACCTGGCCACGCGATTTCCCCGGTCTAGGCACCGGCGCGCAGCGCATGGCGCAGCGCATGTCGGATATGAGCGATGGCCGCATTCAGGTGCAGTACTTCGCCGCCGGCGAGCGCGTTGGCGCGTTTGACTCGTTCGACGAAGTCGCCTCGGGCAACGCCCAGGGCTATCACGCTGCCGATTACTACTGGAAAGGCAAACATCCCGGTTGGGCGTATTTCACTTCTGTCCCCTTTGGTCTGACCTATACCGAGATGAACGCCTGGATCCGTTTCGGCGGTGGTCAGGAACTTTGGGACGAACTGGCGGGTCAATTCGATCTTAAGGGTGTCATGGCTGGTAGCACAGGCGTTCAGATGGGTGGCTGGTTCAATAAAGAGATCAACTCCGCCGACGACCTCAAAGGTCTCAAAATGCGTATCCCAGGTCTTGGCGGCGACGTCATGGCTAAGCTGGGCGCCTCACCGGTCTCGTTGCCGGGCGGTCAGATTTACGAAAATCTTGTTTCGGGCGCCATCGATGCCACCGAATGGGTTGGTCCGTGGAACGACAGTTTCATGAAGTTCTATGAAGCCGCTAAGTTCTACTACTTCCCAGGCATGCACGAGCCAGGCTCTATGCTAGCGTTCGGCATGAACGCATCGTTCTGGGGCACACTTTCGAAGAGTGACCAAACGCTCATCGAAGCTGCAGCGGCGATGGAGAACGACGTCATGATGTCCGAGTACAACGCCAAGAACGGCGCCTCGCTCGCGACACTCATTAAGGATCAGGGTGTGCAGTTGCGCGAATTCAACGACGAAATCTATGACAGCTTCGGCAAAGCCGCCGATGAGGTCTTCGATGAAGTTCGCGCTCATAGCGACCTTGCCAACCGCATCCACGAGAGCTTCTTGAAATCTCGTTCGGAAGTTGGTGGCTGGGCGAACATTTCCGATGTTGCCTATCTGCGTCAGCGCAACCGCGTTCTCGGTCTGTAGTCCGGAACCGTTGCGAGCTGAATGCGAAAGAAAGCGGAGCCCTCGGGCTCCGCTTTCCGCATCGCCATAAAGATATAGTGACTTGTCGAATGCTCGTTTTCCCGCTGAGGTCAGGACTCCTGGGGAATTATCTCCAATGACCGTATGGTGGGAGCCGACGAGATGACCGCGACAACCCTGGATAACCCCGCCTGGGAAATCCGCAATGCGGACCTGCTGTTCCGAACCGTCGCGCTTACCATTGTCGCGATGGCGTTGGCCTTCATCTTTAACAACTATCTTATTTTCTGGCGTGGCTGGCCGGGCATCGTCAACTTTTTCTCGCACCAGGGTTGGTTCGGGTTTGAACCCTTACGCAAGCCGCTCAGCGGTGAAGCCGTCACTCTGGGCTGGCTGCAATTCGTTGGCTATTGGGCACTATTTCTTGCGATCATTGGATACGTTACGGGGACGCGCCATCGCACGCTACGCCTCGATGCCGAACGGTTTTCGGCCCTCGCCTCCTACATAATCCGGGTAGCGTTTTGGTCGGTATTACTCATTGGTATCGTCGACAGCGCGATATCTTTTGTGCGCGTCGAAGGTTTCCTGCCGGCAATCGTCGGAGACGAACTCGCCAAACAGCTCGGTCAATCGCGGTTCCGCGGCACCTTCGTCCATTACCCGTTGGTCCTGACCTCTCTGGTGATCGCCTATTTTGTGCGTGGGTTGGGATTTACCTGGCTCGCGCTCTTGGTGGTTCTCGCCGAGTTTCAAATCGTCGTGGTCCGTTTCATATTTTCCTATGAACAGGCCTTTCTTGGCGACCTGGTGCGCTTCTGGTACGCGGCGTTGTTCCTATTCGCCAGCGCCTACACCTTGATCGAAGAGGGCCATGTGCGCGTCGACGTGCTCTACGCCGGGTTCGACAAACGCGGGAAGGCCTGGATCAACGCCCTGGGATCCCTATTACTCGGCATCCCCCTATGCTGGACGATTCTCGCATTGGGCATGTGGAGCAAGGCAACCGTTATCAACAGCCCGCTTTTGGCCTTCGAAACCACCCAAAGCGGATTCGGGTTGTACGTGAAGTATCTGATGGCCGGTTTCCTCGCCGTTTATGCCCTATCGATGATGGTGCAGTTCACCAGCTATTTCCTCTCGAACGTCGCCGACTTGCGCGGAGAACCGGGTGGCCGAGAACCGGCCAACGGATCGACGCACTAGGCTGTCGATCGCGGGGGAATTGGAACGATGGAACTTTTCTTTTTAGCGCTACTTGTCCTGACCATGGCTGGCGCCTTGGCCGCTGGGTTCCCCGTGGCGTTTGCACTGCCGGGTTCGGCGATTTTAACGATTGGCATTGCCTCCATAGCTGGTGCGTTATTCGCTGGCGATGTGAGCGCGTTTTTTGCCCAGGATGGCCCCGTTCAGTGGTTGACCGCCGGCGTCACCAATTTTCGCGGTGTCTATTGGGAAGTCGAGCGCGATACGCTGATTGCCGTACCGCTGTTCGTGTTCATGGGCATCATGCTGCAGCGCTCGAAGATCGCCGAGGATTTGCTGGTCACCATGGCGCAGCTGTTCGGTCCGATACCGGGTGGGCTCGGCATCTCGGTCGTCCTGGTCGGCGCTCTACTCGCCGCGACCACCGGCATCCTGGGGGCCACAGTGGTCGCCATGGGGCTGATTTCGTTGCCGGCGATGCTGCGCAACAATTACTCCAAGCCTCTAGCGACCGGCACCATCGCCGCGGCCGGCACCCTGGGTCAAATTATCCCGCCCTCGATCGTTCTGATCATCCTTGCCGATCAGCTCTCCAACGCAACCGATCAGGCCGGCACCCTGCGCCAAATCGAATATAAGAACGCCACCGGGCAAGCAGTATTGCCGACAGAATTCGGTATCACCTCGACCAGCGCCGGCGATATGTTCCTCGGCGCATTTCTACCCGGCCTTGTCCTGGTTGGGCTGTATGTCACCTACATTCTGATTACCGCGATCATTCGTCCAAAATCCGCGCCGCCGGTACCGTCCGACGATAAGTTCGATCTACAATTCGCCTTTCGGGTCATACTTGCACTGGTCCCGCCCCTGGCATTGATTTTCGCCGTTCTGGGTTCGATCATTCTCGGTATTGCAACTGTCAACCAAGCCGGCGCCATCGGCGCGATTGGCGCCATGATCATGGCGGGTTACCGTCTGATGGAGGGCAAGCGCGGCGCCTTTACCCCTGCCATAATCGCTATCGTATCGATCGTCGCCATTATGGTTTTGCTGGGTCAATTCGATCTCAACATTAAGAGTATCGATACCCGCCAAGACTTGACCGGTGTCATTCTCGCGGTCATCGCGGTCATAGGCTTGCTCTTCGCGGTCGGCTGGAGCGGCTGGCGGACAGTGAAAATCGACGACACGTTGAAGGGTGTCACGGTGGAGACCGCCAAGACCACTTCGATGGTTTTCATCATCTTACTCGGCGCGGCGATGCTAACCGCCGCGTTTCGCAGTTTCGGCGGTGAAGAGCTGGTGAAGGAATTTCTCACCAGCCTGCCGGGCGGGTTCTGGACCCAGTTCATCGTCGTCATGGGCGTGATCTTCCTTCTGGGGTTCTTCCTCGACTTCATCGAAATCGCCGTTGTCGTGGTTCCTATCGTCGCGCCGATCCTGCTGTCCGATCCGGCCGCCAATGTGACCGCCGTATGGTTAGGCGTGATGATCGGCGTAAACATGCAGACATCTTTCTTGACGCCGCCCTTCGGCTTCGCGTTGTTCTATCTTCGCGGCGTGGCGCCGATAGAGGTCAAAACCACCGATATTTATCGTGGTGTCGTCGCCTTCATTCTGCTGCAACTGGTCGGCCTCGGCATTGCCGGCACCTTCCCCAGCCTAGTGAACTTCCTGCCCAACCAATCCTTCCTGACCGCCGAAACGGCCCCGCCGCCGAAAAACCCCCGCCTCCAGCAATGCCTCGAGCAGCATATTTTTGCGGTTTATGACGACAGCAGCGACACTTTGCGGACCGCCATTCAAGGGGCGATGCGCCTCGACATCAGCTACCTGCCCGAGAACCGCCAGAGCGAGTTGGCGAAGAGTTTCGATCTGGCGCTCGGAACTTTCGATCTGGTGACGCAGGTGCGCGCTGCCGAGGCCGACGTGGCGCAGGCGACCGTGACCTACCGTCCGATTCATGTCGATGTTCGCAACCTGCAAAAGGATGTCCGCAATATCGATGATGAGATTGATGAACTCAGCGATGATCTCAACCGCCTAAGACGAAGCCAAGCAACCTTGTCTGGCGACCTCAAAGATATTGAAAATATCATTGAGGCATTGGAGGCGGAAAAGGCGGTGATTGAGGGCCAAATACCTGGTAGCTGGGAGAATGACCGCAAACAGTTCGTCAGCCTTCTCACCGCGCAGAAAAAAGCACGCCGGGACTATCGCCGCAATGTCGATAGCGCCTATGAACCGGTGAATAAATTATTATCCGTCGCGCTATCAGGGGGATCACTGGCGGAGATTTCCGGCGATATGCGGGCTCTGACGGCGATTGCCCAGAACGGGACGGTCGATGAGGTGAAAGCCGCCCTGAAAGCCGCCCGGAGCGCGCTCAGCAAAGCCGCGCCAGATACCGGCGCGATCAGTTCGGTCCTGACCAAGGCTGACCGTGCCTTGAAGAAAAATGGCAACGGCCGCGAGACGGCCGTCGAATTCGTTGCCGAGGCTGTCGCGCTTTACACCAGCGAAGTAACGTGGCGCGAACGCGCCGCCACAGACCTATTCGCCGACCTCAGCAGCTATGACGACGCCATTAAGAATTCCATCGGCATTCGCCTGCAGGATCGCCTACCGACCAGCATCGCTAGAAGTGTCGCCGCTTGCCGTTCCCAGCATCGCGACATATCGTTGAATTTCTAGCGTTCCTTCGAGAACAGCCGCCAGGCAACGGGAAATAGGACTGCGGCCAAGGCGAGCTTCAACGCGTCACCCACCAAGAACGGCATTAAACCACCGGCGATGGCCGCGCTCATGGCTGTATTCGCGCCCGTAGCGGCAATGGATTGCGCACCCGGTCCGGCGTAGAACATCGTCAGCCAAATCAAACCGGGAATATAGAGAACGATATTGCCGATCAGCATGGCGGCCGCTGCCAGCCACACATTGCGGTCCCAGCCCAGCTCCGCCAAATAGCCGATAATTACCGCGGCAAAAATAAATCCAACGATAAATCCGCCCGACGGGGCCGCCAAAGCGGCAAAGCCGGCGGCGCCCTTTGCGAAGACCGGCAGATTAAAAACCGCGCCTTCAATCAAATATAAAATTAGCGTCGCACCACCCAGCCGCCAGCCGAACGCCATGCCGACCACTAGAACGGCGAAAGTTTGCCCGGTTACCGGCACCGGCCACAGTGGCACCACAACCTGCGCGCTCAGGGCCACAAACAGGCTACCGACAATAGCGAGAATGACATTGCGGACCACCCGCATCACGGTTGGCGACGAGGCGTCGGGCCATAAGGTTTCGGCCAGGGTCGGCTGCATTTGTGCGCTCGCTGTCATATCTCAATACCCCTTGTTCACGGTCGGTCTGTCACCGAATAGTCTTGCTTGTTAGCATTTCCGTCCAGCGCCAACAATAATTGGCGCCAAATTGTCATTTATCACGAGAACCTGTTCGATCGCGGGAATCCTTGCGGCGGCAGACGGCCTGCCTGAGCGCGTTTGCCCACCCAGTCGGCGATCTCCTTTTGCTCGAACGTGCGATGGCGCTCGCCGGTGCGCACCGTCAGGCCATCACCCATCGTAAAGGTTAGCCCGTCGCGCAGCCCGCCATTGGCATAGCTCTGTAATTTGATGCCCCGTCCCCGCGACATCTCAGGTAATTCAGCGAGCGGGAAAATCAGCAATTTACGATTGTCGCCGATGACCGCCACATGGTCGCCCTTAGCGACGGTACAGACTTGCGCTTCCACATCGCCGCGCACATTCAAGACCTGCTTGCCGCTGCGGGTCTGCGCCACCACCTCTTCTTCCGCCACGACGAAGCCGCGCCCGTCGCTGGCCGCGACAAATAGCTTACGATCGGCCTGGTGGACCAAAATGCCAACGATATCAGCATCGTTGCCAAGATCGATCATCAGGCTCAGCGGTTCGCCATGGCCCCGGCCGCCGGGCAGCTTATCGACGCCAACGGTGTAGAAACGCCCATTGGTGGCAAATACCAGCACCTTATCGGTGGTTTCCGCAGCGACGATGAACCGGCTGCTGTCACCCTCTTTATACTTTAGGGTCGCTTGATCGACATTGTGGCCCTTGATGGTCCGCACCCAGCCCTTTTGCGAACAAACGATGGTGACCTGCTCGCGCTCTATGATCGCTTCCACCGGAACAATGATGGGCTCGGGCGCGTCGCTGACCTTGGTGCGGCGCCGGCCGATGTCGGTCTTGGGACCAAACTTCTTTTTAATCTCGGCGATTTCCGATGCAAGCCGATCGAGGCGCTTCTTACGGTCGCGCAGCAGGGCCCGCAGAGACTTTTGCTCGCCCTCGAGCTGGGAAATTTCCTCCTGGATGGCGATTTCTTCCAACCGCCGCAAGGCCCGCAGGCGCATATTCAAAATAGCATCGACTTGCGCGTCAGTCAGCTTCCAACGCTTTTTCATCACCGCCTTGGGATCGTCTTCCTCGCGAATAATGCGAATGACCTCGTCGAGATTGAGATAGACGATCATGTAGCCTTGCAGGACTTCCAAGCGGCTGGCGATCTTCTCGAGGCGATGCTTGCTGCGCCGCACCAGCACATCGTGGCGGTGATCGAGGAACGCCTGCAAAACCTCGCGCAGCGACATCACACGCGGCGTTTGATCGGCGTCGAGGACATTCATATTCAAGCCAATGCGGGTTTCCAGCTCGGTCTGGCGGAACAGACTTTCCATCAACACCGCCGGCTCCACGTTGCGGCTTTTCGGTTCCAGCACCAAGCGGATGTCTTCGGCCGACTCATCGCGCACATCGGCCAACATGGCCAGTTTACGGGCCTGCAGCAGATCAGCGATTTTTTCGATCAAGCGGGACTTCTGCACCTGATAGGGAATTTCCGTGACCACCACCTGATACTGGCTACGGCCGAGATCCTCGACCTCCCATTTGGCGCGGACCCGAAAACTGCCCCGACCAGTGTTATAGGCATCGATAACGCTTTCGCGGCTTTCCACCAACTCGCCCCCGGTGGGAAAATCAGGTCCGGGCATAAAGTCGACCAGCTTGGCGATGGTCGCTTTCGGCGTTTTCAAGAGATGTAGCGCCGCGTCGCAGATTTCGCCGACATTATGGGGCGGAATACTGGACGCCATGCCGACGGCGATACCCGTGGCGCCGTTGGCCAACAGATTGGGGAAATTTGCCGGCAAGACAACCGGCTCTTCGCCTTCGCCGTCATAGGTATCGCGGAAGTCGACGGCGTCCTCGTCGATCCCTTCGAGCAACGCCACGGCAATTTCCGTCATGCGCGCTTCGGTGTAGCGCATAGCCGCGGCGTTATCGCCGTCGATATTGCCGAAATTGCCTTGGCCGTCGACCAACGGATAGCGTACCGCGAATTCCTGCGCCAGCCGCACCATCGCATCGTAGATCGCCTGATCGCCATGGGGATGGAACTTGCCCATCACGTCGCCAACGACGCGGGCGCATTTTTTGAAACCTTGCTCGGGGTCGAGGCGCAATTGGCGCATGGCGAATAGCAGGCGCCGGTGCACGGGTTTGAGGCCATCGCGCACATCTGGCAGCGAGCGGGCCATGATCGTCGAGACAGCATAACTCAAATAGCGCTCGCTCAGCGCGTCCTTGAACGGCTCTTCGCGAATGGTCCCGACGGAGGCGGTACTTGCCATTATAATCCTCTACAACCGCAGCATATTGTGGTTAGAGGTTGTTTTAGATCAACAGATAGCGCTTTGCCACATATCTATGGCGATTTTGGCGGATCTTTCAGCAAATCGGTCAGCCGATCGCGCGCGCCGGGTAGCGGCTTGTTCAACGGGTCGAATACGTGACGCGCCAAGAAATAGCGAGTCAACGTGACACCATCGCGAATATCATCCGCCGTAGCGCTGATTTCAGTACCTTCGGATGGCGCCAGAAAGCCGGGTAACACAAGTAACTTATCCTGATAGAGCATCCCCGCCTCGCGCGACACCGCGCGGCCGGTCCGTGGGCTGACAAAGATCAAATCATCGCTCTGGCCGGTCGCCGCGCAGGTCGATAAATCCAAACCAAACCCTAGCTCGCCGAGCAGACCCAGCTCCCAGCGAATATAAACCGCCGGCCAGACGTCGTCATCGGTGTCGGCCAAACTATCGAGCAGCGCCTGGGTGGCGTGGAACATCGCCGGATGGGGTTCGCGTTCGGGCAGCGCTACTTCGGCAACCGCACACGCCGCGGCCAAAGCCGATAGGCGCTTGGGATCGTCCATCAAAGAGGCGGCATAGGATCGCTCGACCTCCAGGGTGACGCTGCCCAGATGTTCCGGCAAACGGCCGCGCCAATTCGATTGCACCCGATTGCCGGGCTCGACGATCGCGCGCTTCGATGACGAGCCGCCACCATGGACCAGTCCGGCATGACGGCCATGTTCGCGGGTCAGCAATTGTACCACGGCTGCGCCCTCGCCGTGGCGGCGGGCGGCAAGCACAAAGGCTTCGTCGGTCCATTCCATAATGCTAAATCGTCCAACCGCCGACGCCGGTCAAGCGTCGTAGCGCAGACCCCATTCGCGGTAGCGGCCGGGGTCGTTGACCCAGTTTTCGCGAACTTTGACGTGGATGAACAGATGCACCGGCTGATCGAGCAACTCGGCCAGCTCCTGCTGCGCCTCGCTGCGGATCCGCTTTATGGTCTGTCCGCCCTTACCCAGCACGATGCCTTTCTGGGTTTCACGTTCAATATAAATTACCTGGGCAACGCGCACACTGCCATCCTTGAAGTCCCGCCAATCCTCGGTATCGACGGCCAGGGCATAGGGAAGTTCCTGATGGAGATACAAATAAGCCTTCTCCCGGGTAACCTCAGCCGCCAACAATCGCTGTGGCAGGTCGGATAACTGATCCTCGGGAAATAACCACGGGCCGGCTTGCATTTTTGACGCCAGATAGGCCTGCAGGTCGTCGACCCCATCGCCGTTGAGAGCCGACACCATGAAAACGTCGTCGAACGCGCCCTTCGCGTTTAGCTCTTCCGCCAACGCCAACAACGTTTCCCGCTTCACCGTATCGATTTTGTTGAGAACCAAGACCGCCGGGCGCTCGCCTTCATTGAGTCCCTCCATGATATGGACCACTTCATCGGTGACGCCCTTGCGGGCATCGACAACCAGAACGACGATATCGGCATCCGCCGCACCCATCCAGGCGGCATCCACCATGGCCCGTTCGAGACGCCGGTGGGGTTTAAAGATGCCCGGCGTATCCACATAGATCACCTGGGTCGCGCCGACGATGGCGATGCCGCGAATGCGGCTGCGCGTCGTTTGCACCTTGTGGGTCACGATCGAGACCTTGGCGCCGACGAACTGATTGACCAGCGTCGATTTACCGGCATTGGGCACGCCGATGACGGCAACCACGCCGCATTTGGTCGGATCGGCCATTATCCGCCAACCCCGAGCTGCGCCAATAAAAGGGTTGCCGCTTCTTGTTCGGCGGCGCGCTTGCTGCTTCCTTGGGCGAGCGCCGGCTCATGGCCCGCGGTGGTCACCTCAACAGTGAATAGAGGCGCGTGGTCGGGTCCTTCCCGCGCGATGTCGCGATATTTCGGCAACCCGATGCCTTGCGCCTGGCTCCATTCCTGCAACGCGGTTTTGGCGTCGCGCGGCGGCGCGTCGGAGGGCTTTATCAACGGTGACCAGTGGTCGCTGATAAACCGCGCCGCTTCGGCAAAACCGCCATCGAGATACAGCGCGGCAATCACCGCCTCGGTCGCGTCGGCCACCATGCCGTCATTGGCGGCGTCGCCGGATAGATTTAACGCCCCATCGATACCAACCGTTCGACCAATTTGAGTGAGGGTTTCCGCCCGCACCAATTCCGCAAAGCGCCGGCCGATATCGCCTTCATCCTCGTCGGGAAAAGCGTCGAGAAGCATTTCCGCCATCGCCAAACCCAATACTCGATCGCCGAGAAACTCCAGGCGTTCGTTATTGTGAACCGCGCCGGCACTGGTGTGGGTTAAGGCACGGTCCAAAATATCCAGGTCGCGGAATGAATAGTCCAAGCTGACTTGCAGAGCGCTATACGAGCGATCGGCGGCCATTAGTCGACGCTATTGAAGATGCGGGAAAACCGCGTCGCCGCCGGCCATCGCCAGGGCTGGAACCAGCCGGCTCGCCCGTCGGTCGAAAAGAATAGAATTTCGGCGCGGCCGACGAGATTTTCGGCCGGCACAAATCCCCAACTGCGGCTGTCGTTACTATCGTCGCGGTTATCGCCCATGGCGAAATATTGTCCCTCGGGAACGATAAATTCACGGGTATTGTCGACCGGGCCATTGTCGCCAAGCGATTCCCTAACCGTATAGCTGGGGCCGTTCGGCAAGGTCTCGGTGTATTGCGCGATACGCCGGGTCCTGCCGCGGCTGTCGCGCGTGACAAAATCTTCCATGCGGTTCTTGTCGACGGCCTCGCCATTGATGTGCAGCACGCCACCAATCATCTGTACGCGATCGCCGGACACGCCGACGATGCGTTTGATGAAATCGTCTTGATTGCTCGGCGGTTGCCGAAATACAGCAACATCGCCGCGCTTTGGCGCTTTGCTCAGGATACGTCCGGAGAAAAATCCAAAATCCAGCGGCAGCGCATAGCGGCTATAACCATAGGAAAATTTCGAGACGAAAAGATAATCGCCGACCAGAAGCGTCGGTATCATCGACCCCGACGGAATATTGAACGGCTGGTAGGCCACGGTGCGAATGAAAAAAGCGATCAGCAGAGCATAAATAATGGTGCGAAGGGTCTCGCCCCAGCCACCTTCGTTTTTTTTCTTTTTTTCTTCGGTGTCTGCCATGCTCTCGTCTTTGTTGGCCATTGCCAGGAGACCGATCAGCCTCATTCGATTTGCCGTGCCGCGGGCTTTCTAACCAGCCGCGCCGGAAATCACCAGTCGTGAATGGGCAATTCCCAATCAGTCTTTCATGTCAGAGACGTCGCCATCGGTGTCCGGCACCGCGGTAATAATGACGATTGCTTGCGCAATGGGCCGCTCATTGGTCAACGATAAGTCGATCATCGGTTTCATGCCCGGCGGGGTAATTTCCGCCAACCGCTGCGCCGCACCGCCGGTCAAGGACAAGGTCGGCTTGCCAGACGGCAGGTTTATTACCCCCATATCGCGCCAAAATACACCACGCCGAAATCCGGTGCCTAGCGCTTTGGAACAGGCTTCCTTTGCCGCATACCGCTTGGCATAGCTATCGGCGCGGTTGGCGCGGCGGTCGGATTTGGTGCGTTCGACGTCGGTAAAACAGCGCTGGACAAAGCGGTCGCCAAAACGTTCGAGCGTCCGCTCGATGCGGGTGATGTCGATGAGGTCACTGCCAATCCCAATAATCATGCGCTGGCACTACCCGCGGCGTCCGCCCGCGCCTTATCCATCAGCGAGCGCATGCGGATGATCGCGCTTTCCAGACCGCCAAAAATTGCCTCGCCGATTAGAAAATGACCGATATTCAATTCGACGATTTCGGCGATCGCCGCGACCGGCCCCACGGTGTCGAAGGTCAAGCCGTGCCCGGCATGGATTTCCAGCCCAATTTCCGCACCATATCGCGAGGCTTCTGTAATTCGCGCCAACTCTTGGTCCGCCAGCCGATCATCGCCAGCGATGACCGCCTCACAATAGGCGCCGGTATGTAATTCGACCGCTGGCGCACCGATAGAGCGCGACGCGTCTAATTGGCGCGGGTCCGGTTCGATGAACATCGATACGATGACCCGGCTGCTACTGAGCGCCTCCACAAAACGGGTCAAATGGTTATGACCTGCCGCAACGTCCAGTCCCCCTTCGGTGGTTCGCTCCTCGCGTTTCTCGGGAACGATGCACACGGTTTCCGGGCAATGACGCAGCGCGATATCGAGCATCTCGTCAGTCGCCGCCATCTCTAAAGTCAGCGGCAAGTCGAGGGCTTCCATCAGGCGGATTAAGTCGTTGTCGCCGATATGACGGCGATCTTCGCGCAGATGCGCCACGATACTGTCAGCGCCGGCTTGGGCAGCGGCACGCGCGGCGCGAACCGGATCGGGATGGCCGCCACCGCGCGCATTGCGGATCGTCGCGACATGATCGATGTTCACCCCAAGGCGCAGATCACTACTCATGGTAAAATTCCTCAACCACCCACATTGTAAACTGCCTAACTACGCGCCCGATCGACCGAACTCACCGACCGGCCGGCGCGCAAGGCGGTCATAACATCATTGAGATGTTTATTGTTATCGACTTCGATGTCGACGGTCATATCGAAGAAGTCGGGGTTTCGGTTGGTGAATTTAAGATTGGAGATATTGCCGCCCGCTTGTGCGATCGTATTGGCGAGTTCGCCCAAGCTACCAGGCGCATTTGCCAGGGTGACATTTAACCGGCTGACCTGCTTGGCGGCGTCTTCATCGTCAACATCCCACGATACGTCGACCCAGCGTTCGGGGCTTTCAGCAAATGCCTCGAGCGTCATGCAGTCGATGGTATGGACGGTAACGCCCTTGCCGGTCGTTGCCACGCCGACGATGCGGTCGCCAGGAAGCGGATAACAGCACTTCGCCAGATGCACGGCCATGCCGGGGATTAGCCCATTGATCGGCACCGAATGCTCGCTCGCCTTGCTGGAATTGCGACGTGAGCGGCGCAACGAAAAAATTGAACCGCTGGCTTGGCGCCCGCCATTGCCCGCCTTGTCGGGAAACAAGATGCGCATAACCGCGCGGCCAGTATGGACCCCCTGCCCGACCAGGGCGTAGAGGTCTTCGACCGACTCCGCGTGGAACTCGCTCAGGACACCGGCAAGTTTATCCTCATCGAGGGCCTCATCATGGCGCAGAAAGGCTTTCTCGATAATGCCGCGCCCCAATTCCGCATATTGCTCCAATTGCTGGTGACGCAAAACCCGCCGGATGCGCGCCCGCGCCTTTCCGGTGACCACCAACTGCTCCCAGTTCGGCGAAGGGGTTTGGTTTTCCGACGTTAGGATCTCCACCTGATCGCCGTTTTGCAATTGGGTGCGCAAGGGCATATCGCGCCCGTTGATCTTCGCACCAACACAATGGTCACCGACTTCGGTATGGACCGCGTAGGCAAAGTCGATCGGGGTCGCGCCGCGAGGCAGCGCATAGACCTCGCCCTTCGGCGAAAATCCGAACACCTGATCGGAGAACATCTCCAGCTTGGTATGTTCGAGAAAATCCTCCGGACCCGCCGCGTCATCCAGGATATCCAACAATTCCTGCAGCCACCGATACTGCTTGCCATCGGCGATGCCCGCCGTCGATATCGGCCCGGCGCCGGAATCGCTATAGCGCCAATGGGCCGCGACCCCGCGTTCAGCGATATCGTGCATCTTGTCGGTTCGGATTTGGACTTCGATGCGGTGTTTTTCTGGCCCCAGAACGCCGGTATGCAAGGACTGATAGCCGTTCGGCTTGGGGTTCGAGAGATAATCGCGAAAGCGGCCCGGCACCACGCGATATTGGCCGTGAATGATACCCAGGGTGCGATAACAATCCAGCACCTCATCGACCACAATGCGGAAAGCCATGATGTCGGAAAGCTGCTCGAACTCAACCTGCTGCCGCTGCATCTTGCGCCAGATCGAATAGGGCGACTTTTCCCGGCCTGAGACCGTCGCCGCAATCCCCTCGTCGGTCATAACCCGGTTTAGTTCAGCAATAATCCGCTCGACCAGATTACCACCTTCCTCGCGTAAAAATGTCAGCCGGCGCAGAATGGAGTCCCGCGCGTCGGGGTTCAGTTCGGCGAAAGCCAGGTCTTCCAGCTCGTCCTTGATATCGTGCATGCCGATCCGCGCGGCGAGCGGCGCGTAGATGTCCATGGTTTCACGAGCAATACGCCGGCGGCGCTCTGGCTTATCGACATGCTGGATCGTGCGCATATTGTGCAACCGGTCCGCCAGCTTAACCAGCAGCACCCGAATATCGCGGCTGGTGGCCAACACGAATTTCCTAAAATTCTCCGCCTGCTTGGCCTTGTTCGACTGCAGTTCCAGACGGGTCAGCTTGGTGACCCCATCGACCAATTGGGCGATTTCATCGCCAAATATTTCGCGGATATCGGATTCCGTCGTCTCGGTGTCCTCAAGCGTATCGTGCAGCAGCGCGGTCACGATCGAGGCCCCGTCGAGGCGGTAATTGGTCAGAATGTCGGCAACTTCGAGCGGATGAGAGAAATACAGCGCGCCGGAATCGCGGGTCTGGCTGCCATGCGCCTGCTTGGAAAAGTCATAGGCGCGATTGAGGATCGCTTCATCGAACTTGGGGTCGTACGCTTTGACCCTGTCTACCAGTTCAGCTTGCCCGACCATTGTGCGTCTGGTCCTATCTCCGTTCGCGTCCTCAGACAAAAACGCCTGGGCTCACCTTAGCGCGCCCAGGCTCACAATCCCTCAATTTAACACGACGGTCACCAAAGACGCGACAAATGTGTTGTCAGTCCACTTCCTCGGCACCGGCGACATCGTCGAAATGCATCTCGGGAACGTCCGAGGCACTTTCAATCTGGCTGCTCTCCTCGTCGACCGGTGTGCCTTGATCAACGCCGGCCACATGGGAATCGGATTCGAGCAATTCGACGATTTCCTCGCCCTCTTCTTCTTCGGGCAGGTCGAATTCCACATGACGCTGTTGGCTCTGCACCAGCGAATCGCGCAATTCTTCAATTTGAACCGTCTCGTCGGCGATTTCGCGCAACGCGATGACTGGGTTCTTATCGTTGTCGGGTTCAACCGTCAGGGGCGCCCCGGCCAGAATTTCGCGCGCACGCTGCGCCGAGAGCATGACCAGCTCGAACCGGTTGGGAACTTTTTCAACGCAATCTTCTACGGTTACCCGCGCCATTTAAGGGATCTCCAAGTCAGAATATTGAAATTTTCTCGTATATAAGGCGAAAACGACTGTCTGCCAACAGGTTATGACGATTTTGGGTTAACAATCGGGCTCCGCGCATCGCCGCACGAGGGTGTCATCAAGGACCGCCGCCAGATCCTGGGCGCTCTTGTCCAATTGCGGATGGCGCCAGAGTGGGTCGATATCGCATATCGGGCGCAATACGAAAGCCCGTTCGGCCAGCCGGGGATGGGGTAAAATCGGCGATGCATCGCGCCGAATCAAATCGCCATAGGCGAGCAAATCCAGATCGATTTCGCGCGCGGCGTTGGTGACCGTACGCTGGCGGCCGAACTCAAGCTCGATGTGGTGCAACAACCCCAAAAGGTCTTCCGGCGACAAGCCAGTCTCGACGGCGGCGACGCCGTTCACATAGTCCGGCTGGTCGGACGCCGGAACCGCGGCCGAACGATACCAACGCGACAGCTTTACCAGGCGAACACTGCGGTTTTCCAGCGCGTCTAACGCGGCTTGCAGTGTTTGTTTTGGCGGACCGAACCGCTTACTCGGTAGGTTAGCGCCCAGACCGATCAGGATCATATTTTGGCTCATGACGCCCCATGGTCTATTCCAATAAGTAAGGCAATAGACAACAACCGGCGGGCGCGCTAATTATTTATGGATTTAGTCGTATCACGACACCTTACCGCGACCCTGATATTAGCACTCTTATTTCAGAAATATTATTAAGTAAGGATGATAACCCTATGTTTTCTAATAATAAACGGATTGCCGTCTTCATCGACGGCGCCAATCTTTACGCCACGGCGAAGGCGCTCGATTTCGATATCGATTACAAAAAACTACTCTCGATGTTCAAATCCAAAGCGATCTTGGTGCGCGCCTACTACTACACAGTTCTGATCGAGGACCAGGAATATTCGCCGATCCGGCCGTTGGTCGATTGGCTCGATTACAACGGCTATACGCTGATTACCAAACCAGCGAAGGAATCTACCGATTCCACAGGCCGCCGGCGCATTCGCAATTCGATCGACGTGGAACTCGCCGTCGACGTTATGGAGATTGCCGGCAAGGTGGACCATATCGTCCTAATGAGCGGCGACGGCGGCTATCGTCGCTTGATCGAAGCTGCCCAACGTCTGGGAACCCAGGTCACCGTCATCAGCACGGTGTCGGTGAGCCCGCCCCTAGCGGCCGATGAAATACGGCGTCAAGCCGACAATTTTGTCGATCTGGCTAGTCTGCGCGGCGAAATTTCGCGGCAACACAGTAGCGCCCGCCCGGCGCAAAACGACGATAATTACGACGACGAAGACGATTATGACGATGACTATGATGACGAGTATGACGACGACGAAGCGGCTGAGACGGCCTGACGGTGGCGCATCAGCCCGAACATGATTGCGCCTTGTGCCCGCGTCTGGTCGAGTTTCGCGCTCAAAATCAGGCGAAATTTCCTGAATTTCACAACGGTCCGGTCGAAAGCTTTGGCGATCTCGACGCCCCACTATTGATCGTCGGCCTGGCGCCGGGCCTTAAAGGCGCCAACCAAACCGGCCGGCCGTTCACCGGTGACTATGCCGGTGATCTGCTCTACGCGACCTTGCTGAAATTTGGCTTCGCCGAGGGCCGGTATGGCGCCCACCCGGAAGATGGATTGTGCCTTGTCGGCTGCCGGGTGACCAATGCGGTACGCTGCGTGCCGCCGGAAAACAAACCGGTCGGCGCCGAAGTCGCCGCGTGCCGGCCTTTTCTGCAAAACGAGATCGCCGCGATGGCCAATCTGCGCGTCGTCGTGGCGCTTGGCGGCCTCGCCCATAACGCGTTTTTGGCGACATTGGGGGCTCGCAAGGCCGCCTATCCTTTCGGCCATTGCGCGGTTCATGAGGTATCGGCTGGCGACAGGGCTCTAACGCTCACCGACAGCTACCACTGCTCGCGCTACAACACCAACACAGGCCGGTTGACGACCGAGATGTTCGAAACCGTCTTTCGAACGGTCAGTACCCAGTTGGCGGATCTGGCTTAAGCCGGGATCACTTCCTGATCAATGGCGCCGAAAACCGACTGATTGTTGGCGTCGAACATTTCGATGGTCGTCCGGTCGCCATACTGCATGAACGAGGTTTTCTGTTTCCCCTCGTCGATCTGCTGAACGATCCGAAGCTCGGCCAGACAGGCAACGCCCGTACCGGGGTCACGGTTCGAGATCGCCCCCGAACCAATCAGCGTGCCGGCGCAAAGCGGCCGAGTCATCGCGGCATGGGAAATCAATTGGGTGAAATCAAAATCCATATCAACACCGCAGTTGGGCATGCCGATCGGCGCTTGGTTGAGCTTGACCAGCATATCCAGATGAACCTTTCGGCCGTCCCAGGCGGAACCTAGTTCATCGGGCGTCACCGCGACGGGCGACAGCGACGAACGCGGTTTGCCATGAAAATAGCCGAGGCCCGAATTAAGCTCCTCGGGAATAAGCGTGCGCAGGCTGACATCGTTGATCAAGACGAACAGCTTGATGTATTGCGCCGCCGCATCGGATGATACGCCCATGGGCACGTCATCGACGATCACGCCGACTTCGGCTTCCATGTCGATACCTAATTCCGGGTCCGCCACCGGGATAGCGCCGGTCGGCCGCAGAAAACCGTCACTGACCGCCTGATACATCAGCGGATCTTCGCGCAGCTTGGGTGTCAATTGGGCGCCTCGGGCCTTACGAAAGAGCTCGACATGGTTGAGATAGGCGCTGCCGTCGATAAATTGATAGGTCCGCGGCAGCGGCGATTCCAGCGCTTCGGGGTCGTAATCGCGAATGCCATCGGCCGTGCCGGCATTAACCGCGTCGAACAGTTGTTCCAGGCGCGGCACCGCATCGTTCCATTTTTCGAGCGCGATCTGCAGTGTACGCGCCACCGCCGAAGCTGGCGCCATCTTGCTCAAATCGTGCGAAACGACGGCAAGGGTACCGTCTCGGCTGCCGTCCTTTAGAGTCGCCAGTTTCATAAAAATTCCTAACCTACTGTAAATAAGCTATTTTTTACGTGCGCTGGCACTCTTAAGATGTATGCCTGTAGGTAACCTACTCACAAATAGTTAGTCGGGGTTTAACACGCCGCGACGAATTTGGTCCTCCTCGATGGCCTCGAAAAGAGCCCGGAAATTGCCTTCGCCGAAGCCGTCATTGCCCTCACGCTTGATGAGTTCGAAGAAAATTGGGCCGATCACCGTGTCGGTGAATATTTGCAACAACAGCCCCTGGCCCTCGGTGGGCGCCCCATCGACCAAAATCCGGCTGCGACGCAAACGCTCGACATCCTGGCCATGCCCCGGAAGACGCTCATCCAGCTTATCGTAATAGGTGTCGGGCGTGTCGAGAAAGGACACCCCGCGTTCGGCCAGAGTTTCGACAGTGGCGAAAATATCATCGGTGCCCAGGGCGATGTGCTGAATACCTTCGCCGTGATACTCGTTCAAGAATTCCGCAATCTGGCTTTTGTCGTCCGATGATTCATTGATCGGGATGCGAATTTTGCCATCGGGACTTGTCATGGCCCGGGACACCAGACCGGTCATCTTGCCTTCAATATCGAAATAGCGAATTTCGCGGAAGTTGAAGATACCCTCATAAAAGCCCGACCACATGTCCATATTGCCCTGATACACATTGTGGGTCAGATGATCGATATAGGTCAGACCGACATCGCGGGTATCGGTGTCGGCTCCCTTGATCGGCACAAAATCAACATCGTAGATCGAACCTTTATCGCCATAACGATCCACCAAATAGAGCCGGCTATGTCCAATGCCTTGGATGGCGGGAATATTGAGCTCCATCGGCCCCACATGATTGGGGACCGCGGTCGCGCCACGCTCGAGCGCGAGTTCATAAGCGCGGGCCGCATCGTCGACACGAAAGGCCATGGCGCAGGCGCTGGGTCCATGCTGCTTGGCGAAATTCGCCGCAAAACTGCCGGGTTCGTTATTGAGGATAAAATTGACGGTCCCTTGCCGATAGAGAACAACATCCTTTGAACGGTGGCGGGCCACCGCCGTGAAGCCCATCAATTCGAAGACCGCGCCGAGCTTTTCCGGTTCTGTCGAACAATATTCGACAAATTCAAAACCGTCGGTTCCCAGCGGGTTCTCCCAGATGTCCTGGCCGCTCTCGGGCTGATCCGTGTCGCGTTTTTTTGCCATCGAGGTCTCCATCGTTGTCCGGTTGACCTGCCGCCGTGCTGGCTTTAATTTTAGTTTCATATGAAACTAATTCAAGGGCGTTTAATGAACGCTAAAAATAACAAGTCCAAAGGATCCCGTTCACAATTGATGCTTGAGCAGTTTTTGCCCTACCGGCTATCGATACTGTCGAACACGGTGAGCGACACAATTGCTCGCGAATATCGCGATTTATTCGGCTTGAGCGTGCCCGAATGGCGGGTCATGGCAGTATTGGGCCGCTTCGGCCCGCTCACCGCCAGCGAGGCTTGCGAGCGAACGGCGATGGACAAAGTCACGGTTAGCCGCGCGGCCGCCCGTTTGATCGACCGAACGATGATCAAACGCGAATCCGATCCGCAGGATAGACGCCGCTCGATCCTAAAACTGACGTCGCGGGGAACTCGCACCCATCAACAAATCGTTCCTATTGCCCAAGACCGTGAATCTGAGCTTGCCGCCGTACTCACAAAGAGCGAACGTCGAGACCTTGATATACTTCTGGCAAAACTTCAGCGGCGCGCTACCGAGATCGCCGATCAGGAAAGGACAGCGTGACATGTCACGCCTTAAACCCGATGGCCTCAACGCCAAACAAATAGAATTCTGGAACGGTCCGGCCGGCGATAGCTGGACCGAGTTCATGGACAGCCAGGACCGCATGCTCGGGCCCCTCGGCGAAGCGGCGATGGCGGCGGCCAATCTAGCGAGCGGCCATCGCGTCATCGACATCGGCTGCGGTTGCGGCACGACAACCCTCGAACTGGCGCAGCGCGTGGGCCCGTCGGGCCATGTGCTCGGCGTCGATATTTCCACGCCCATGCTGGACCGCGCCGGCCAACGTGCGTCACTCGAAAAGAATAGCTCGATCGAGTTTCAGAACAGCGACGCCGCAACCCATCGTTTCGCGCCGCAATCGTTCGACCGGGTGTTTTCACGCTTCGGCGTGATGTTCTTTGCCGATCCGGTAGCGGCATTCGCCAATATACGAACCGCACTCAAACCCGCAGGCCGTTTAGCGTTCGTGTGCTGGCAGCCGCTTGATCTAAACCCTTGGATGGCCACCACCCTGTCCGTGGCGGCGCAATATCTCGAACGACCTGAACCGCCGGGGCCCAACGACCCGGGCCCCTTCGCCTTTCGTGAACCAGACCGGGTAACGGCGATATTGACTGAGGCCGGTTTCTCCAATGTCACCCTGACGCCAAACCCGCAGGCCTTGGCTTTCGAAGCAGATATCGCCGGCACAGTGAACAAACTCGTCCAGCTCGGCCCCATGGCGCAGCCGATTGCCCAGGCGCCGGAGGATGTTCAAGATCAAATACGCGCCGACGTGGCATCGTCGATCGCAGATTATTTGACCGGTGACGGCGTGAAAATCGACAGTGCTAGCTGGATTGTAAGCGCCGACAACCCCTGATCCGGAGGGCCGGTATCGTTGCGGTGACTCCCGTCTCTGTGATAATCGCGGGGCGATATTCACTAACCTAGGTCCGGACGCGTGGCAGAAAGCCCGACGGTGTGGGTCCTCAATGGACCAAACTTAAATCTTTTAGGGGAACGCGAGCCCGACACCTATGGGGGCGAGACCCTGGCGGACATCGAGAAACGCTGTGCCAAGGCCGTTAAACAGGCGGGATTGGCCCTGGAATTCCGTCAGACCAATCATGAAGGTGAGTTAGTCGCTTGGATCCAAGAAGCCCGAGACAGCGCGGCCGGTCTAGCGATAAATGCCGGCGCCTACACCCATACTTCGGTTGCCCTGCACGATGCGCTGCGCCTTCTGACCATCCCCATCGTCGAAGTGCACCTTTCCAATATTTTTGCCCGTGAAGAGTTCCGCCATCATTCTTACGTCAGCGGTGCGGCGACCGGCGTCATATGCGGCTTTGGCGGCGATAGCTACCTGTTGGCGCTGCAGGCGCTCAGCGGCAAAATTTCCGAGCAAAGTTGAAGCCCCATGGACGATAAATTCGACGTTGATTCAGACTTGGTTCGCAAACTGTCCGAACTTCTGACAGAAACCGGGCTCGGCGAAATCGAGTACGAGGATGGCGGCAAACGCATCAGAGTGGCCATGCCCGGCGCCGTGACAGCAATTGCCGCAACCCCGCCGGTCACAGCTGTTCCGGCGCCGAGCGCGGAAACCGAAACTGGCGAGGCGAGCGCCGCGGAAGCATCGGCCCATCCCGGCGCCGTCACCTCACCGATGGTGGGCACCATCTACATGTCGCCCGCGCCCGGCGAGGCGCCGTTTGTGCGCACCGGCGAATCAGTCGCCAAGGGGCAAACGATCCTGGTCGTGGAAGCAATGAAAACCTTCAATGAAATCGCCGCCCCACGCGCGGGCACCCTCGCCCGGTTTATCGTTTCCGACGGCCAGCCGGTCGAATATGGCGAAGCGCTCGCCCTGATTGAATAGGGCCGGTCCAACCTCGATGTTCGAAAAAATCCTCATCGCGAACCGCGGCGAGATTGCCTTACGCATTCATCGCGCCTGCAAGGAGATGAGCATAGCCACGGTCGCCGTCCATTCGACGGCAGACGCCGAGGCGATGCATGTGCGCCTGGCCGACGAGAGCGTCTGCATCGGCCCCCCGGCGGCTAGCGAGAGTTATCTCAATATCCCCGCCATCGTTTCCGCGGCCACGGTCACCAACGCCGACGCCATTCACCCCGGTTATGGGTTCTTGTCGGAAAACGCCAATTTCGCCCGCATCGTCGAAGAACATGACTTCGCGTTCATTGGACCGAAATCCGAGCACATTGCCGAGATGGGCGACAAGGTGGCGGCCAAGGCGGCGATGCGCGCCGCCAATGTTCCCGTCGTGCCGGGCTCGGACGGCGCGGTGAGCGATGCGGCCGAAGCCACCCGCGTGGCCGAGGAGATCGGCTATCCGGTTCTCATCAAGGCGGCCTCGGGCGGCGGCGGCCGGGGCATGAAGGTGGTCACCAATAACGACGAAGTCAGCGCCGCCCTGAGCATGGCGCAGAACGAGGCCAAAACCAATTTCGGCGACGCCACGGTGTATCTCGAAAAGTATTTGGGACAACCGCGACACATCGAGGTGCAGGTGCTCGCCGACGGACAAGGCAACGCCGTCCACCTGTTCGAACGCGACTGCTCGTTGCAGCGCAACCACCAGAAGGTTCTCGAGGAAGCGCCGTCGCCGTCGCTCGCCGAAAGCGAGCGGCAGCGGATCGGTGAAATATGCTGCGCGGCGGCCCAACGCCTGGGCTATCGCAGCGCCGGCACGTTCGAGTTTCTGTACGAGAATGGCGAATTCTATTTCATCGAAATGAATACCCGGGTGCAGGTCGAACATCCGATCACGGAAATGATCTGCGGCGTCGACATCGTGCGGGAAATGATCCGCATCGCCGCCGGCGAACCTCTGTCGCTCCGCCAAAAGGACATTGCGTTGAACGGCCACGCCATCGAGTGCCGGATCAATGCGGAGAACCCAGAGACGTTCGCGCCCTCGCCCGGCCGCATTACCGAGTTCCATACGCCGGGTGGGCTCGGCGTGCGGGTCGATTCGGCGCTGTATGCCGGCTACACCGTGCCGCCCTATTACGACAGCCTGGTCGCGAAATTGATCGTTCACGCAGGCAGTCGCGAAGATTGTCTGCTGCGGTTGCGCCGCGCGCTGGATGAAATGGTCGTCTCGGGCATCGAGACCACCATTCCGCTGCACCAGCACGTTATCGACGATGCCTCATTTGCGGCCGGCGATTATGATATTCATTGGCTCGAGAAATTGGTGGCAGACAATTAAGCGGCGCTGATGACCGTCCTCACCCCGCAGACCCTGTTGGGCGCCTACGCCAGCGGCATTTTCCCAATGGCCGAAAGCCGTCACGATCCGGACCTCTACTGGATCGACCCCGATGTGCGCGGCATCATCCCCCTCGCCGAGCTTCACATTCCGCGGCGATTACGGCGCACCCTGCGAAATGGCCCCTACGACATCCGCGCCGATTCCGATTTTATTGGGGTGATCAGGGGCTGCGCCGAGCAAACCCACGGCCGCCCCGACACCTGGATCAATACCGAGATCGAAGGGCTTTATAACGCGCTGTTCGATATGGGTTTCGCCCACTCGCTGGAAACCTGGCAGGACGGCGAATTGGTCGGCGGCCTCTATGGTGTCTCGCTGGGCGGCGCATTCTTTGGGGAAAGCATGTTTTCGCGCGCCCGCGACGCCAGCAAGGTGGCCCTGTGCCATTTGGCGGCGCGGCTGGTGAAAAGCGGCTTCACCTTGTTGGACACCCAGTTTCTAACCGAGCATCTGCGTCAATTCGGCGCCATTGAAATCGCCCGCCCCGACTATAAGGCGCGCCTTTCCGCGGCGATAAAGATCTCGGCGGTGTTTCAGCCCGAATTGTCCGGTGACGAGTTGGAAGCCTTCATACAGTCGACCACCCAGACATCGTAGACCGCGTGCTCCAGGGCCGAGAGGGCCGGACTCGACGCGAACATCCACCCGCTAAACAATTCGATCGGGTCGCCGTCGAGGCGGGTATCCGTTATCTCGAGAAACGCCGTGCTCTCGGGCGGCTCGGTCGGCGGCGTTTTGTGACAGGCGCGCACGCGAATAGACAGGGTGCCGAAGCTCACCTCTTCATCGGTGGCGACCGGGAAGGTCGATATGCGTGCGGTAACCTTATCGAGGCCCTGTAACACCGCGCCCGGCGCGGACGGCGGCACCAGCGGGGGCTCGTCGCGAGATGATTGCGCTGTAGCCGGCAACGCCAGCATAGTAATAGCCACGGCGGTGCAGATGCTTAACGAGCTTATCGCTATTGGCACGCTCACCGCTCGTCCGTTGCCAGGAATATTATTTCCGACACGGTATCCTCCAGCGAGCGAAAATCGCGGGTCTGGGAAATTTCACCACCATCCGAGATGGTGTCGGTCGCAGTGCCGGGTATCAGGCGCAAGTATTTATTGCCCAACAGGCCTTCACTCGTCACGACCGCTTCGGTATCCGCCGGTAATTGAACATCTGAACTCACGGTGAACAGGACCACCGCTTCGAAAGTGTTAGTGTCGAGTATGCGGTCGGTCACGGTGCCAACCTTCACCCCGCTGATACGCACATCGCTGCCCACTTCAAGCCCACCAACCTTCAGGAACCGGGCCTCCAGGCCGACCCCCTCGACGGCGCCGACTTCCGTCGCCTGGAGCGCGAAAATTAGAAATCCAGCGGCGACGACAATCACCAAGCCCCCCAGTAACGTTTCCACCATACTGCGCTTCATGGTTGGCTCTCCGTAGGTGCGTCAGCCGCTTTGCGGCGTGCTTGTTTGGCCTGGCTGATGATCAATTCAAGCAAGTCTTCGAGGACCAACGAATCCTCGGTGAAGGCAATTTCCTGACCCTCGCCGATAACAGCGTCGCTACCGCCAATGTCCAGTTGGATGAATTTCTGGCCGAACAAGCCGTCGGTGACGATAGAAGCCGTCGCTTCGGCATCCAAAACCACATCGTTATCGATGTCCAACACTACGATGGCGCGGAAATTTTCATCGAGACGAAGCTCGGTTATCTGTCCCACAGGAACCCCCGCCGCGCGCACCATGCCACCGGTGCTCAGGCCATCGGCCTGGCTGAACCGCGCCAAGATTTGGTAGCTCCCGTCCCTAAGACTGCCGGGGCCGAAGACCAGCACTACAATCAACACCAAGATCGCGACAATCCCGGCGCCGATCCATGTTTCATATATTTCGCGTTTTGCAGCGTTCATCTAAGTGCACGCGTTCCGCAGAAATCGTTGCGCCGCTATTGCGGGGTCCAAGGTTCGTAGTCGCCGGTATTGCGCCGGCGTTTGCCGCCCCGCAATACGCTACCGGGCGGAACATAAGCCGCCCGGGTTCCAGTCAGATTGGGTACATGTTCCTTTTGCCACGCATGGCGACTGTCCGCGTCCAACGGCGCTTCGGTCATATAGTGCAACCATGCATGCCATTCGGGCGGCACCTTGCTGGCTTCGGGCGCGCCCTTATAGACAACCCATCGTCGTTCGCGGCGGTAGCCGCTTCGGCCCCGACCCCGGTAATACCGGTTACCGAATGAGTCCTCACCGACCTTACTTCCGGCCACCCACGTCTTCAGCAATGTCCCGATAGTCGCCATAAGGCCCTATTCCGATCCTGTTAAAGGAACGCCGGCGCGGCGTCCGAGTCTCTGTATCGCGGCCGGAATATTGCACCGGTCCCCTGTAACGTCCAGCCGCCACGACGCCGCAGCAAGCCTTCGAATCACATTAAAGCAATATCTAGATTTATGTACCATTTTGGTCAAAACACAAAATATAGTTGCGACGCGAATATGTAGTAGTATAGCTTAATATTCACCGACATGTAGTAGTGTGAGAACATAAGTGGTTTATCTGGCGTTGCGACTCGGAGGCGGCTGCGAACGGTTGGGGGCTAAAACGAGAACCGACGCGGTTTACCTGGCTTAGTAAAGACGCGCCACCCCAAGGCAAGCGTCTGATATTTGGGGGTTTAAACATGCGGATCGAACGCCGCTTCACGGCTGATGGCGAGAGCCCGTATTCGGATATCTCGTTCCGCACGACGACCAGTGAAATTCGCAATCCGGATGGCTCGGTGGTTTTTTCCGCCACCGATATTACCGTGCCCGATGGCTGGAGCCAGGTGGCGTGCGATATCCTGGCGCAGAAGTATTTCCGTAAAGCCGGCGTGCCGTCCGCGCTTAAATCCGTGCCGGAAGACGATGTCCCGGAATTTCTGTGGCGGCGGGTTCCCGAGGAAAGCGCCGAATATGGCGCGGAGACCGACGCCCGCCAGGTGTTCGACCGGATGGCCGGCACCTGGGCCTACTGGGGCTGGAAGGGTGGCTATTTCGACGGCGAAGAAGACGCAAAAGCCTATGTCGACGAAACCTGTTACATGCTGGCCGCGCAAATGGCGGCCCCCAACAGTCCGCAATGGTTCAACACCGGACTGCATTGGGCCTATGGCATCGACGGCCCCGGCCAAGGCCACCACTATGTCGACTACAAAACCGGCAAATTAACCCGCTCGAAAAGCGCCTACGAGCACCCGCAACCCCACGCCTGTTTCATCCAATCGATTTCCGACGATTTGGTCACCGACGGCGGCATCATGGATCTGTGGACCCGCGAAGCGCGGCTGTTCAAATACGGCTCGGGAACCGGCACCAACTTCTCCAACCTGCGCGGCTCCGGCGAACCGTTATCGGGCGGCGGCAAATCTTCGGGGCTGATGAGCTTCTTGAAAATCGGCGACCGCGCGGCCGGCGCCATCAAGTCTGGCGGCACGACGCGGCGCGCGGCAAAGATGGTGGTGGTTGATATAGACCATCCTGACATCGAAGAATTCATCGACTGGAAGGTGCTCGAAGAGCAAAAGGTCGCGGCCCTGGTTACCGGCTCGAAAATTTGTCGCACCCATTTGACCGCGATCATGGAGGCTTGCCATGAGCCGGAAGCGGCTGGCGCGGGCGACGAACGCTTCAACGCGGCGGAAAATCCAGTCTTAAAGCGCGCCATCCGGGCGGCGCGGCGCGAATTGGTGCCCGAGAATTACATCCACCGGGCCATTCAGTTCGCGCGCCAGGGCTACCGCGAAATGGCGTTCGACACCTATGACACGGATTGGGATTCAGAAGCCTACCGCACGGTTTCCGGGCAGAACTCCAACAATACGGTGCGTCTGACCGATGCGTTCCTGAAGGCCGTCGAGCAGGATGGCGCCTGGGAATTGCGCCAGCGCACCGACGGCGCCGTGGCCAAGAACGTGTCAGCGCGCGCACTGTGGGAAAAGATCGGCGCAGCCGCCTGGTCGAGCGCCGACCCGGGCATTCAATTCGACACTACGATCAACGACTGGCACACCTGCCCGCAGTCGGGCCGCATCAACGCGTCTAACCCGTGTTCGGAATATATGTTCCTCGACGATACGGCGTGCAATCTGGCCTCGCTCAATCTGATTACCTTCCAGCGCGACGACGGCGCCATCGATGTCGAGGCCTACGAGCACGCTGTACGCTTGTGGACTCTCACGCTGGAGCTGTCGGTTCTGATGGCCCAGTTCCCCTCGAAGGAGATCGCCCGGCGCAGCTACGACTTCCGCACCCTGGGTCTTGGCTACGCGAATATCGGCGGCCTGCTGATGGCGTCGGGTATTGCCTATGACAGCAACGAAGGTCGCGCCTTGTGTGGCGCTTTAAGCGCGTTGATGACCGGCGCGGCCTATGCCACGTCTGCGGAAATCGCCGGTGAGATGGGTGCTTTCCCTGGATATGCCGACAATGCTGACGACATGCTGAAGGTGATCCGCAACCACCGCCGCGCCGCGCACGGTAAGACGACAGGTTACGAAGATATCGCCATCGCCCCGGTGCCGCTCGACCGGAAGAGCGCGCCAGAGGGCGAATTGGTGGCCGCGGCTCGCGCGGCGTGGGATCGAGCGCTCACGCTGGGCGAACGCCACGGCTTCAGAAACGCCCAAACCAGCGTCGTAGCCCCCACCGGAACCATCGGTCTGGTGATGGATTGTGATACGACCGGCATCGAGCCGGACTTCGCGCTCGTGAAGTTCAAGAAACTCGCCGGCGGCGGCTATTTCAAGATCATCAACCGCATGGTGCCCGATGCGCTGGTGGCTTTGGGATATGATGCCCAACAGGTGACCGAGATCGTGACCTACGCGGTCGGTCATGGCAGCCTGGAAAACGCCCCCTTTATCGACCATGAAACATTGGTCGAGATGGGCTTCGGCGAAGCACAAATCACCGCCATCGAAGAAGCGATTCCGAACGCCTTCGACATCAAGTTTGCCTTCAACAAATGGACGTTGGGCGAGGCGTTTTGCACCGAGACCTTAGGCATACCGGCCGAGCAACTCGACGATTACGCGTTCGATCTGCTGGGCCATCTGGGTTTCGACGCTGACCAAGTCGAAGCCGCGAACGTTCATGTCTGCGGCGCCATGACCCTGGAAGGAGCGCCCCATATCAAGGATGAGCACCTACCGGTGTTCGATTGCGCCAACCCCTGCGGGCGGACCGGCAAGCGCTACCTGTCCGCCGAAAGTCATATTCGCATGATGGCCGCGGCGCAGCCCTTCATCAGCGGCGCGATCTCGAAAACCATCAACATGCCCAACGACGCCTCGGTCGAGGACTGCAAGAACGCCTATCAGCTTTCCTGGCAGCTCGGCCTGAAGGCCAACGCGCTGTATAGGGATGGCTCGAAACTAAGCCAGCCCTTGCAATCGCAAATCCTGGCGAACGACGATGAGGATGCCGCCGACGCGATAGACGATATCGTCGACGCCCCGGCGTCCCGCCGGGCGGAAATGGTTGCCGAGCGGGTTGTCGAACGCGTGGTGGAGCGGGTCGTCGAACGCGATGTCGACCGCAGCCGCCTGCCCGACCGGCGTAAAGGCTATACGCAGAAAGCTATCGTCGGCGGCCATAAGGTCTATCTGCGCACCGGCGAATATGACGATGGGTCACTCGGCGAAGTCTTTCTCGACATGCACAAAGAAGGCGCCGCCTTCCGTTCGTTGATGAATAACTTCGCCATCGCCGTGTCGATTGGGCTGCAATATGGCGTACCGCTCGAGGAATTCGTCGACGCCTATACATTTACCCGCTTCGAACCCTCCGGCCCGGTCGAAGGCAACGACGCCATCAAAATGGCCAGCTCGATCCTCGATTATGTCTTCCGCGAACTGGCGATCAGCTATATGGGGCGCCACGATCTGGCCCATGTCGAGATCGATGATCTTGAGCCCGACACGATGGGCCGCGGCGAGGCCGACGAAGCCTTACAACCGACACCGTCACCCAGTGATTTCGCTGTGAGTAATGGGTATGTGCGCGGCAGCCTATCGGTCATCGAAGGTGGCCGTGTCGGCCCGGAAAGCGTGGGTCAGACGGAGATTGAAACCCAGTCGCAAGCGATTAGCGAAGCGACCGGCACCGACGGTGCTCAGCCCGAAGTGGTGACCTTGAGCCCAGCCGCCGGCAAACAGCTCGACCTGGAATATATAGTTCAAGAAGAACGTTCGGAGCGCATTCGAACCGCCCGCCTCAAGGGTTATGAAGGCGACGCGTGCACCGAGTGCGGCAACTTCACCATGGTAAGGAACGGAACATGCCTAAAATGCGACACCTGCGGCACAACAAGCGGGTGTAGCTGACGAGATTCGAGCCGGACTGGACATGTTCCCGCTCGAATAGCGGCCCCGCGCCCACTCTCTCCCGGGCGCCGGGCCACTCTCCTCCCTGACCTTGGGGTGTGCATTCGTGCACACCCCATTTTTTTGCTCCAGCGCGGCGATGTTCTTTATGATATAGCGACAAAAAATAGCAGGGGAGTGACAAATGGCCGGCACGGTAGATAAACGACTAAGCGAATTGGGCATCGAGCTGCCGCCGGCCAACGCGCCTGTCGCCAATTATGTTCCCTTCGTGCGAACCGGAAATCTGCTGTTCATCTCTGGACAGATCCCCATGGTCGACGGCAAGCCAGGTTTTATCGGCATTGTTGGCGTGGACTTCAGCGTGGAAGACGGCGCCGCGGCGGCGCGCACCTGTGCCCTGTCCATAATTGCCCAGGCGCGCGAGGCGCTGGGTGGCGATCTGGACCGGGTCGCGCGGTGCGTGAAGCTCACCGGCTTCGTCGCCAGCACAGCTGATTTCGGCGACCATCCGAAAGTGGTCAACGGCGCCTCCGATCTCATGGTCGACGTGTTCGGCGATGCCGGGCGCCACGCCCGCGCGGCGGTCGGCATGACGTCGCTGCCGCTGGGGGTTGCCGTCGAGGTCGAAGCCATCTTCGAGGTGAACTGACATCGTTAATCCACGGGTCCACTGACGTGCACCACGACCATCACCACCACGGTATGGCATCCGCTTTCGGCGGCGATCGACGTTTGATCATCGCCATTAGCGTCAATGTCCTGCTGACAGTCGCCCAGATCATCGGCGGCGTGTTCGCCGGAAGCCTGGCCTTGATCGCCGACGCCATCCACAATCTCAGCGACGCGGCGGCTTTAGCCATTGCACTGATTGCACGGCGCATCGCCCGCGTTCCAGCGGACGACGATCACACGTTCGGTCATGGCCGCGCCGAATTGATCGGCGCGGTGTTCAATCTGTCCTGGCTGATATTCATCGGGCTATTTTTGATCGTCGAAGCAATCAAACGCCTGCTCGACCCGCAACCGGTTGAAGGCTGGACCGTTGTCGTGGTCGCTGGAATCGCCCTGGCTGTCGATATCTGGACGGTCTTTCTGACCTATCGAATGGCGAAAGACAGCATGAATATCCGCGCCGCCTTCATCCATAATCTTTCCGATGCGTTGGCGTCGCTCGGCGTGATTGTCGGCGGCGTGCTGATCCTCACCTTCGACTGGCATTTTGTGGACGCAATCGTCACTCTGGCGATCGCCGGCTATATATTGGCCCATGCCGGCATGGAAATTCCCAAGGCCATCCACATTCTGATGCAAGGCGTGCCACGAGATTTGGATGTCGCCGAGGTGACAGCGGATCTGCAAGGGGTCGACGGCGTTATCGAAATTCGCCATGTGCATATTTGGCATATCGACGAACATCGCCGCTCCTTCGAGGCGCATATCCTGGTTGACGGCCCAGCCGACATGGAACCGGTCAAACTTGCCTTGCGAAAACGCCTGGCGGACGATTTCGATATTACCCACTCCACTCTCGAATTCGAGTTCGAGACGCGTTATCCGCAAATTAGCGAAACCTAGCGGCCCATGCGGCAATGGGCCTCTTGGCGCGCGCACTGATCACGCCTACTCTGACAGACCAAATTCAACCTTCTGAGCAGTTCGCCAATGCCCGACGGAAATGGCACCGTTACAGCGCGGGTCATCGAAAACATCGCCGACATTCCGGCGGATGTGTGGGAAGCGTTAGCCGGTCCCGATAACCCCTTCGTCAGCCACGCCTTCTTGCTGGCGTTGGAAGAGACCGGTTGCGCCACGCAACAGGCCGGCTGGCTGCCCCATCACATTGTGGTGGAGGATGAAAATAGCGAGATCATCGCCGCCGCGCCGCTTTATCTGAAAAGCCATTCCCAGGGCGAGTATGTGTTCGACCATGGCTGGGCCCATGCCTGGGAGCGCGCCGGCGGCCATTACTATCCCAAATTACAGGTTTCGGCGCCCTTCTCGCCGGTCGGCGGCCCGCGGCTGTTAGCGGGCACGGCCCCGGACAGCGACGATTCACGCCTCACCCTGTTGCGGGCACTGGAGACCGTGTGCGCGCGAATGGAACTGTCGTCGGTGCATGTCACCTTCTCGACCGAGCATGAATGGAACCTGATGGGTGCGGCCGGCTGGATTCAGCGCATCGGCCGGCAATTTCATTGGCATAACCGCGGCTATGAGACATTCGACGATTTCCTCGGCGAACTCACCAGCCGCAAGCGTAAATCGATCCGCAAGGAACGCCGGGCCATCGCCGACCAGGGCCTGACCGCGCGCCCCTATGTGGGAGACGATATTCGGCCAGAACATTGGGATGCGTTTTACCGCTTCTATGTGGACACCTACGACCGCAAATGGGGTTATCCCTACCTCACCCGCGAATTTTTCGAGGTCGCGCAAGACCGTCTCGGCGACCGTATCGTGCTGATGATCGCCGAACTGGAAGAGTTGCCGGTCGCCGGCGCGCTTAACCTACGCGGCAGCGACGCGTTGTTCGGGCGTAATTGGGGTTGCCGCGACGACTATCCGTTCCTGCATTTCGAGACCTGCTACTACCAGGCCATCGATTTCGCCATCGAACATAAGCTAGGCCGTGTCGAGGCCGGCACCCAAGGCCCTCACAAGGTGCAGCGCGGTTATGAGCCGGTCGAAACCTATAGCGGCCATTACATTCCCAACGAATCCTTCCGCGACGCGGTCGAACAGTTTTGCCGCGAAGAAAAGCGCGAAGTGGAATGGGAAATCGAGGCGATGGCCGAGCGCTCGCCCTACCGGCAAGCGGAGTAAGGGTGTCTGCAGTCTAAATCGCGTTATTCAGATGAAATCTGTTGTTTCGCAAAGCCCCTCTCCTTGAGGGAGAGGGGTTGGGGTGCTGAGGCCGGACCGTCGCGCCAGTGGCGCGGCGTAAGCCGGACGAAGATAAATAACAAAAACTGCGGGGTAACTTTCGCCGCGCTGTTGCGCGACGGTTCACCCCACAGCCCCTCACCCGCTCGCGTTCGCTCGCCACCCTCTCCCGCCGGGAGAGGGTTAAATGCCAGCCGTACAATGTCGGGTACTAATTGCTTACTTCTCTTCGAGAACCGGTTCTTTGTCGGCCTCGCCGTCCGGGTCCTTCTTGGTCGGCTTGGCGCTTTTCGCCGGCTTGCTCTCCTTGAGATCGAAGGTCAGCTTGCCGTCCTTGACCGCCACTTTCACCGCGCCGCCCTTGGCGAGCTTACCGAACAGCAACTCTTCGGCGAGCTGTTTCTTGACATGCTCTTGGATGACCCGGGCCAACGGGCGCGCGCCGAAGGCATCGTCGTAGCCCCGTTCGGACAACCACTTGCGGGCTTCCTCGTCGAGCTCGATGGTGACGTCACGGTCGTCGAGCTGGACTTCCAACTCCATGATGAACTTGTCGACCACCCGGTTCATCACCAGCGGGCTTAAATTCTTAAAGCCGATGACGGCGTCCAGGCGGTTACGGAATTCCGGCGAGAACATGCGGTTGATCGCTTCCTCGTCGTCGCCTTCACGCTTGGTGCTGCCGAAGCCAATCGCCGGTTTTGCTAGGTCGGCGGCGCCGGCATTGGTGGTCATGATCAAGATCACATTGCGGCAGTCGATGGACTTGCCGTTATGGTCGGTGAGTTTGCCATGGTCCATCACCTGCAACAGGATGTTGAACAGATCGGGATGGGCCTTCTCGATTTCGTCGAGCAGCACCACGCTGTGGGGATGCTGATCGATCGCATCGGTCAGCAGGCCGCCTTGGTCGAAACCGACATAGCCGGGAGGCGCCCCAATCAGCCGCGAGATCGAATGGCGTTCCATATATTCCGACATGTCGAAGCGGGTGAGCTCGATACCCAGCGACCGCGCCAATTGGCGGGCGACTTCGGTTTTGCCGACGCCGGTCGGGCCGGAGAACAGATAACTGCCGATGGGTTTTTCCGGTTCGCGCAGGCCGGCGCGCGCCAGCTTGATGGCGCTCGACAGGGCATCGATCGCCTGATCCTGGCCGAACACCATGGTTTTCAGATCCCGGTCGAGATTTTGCAGCGCCGTGCGGTCGTCGCGGCTGACCGATTTCGGCGGGATGCGGGCGATCTTGGCGACCACCGCTTCCACATCCTTGACGCCGACGGTCTTCTTGCGCCGGGACGGCGGCACCAAGGTCTGCGCCGCGCCAACCTCGTCAATCACGTCGATGGCGCTGTCGGGCAGCTTGCGGTCGCCGATATAGCGCGCGGAAAGCTCGACGGCGGTACGGATCGCCTGTTCGGTGTAGCGCACATCGTGATGCTCTTCGTAATACGGTTTGAGGCCGCGCAGAATTTTTACCGCGTCTTCAACCGACGGCTCGTTGACGTCGATCTTTTGGAAGCGGCGGGTCAGCGCCCGGTCTTTTTCGAAATAGTTGCGGTATTCCTTATAGGTGGTGGAGCCGATGCAACGCAGCCGGCCGCCGGCCAGCGCCGGTTTCAGCAGGTTCGAGGCATCCATGGCGCCGCCCGATGTGGCGCCGGCGCCGATGATCGTGTGGATCTCGTCGATGAACAGGATCGCGCCGTCGATCAGCTCGATCTCCGTCATCACCGCCTTTAGGCGCTCTTCGAAGTCGCCCCGGTAGCGGGTGCCAGCCAGCAGCGCGCCCATATCGAGGGTGTAGATATTGGCGTCGGCCAGTACTTCCGGCACCTCGCCGTCCTCGATGCGTTTGGCCAGGCCCTCGGCGATGGCGGTTTTGCCGACGCCGGGTTCGCCCACATAGAGCGGATTGTTCTTGGTGCGTCGGGCCAGGATCTGGATGGTGCGCTCGACCTCGTGCTCACGACCGATCAACGGGTCGATTTTGCCGTCGCGGGCCTTTTCGTTGAGGTCGATGCAATAGGCGCTGAGCGCCTCCTTGCCTTTCTTGACCACAGAATCCGGATCGCCGTCCTCATCGACGCCCGATACGGAACTGTCGCTCTCGTGGCCCGGAACTTTGGCAATACCGTGGGAAATGTAGTTCACCGCGTCGAGGCGGGTCATCTCCTGCTGCTGCAGGTGGAAGACCGCGTGGCTCTCGCGCTCGGAGAAAACCGCCACCAGCACGTTGGCGCCAGTGACCTCTTCGCGCCCCGACGATTGCACATGGATCGCCGCGCGTTGCAGCACCCGCTGAAATCCGGCGGTGGGTTTGGCCTCTTCCGTCCGGTTGGTGATCAGACTCGACAGCTCGTCATCGATATACAGCGACAGATCGCGGCGCAGCCCGTCAATATCGACCCCGCAGGCGCGCAGCACCGCGACCGCGTCCTGATCTTCGGTCAGCGCCAACAGCAAATGCTCCAGCGTGGCGTATTCGTGGTGCCGCTCATTGGCTAGCGCCAACGCGCGATGCAGTGATTGTTCCAAGTTGCTCGATAACATATCCGGCGACTACCTCTGCCGATGGGGCCTATATGACCCGGGCGAAACCATCTAACGCCCGGCGTTTGTTAATCTTTTTCCAACGTACATTGAAGAGGGTGCTGATTTTCGCGGGCATAGTCAACGACTTGCGTAACTTTGGTCTCGGCGATCTCATAGGTGTAGATGCCGCAAACCCCCACACCCTTTTGGTGAACATGCAACATGATACGCACGGCCTCATCGCCCTGCTTGCTGAAAAAACGCTCCAAAACCTCGACCACGAACTCCATCGGCGTGTAATCGTCGTTTAACAGCAACACCTTATACATTGCCGGTTTCTGGGTCTTCGAGCGGGTCTTGGTGGCGATTCCGGTTTGCTCGCCCCCCTTACCGCCCACAGCATCATCGCCGTCGTCGTCGCTCTGGCCAACAATCGGTTGCGATATGTCTTGATATAAGTCCAACATGTTATTGATATTGCTGCATATATGAGGCGTGGCATACTTGTTTAGAGAATCACTATTTTAAACAATGCCCCGCGTCGGGGAAACGCCCAAAATCCAGTTTATCCGCAAACCTATGTGAGGCCTGATAACCCCAAGGGCAAGGTGACGGCCTTGTGGAGAACAAGAAAACCCGGCCGGATTGCTCCGGCCGGGTTCGCTAATCGCCCGCGTAGGGGGGAGGAAGTTACGCGGTGATCGGTTTGGCGAACTTCTCGACAGCAGCGTTAACCTGCTTGCTGATCGGCGCCGAGGCCTTGGTGCCCAGCTCGGTCGACATGTCCTGCAGTTTAGCGCTCTCGGCGACAAAGCCATCGAACGCTGTTTTGGCCCATTCGGCCTGCAGATCGAGCGCGTCTTGCACGCTTGTCACCGCGAACAGCTTCTGCGCCACTGCAATGTTCTTCTCCGCCGCGGCTTGCGCGTAGGTGGCGATCTCCTGGCCCAATTCCTCGACGCCCTTGGCGACGATGTTGGACGAAGCAACCACGGCTTCAACGGTCTCTTTGTTGAAGTCAGCCAGCTCGTCATAGCCCTGGAAGGCAAACTCGTTGACCTTGTCGAGCTGTTCCTTGGTGTTGGCGTAGGCCTGCTCATAGCCCTGGGTCAACGCCTCGGCGCCAGCCTTCGCGGCTTCTTCGAATTTCTTCTGTTGCGCAGCCGCGGTGGCCTCGAGGGTCGCGTTGGCTTTGGCGGTACCATTCTTTTTAGCGGTCGTCATGGTGCGGTCTCCGTTTCGTCAATGTTGCGGCGCAATAAAATAAAGCCCGTATTTTCAATGCGTTCCGCCGAAAGTTATTGTCTCACCGCCAAATGCTGCGGTGCAACATGACGCTAATATCGGGGTTAACCATGCCAATGTCAAGGAATTATATTGCAGTGCACCATTTTTATGGGAAAAGTGCCAAAACCCTGTGAAATGGCGTTCAGCCGCGCCCCGGCAGACTGGCAATATTCGACGATCTGACACTATTGGTAATTCTGTCGGGTTTTCAGTCTTGAAGATGAGTGATAACCGTTCATACGGAAATTAGTTTTTGTGAGTTGGCTTCCGTGGTGGGCCGATGCGGCTTTCAAAGAACTTCATCGCACGAGTACCAAGTATCCCACGATCGATATCCCGTTGAACATATTGCAACGGCTTGCTGCGCCCCACGAACAGTTCGACCTGTCCCGGCGTGCCGCCGGGGATGGCGACAGCGTCATAGCCCCTGCGACTAAGACCAATCGCAAGGGCATCAACGCTTTCGACCCCGTCTCCGTAATGGAGCACGATCCGGCCATTGATGATTTTGCTCTCGCCGGTATTTGAATCAACAATCCGCGTGCCAGACATACGGTAGGCTTCCTTGCGGCTGTAATCCCGGTCTTCAAATTCTTCGGCATAGCTGGCCCTCGCCAATACAGCCACGGCAACAATCACAAGGCCGTATATGAGCGTTCGGCGTAGCATCCTTCATCCTCTATATCTTGTGTTTTGGCCGTAACGGTATGAGTAAGGTTAGAAACGGATAATACACATTATGGGTAATCTAGCGGTGTCTCTGGTCGCCGTCAGCATCAGCCAGTCGTGCAATCGCCAATCAACTCAACGAGAGCGCATTGAAAACATTGATCTGACACTATTGGTAATTCGGTAGGGTTTTGGACGTGCTATAAGCTTCCCATGATCCGTAGAAAAATCATAAATAAAGCCGGAGCCGCTTTGGTGGCCGGAGCGTTGGCGTTTTCGCCGATGGCCGCAAGCACAGCCGATGCAGGCGAGACAGTTAGATTCGGCGAACACAATATGATGGGACAAGAAGAAACCAGCATCCTATTGCGGGCGAAGCATTCTTCTACGAACGGGGTAACGCTGTTGGTTCGGACCACGGACCGGAGTGTCTGGCCCGTGGCATTCAACACAGCTTTGGACGTTGCACGCGAAGGTTATCCGGTTAGTCTCGTGCTGGCAGCAGACGGTCAACACAGGCTGGATATTTACGCACAGGGGCAGAGAACGGGTTTTATTCCTGAGCCTGTGGGAAACGAACAGACGGCAACCGCAATACGCGACGGGATGATCCACGGCTATAACTCGAAATTTGGACCGCTCGATCAGTCGAAATAGCAAACCCTATCTGACACTATTCCCAATAGTGTCAGATTTTTCGTGCGGCTAAACACGCCACGGAAACGCGAACGATCTCAAAGGTTTACAACTGCCACCCGATTATCTGACACTTCTCTTGGAGAACTGTCAGATTTAGGGCTTCAACAACTAATGCCCCGCGATCCAATCTAAGGCCCGCTTCGTCCATTCGCCGTCGCCCGCCGCGGCTTCATTGCTCACCGTGAAATGGGTCTTGCCGGCAAGTTCAAGCGTCTCCGCCGCGCCGCCCGCATTGCCGACGGCTTCGGCGAAAGTCTGGGCTTGGGGGATGAGGAACGCATAATCCTCGCTGCCCCAGGTCACCAAAAAGGGCGGCGGGGCCTCGTCTAACCGATAGAGCGGGCTCTCTTGCAGCCCGTCGCCGCCCTCGGAAATACACGGCGGCCGCCCCTCGCCCTGGTAACCTTCCACAGCCAAATCGTAGACGCCGGATATGGGTAGGCAGCCGCGGATTATGTCGCGGGAGACGCCCTCGCGCGCCTGCCAATCACGGGTCACCGCCAGTTGGGCGGCATAGTGACCGCCCGAGGAATGGCCGCTGACGAAGATGCGTTCCGCGTCGCCGCCATAGCCCGCGATGTTTTGCGCCAGCCAGCCGATCGCCCGCGAGACATCGGCGAACCCGGCATCGTAGCGGTGGGGAAACAGCCGGTGGCCGATGCTGGCGAAGATAATGCCGGCGTCGTTAAACGCCGGCGCCATGAACGCCGCCGATTCTTTATAGCCGTAGCTCCAGCGCCCGCCATGGATATAGGCCAGCACCGTCCCGTTCGGCGCGTCGGGCACGAACAGCGCGATATGCTGGTAGATATCCTCGCCATAGGCCACGTCGATGCCGTCGATACCCTCGGACAACCTGTTGACGGTTTGCTGATAGGCCTCCGAGGCTTCGGCGCGCGGCGGCTGGGGCGGATAGTCTTCGATTCGCATCAGCGGCATGTCGGTTTCCTTGCTAGACTGAAATCTGAAACAGACTAACCGGGGACCAAGTCCGTGCCAAACCATGTCAGCCCAGCCCAACTCAAAGCGATGCTCACCGATGGCGGCGAGCTAGCGCTGCTCGATGTGCGCGAACAGGGCGTGTTCGGCCAGGGCCATCTGCTGCTCGCCTCGTGCGTGCCGCTGAGTCATTTGGAGCTACGCATCGCCGATCTGGTCCCTTGGCCGGGCACGCGGGTCGTTCTGGTCGATGAGGGCGCGGGCGACGAATTGGCCGAAGCCGCCGCCGACCGCTTGGCCCATTGGGGCTATGCCGATGTCGTCCTGCTCGAGGGTGGGCTCGCCGCCTGGCGCGACGCCGGCTTTGAGGTATTCAGCGGGGTGAACGTGCCGTCGAAGGCGTTCGGCGAATATGTCGAACATGCCTACGACACGCCGCGCATCACGGCCGACGATTTGAAAGCGCGCCAAGACGCCGGCGAACCTCTGGTGGTGCTCGATTCGCGGCCCTATGACGAGTTCCACCGCATGAGCATTCCCGGCGGCGTCGACGCGCCCGGCGCCGAGCTGGTCTACCGCGCCCACGATCAGGCGCCCGATCCCGATACGCCCATCGTCGTTAACTGCGCCGGGCGCACCCGCTCGATCATCGGCACCCAATCGTTGATCAACGCCGGCTTCCCCAACCCCATCGTCGCCTTGGAGAACGGCACCATGGGCTGGCATCTGGCCGGGTTCAAGGTAGCGAAGGGCGCAACCGAAGTCGCCGCCCTGCCCTCCGCCGCCGGGTTGGACCATGCGAATGCCGCCGCCAAACGTGTCGCCGCGCGATTTGGCGTCCAACAGGTGTCGCCCGAGACCGTGGCCCAATGGCGGGCGGACCCGGGCGACCACAGCTTGTTCCTGCTGGACGTGCGCTCGCCTGGCGAATTCGCGCTGGGACATTTGCCCGGCTCGCGCAACGCGCCCGGCGGCCAGTTGGTGCAAGGCACCGACGAATATGTCGGCGTCCGTAATGCGCGTATTGTCCTCATCGACGATACCCAGGTTCGCGCCACGATGACCGCCTCATGGCTGATCCAGATGGGCTGGCGCGACGTGCATGTGTTGGCCGGCGGATTGAGTGCCGGCGACCTGACGGCCGATCCGCACCAGCCACATATCTATGGCACGCCCTGGCTCAGCCTGATCGAGCCCGCGGCCTTGAACGCGGCCCTCCATGACGGGAAGGCCACGGTGATCGACCTGGACACCAGCTTGGTCTATCGCGACGGCCACATACCGGGCGCCTATTGGGGGGTGCGGTCACGGCTGGCGGCGCAGATTAGTGGGGTACCCGCCGCGCCGATAACCGTCGTCACGTCGAATGACGGGCAGCTGGCCTCGTTGGCCGCCGGCGAAATCGCCGCCTTGCGCCCCGACAGCGAAGTCTTCGCCCTGGCCGGCGGCACTCAGAGCTGGAAAGACCGGGACTTGCCACTGGAGGACGGTCTCAACCACCCGCTCGGCCCCCACGATGACGTGCAGTACAAGCCTTACGACCGTGAAGGCGGCATCGAAGCCGCCATGCAGGATTATCTCAAATGGGAAGTCGCGCTGGTCGAGCAGATCGCCCGCGACGGCTGTTTGGTGTTCCGGCGCTACGACTGACCCGGCGTTTACAGCCGGCCCGCCAAATTATCGCCGGCGCGGTTTATCTGCAGGGTAAACATGCCGTCGGTGAAACCTTCGACGAACTCAGCCTCGCGGAACGGCACGCCGCTATCGTCATGGGCCAACAGGCGCTTGGGAAATTGCAGCGCGTTGACATCGACTTTGGGATCGACGAACGCATTCAAGGCGAAATTGCCACCGGAACAGCCGGAGACGATCCAGTAATATTCGTTGCTGTCGAGCAACTGTCCGGCCGAGGACGGTGACGCCGCGACCGCATCGGCATAGGCCTCGACAATTCCCGCCGCAGTCGGGTTGTCGATTTGGGCGCTACTTTGCAGAAGCTCCCAGGGGCCGAAGGGGTTGTTCAAGGAGATCCGGTTGACGATACCCGGACGCCCCCGCGCGCGAACCGACAGCTCGGCGCCGTCGGAAGTGGGGGTGAGTTCATAGGCGCGGATTTGGACTTGGTAGATGGCGTTATAGACGAACCGATAGTGATCGGGCCCGCCGGCGCGGCACGCGGTTCTGATGTCGTCGCCGGCCACAAAGCTGAACCAGGTCAGCGAGCGTTCGATCGGATTCGACGTCGTTCCCTGGTAAGTCGTGCAGGCGTTAAGCCCGAGGACGCCAAAAAGCACAAAAAATTGAGGCCATTTCATCGCGCAATTCCGCCAAATTTGCAGTTAACAGTATTCTAATTGTGAAATGCTATTTACATAAATCGACGACAACAACTAGAATCCCTTTGATTCAATTAGAACTTTTCAAAAAGTAACGGTCGATGGACATAATATGGCCCTGGCATTTGCTACTTTAAAGCGTTTTGAATTCAGTCTGCGGCGCGCGCGAATTTTACCGGCAATCGCGGTAATTTGGACCCTGTTGCTCGTCGCCCTGGCGGCGAGCCCGGCCCAGGCCGGCTACGCGGCCATCGTCGTCGACGCCAATTCCGGCCGCGTTCTGCACTCGCGTAATGCCGACACGCCGAACTTTCCCGCCTCGCTGACCAAGATGATGACCCTGTTTATGGCCTTTGAGGCCTTGGACAAGGGCACGCTCGCTATCCACCAGCCCTTAGTCGTGTCGAAACGCGCCGCCGGACAACCCGCCTCCAAGCTCGGCTTGAAAGTAGGCGAAACGATCACCGTCGACGAGGCCATCCGCGCCATGTCGGTAAAGTCGGCGAACGATGTCGCCACCGTCATCGCCGAGGCGATCGGCGGCACCGAGGTCAAGTTCGCGCAAATGATGACGGCGCGGGCCCGCGAGTTGGGTATGACCCGCACCAGCTTCCGCAATGCCTCAGGCCTACCGAACAAGCGCCAGAAGAGCACGGCGCGCGATATGTCCATTCTGGGCCGCGCCCTCATCAACGACTTGCCAGACTATTACGGCTACTTTTCGGTGAAGTCTTTCAAATACAAAGGCAAAACCTACCGCAGTCACAATTCGCTGCTGAAAAATTATGCCGGCACGGACGGCATTAAAACCGGCTATATCCGCGCCTCTGGCTTCAACCTGGTCACCTCGACCGAGCGCGACGGCATTCGCTTGGTTGGCGTGGTCTTCGGCGGCAAGACCGCCGCGCGCCGCGACCGACATATGCAGAGCCTGCTCAACCGGAACTGGGAAAGGGCGCGCGCCGCCTCGACCTATGCCGCCCGGCCAATCCCCAAACCGCCGGTTCCCGGGTCCGAGACAATCATCGCCGCGGCAAATATCGATACCCCAATCCCGCCGACGATCGTGCGCCGCACACGGGCCGATTGGGGCATCCAAATCGGCGCCTTCGCCGGATACACCGATGCCCATATTGCCGCCGGCAACGTCGCCCAACGCCTATCTGACGTTCCGGTGACCGCGTCGTTGAAAATTCAGCCGGTCAGCCAGAGCGCCGACACTCTGTTCCGGGCGCGGCTGATGGGCATGGACGAAATCTCTGCCCGCGCCTCCTGCCAGCAGCTCATACGCAACGGCCAGGTCTGCGCCTTGGTGACGCCGCAAGGCGACGAACTAGCGAGCCTGCCCAGCCGCTAATTGCAGCATGGCAACCTTGATTCGAATGGAAAAACGCCGCCCCACATTTTGTGGAGCGGCGCTTTAGTATAAACGCAAGGTGATCGCCGGGCGGTCTTCGTTATGACATTAACCTGCCCGTGGCGTTAAGACCTAAACCGACTGCCAAGGGGCAATGCCGGCAGGCATGCGAGATCACCGTCGCGGTAAACCTCTTCGCGTTCGGAAAGCCTTAGCAGGCGCTCCTTATCGCTAGAGGATCACCAGTGTCTCGCACGACGGCCTTCGCCGCCACCAATCCGTTAGACATGGGATCACCTCCTTTCAATTGTTGCACCAATGAAGCAAGTCTAGACCAGCCACGCGGAGTCGCAAAGCGACCGTACCCGCCCGCGCTACTCGGCGGCTTGGGAACGCGCGATCGCTTCGTTGACCCGCGGCATGACCTCGGTCGCCATCAACTCGATCGAGCGTTTAGCCAAGTCAGCGTCGGCGAAATCGACACCTGCGTAAACGATTTCGCCAAAATTGCCGGTGGCCTCACGAAACGCCAAAATCTCATCGACCACCTGGTCGACGGTGCCGGCGATCACGGTATCATCCAAAATCCGGTCTAAGGTCACGTTTTCATCCGGCTCGTCATGCGAATATTTGAAGACGCCATGGCGGTTCGAGCGCTTCAGTTTTCGATAAAGTTGGCTGTAGTAGAACCGGTACGGGCTATTGGCATCGTCCCTGCCATAGCGCTGCGCCACCTTATCGTCGTCGGCGACAAATATGGTCCGCGCGATGCGCCAATCATCCGTGCTGGCAACCTCGCCGACACTCTCTTTGCCTTCCTTATAGTTTGCCCAATGGGTGGCGGCCCATTGGGCAATCAGGAAATTGGCCGACAGCGGGTGGAAGTCGCGCGCGCCCATGGCGACCACGCCTTTCGAAAACGGCGCGACGACGGTTCCGACAATCTCGGGCCGCGGCTGCTGGAAAGGCTTGGGCATAACCCCCAAGCCGACCTCCTCCCAATGAGAGGTCTCCGTGGTGACCGTGTAACGGTTATTGGGCAGATCAATATTGTAGGGCGGGTCGTTTTCCCAGATCGCCAAAATGACATCGATCGCTTCGGCGAACATCTGGTTACGATCTTCGTCGAGAATATCCAACACCTCCGCATCGGAGCGCAGTGCTCCGGGACTGATACCTAGGATGAACCGCCCTTCGGCGAGATGATCGAACATCGCCGCATGGGTCGCCACCAGCACTGGGTGCATATGGGACAGATTGGTGGTGCCCGTCGCGAGCTTAATTTGCTCGGTGGAATGGATCAGGGTGGCCTGGAACAACATCGAATTGGTGATGTTTTCGGCCTTGTCGCTGAGATGTTCGCCGATGAAGGCGTCGTAAAACCCTAGCTTATCGCACAGGATTACCGCCTCCCGATCTTCTCTCAGGGTCTCTCGATAATCGCGATGCAGTGGATGCACCGGCATGGCAAAATAACCAAGGCGCATGAGTTCCTCGCTGTGCGGATTTATAATTTTATTATAAGAAATTTTTCGGCGCTGGCAGTCCGCTTTCGCCCAATTGATCGCACAAGTCTTGTTTCAGGCGGGCAAGGCCATCTTCGTCGTCGGACTCGCAGCGCGCGACTAGCACATCCTGGGTATTCGACGCGCGCAAGAGCCACCACCCATCGGGCGTATTCACACGCACCCCGTCAATCGTCGTGACATCGGCGTTCGCGCTGGCCAGGCGGCCCGCGACCTCGTCAATGACGGCGAACTTGCGGTCCTCCGAACACGGAAACCGCACCTCCGGCGTGTTGCACATCACGGGCATCTGATCGTAAAGCGCCGCCAGACTGGTTTGCCGACGTTCGAGCAGAGACAATAGCCGGACCGCGGCATAAAGCGCGTCATCAAAGCCATAATAGCGGTCGGCAAAGAAGATATGGCCGCTCATCTCGCCGGCCAGTGGCGCCGACAGTTCGGCCATCTTGGATTTGATCAGGGAATGACCGGTGTTCCACATTACCGGATCGCCGCCCAGGCGGCCGATTTCGTCGAACAGGGCCTGACTCGACTTCACATCGGCGATGATCGAGGCGCCCGGATCGCGATACAGAACGTCCTCGGCAAACAGCATCATCAACTGGTCAGCCCATAAAATGCGTCCCTGCCCGTCGACCGCGCCAATCCGATCGCCGTCTCCGTCGAAGGCAATTCCCAGTTCGCAATCATTTTCCTTCACATGTGACTGCAGCTCGGCGAGATTTTCCGCCACCGTCGGGTCCGGATGATGGCCAGGAAATGTACCGTCGACGATCCCGTTGATCACATAGTGATGGCCGGGCATGGCGGTGCATAGCCGATTGAGCACGTCACCCGCCGCGCCATTGCCTGGGTCCCAGGCAATTGACGCCATGCGCGTCGATTGAAACTCCTCCGCCAGCCGCGCCACGTAGGCGTCGCGAATATCAATTTCGTCGACACTGCCCGCGCCAGTAGCGAATGCGGTTGAATCCACCAATTCAGCCAGCCCTTGAATATCGACGCCAAAAAACGGCTTACCCTGCAGGGTCATTTTAAAACCGTTATATTCTGGCGGATTATGGCTGCCGGTCACCATCACGCCGCCATCGGTCGGCAAATGCTTGATGGCGAATGACAGCATCGGGGTTGGCCCCATACCGACTTGCCGCACGGCTAGTCCGCACGACATCAACCCGGCAACCAGCGCTTCGGCCAGTTCGGGGCTCGTTGTGCGGCCGTCATAGCCGACAGCGACCGAGGCCCCGCCGCTTTCAGTTAACCGCGTTCCAAACGATTTACCCAGCGCCCGTGCGTCATCGGCCGTCAGCGTTTCGCCGACAATTCCCCGTACGTCATATTCACGCAGGATGCTGGGGTCGAAAGAATGGCCGGTCATGGGGTTAGTCGCTGGCACCATGAACCGAGGGTCGACCGATTGAGATATAGTCGAACCCATTCCGCAGCATTTCGTCCGGATTGTAGATATTGCGCAAATCGATCATCAGCGGCGCCGACAACAATGACTTTGTCCGCCCAAGATCGAGGGCGCGAAACTCATTCCATTCCGTCAGGATAACCACGGCATCGGAACCGGTCATGGCATCGTAGCTATCCTCGCACCAGGCGACACCGTTCAAGACTTTACGCGCTTCATCCATGCCTTCCGGATCGAAAGCGCGCACAGTTGCGCCGGCGTCGATCAACCTCGGCACCACGACCAGGCTCGGCGCGTCGCGCATGTCGTCGGTGTTGGGTTTGAAGGCAAGCCCCAGGACCGCGATCGTCTTGCCTTCCAGCGAGCCGCCACAAGCCGCAATGATTTTGTCCGCCATCGCCGATTTGCGGTCATCATTGATCGCCACAACCTGCTCGACCAAGGTGATTGGTGCGCCGGCGTCGCGCGCGGTTTGCACCAAGGCAAGGGTATCTTTGGGGAAACACGATCCGCCATAGCCCGGGCCAGCGTTCAAAAACTTGCCGCCGATACGTCCATCGAGGCCGATCCCCCGCGCGACATCTTGAACATCTGCGCCGACGCTCTCACAGAGGTCGGCGAACTCATTGATGAAGGTGATCTTGGTCGCCAGGAATGAGTTTGCCGCGTATTTGATGACCTCTGCGGTCTCCAGCGACGTGAATACGATGGGTGTATCGCGCAGGAACAAGGGTCGATAGAGACCCCGCAATACCGTGCGCGCATGGTCTGTCTCCGCGCCGATAACCACACGGTCGGGCCGCATAAAATCCTCAATCGCCGCCCCTTCGCGCAGGAACTCCGGGTTCGACGCCACGTCGAGCCCGTTATCCGGCCGCACCGCCTTGATGCGCGCGCTAATCTCGCGCCCGGTTCCGACAGGAACGGTCGACTTGGTCACTACGACAGTGCCCGGATCAGCGTGCGCGGCGATTTCCTCAGCAGCGGCATAAACGTAAGAGAGGTCCGCGTGACCATCGCCCCTGCGTGATGGCGTTCCAACCGCGATGAAAACCGCCTGGGCGCCAGCAACGGCTGTCGACAGATCGGTGGTAAAGCCAAGCCGGCCGGCGGCGACATTGCGCTTCACCAGATCTTCGAGACCCGGTTCGTAAATCGGCATCTCGTCGCGCAGCAACATGGCGATTTTGTCGGCATCCTTGTCAACGCAAACGACGTCCCAGCCGAACTCGGAAAAACAAGCGCCCGACACCAAACCCACATAGCCCGTGCCGACCATTACGATACGCATGACCTACACCCCGTAAGCGGCAAGCACCTGGCGCAGCGCGGGACCCAAATCCTCGCGCTCCAGGGCAAAAGCAAAATTAGCTTCAAGGAAACCCAGCTTGTCGCCACAATCGAAGCGCTGCCCTTCGAAGACTTGCCCGTGGAACGGTTGGCGCCCAATCAAACGCGCCATCGCATCGGTGAGTTGGATTTCCCCGCCCGCACCAATATCCTGGCGTTCCAATTCGCCGAAGACTTCGGGCATGAGGATATAGCGCCCGACAACAGCCAGGTTCGACGGAGCATCATCGGGCGCTGGCTTTTCCACCAGCCCTTTAACCGCGTGCACCTCCCCCTCTGCGCCACCGGTTTCGATAATGCCGTAGCGTGATGTATGTTCGTGGGGAACTTCCATGGCCGCGACAACGTTGCCACCCTGATCGTCGAATACCGTCATCATCTGTTTTAGACAAGGCGTGTCGGCGAGGATCAAATCGTCGGCAAGCAGCACCGCGAAAGGCTCGTCGCCGATCAAGTGACGGGCACACCAAACCGCATGGCCCAGTCCCATCGGTTCCTGCTGACGGACATAGGCAATTTGGCCGGGCTTGGGTAACCAGGCGCGGAGCGCGGCGAGTTCGTCGGATTTACCGCGCGCTTCCAGCGTCTGTTCGAGTTCGAAACTATGGTCGAAATGGTCCTCGATGGCCGCCTTGCCGCGCCCGGTGACAAAGATGAATTCCTCGATACCAGCCTCGCGCGCCTCGTCAACGGCATATTGAATCAAGGGACGGTCGACGATCGGCAACATCTCCTTCGGCATCGCCTTGGTGGCCGGCAAAAACCGGGTGCCAAGCCCGCCGACGGGAAAAATTGCCTTTCGTACACGTGTCGCCATAGGAGGGGCCAAGCGGTTGTGAACGCCGTACGGAGATGATGAGAGATCAGGTCTTGTGCCACAGCGTTTCGGAAGCGTGCAAGCTGTAGCACGGAGAGCTAGCTAAAATGCTAACGACCGCTAAAAAGCGGGCTAAGAGCCCAATAATACGTCTTTGGCCTGATTAACCTTGGCCGCCATCCAATCCGAACCACCCTGATCGGGGTGGGCGGTCTTCATAACCTTGCGATAGGCGCTCTCAATCTCCTCTGACGAAGCACCCGTTTCCACGCCGAGAATCTCGCACGCCTCATCGGCGCTCATGCCGGTGTTCGCCCAAGGACTATCGCTGCGCCCGCCGGTGGTTTCCTCGCGAGGACCCGCGCCCGCCACACTGCGCCATTCGGGATGATTCCGATCAAGATAGTTTTCCAGCACCAGGCGCGATTGTTCGTCATCGGCTGCACACTCGCGCCACAGCTCAATAAGTTCCCCCAGGTTCAGCGATTGGAGTTCACGCCCGACAAACCGGCCATCTGTGATGTCACCGGTCATTTCGCCGCTGTCATGGTCTAAAACCATGCGCAAAAATCGTGTCGAAATTTCGCTCGACTGCCCAGACCGGGGACCACGGGCATTCTTGCGCATGGTGTTGACCGCGCGGGCCCGGACCAACCAGGGGAGCAAGAAAAACAGGATCCCCGGCAGCCATTGCCATCGACCCGAAACGACAATGGCGCCCAGCAGGATAACCCCCAGTATTCCACCCGCCCATCGCAGGGCCTTCAAAAGGAGGCGTGGGTCGGCCTGGATCCACCACCGAGCGATCAGATAAAGGCCGAAGATGACAACAAGCGCTGCGATTAACCAAGGCATGCTCTACGTTCCTCAGTTCTTGCCGCTTATTTGGTGGGTTATTTGCAGCGCTTTGCCGCCGGCGCGGCGACCGTAATCCTCGAGCGCGCCTTGACCGCCGGCCGAATAAACCGCCACAGCCTTCAAAAGCTCGCCCAACTGGCCTGCGCTGCCCGCATCGAAAGCGCAATAGGCGCCATTGGAGAGGCGCGCGATTTGTTCGAACCCCCGCCGCGATACCGCCTCGCCACCTTCGTGGAATATGAATATCGGGGTCCCAACGAGACCCAATTGCCCGGCCAAGTGACCCAAATCATCGATATCCTCTTCGACGACGTCGCCGACGAAGACAACGGCATTGACCTTCTTGCGGCGGGTTTCCTTCAATGCATGACGAAGAACCTTGCGGATTTGCGTGCGACCGGCCAGGCAGCGCACCTGGGTCATGCGCTTAACCAGCTCCTGCGGTCCTCCCACCCATTTGGTAACTTTCATCTCGCCAAAGCCGCGATAAAAGGCGAGCTGCACTTCCAAACCGCCGAGCGTCTGGGTCGCGGAGAACATCTCCGATTGGATCGCGCAGGCCATGTCCCAAGTCGGCTCACGGCTGGCCGTCGCATCAATGGCGAACAGCAATCGACCGCGATGCCCTGGCGGCGTCGATTTGCCAACCGTCGCGACCTTATCCAGAAACGCCTCGACCTCAGCGTCGCTCGACGCTACTGGGGTTAATTTATCGCTCGTTCCGTTCATGCTCTCGGTACGCCGCCAATCCTCTAAAGCATCTTTCTGCTTGGCTCCGGCAGATCTAATGCCGCCGTCTCCGATACAACTTCATGTTCGACCTGCCGCTCGACGCCAATGGCCTGCAAAACAGTACGAACTTCCTGCAAGGCGGCGATGTGCGACATGGTGAGAGTGACGTCGGTCCCCTGTTCGCGAAGATCAAGCAAAGTCAGGCCTTTTAGGAACAATTCGCGAAAAATTACCCGCTCGCTAAACCCCGCAACCAACCGCAGGCCGAGCCGGCGCGATAGGTCAGCCAGGGCCTGTTCCATATTGCGCTTATTGCGCGAATCCAGCGACGCGAGCCGGTTTCGCATCACCACCCAGTCCATGGAACCGTCGCCGCGCTGCATACGCCGCTTTTTCTGCTCCCAGACCATTTCGGAATATTTGCTCGGCGCCAGCATCTTATAATTATCCAAATCGATACGCCCGAGCAGGTCGAGGTCAACAAAGCTGTCGTTGAGCGGCGTGATCAGCATATCGGCGTGGGAGTGGCCTTCGCGCGACAAATGATTGTCGCTACCGGGGGTATCCAAGATGATAAAATCGCAGTCCGACAGGGCGGCGATGGCGCGAACCAAACGTTCGCGTTCTTCTTCCTCCGCCGCATAACGATCACGCAATTCACTGCGGCCGACCGATCTGTAAAGCGGGTGCGGTAGCTGCATGCCATGCCGAGCGGCGTAGATGCGGCGGTTGTCGAAATATCGCGTCAGGGAGCCTTGCCTGGCGTCGAGGTCGATGGCGCCGACCCGATAGCCTTCGCGCAAAAGACCGACGATGACGTGCATCGCCGTGGTCGATTTGCCGGTCCCGCCCTTCTCGTTGCCGAAGACGACGATGCGCGCCCGGCGCACGCGGTTTTCCGCGGCTTGGCCGTTGGACTGCTCCGCCCTTGCGGTTGTAATTTCGTCAACCACCACTCATTCCCTTACTTCCGGCGCGCCCAACATCAGACCGGCCGCAGCCAAACCGCGGTATCGTGAAAGACCGCGCCGCCATTGGGCAGACCGCGGTCCGCGCTGACCAGAGCGTTGATGCCGATACCTTCGACAAAAGCCTTGTTCGGCCAAATACCTTCAATGATGACCGTATTGCGCTGAACCCCAGCGAAGGCACGGACATGCAACACCACCGATGCCTGATGGTTGCCCACACGCACCAGCCCGCCATCGATCAAGCCGAGTTCGGCGCAAATATCAGGATGGATTTGCGCCTCTGCGCGACCTTCCTTCTCGATGGAGGTCTTGGTCTCGGCGAAACTACTGTTGAGATAATTACGCGATGGCGCGGTCACCAACCGGTACGGATGTTCCGCGGTGGTCTGATCGATAATGTCGAAATGATCCGGCATTTCGGGCATGGCTTCGTGCAAGGGACCAAGCGCCGACCAATCCGCCTTGAAATGAAACTTGCCGTCGCCGTGGCCGAAGCCGTTGAGGAAATGCGCCTCTTCAAATGACGGCGCCCTATTTTCCCAGTGGCCCTGCCAGATGGTTTCGGCATCGGGATATCCTGAATCCGCCAGGGTGGCGTCCATGAGCTGCCAAGCGCTCATCTCAAAGCCGGGATGTTCCGCCCCGAGACGTTTCGCCAGCTCGCAATGCACCCAATGATTGGGCCGGGACTCGCCGATCGGTTCGATGACCTGTTTCGTCACATGGAAATATGTGTTGCCGCCGCCGGTATACATATCGTCATGTTCGAGAAAGGTCGTCGCCGGCAGCACGATGTCGGCCATTTGCGCTGTCTCGGTGAGGAATTGCTCGTGTACGCAGGTGAACAAATCATCTCGCGCAAAGCCGGCGCGTACTTTCAGGAGGTCCGGCGCGACGTTCATGGGGTTGGTGTTCTGGATAAACATTGCGGTGATCGGCGGCCCGTCGCCCAGATCGTCTGGGTCGCCCGTAAGGATCGCCCCAATCCGCGATTGGTCGAGCACGCGCACGCTGGGATCGACCCGATCGAGACCCATGATCAAGGTTTGATCGATATTGAAGATAGCGCCGTTGGAATAGAGCGCTCCGCCGCCGCGATGTTGCCAGGCGCCGGTTACCGCCGGCAGACAACTCGCGGCGTGCATTTGCGCCGCCCCGTTGCGGCTCCGCGAGAAACCGTAGCCCAAGCGTATGAAACTGCGTTTCGTTTTCCCATAAAGCCGCGCGAAAGCGACGATCTCCTCGACAGTCAGCCCGGTAATCTCAGCCGCCCAGGCCGGAGTGCGCGATTCCAGATGCTTCTCGAAGGCTTCGGGAACGTCAGTATATTTCACCAGATAGTCCCGGTCGGCATAGCCTTCCTTGAACAGCACATGCATCACCGCGCAGGCCAACGCCCCGTCGGTTCCCGGGTTCACCATCAGATGCATGTCAGCTTGTTTGGCGCTGGCGTTGCGGTAGGGGTCGACGACGACCAGCTTGGCGCCGCGCTCTTTGCGGGCCCGCGCGATATGGGTCATGACATTGACTTGGGTATGGACCGGGTTGGTGCCCCACACCACGATCAGATCGGACTCGACCATCTCCAGCGGATCAACGCCGCGTTTCGATCCGGCGCCGGCCTTCCAACCGGCGTCCGATAAGGCGATACAGAAGGTCGAGTGCTGCCGCGAATACCCCTTAACGTGGCGCAGCCGTTCGATGCCGTCGCGCTGCACCAAGCCCATAGTGCCGGCGTAGAAATACGGCCAGACAGTTTCCGCGCCATGGGTTTGCTCGGCCTGCAGCAAACGCTCGGCAACCTCGTCCAGCGCATCCTCCCACGACAAAGGCGCGAAGCCGTCCCGGCCCGCCCCCTTATCACCGGTCCGCCGCAGCGGTGTCAGCAACCGGTCGGGATGGTGGGTGCGTTCGGCATAGCGCGCCACCTTGGCGCAAATAACGCCGGCTGTGTAGGGATTTGCCCCCGCTCCGCGTACCCGGCCGATGGTATTCGGGTCGAGACGCTCGACCTCCAACGCGCAGGTGCTCGGGCAATCGTGGGGGCACGCCGAGTGGACGATTTCCACGTTTGCATCATCTGCCTGCGATGGCGCGCTGCGCGATTGGTCGAGCGGCATAGCGTCTACTTCCTCAATCCCAGATCGGAGGATACACCGTCCTATATGCGACGGGATTCTTACAAGGCCAACTATAGCCGAACGGCGGAAAAGCGTCGATTCACCCGTGTACCAATCATTACTCTTGGGGATTTACGTGCAAAACGCCATCGGGTCGGAAGGCCCGGAAGGCAAAGGCAAATGTGACGTCATAAGCGATATCCTCGAGCACACCCCCCTCACCGCGACGCCGAACCAAAACATTGCCCACATCGCGGCCCGCCAGGATCAAGGGATGATCGTGTAGGGAGTTTTGGCCGGGCTCCCAATCGATGAAGAATTTATCGGTTTCAACGCGTTGTCGCACGCGCAGCAACTCAAGCGTCCAGGCCTCGTCGCCAACCACCACAACCCGCGCTAGAGGTGACATATCCTCAGGCAATTCGTAGGGATAGCGCTCGCGCAGCATCGTGCGGGACTGGGTCGCCCATTCACTATCCATGCCCTGATAGGGGGTTTCGCCATAGGGGTGGGTCATGACGTTGTTGGGGATCAGGAGTTTGCCGTCCGGCGCGCGCCGGCGAAATTTTTCGAACGACTCCAGCCGCGCCGGCACGACCTTCATCAAGCTGCCGCTCTTGGCGCCGACGATCGCCTCGCCGGTGAATTGTTGCCACCAGCTCTCCGACTGGCGGTCGTACATCACCATATCGAAATGGCGGATGCGCCCGGTATTGCGGAAGTCCAGCACCTCGCCGTCGATCCGGCGATCATAAACCACGCCGGAATTGCAGAGCGGACAGTAGCTCACCAGCACCGGTACGCCGCCCACCACGTCGTTGACGATTTCGTGCCACAGCAGCAGGCGCAGCGGATAAGCCCGGGCATCACCGTTGATGATCAGCGACAGAACTGGTTCCAACAGGCCCATGGCGGATAGGTCGGAAACGGGTTGGAAGCGCGGGCTGTCGATCGAGCTAATCGTGTCACGCAGGTTACCGTCGTCACGAATTTCTTCGAGCGCTACCGTTGTGCGCGTGAAATCAGTTTTCGGAAATTCGCTTTTCCACAGATCGAAATTTTCAGGCTCTGCCGTGGCCGGCGGCGCCATAAGCCCCACGGTCGCCACCAGTAGTGACGCAATCAACCAGCGAAAAGCCTCATCGTGAGCTTGTCGAAGAATTGAGGTTTTTCGGCCCTCATACTTCGACAAGCTCAGCATGAGGACCTATCCCAATCTTGGATGGCGGACATACGTACGTCTAAAAGTTTAGCTTTCCGTCGGGAACGAAGGCGCTGAAGGCGAAGGCAAAGGAAACGTCATAGGGCACGTCCTCCAGGCCGTTTTCGGTTTTCCGTTGGACGATCACATTGCCCACGTCGCGACCTTGCGAAATAACCTGCGCATCGTGAATAGAATTTTGCCCCGCTTCCCATGTGAGGATCAATTTATCGGCTTCAATCCGTTTGGCGGCTTTGAGTTTCGCTAGGGTCCAGGCCTCATCACCGACGATGACAACCCGTTCGAGAACCCTCACACCATCCGGCAGTTCATAGGGAAAATTCAACCGCGCGACCGCTCTCGGTAGCGAGCGTGAATCCATCCCCTGATAGGGCGAGGCGCCGTAGGGTCGGGCGCGATCGTTCTCCGGCACCAAAACTTTGCCATTGGGCGCCCGCTCACGAAATTTTTCCAGAGACTCCAGTCGGGCCGCCAAGGGTTTCATGGACTTGCCGGTTAGCGAGCCGATCATCGCTTCCCCGGTGAACTGCTGCCACCAGCTCTCGGTCTGTTTATCGTACATCACCATGTCTTTGTGACGCAGACGCCCCGTGTTGCCGAAATCGAGCACTTGGCCGTCCACGCGGCGGTCGAACACAACGCCGGAATTACACAGCGGGCAATAGCTGATCAAAACCGGAACGCCGCCAATGTCCTCGTTGACGATCTCGTGCCACAGCAGAATACGCAGCGGATAGGCGCGGAAATCACCGTTGATGCCAATCGACAGCACCGGTTCTAACGGTCCGATATCGGTTGCCTTGTCGGCATCGACGTAAATCGGCGTTGCCACCGGCGGAATCGAATCGCGGGTATTGCCGTCATCATCGATCTCGGACAGTTCGATCGATCGGGAATCGAAGTCAGTGAGCGGAAACTCGTTCTGCCAAGCGCGCTGACCCTGGGCAAACGCGCCGGAAAAGGCGAACCACAAACTGACCGCGGCGATTATCAAAACGGTAAAGGCCAGTCCGTAGTGGGACTGGCCTCTCCGTAATAGCGACATAAGTTTCATAGTCGTCTGTCGTCTTCGTATCTGGAAAGTTCGATCTATTTGTTGATCGTGCCTTCCTTATTAAAAGCGTGGAACGAGAACGCGAAGGTCACGTCATGGACGGCATCGACAAGCGTATCGCCTTCCTTACGCTGGACGACGATATTGCCGATATCTTGGCCATCGGAAATATTGCGCTCATCCATGGCCGCGTTCTGACCGGGTTCCCAAGTGATCACCAAATCGCCTTTCTCGATACGCTTTTCGCGGCGTAACAAGTCGATCGACCAGGCCTCGTCCTCAACCGCCAGGACATAATCCAGCGGACGGATGCCTTCGGGGAAGGAACCGCGATAGAGGAACGGCTGGGGCGAGGAATCATACCCGGCATAGGGGTTGAAACCGGCGCCACCGCGTGGGCTCACCAGAACCTCGCCGTCGGGGAAACGTCCTCTGAATTTATCGAAGGATTCGACGCGCACCGGCAACATGGTCAATTGGGTGCCGGTATGCTCGCCGACGATACCCTCGCCGGTGAACTGCTGCCACCAGCTCTCGGTCTGCCGATCCCACATGACCAGATCGGAATTTCGTAGTTTGCCGGAGACACCAAAGTCATAGATCGTACCGTTGACATTACGGTCGAACACAATGGCCGAGTTACACAGCGGACAATAGGTTACCGTAATCGGTTTTCCGTTGAGTTCGTCATTAACTATCTCATGGGTCATCAAAATGCCCAACGGATAGGCCCTCGCCTTACCATCGATGGCGACGGTGATGACCGGCTCGGTGCCCTTGTACAAGCGTTCGACTTTGTCGATCGTCGCGAACCGAGGATTATCGATCGGCGGGATGCCGTCCTTCGGCACGCCGCCGGAAAAGATCTCGTCAAACGGCACATTCGATTTCGAGAAGTCTGTGCTCGGCCATTCCAGCTTCCAAAACGCAGGATTGGCTTGGCCTGACGTCGACACAATCAAAACAAGTATGCCGGCGCTAATTGCCGCAACGGTGCGGCTCCATTTTTCGGTAGTGAACAGAGGCATGATGAACATCCCAATTCTTTCATCTGTAGTTTCAGGACCGTGCGACTCCTAGCTTAAGAAAGCTAGAGGAAAAAAAGATGGCGGCGCGTGCGCCGCCATCAGTTGCTCCAAGCGTAAGTAGAATGGAGAAGCACGATGATCATGATTAAAAGATACTGCTTTTAGCGGCGTTTAAAAGTCACACCGCGTCACGAGTTTGTGACGCTTCAAACGCGCGGCTATCCGCCCTTTTGCCGCTCCCGGAAGGCGACCCAATCTGCGTCGCTCATGGACTTCATGAGATTGGATTGGCCGGCATTGCCCAGCCATTCCCCGCCATCGATGGTAACCACCTCGCCGGTGATGTAGCCGGCGCCGTCGGAAACTAGAAAAGCGGCAAGGTCCGCTAATTCGGGTATTTCGCCCGCCCGCCCCAAGGGCATGCGGGTTTCGAACTCCTTGGCATAGTCTTCTGTCGGCAACAGCCGATCCCAGGCGCCCTTGGTGGGAAAAGGTCCCGGCGCGATGGCGTTGAGGCGAATGCCGTGATGCCCCCATTCCGCGGCGAGCGAGCGGGTCAGAGCCAGAGCGCCGGCCTTGCCCATCGCCGACGGCACCACATAGGCCGATCCGGTCCAGGCATAAGTGGTCACGATACTCAGCACATTGGCCGCCTGCCCCAACTCGATCCATCTCTTGCCGCAGGACAGCGTCAAATAGGCGGCGCCATGGAGGACAATGCCGAGCACCGCATCGATGGCCCGGGGGCTCAAGGTTTCATAGCGAGCAAGGATGTTGCCCGCTGCGTTATTGACCAGGACATCTATCGGCGCGGTCTGGAACGCCGCCTCGACCATCGCATCGACCGCCTCGGCATCGCGGATATCGCATTGCCGCACTTCGACCTCACGGCCAAATTCGTTGGCGAATTCATCGGCTGTGCCCTCAAGCAACTCCTCGCGCCGGCCGCAAATGACCAAATCGGCGCCCAGCTCCATGAACCGGTGGCCCATCGCCTTACCCAACCCGGTACCGCCGCCGCTAATCAGCGCCCGTTTGCCGGCCAGTAATCCGTCTTTGAACATCGTGATAAACCCCTTCTTCAACTGATCCTAATTGCCCGCAGTATGGAAGCGCCGCCACACTTCATCCAAACCCGGAGCGCTCATTGCCTGCATATGCAAAGCAACGCTATCTTCGTCGTAAGTTTTATGGGGGAGCAACGTTAAAAATGAAACCGGCTGCAAACTACGACGCCATGTGTGCGCAACAGCGATGGCGTATCCCTGAGCATTTCAATATGGGCGTCGCGATCTGCGACAAACAACGGCAGCGCGATGTGGCCCTGATCCACCCACTCGGCAACGACGATGTCCGCGAATATACCTTCGGCGATCTGAAACGCCTGTCGAACCGGTTGGCTAATCTATTGGCCGCGAATGGCATCAACCGCGGCGACCGGGTCGGCATTCTACTGCCCCAAACCCCAGAAACCGCAACCGCCCATATCGCTATCTACAAGGCGGGCCTGGTCGCCATGCCGCTGTTCGTGTTGTTCGGCGCCGACGCCCTGGAATATCGGCTGGCGGATTCCGGCGCCCGCGCCCTAATCACCGATAAGGAGAACGCGGCCAAACTCCTTGGCATCCGCGACCGCTTGCCCGATCTGGAGCTGGTATTGTCGATCGACGGTGCGGGCGAAGACGGCGCCGACGGGGCGTTGGATTTTCACGGCGAACTGGCCAAGGTGTCCGACAAATTCGATCCGGTCGACACGCTGGCCGAAGATCCCGGATTGCTGATCTATACATCGGGCACCACCGGCCCGCCCAAGGGCGCGCTCCATGCCCATCGGGTGCTGATCGGCCACATGCCGGGCGTCGAGATGATCTTCGACTTCTTTCCCCAACCCGGCGACGTGGCCTGGACCCCGGCCGATTGGGCCTGGATCGGCGGGCTCTACGACGTAATGATGCCGGCGCTCTACCGTGGCGTGCCGCAAGTCATTAACCCGCCGGGCAAATTCGACGCGGAAGCGGCATTCGAGCTGATCGCGCGCTTCGCCATCAATGTCGCCTTCATTCCGCCGACCGGCTTGAAGATGATGCGCCAAGTGGCCAATCCGCGCGACCGGTGGAACTACGCGCTGCGCACCGTGTTCTCCGGCGGCGAAGCCCTGGGTACTGAACTGATGGGCTGGGGCCGCGACGCGCTGGGGGTGGTGATCAACGAGGCCTATGGCCAGACCGAATGCAACGTCATCGTCGGCTGTTGCGGCGGCATCATGACACCGCCGCCGGGCTCCATGGGCCGCGCCTCGCCGGGTCACGACCTGGCGATCCTCGACGAAAACGGCGTCGAGGTGCCTCATGGCGAACTGGGTAGCATCTGCTGCAAGGCGCCCGACCCCGTCATGTTTTTGGAATATTGGAACCAGCCCGAGGCCACTCGAAACAAGTTCGTCACAGACATCAACGGCGACAAATGGCTGGTCACCGGCGACACGGCAAAGCAGGACGAAGACGGTTGGATTTTCTTCATCGGCCGCGACGATGATGTGATCACCTCATCGGGTTACCGCATCGGGCCGGCGGAAGTGGAGGACTGCCTATTCGCCCATCCCTCGGTCGCCCTGTCGGCGGTCATCGGCGTGCCCGATCCCGAGCGCACCGAGCGGGTAAAGGCGTTCATCATTCTCAACGAAGGGTTTGAGGCGTCGGACGATCTGGCCCGCGACATCCAATCCCATGTGCGCACCCGCCTCGCCGCCCACGAATATCCCCGCGACGTCGAGTTCGTCACCGAATTGCCGATGACCACCACCGGCAAGATCCAACGCAAGGTGTTGCGGGAGCGAGAAGTAGCGAAGTTGTAAACCCTCTCCCACCGGGAGAGGGTGGCGAGCGAAAGTGAGCCGGGTGAGGGGAAATAGGCGGAAAAGCTTTGGCTGAGAGGATTATATCCCCTCACCCCAACCCCTCTCCCCAAGGAGAGGGGCTTTGCGCCATTCTCAATGTCGGCGGATTCCCCGTTATTTCTTATATTCGATCTCGAAGCCCGTAACGGTGATATCGCCGGTATTGATGGCGTTGTGTTCGACGGGAGCCGAATAGGCCGAGGCGCCGCCGGGCTTATAGGAGAACACCGCGCTGGTGCCGTCGGCGAAATGGGAGGTTAGCTCACCCTCCGACTGGTGCATCACCACATAGTCCCACTCATGGACGTGCCAGCCGGTCTGCTCGCCGGGGTGGAGGATATATTGAGTGATCCGGGTCTTTTCGTCTTCGTGGACCAGGATCGGTTCGGCGCAGGTGCGCCCGCCGGTTTGGTCTTCGGTCTTATCGGCGAGTTGCGTGGACATGGTGGCCCTACCCTTCTTTCAGTGGCTGATATGATGGCATGGTGCATTTTCTTGAATATGCCCGGCGCGATCAAGGTTAACCGCCTCAATTGCGACAGACATATGGATTTCGGCTATAGTGAGTTGAGAATGAAAGGAATGCCGATGAGCGTCCAACAACAAGAACAAGTTCGCGAAACTGTCATACCCGCGCCCGAAGGCGCCATCCCCATTATCGATATCGGGCCCATGTTGGCCGGCACGCCCGGCGCGATCGACGATGTGGCCGACGGCATCCGCCACGCCTGCACCGAAATTGGCTTCTTCTTCATCACTAATCACGGCATGGATGAGGGTCTCGTCGAGCGCGCTTTCGACGCCTCGCGCGCCTATTTCGCGCTGCCGCTCGAGGAAAAGATGAAGGCGCGGATGAACCGCCACCAATGCGGCTACATGCCGCCCAACGTGTCGGTCCACACCGATACGTTCGAAACTCGGCAGGGCTCGATGCGCGCGCAGGTTAGCGAGGCGTTTAAATTCACATCCGATCTCGGCCCCGACGATCCCGACTATGGGCAGAACCGGCGCTTCCGCGGCCACAATAAGTGGCCCGATCCCGATCTCGTACCGGGCCTGCACGACGCATTTATGGGGTTTCACATCGCGTTCGAAGCGCTAGGTCGCAAACTGCTGACGCCCCTATCGGTGTCCTTGGGTATGCCAGCGGATTATTTCGATCCGTTCTTCGAACGCTCTAGCTCGATGACCCGCATCGCCTACTATCCGCCGATCAGCCCGGACATCGACCAAATATCGCTTCCCGGTCACACCGATATTTCGTTCCTGTCGATGATCCCGCCGGCGACCCGGCCCGGCTTGGAGATATTGTTACCGACCGGCGAATGGATCGAGCAACCGGTGATCGCCGACGCCATCCTGGTCAACACCGGCAACACCATGGTGCGCTGGATCAACGACGAATATATCGCCACGCGACATCGGGTGCGCGCCGATAGCGTGGGCGAACGCCATTCGAATATCTTTTTTCTCTATCCCAACGTGGACGCCATGATGGACTGCGTGCCGAGCTGTCAGGGACCTGACAAGCCAGCGCAATATCCGTCGATCCGCTTTGGCGATTATCACGCCGAATACGCGGCGCGCAACTTCGGCTATGCCGAGGATTGGGACTGAGTGTTGGGGCTGGTGCCGCCCACATGGTTCGACAGGCTCACCATGAGGGATGTTCCCACGCCTCATCCTGAGCTTGTCGAAGGATGAGGTTGCTGTGACCTGAAATCAGCAGAGGCGGTGCTTTTGATCCATGCGCAGCGCGGCCAGGTCTTTTTCCCACTGCTCTTCACCGGGCTCTTGATAGATACCCAGCGTCGCCTTGTGGTAGTCGAAATTATCTTCGCCTTCGACCGGCTCTTTGTCCCAGCTATCCTTGGTCTTCAGCGCCGAATAAGTGCCGACGACGATGACGAGCGCAATAACCGCGATAATGACCCATGCTTCTATTGTCACTGACCTTCTCCCAGGCGTCTTCAAACTAATCTTGGCCCAATGTGCCATTTTTCGCCGATTATGGGAATCACATCTCGGCGAGCGTTGCCACGCTAGGCTAACACCCCTAAAAATAAGCCAAATTCAGGGTCGAGGAGCAAGAGATTGATGGCGGTGAGCCCCGTCAACGATGCGGCGGACGCAGAATCGCGGGTTCGGGCCGGCGCGAACGAACATGTCAAAGTCGGCGTCTTCGATATCGATGGCCTGCTGCGCGGCAAATTCATGCATCGCGACAAGTTTGCCAACGCATTGTACGAGGGGTTCGGCTTTTGCGACGTTGTGCTGGGCTGGGACTCCAACGACCAGCTCTACGACAATACCCAGCAAACCGGCTGGGATACGGGGTTCCCCGACGCCCAGATACGCGTGCTGCCGGAAACCGGCCGGCGGATCCCCTTCGAAGACAATCGCTGGCTGTTTCTCGGTGAATTTGCCGGCGATGCCGAAGCGGTCTGCCCTCGTGGCGTGCTGCGCCGGGTGCTACACCGCGCCGACGAAATGGGCTATCGGGTCAATGTTGGGTTCGAGTACGAATTTTTCGTTTTCGCGGAAACGCCCCATTCGGTGCGCGAGAAAAACTATCGCGACCTGCGGCCTGTCACGCCGGGCAGTTCCGGCTACTCCCTGCTGCGGGCCGGCGGCCTAGACGATTTCTACACCGACATTCTCGACACCTGCACGGCGATGGATATTCCGCTGGAAGGGGTACATGAGGAGATGGGCGCCGGGGTGATCGAAGCAGCGATCGCCGTAACCGACGGGCTGGCGGCCGCCGACCGCGCCGCCCTGTTCAAGACGATGATAAAAATCCTCGCCCAACGACGCGGCCTGATGGCTACCTTCATGGCCAAATGGTCCGCGCGAGAGGCCGGCCAGTCGGGCCATATCCATTTGTCTCTGACCCATAAAGCCGACGGTAGCTCGGTCTTCCATGAAGACGGCGCCGAGCACGGCATGAGCGACGCCATGCACCATTTCATAGGCGGTCAGCAGAAGCTGCTCCCCGAAATGACGGTGCTCGGGGCGCCGACGGTAAATTCCTATAGCCGGCTGGTGCCCGACCAATGGGCGCCGACCGACGCCAACTGGGGCATCGATAACCGCACTTGTGCGCTGCGCGTTATTCCGGGCGCGGCGAACAGCCAACGCCTCGAGTACCGGGTCCCGGGTTCCGACGCCAATCCCTATTTGGCCCTAGCCGCCGCCATCGCCTCCGGGTTGCACGGCATCGAACAGGAGATCGCACCGACATCACCAATCGTCGGCAACGCCAAGGACGCGGAAATACCCGGCGAACTCGTCCTACCCCGCACCCTGTCCGACGCCACCACAGCCTTGAGCCGCTCGACAACGGCCCGCGCGTGGTTCGGCGATACCTTCGTCGACCACTTCGCCGCCACCCGCGATTGGGAAATACGCGCCTTCCGTAAACATGTCAGCGATTGGGAACTGGCTCGCTATTTCGAGATTATCTGAAAGACGGCGTCTAAAATCATCGTGAGTTGGCGACATTCCGATTTCGCCTGACCGACGGCGTCGCTAGTGTTTCCGGCATGACCTTTGGTACTTTCAATCGCTTGGTACTTGTCGGCGGACGAACGGCGCTGGGCGTACTAACCATGGCCAGCGTTTTATTTGCCGCCGATGCCCGCCGTCCAGCCCTCGCCGAACAGCTCCTCGATGCCGCGTTGCTCGAAAATGCTTTGGAGCGGGCGGAGAAGCTGCCCCGTCTGCATGCGTTGATCGTCGCGCGCAACGGCGAGGCTATCGTCGAGCGGGCGTTCCGGGGGCCTGGTCTCAACACGCCGGTCAACGTCAAGTCGGTCTCGAAGTCACTGATCTCCGCATTGGTCGGCATCGCCATTGGGCGAGGCGATCTGACCGGAGCCGACCAGCCGATCGCGCCGCTGCTATCCGAACACCTGCCGGCGCAAGGCGACGCGCGGCTCGATAGTATAACCATCGGCCATCTGTTATCGATGCGCGCCGGCCTGGAACGCACTTCGGGCCGCAACTATGGCCGCTGGGTGGCGAGCGACAATTGGGTGCGCCACGCCCTGTCGCGCCCGTTCGCCGACGACCCCGGCGGGCGCATGCTCTATTCGACGGGCAACAGCCACCTGTTGTCGGCGATCCTCACACAGGCAACCGGCCGCAGCACCCACACGCTCGCGCGGACCTGGCTCGGCGCACCGCTCGATATCGACATTCCACCCTGGCAACGCGATCCGCAAGGCATCTATTTCGGCGGCAACAATATGGCGCTGTCGGCGCGCGACCTGTTCCGCTTCGGCGAGTTGTACCGCAATGGCGGTGTTTATCGCGGCGAACGGGTCATCGACGAAAGCTGGGTTCGCGCCTCCTGGAGTCCGCGCACCCGCTCGCCCTTCTCCGGCGACGATTACGGCTATGGTTGGTTCATCACGCGCATCTGTGGTCAGACGGTGTTCTATGCGCGCGGCTTCGGCGGCCAGTTCGTCCATGTCGCGCCAAGCCTCGGGCTGACCGTGGTGATCACGTCGGACAGCACGACCCACACACGGATCGACAATTATCGCGGCGCGCTCACCGCCTTGCTGCGCGACGCGCTGGTGCCGGCGGCGCTCAAGGCCGACGGACAGGTCTGCGACGCCGCGCTCTAAAGATCGAACGGAGCGCCCTACCCCGCCACCAGCGTTTTGATCAGCTCCAAATTCTCCGGGCCAGGTTCCACCTCGCCGCGCTTGATGCGGGCCGAAACTTCAAGGATCGCCGCATTCACCGGCGCTGACTTGCCGAGCTTATCCTGTTCCTCGACCACCCAGCCATTGACGTCGCCAACTTCGCTTTTGCGGTTTTTCATATGGTCTTGCAAAACCGTGGTGATGGTGTCGGACTGGATATAGGTGCTGGTCAGTTTATCGAGCAGCAGCTCGACCAATCGGTTGGAGTTGCGCACATCGTCTTCGCTAAGGCCGAATATGGGCTCGATCTTCAGACCCAAATCCTGCCCGGCGATGAGCGCTTCGGTGCCCGAGCGCAGCATCATCTCGCGCATGCCCGGCGTGGTGGCGGCTTCGGCAATCGGCACGCCGAGCACCGCCGTGGTCGCCAGGGTCGTGCAGTTGCTGATCAGCTTCATCCATTTCGCCGAGCGGATATCGGCAGATATCTCCGTGGTGCCCGAATGGGAGAGTATCTCCTGCACCTCCGCCTCTCGGCCCGCCGTCGCCTCGTGGATACCGCCGACGGCGAACCAGGACCGGTCGTGCGGCGATTGCCGCTGGATCACGCCGGGTTCGAACATTTGCGACGATATCTCGATGACGCAGCCGATGGTGCGTTCCGGCCCCACCGCGTCGGCGATCGCGTCGACAGTCATGCCATTCTGCACCCCGGCCAGCAAACCATCGTCTTTGAGATATGGCTTAACCAGATGACAGGCCCACGGCGTGTCGTAAGCCTTGATCACCAAGAGAACGATATCGAACGGCTCGTCGAAGGTGCACACTTCGCACAGATGATAGGCGCGCACTTTGGTGACGACGGTCTCGTCGGGCATTTCGATACGTACGCCGTTGGCGCGCATGGCCTCAACATGTTCCGGCCATTGATCGATGAGCACGACATCGAGCCCCGCATTGGTCAGATCGGCGGCGATCGACGCGCCATTCGCGCCGGTGCCCAACACGGCGATCTTCTTGCCCATCGTTCGATGTCTCCCCGGTCAATTCCGACGGCCGGCACTGCGCGCCGCCCAACCAAGAGCATAGGCGATTAGCCCAATGATGATCAAAATACCGCCAAAGGTGATCGATTGCCGTAACGCCTCGGTGCTGGCACGGGACTTTTTGAGCCGTTCCGCCAAGACCGTCGCCACGTCGTCGCCTGTGTAACGATTGCGCAATTCTTCTTCCGTGAATACGGGAGGCAATTCTTCCTTGAATTGGCTATCGAAATTCGTCCGGACCTGTTGGCGCTGGTTGATTGTCCAGGCGTTCCAGGCCACTGCACTCACTATAGCGAGCACCGCGATGCCCCAAGGCGGTAAAACAATATCCCCATTCGATGGCTCATGACGAAATTCCTAACACCACGAATCGACGACAAACAAAGCCATAAGGGGCTGCAGATCGACACGATTTCGTGCCTGGGTAAATTTGCCGGAAAATATGGCCCCAAATCGCAATTAATACTAAGGATGCAGGCGGGCTCCCTGGACTTTGGCCTGGCAAGCCACCATTATCCGCGGCGTTTAATAACAAGAAGATCAGCACGTTATCCAGGGAGAGTATGTCGCAATGTCATTTGCATCGACGCAGCGTCTGACAACCGCTGGCGCCAAGTTAATGTTGGCCGCGGCCATCACCAAATCGGAAGAAATCGGCATCCCCGTGACGGTCGCCATAGTCGACGCCGGCGGCCATATGCTGGTCCTCGAGCGCATGGATGGCGGCCGGTTCCACACGGTGCATTCATCGACCACCAAGGCGGTCACTGCGGCCTCGAACAAACGCCCCACCACAACCAAGGGCGCGCAAGGTCAGGATTTGGATACTTTACACGCTATCGGCCTGTCGCTGGCAGCCGGCGCGGCGCGCTGGACCGCGATGGAAGGCGGGTTTCCCATCATCGTCGACGGTGAGTGCCTGGGCGGCATCGGCGTCAGCGGCGGCGATTGGCAGCAAGATCAAGACATCGCCACGGCCGCGGTCGAAGCGGTGGGGGCATCACTATAAAGGTCTGAAAGGACCATCATTCAGGGAGGAAGTTATGAGTATTATTCGTCACACATTAGCCGGCGCGGTGGCGTTCGGCGTCGCCGCGGCAGCTACACCGGCGATGGCATTTCCGGACAAACCGATTGAATTCGTCATACCCTTTGGCGCCGGCGGCGGCGCCGACATCGAGGGTCGTTTGCTCGCAACGGAAATGGCTAAAGTGCTGGGGGTCGCGGTGACCCCGGTTAACCGCCCCGGCGGCGGCGGTGCGGTGGCCTATACCCACACCAAGAACGCCAAGCCCGACGGCCATACCATCGCTTGGAATTCCACCTCGGTGCTGACCACTACTAATCTGGGCAACACCGATTTCGATTATGACGCCATCGACCATGTCGGCCGGGTCGAATTCCAACCGCAACCCTTCGCGGTAAAAGGCGATGCCAAATGGAAGACCTTCGCCGAGTTCGTCGCCGACTGTAAGGCGGCGCCGGGCACTCTGAAGGTCGCGAACTCGGGTACCGGTAGCGCCACCCACGCTGCGGCCATCGCGCTAATGGACGCCGCAGGGTGTCAGGTCATTCACCTGCCCAAAGGCATCAAGGGCCGCAATAAGTCGGTTCTCAATGGCGAAGCCGATGCCATGATCGCGCCGCTGACCGGTGCGGTTAATCTGACCAATGCTGGCAAGCTGCGCATCCTGGCCATGCCAACCGATAACCGCAACGACGTATTCCCCGACGTGCCGACAGCCAAGGAGCTTGGCTTCAACGCCTCGCTCGATCTGTTCCGTGGTCTGTCGGTGCCGCCGGGCACGCCGGATGAAATCAAAACGGTACTCGCCGACGCCATGGCCAAGGCCGCGCAGTCGCCGGCTTTTCTCGAACTGGCCAAGAATAAGGGCTTCAAAGTTGCGCCCCTGGGCCATAAAGAGTTCAGCGCTTTATTGGCCGACGAAAACATCAAGGTGAAGGCGATCTTCGCCAGCGCCGGCCTGCTGCAGAGCAAAGCCAAGAAGTAACGAGCGTTACGGCCCGCCCCTGTCCGGGCGGGCCGTTTTCCTTCTCGGAACGCGGATATCCGCTTGAGCCGAAAGCCAGTATTTTGAACGAACACGGCATGCGACGACGAAATATTATCGCCGCATTGGTGCTGCTCGCCCTGACCGTGGTCTATGGCGCCTTGACTACGCAGCTGCCGGTCCGCTCGCTACCCGACACGCCCGGCCCGCCATTCTTCCCGTGGATCAATACGGTCATTCTGCTGGCCCTCTCGCTGGGACTTTTGGCGCAAGGCTTATGGGCGAAGACGTTAGAAAGCGTCGCCTCAGACCCAGACCGAAGTGACGCCAGCGAACGATGGCGGGCGATTTGGGCGCTCGGCGCCTTTGTCGTCTATTTGGTAGTGCTACCCGGTCTCGGCTTCCTGCTGGCGACCGCACCCTTCTTTGCCGTGCTGATGGTCTTGTTCGGCGAAAAGCGCTGGCTGTGGGTTGCCATCGGCTCTATCGCCGTCACCGTCGGGCTTTATGTGCTGTTCCGCCACGGTTTTAGCGTTTTCCTGCCGCGCGGCATCCTGCCTGATCTGCTCGCCGTTATAGTCCCATGAATCCGGAAATTCTGATCGGCCTGACCCAGGCTACGGGCCTCATCGTCCTGATCTCCACCTGCGTCGGCGTGGTGATTGGCCTCGTCGTCGGCATGATCCCCGGCATGACCATCAGTACCGGCATCATCGTTTTGCTGCCGGTAACCTTTGTGCTGCCCGCCGATATCTCGATCGCGCTTTTGCTCGGGCTCTATGTGGGCGGCATGACCGGCGGCAGCTTCTCCGCGATCTTACTCAATATTCCCGGCACGCCGTCAGCCTCGGCCACCGCGATCGATGGCTATCCCATGGCCGCGCGCGGCGAAGCCGGACGAGCGCTCGGCATCGCCATCACCGCCAGCTTCGTCGGCGGCATGACGAGCTTTTTGTTTCTGTTTTTCGTCGCGCCATTGCTGGCGAACGTCGCCCTGCAATTCCGCACCGAAGATATGTTCGCCGTACTGTTCTTTGGTCTCACGATAATCTGCAGTTTCGCCGCCAAGTCCCTGGTTAAGGGATTGCTGTCGGGCGCCATCGGCCTGGCGATCGTCACCATCGGCCAGGACCCGGTCATGGGCACCCAGCGGTTTACCTTTGGCCAAGTCAACCTGATGGCCGGCGTGCATTTCCTCACTGCGATGATCGGTCTGTTCGCCATACCCCAACTGATCAGCAATCTGACCGATGTGAAGGGCGCCGCCAGCAAGGTGCAAACCCGGCTGACATCCGTTGTGCCGCGCCTGCCCGATCTCAAGGCCATGCGCCTGCCGGTATCGATCGGTTCGCTGACCGGCGCCTTCTTGGGCATCTTGCCGGGCGCCGGCGGACCGATTGCCGCCTTTATCAGCTACGACTATACGCGCCGCGCCTCGAAGAACCCCGACGATTTCGGCAGCGGCGCCGTCGAAGGGGTCGCAGCGCCGGAATCGGCCAATAACGCGGTGACCGGCGGAGCGTTGATCCCGATGATGACCCTGGGTATTCCCGGCGATCCGGTGACCGCCATCTTGATCGGCGCCCTGATCATTCACGGCCTGGCGCCCGGGCCCCTGATGTTCCTTGAGCGCGGCGACTTCGCCTATGGGCTGATCTTCTCGTTCTTCTGGGCCAACATCTTCAATTTCATCATCGCGCTGGCCGCCTTACGCCTGTTGATCAAAGTTCTGGCCACACCGCGCGCCTTGCTGATGCCGACGGTCGCCGTGCTGTGCGTGATCGGCAGCTTTGCGCTGCGCAATAATTTCTTCGATATCTATGTGATGCTGTTCTTCGGACTGATAGGCCTGGGCATGCGCTGGCTCGACATGCCGGTGGTGCCCCTCCTACTGGCGCTCGTGCTCGGCAGCCAGCTAGAAGATAATCTGCGCGTCGCCTTGACCGCGTCGCAGGGCGACATATCGATCTTCTTCACATCGCCGATCAGCGTCGGCTTTCTCTTACTTTCTCTATTATCGATTGTCTGGTCGCTGCGCACCGCGTGGCTTAACAAGCGGGTGGTCGGTCATTCAAACAAGGAGTCTCCCCAATGAGTTCTTCCCCCTTTCGGGTCGCCTCCCTCGGCATCGGCTGGTGGTCGGATGTTTTGGCCGACGCCGCGCAGCGCACCGATGGCCGCGTCGAAATCGCATCGTGCTATACCCGTTCGGCCGATAAACGCCAGGCTTTTGCTGACAAGTATGGCTGCGCCAGCGCCGGCAGTCTGGACGATATTCTCGCCGATGGCGCCATCGATGGCATCATCAATGCGACGCCGAACCACGTCCATCTGGAAACCACCCGCGCAGCCGCCCAGGCCGGCAAACATGTGTTTCTCGATAAGCCGATTGCCAACACTATCGGCGAAGCGAAAGCCATCACCCAAGTCTGCGCCGACGCCGGGGTAACCCTGGGGGTTGGCTATCAGCGCCGCCGGGAAAGCCATTTCCGTTGGATCAAGGGCCGCATCGATGCCGGTGAATTCGGCACCTTGGTGCAGGCCGAAGCCAATATCAGCCGCGACCGGGAGGGCCAATTCGAACTTGGCCATTGGCGTTACACCGCCGAGGGCATGCCCGGCGGGGTCATGCTGCAGATCGGTCTGCACTATGTGGATGTTTTGATGATGCTGCTGGGACCGGTCAAATCGGTATCCGGCATGGCGTCGCAGCTAGTATTGCCGGGGGACAATCCTGATGTGGGCACTCTGTTGATGCGCCATGAGAACGGCGCGGTCTCGTCGCTCTCGACCAGTTACGCGTCGGCCTCGGAATATTACCTGATGAACATCTACGGCAAGAAGATGAGCGCCTACTACAATCTGTTCGATGGGCTGCGCAGTCTCAAGCAAGGCGAAACCAGCCATTCCCCGGTCACTGTCGATTCGGTCGATACTTTGGCCGAAGAGCTGATCGAATGGGCCGACGCGGCACAGGGCGGCGGGACGCCGGAAGTCGGTGGCGAAAGCGCGACAGACTCCCTCGCCGTGGTCAAGGCCGGCATCAAATCGGTCGCCGAAGGCCGCCATGTGGAAGTCGCAGAGATTTTGGCTGGCGAAGATTAAATCGGGCGCTCGCCGCAGGTTTCGTCAATGTGATTTATCAGCGAATTGTGATATAATTGCCCTGATATGGCGACCCTGCAAAAAGCCTTAGAAGAATTGCGTGAGCTGCCCGACGACAAGCAGGCTAGTTTGGTTGCGCAATTTGAAGATATGATTGCGCGAGCTAAGATCGACGCAAAGCTCGCCGCCAGCGAAGAACGCGGCGGTGAAACATCGTCCGACATGTTCTTTTCACAATTAAGAGCCCAGTTTGGTGGCTGACGTCGTTTGGCTTGACCAAGCCAAAGACGATATTCTCGGGCTGTTCGACTATCTCTATTCGGAAAACCCCGCCGCAGCCATTAGATATATTGATGAGCTTGAAGGCGCTTGCGAGGGACTATCCACCTTCCCGCTGCAAGGCTGGATTTACGATGATCGTTATCGATCGATAGTCGTGCGAAATCACTTGATCTTCTATCGCTACGAAGCCGATCAAAACAAAGTGGTTATCGTTGCCGTCATCGATGGCAGACGCGACCTCTCTCGAACATTGCAAAACCGCTAACCGTTAGAACGAATTCCCAAACGGCGCTTCGGAAATCTCGCAGGTGTTGTTATCTTTCTCGACACGACAGGGCGCAATCCAATAGCGTCGAACTAACTTTGGGGACGGAGCTATGGCCAGGACGAGAATCGGCAAAGATAAACTAGCCAAGACCGAGGTCCGCGACGGCTTTCGGGTCGATTGGGACGTGCCGATCGAGATGGACGATGGATTGGTGCTGCGCGCCAACGTCTATCGGCCTAACAAAAAGGGCCAGTACCCGGTAATCCTGTCCCACGGCCCCTACGCCAAAGATCTCGCCATCCAGGACGGTTATTCCAGTGTTTGGGAACATTTCTCCAACGATCATCCCGACGCCATCGCCGGCTCGTCGAACATCCACCAGAGCTGGGAAGTGGTCGATCCGGAACAATGGGTCCCCGACGGCTATATTTGCGTGCGCGTAGATTCCCGCGGCGCCGGCCGCTCGCCCGGCCACATCGATCATTGGTCGCCGCGCGAAACAAAGGACTTCCACGACTGCATCGAATGGGCCGGCCAACAGCCCTGGTCGAACGGCAAGGTTGGCCTTGCCGGAATATCGTATTACGCGGTCAACCAATGGCAGGTGGCGGCGACCCGTCCGAAACATCTCGCCGCCATGTGCGTGTGGGAAGGCTTCAGTGATTTTTACCGGGAGATGTCGCACCACGGTGGCATCTACACCTCATTCATCGGCAATTGGTACAATCTGCAGATCAAGACCGTGCAGCACGGCGTCGGCAAGCGCGCCTTTAAGAGCCGAGTCACTGGCGAATTGGCCGCCGGACCCGTTACTCGGACGGAAAAGCAGCTTAAGAAAAATCGTACTGATCTAGACGCGGACTATATTTCCCATCCCCTTGACGACGGATATTACGCCGAGCGGAACGCCGACTTCTCGAAGATCGAGGTGCCATTGCTATCGTGCGCAAGCTGGGCCGGCCAGCCGCTGCATCCGCGCGGTAACTATGTCGGCTGGCTCAACGCCGGATCGAAGCAGAAATGGCTGGAATGCCACGGGCTTGAGCATTGGACCCATTTCTACACCCCCTACGGCCGCGACCTGCAAAAGCAGTTCTTCGGCTATTTCCTCAAAGGCGAGAAGAATGGTTGGAACCGCAAACCCAAGGTGATGCTCAATGTGCGCCGGCCGGGGGAGAATTTCACGCCACGGGGTGAAGCCGAATGGCCGCTCAAACGCACCAAGTGGACGAAATATTATCTCGACCCCGCGCATATGAGCTTGGCGAAAAAACCATCCGGCAAGAATGCCAAGATTTCCTATCGCGGCATGAGCAGCGACGGGGTCACCTTCATGATGCCGCCGGTGACCGAGGAGATAGAACTCTGCGGTCCCATTGCGGCTAAGCTGTTTGTGTCGTCGGATACCGTCGATGCCGACATGTTCGTGGTGCTGCGCCTGTTCTCGCCCGACCTCACCGAAGTGACCTTCAAAGGCACCGTCGATCCCCATACGCCGATTGCCCAAGGCTGGCTGCGCGCCTCGCACCGCAAACTCGATAAGAAGAAGTCGAAACCCTATTGGCCCTGGCACAGCCATGACGAACAGCAGCCGCTCACGCCGGGCCGGGTCTACGAGCTCGATATCGACTTACATCCCACGGGAATCGTGGTGCCGCCGGGCTATCGGCTGGGACTTACGGTGCGCGGTAAGGATTATGTGTGGCCGGGCGCAAAGACCGAGGATGAGCAGTTCACCTTGTCGAATTTCGCCAAGCCGCTGACCGGCTGCGGACCGTTCCTGCACGACGATCCGCGCGACCGGCCTAAGAAAATATTCGATGGAACCGTCACGCTACACACCAGCGCCGCACGCGCGGCCTATGTGATGCTGCCGGTGATTCCGCCGAAAAGCGCGGAACGAAAGAAGAAATAGGCGCGGGGCGCGGCGGCTGACCGCCCTACCCCTTGTTATAGGGATTGTTCAGGCTGCCGACGAGATCACGCAACACCTGGCGAAATTGCTCTTCCGAGACGTCCATTAGCACCGCGTCTTCAAGCGCCTCTTGGCAAAGAGCGTGAATTTCGGCGAGGTTTTCACGCAGTACCGTAACCGATTCATCGCAGTTCATCACCTCGCCATCGGGCTGGCGCCATAATTCCGGTTCGCCGGGGGCCCGGCCGTTTACTTGGTTGGTTGCCATAAGCATCTTCCGGTTGCTGGCCCGAATGTCGGCTCATAAAGCCCCTTTGCCAAGCCCCTTCTGGAGTCGCGTAATAATATTTCGCCTAACGTGAATTTTTCCGCATGGCGTGACCCGGCACACGCAGAACTCGGCACTTCCTTTCGATCACCTCACAAGTCGTTGATTTTTATTGAAACTTAACGTGACACGGACAAACTTAGGGAGAGGAATAGACCGTTATCGCCTGTTTTAGCTTGGTATCACGCCTGGTTTTTGGGGAGTTTTTAATGTCTGTCTTCACTCATCCCTCCTATGACGGCCACGAGCGCGTGGTCTTCGGTCACGACGCCGAGACCGGCCTAAGGGCCATCATCGCGATTCACAATACCGCTCTGGGACCGGCCGTCGGCGGTTGCCGCATGTGGCCCTATGAGAGCGACGATGCAGCGCTTGAAGACGCCCTGCGGCTGGCCCGCGGCATGACCTATAAGTCGGCCCTGGCGGGTTTGCCCTTCGGCGGCGGCAAGTCAGTCATCATTGGCGACAGCCGGACACAGAAAACACCGGAACTGATGCACGCCATGGGACGCCTGGTCGATGAAGTCGGGGGCCGTTATCTGGTCGCCGAGGATGTTGGAACCACCGTCGCCGATATGGACATCATTGCGACGGAAACCAAATACGTCACCGGCACCAGCAAGTCCGGTGGTAACCCTTCGCCCTACACCGCCCGCGGCGTTTTTCAGGGCATCCGCGCCGCGGTCGAGTACAAGCTGCGCCGCAATGATGGACTGGACGGCATCGATGTGGCTATTCAGGGCTTGGGCTCGGTGGGTTACGACTTAGCGCGCCGTCTTCATGAGGCTGGCGCGCGTTTACATGTAGCCGACCTCAACACCGAAGCGCTCAACCGCGCGGCGGATGAATTCGGCGCGACGCGGGTGGATACCCACGATATTCACGCTATCGATGTGGACATTTTCGCGCCCTGCGCCTTGGGCGGTGCCATCAACGATCGAACCATTGGCGACATTCACGCCCAAATCATCGCCGGATCGGCAAACAATCAACTGGCCGAACGCCGCCACGGCGCCGAGCTCGCCGCGCGCGGTATTCTCTACGCGCCGGACTATGTGACGAATGCCGGGGGGATCATTGAATTGGCCTACAGCCCCGATTTCGGCCGCCGACATGACGAACAGGCGATCCGCAAACACATCGATGGACTTTACGACACGTTGTTGGAAATATTCGCCCGCGCTGATAAGGCAAACGCCGCCACCAACGAGATCGCCAATCAGATGGCCGAAGAGCGCTTCATGGCCGCTTAGCGCGCCGCGACAGAGTGACGCGGATCCGCGCTTGGTTCGCAAATTTACCCCTTAACCCCCCGCAGAATTGATATAAATCAATGCGATAACCCTGCAATTGCAAGTCACTTGCAATTGCAACGGCGAGTGATTAGGTTCAGTCGGTGATTGCGAATAATTCTTATTAACTATACTGGCCTGACACTATGAAACCGGTCGTTAAAAAGTCCGCCCTCGCTGGCATTGTTGTTACGGGCATTGCCGTAGCCTCTGCCATGGCTGCTGAAGAGGCCGCGCTAAATGTCGGGGAAGTAAACGTTTATTCGTATCGCCAACCCTTCCTGGTACAGCCCTTATTCGATGCCTTCACCGAACAAAGCGGTATCAAGGTGAATGTCCTGTTCGCCAAGACCGGCCTTGTCGAGCGTTTGAAGCAGGAAGGCGCAAACAGTCCCGCCGATCTTATCTTCACCGTCGACATTGGCCGCTTAAGCGAAGCCTATAACGCGTCCCTAACGCAGCCGGTCACCTCGCCGGCGCTTACAGCGGCAATCCCAGACATATACCGTGAGCCCGCGGGCAATTGGTACGGCCTGACCCGACGCGCGCGGATTATCTACGCCTCGAAAGAGCGCATTAGCCCGGAAGAAGCGCCGAAGACTTACGAGGAGCTAGCCGATCCCAAATGGGCTGGACGCATCTGCACCCGCTCGGGCAATCATGTCTATCAGGTCGGTCTGACCGCGGCGATGGTCGCCCATCATGGTGAAGCCAAAACCGAGGCGTGGCTTAAAGGAATCAAAGCCAATTTGGCCCGCAAACCGCAAGGCAACGACCGCGCCCAGGTTAAAGCGATACGCGAAGGTGAATGCGATATCGCCTTGGGAAATCACTATTATTACGTCCTCATGCAGCAGAATGAGGAACAATCGGCCTGGGCCCAGTCGGTCTATCCGGTGTTCCCCACCATCGGCGATACCGGCACCCATGTGAACATCTCGGGCATGGCGCTGACAAAAGCTTCGCCAAACCAGGATAACGCGGTCAAGCTGATGGAATTCCTGGCCGGACCCCTGGCGCAACAAATGTACGCCGAGCAGAATTACGAATATCCGATCCTCGACGGCGTGCCCGAAACCGGGGTGCTCAAGGCGATGGGGCCAATGACTTCCGATACCCTGCCCTTGGCGGACATATCCGAACATCGCTCGGCGGCAATCAAACTGGTCGATAAAGTCGGCTACAACGATTAACGCCTCAATCGCGTAAGTCGCCTCTCCTGACATGACCGCGGACGCGCCCCATAGAATATCCCAGGGCACGTCGCGGTTCTGGCTGATTGGCGGTCTTATTGTCGCCGCCATCGTTGCCGCGCCGATCATCGCCATCGCCTGGATCGCGCTGTTTCCCAGCGAGAATATTTGGCCCCATCTAATTTCGACCGTCCTGCCACGCCAGATCGCCAATACAGCCTCGCTCATGCTGGGCAACGGTGTCGGCGTGCTGGTTATCGGCGTCGCATCGGCCTGGCTGGTCACAACTTGCCGGTTTCCCGGCCGGCCGATCTTCGAATGGGCCTTGCTGCTGCCCCTGGCGGTGCCGGCCTATATTGTCGCCTTCGTCTATACCGACGTCTTTGAGTTCGCGGGTATCTTCCAAACCAGTCTCCGCGCCGTCTTCGGCTGGCAATCGGCGCAAGATTACTGGTTTCCGAATATCCGCTCGTTGGGCGGCGCCATCTTTGTCATGTCGTCGGTGCTGTACCCCTATGTCTATCTCTTGGCGCGAGCCACCTTTCAGGAACAATCGGTCTGCATGCTCGAGGCCAGCCGCATGCTGGGCCGCGGGCCCTGGCGCACCTTTTTCACCGTCGCCCTACCGTTGGCGCGGCCGGCCATCGTTGTCGGCCTGGCCCTGGCATTGATGGAAACGCTGGCGGATTTCGGCACCGTCGACTTCTTCGCCGTCAACACCCTGACCGTCGGTGTCTTCAACGTTTGGCTGAATATGGGCAATGCCGGCGGCGCGGCACAAATATCCCTGGTGACGCTGGCGTTTGTGGTGGCGTTGCTGGCACTCGAGCGGATCGGCCGGCGCGGTCAACGCTTCCACCACACCTCGACCCGTTACCGGCCGATGCCGCCCTTCGAACTGCGCGGTTTGCGCGCCGCGGCCGCCTTCGCGGTTTGCGCCCTGCCCATCATTGCCGGCTTCGTGATCCCGGCGTTGGTTCTGTCGCGCCATGCCATCGTTCATTTCGAACAATCCTGGACGCCGGCGTTTTTCACCTTCGCGCGCAACAGTATTTTGCTGGCGGCCTGCGCCGCCACTGGCGCGGTCGTGCTGGCGATCTTCTTAGCCTATGGCCGCCGTGTCGCCGGACGGACGATATTCGGCGCCCTATCGCGTATCGCCATGCTGGGCTATGCGGTGCCCGGCGCGGTGCTGGCGATCGGCGTTATCATACCGCTGGCGCGGTTTGACAATGCGGTCGATCTGCTGGCCCGCGACCTCTTCGGCGTCTCCACCGGCCTGCTGCTGAGCGGTACCGTATTCGCGGTCATATTCGCCTATATCGTGCGATTTCTCGCGGTGGCCTTCGGCGCTGTCGAAGCCAGCCTCACCAAGATACGCCCGACCATGGACATGGCCGCCCGCACCCTGGGTTCGGGCCCTGGCGAGACATTGCGCCGGGTCCATCTGCCCCTGGTAAGCAGCAGCGTATTGGCCGCCGCGACCATCGTCTTCGTCGACAGTATGAAGGAATTGCCGGCGACCTTAATCCTGCGCCCGTTCAACTTCGACACGCTGGCGACCCATGTCTTTCAGTTCGCCTCGGACGAACTGCTCGAGCAAAGCGCATTAGCGGCGCTGACCATCGTCATTGCCGGGGTAGTGCCGGTGATATTGCTCAGCCGGGCCATCCGCTCGGCCCATCCGGCCCGCCGGGCGCCCAGTTTCTACGCCGCGCCCCTGCCGGCCCCGTCGAGCGCCGGCAGCTAGAGCAACCCCATATCGCGGAGCTCGGCGGCCATTTCCGGCGGCGCCTCGTTTTCGTCGTCCAAGCTACCGGACGAATCTACCGGCGCCCGGTCAGCTTCAAGATAACGCCAGCCCTGGAACGGGCGCGATCGCCGCGAGCGCACGCCGACCAGTTTCGAATCCAGATAGATCGCGCAGCGCCGCTTGCCATCGCCGTTGCTCACCGGTTCGATCGCGGTAATCGCCTGGCGCACCAGAATATGGCCTTTGACAACCCAAAACAGCGAACCGCCATGATCGACGATCTCATCGCCGCGCCGCGGCATGTTCCGGGTGAGAATCCGCAGCCGCGGATCCTGGCCATTGCTCGACGCTTCGACCAGCCGTTGCTTTTGACGGTCGCGCAAATGGGCAACCGATTCGATACCCACTGCGAGTTTGATGAGGTGAAGCGCCATGGCCGCAACATAGCAACGCCGGCGCGGCCGTTAAACCGGGCGCCGCCGGTTTTGCCGGTTTCATACAACAATTCTGTGGACGGAAAGTGTTTCTCAGCCTGTCCGAGCGACCAACTCGTTCAGGCTATCAACCAGGTCCTGACCAACACGCCCGCCATCTCCCTCGATCGCGTTGCCGGCAATCGATCGTAAGACATCAATGTGGGCAAAAACGATTTCACCGGTCAGGTTTTCCGGAGCGTCGAGCTTTTCAATGTAACGGCATAGCGACGTACATATGTCGCTCACCAACGGGTAGCCAAACGCCGCGCCTTGGGTCCGCAACTCGTCGGCGATGCGCAAAATCTCCGTGGCGCATTCGACGCGCTCCTCAAGCGAGGTCTCGGCCAACGTAAGTTGCGCCGCGATTTCGCTGACCGCCGCCGCAACCCGGACCAAGAATTCGCCCTGCAAGTTCTGCACGGCGGCATCGGCTCTTTTCGCCAATTCGGTATCGACCCCCAAGCCCGCCCCCACCCGGGCCTTTATTAAATTCGGCGGGGTGATGAGCTGATAGGTCCCGTTATTCTTGGCGTTGTCGCTCATATGACAATCCGCATCGCCAACAGCGCGTTAGTCCCGCGCCAAGGCATCAATGACGCTCTTGTCTTGCGACAGGGCCGCCTGTTGCTGTTTGGATATGTCCTGACGCGATAGACTCACTTCCCTGAGCGTGGTTTTACGACGCTCGTTTCCAGCGTAACTCGGGTTCGCAATGCGCCGGCGGTCAGGTCCGAAATAGGAATCGGTACGTACGAACGTACGGGGACTTTCGATCACCGCTTCGAGGCGCTTGAGGACGATGTCCACGGTAAAGGGTTTTGCCAGGAATTCCGTCACGCCGTGATCGCGCGCCAACTTCACCCGCTCCTCGTCAGAATAGGCGGACAACATTACGATTGGCACATAGGGATTGGGGCTTTTGGACGAGGTGCGGATAAGTTCGACAAAATCCAATCCGCTTATCGGATCCATCTCGGAATCGGTGAACACCACGTCATATTCGTGGACGCAGTAACTTTCGAAACCGGCAACGCCATCGCTGATCAAATCGATCTTCCCGGCGCCGACGGTCTGCAAAATCGTCCGCAACAACTCGCGAATATGCGTATTCGGGTCGACGATTAAGACACGAAGCTGATCGAGTGCGTATCCCACAATGCGTCCGATATTCCGTTAAGCGATTGATTTTCCACATAATCCGAGCCAGTAGGCCCATGGAAAGGCTAAACGGATACCGTTACCAAATGGTTAGGCGGTTACACCAAAATCGGCTGATTTCGCAGCGGTTTACGCGGCTTTCGCCAGATAAGCCTGGGCGGCTTTCGAGGTGGGTTCGCGCCCCAACACGCCGCAGATATACTGACCGGCGGCGACGACGGCGGCAAAATCGACGCCGGTCTCGATGCCCAATCCGTCGAGCATATACAAGACATCCTCGGTCGCAACATTGCCTGACGCCCCCGGCGCATAGGGACAGCCGCCAAGCCCGGCGACGGCGCTATCAACAGTCGCAACACCCAACTCCAAGCAAGCTAAAATATTGGCCAGGGCCTGACCGTAAGTGTCGTGGAAATGCAGACCCAGTTGGTCGATCGGCACTTCGCGCGCCACGGCCTGTATCATCGCGGCGGCCTTCGACGGAGTGCCGACGCCGATGGTATCGCCCAAGCTGATCTCATAGCAGCCCAGAGCCAGCAACTGACCGGCAAGCTCGGCGACCTTGGCCGGATCGATATCGCCCTCATAGGGGCACCCCAAGGCGCAGGATATATAGCCGCGCACCCGCATTCCGGCGGCCAGACCAGCCGCGCAAACCGGCGCGGCGCGCTCCAGGCTTTCGGCGATCGAACAGTTGGTATTTTTCTGGGAAAACGTCTCCGACGCGGCGCTGAAGGTGGCGATCTCCGTCACCTTCGCGGCTTGCGCCCGCTCGAAGCCTTTCATGTTCGGCACCAATACCGGATAAACCGTGCCAGATCGCCGCTTGATGGTGTTGAGCACCGCTTCGCTATCGGCCATCTGCGGCACCCATTTGGGCGACACGAAGGCGCCGGCCTCGACAGACGGAATACCCGCATCTGCTAGACGGTGGATCAGTTCAACCTTGGCCTCGGTCGGCACCGTCGCTGGTTCGGCTTGCAACCCGTCGCGGGGGCCGACATCGACGATACGAACCTGTTTCGGCATTGCCATGGCAACCGTTCGTTTTAGTTCAACCGTTCTCAACCAATGAATATTGATCGTTGGACGCTAGGGACTCCGCCAAGGGCAGGCCCAGCTCCTCGCGTACAATATTCGCGCCGCGCACGATCGACACCATTTTGTTAAACGCGTGACGCCGGCTCATGCCCTCGCGGCCCATCCCGCAATCGGATGACAGCACCAGCCGTTCGGCAGGAATATGCTCCAACGCACTGCGCACCGTATCGGCGACCTGATCCGGCCTCTCGACCTGCAGCGAGTGGTGATCGATCACGCCGACGGCGACTTTTTTGTCGGTGGCGATGACATTTCCGATCGGTCCTAATTCAGCGCCGCCAGCGCTGCAGCATTCGAAAGTGACCACGTCGGCGTCAACACGGTTTAGCGCCTCCAGCGCCGGCTCGTATTTGGGTTGGAATGCGAAAATCCGCTGCTGCGCTGGGTTGCCCCAGCAGGTGTGGCACCACACCTCGGTCTTGTCGCGCAACCCGCGCACCGTGTTGTTAAACACCTCGACCATGAAGTCCGGATTCAGGACATCGTCGGTCAGCCCCTTGGCGGCGAGCAGATGAATTTGCGGCTCTTCCATCTGGATCACCGGGCAACCGGCATCGGCCAATTCGGTCAATTCCTCGTTCAGGGCGTCGCTCACCGCCCAGATGCATTCGCGAAGATCCTTGTAGTGGAAATTGCGCACCGCCAGCGCCAACAATTCCGCCGTGATGGTGCCGAACTTCACCGGGCGGGTGGTCAAACGCTGGGCGGTTTTCCAGATCGATGTGTATTGCAAATTGCCGCGACCGACTGGCCCGACCAGATCAGCCATGACCCGCGCTTCGAGAACTTCGTGCAATATCTCGCCACGGGTGTTGGGGATACCGGCGCGCGCGCCCTCGGGCTTGTAGGCATATTCGTTTGCGAAGCCCTCCATATGGTTGGGGGCATAAGAGAACCAGCTATGGCCGCCGACATCTTCATCGAAGCGCGCGTCGCCATCGGTGCAGATATCCAAGCCGGCGGTCTCCTGGTCACGCAGATAGGACGATACGGCATCGGTATATTGCTCGCGAAAACGGGCATTGACCATCGCGGTGCGAAAATTTCGCCTGCCAAGATTTTCGGTATACCAGGCCGGGCGCGGCAACGAGCCGATGACGCTGGTGGGAAGGACGATGTCGTCCGTTGCGTTGTACATAATCCTGCCCTCGATTTTTATGGTTCAAATTTTCCGCATCATCGCGGTATTTCGACGGCGCGACAAGGCACGCGCATCATCTATGTCTGCTATTTGCCGTCTTTCGCCAATCGCAGCAATTCAGCACCTTCATCGACTTGATCACCCGCGGTAAAATAAACATCAGAAACGACACCATCGGCCGGCGCAGAGATCGCGTGTTCCATTTTCATGGCTTCTAAAATCATCACCGTCTGACCCCGCACCACGGCATCGCCCGAGGCGACCAGGGCCTGCACGATCTTGCCGGGCATCGGCGCGGTCAATCCGCCCCCCGCCCCTTCGCCGCGATCGGCTTCGGCCAAGGCCACGACGTGTGTTAGGCGCGACTGACGTAGGCCGTCGACGACAATCAGCGTTTGAGCATCGCGATAAACCTCAACGCCTTCGGCTGGTGTCCCGACAGCAACGAGTTCAGCACTCTGCGGTAGCGTCGCTTGCCAGCCATTGCCCGCCTCCAGCAGATCAACGGTGATTTCCGTGTCGCCGTCCCGCAGTACTATTTGATCGCGCGACGGCAGGTTGGGCCGCCAGCCATCGGTCGCCCCCCAGGGAGAATTGGCGTCGCCCGGGTTCGCCCTCGATACACGTCCCCGCTCATCGAGAATAAAAGCTAGCGCCGCGCGGATTACAGCCTCACTCACCGGCATAGCCAGCGGTATCAGATCGGCCTCGTGGTCAGTTATAAAATTGGTGTCGATGTCACCGGCGATGAACGCCGGATGTGCCAACGCATTGGCCAAAAACGCCTGATTGGTGACCGGCCCGACAAGCCGTAACGCTGACATGGCCCCGTGCAGGCCTTGTAAGGCGCTGACCCGGTCGGGTCCGTGGGCGATCAGCTTGGCGATCATCGGGTCGTACTCGACGGCAATTGAATCGCCCTCGCGAATACCGGTGTCGACGCGAACCCCCTCGCCGCCCGGCCACGCCAGATGCACCAACCGCCCGCCGGTCGGCAAAAAGTCACGCGCCGGATCCTCAGCATAGAGCCGCGCCTCGACCGCGTGACCGTTTTGCGCGATAGCGCTCTGATCGACCGCTAGCGGTTTGCCCGACGCGACCGCTAATTGCCATTCGACCAGGTCGAAGCCGGTGATCATCTCCGTCACCGGATGCTCGACCTGCAGACGCGTGTTCATCTCCATGAAGTAGAACGGCCCGTTGGCGCCGTCGGCCCCGGCGTCGACAATGAATTCCACCGTCCCCGCGCCGACATAATCGATCGACTTGGTCGCCGCGATCGCTGCCGCGCCGATCTCTGCTCGCCGCTCTTCGCTCATCCCCGGCGCCGGCGCTTCCTCAATCACTTTTTGATAGCGCCGCTGCAGCGAGCAGTCGCGCTCAAACAGATGGACCACGTTGCCGTGGCTGTCACCGAAGACCTGAACTTCGATATGGCGCGACTGTTCGAGAAATTTCTCGACGATCACGCGATCGTCGCCGAACGCGCCCATGGCCTCGCGCTGCGCCGACGCCAACGCCTCAGTAAACTCACCCGCTTCATGAACGATCCGCATACCGCGGCCGCCGCCGCCAGCCGAAGCTTTAATGAGAACGGGAAACCCAATTTTTTTCGCCGCCCCTACTAGTTTCTTCAAGCTCTGATCGGCGCCGTGATAGCCGGGCACCAAAGGCACTCCCGCGCCTTCCATCGCCGCCTTGGCCGCCGCTTTATCGCCCATGGCGCGGATTGAGCCTGCGCTGGGGCCAACGAAGACGATCCCGGCCTCATGACAAGCCTCGGCAAAACCCGCGTTTTCCGACAGAAAACCGTAGCCGGGATGAATGGCGTCGGCATTTGTATCGCGCGCCGCCCGCAACACCGCGTCGATATTCAAATAACTTTCCGCTGGCGATGGCGGTCCGATACAGACCGCCTCATCGGCTTCCGCGACATGCATGGCGCCGGCGTCAGCTTCGGAATAAACCGCGATGGTGCGAATACCCAGGCGACGGGCGGTTCGCATAACCCGCACGGCAATCTCGCCCCGGTTAGCGATGAGTAAACTTGAAATCATCGGTCTACTCCTCGCCCGATTCAACAGAAGCCGATCCGTTGGGCCGGCGCGCATGGCGCATTATTTCGAAGAAGCCGAACAGGAACAGCAGAATGCCGATCATGACCTCGACCGCGGTCACCGCCCGGATCGCGTCCGACACCGGCGTAATATCGCCGTAGCCCACAGTCGATACGGTGATCAGCGAGAAATACAGGCTATCGACGAAACTGATCGCCTGCCGCTCCCCGGCGATCAGAAATAATGGCGCGTCGGCAAGACGGTCGGCGATGCGGTAGATCATCGCAAACACGATGACATTGAACGAGTACAGGGTGAAAAACGCGAAGGCCGGCGCAAACAGATGCAGCATGCGCACGAAGAACTGGTCGAATAGCAGGCCCGTATCGATCAGGAACACGCAGATCGTGCGGCTCATCACGACGATGAAGATCGAGGTCGCCGCCATGGCACCGACCATCGCTATGCCAACCTCTGTCGGAGACAGTTCGAACACAGGTACAAAGAAGGTAAGGGCGCTCAAGGTGGAGACCGGCGCCAGCCAGGCGAAGATCCGGGCCGGGTGCTGGCGATCGACGATATAATCGGCGTAGGCAACCCGGCGGATTTCGCTGCGGTGCCACCACGCGCCGATCAGAAACGCTGAAATGGGCATTAAATACCCAACCGCGAATACCCAAGTTTCGGCGGTGGAAAAATTTTCGATCGCCAGAAAAAAATACACGCAGGTATAGATCGCCAGCGAGTTGGCAAACGACAGCACAAAAAACCGGCTGCCCGGAAACAGCCACAAGAACACCCCGGCGGCGGTGAATACCGCGACCAAAACCATGAGGGTCAGCAGTCCGAAACTCTCGGTCACCCCAGCGGCGATTAGCAACACCGTAAACGCGGTGAAGATCACCGCGCGGATCCACTGGCGGTACGGCATCCGCGCCGGGGTTACTTGCGCTGCCATGTCGCCGGCCGTTTTTCCAGAAATGCGCGCACACCCTCTTTGCCCTCCGCCGAGGCGCGCACCCGAGCGATATGTTGTGCCGTACCCTCGATAAGGGCGGCGTCGACCGATCTGTTGGCAACGTTGCGGATGAGCCCTTTGCATTCGGCGATCGCCATCGGCCCGTTTTGCAACAACGCCGAGATGAGACCGTCGACGGCAGTGTCGAGTTGGTCGGGCGCCGTCACCATATGCACCAGGCCAATACGTTCGGCAGCAACGCCATCGAACCGCTCGGCGGTGAGGAAATAGCGCCGCGCATTATGGGCGCCCATGGCGGCGACCACATAGGGGCTAATGGTCGACGGGGCGAGGCCGAGACGAGCCTCGGACAGGCAGAAAATCGCCGCTTCCGAGGCCACGGCGATATCGCAGCACGCGACCAATCCGACGCCGCCACCGAAGGTCGCCCCGTGCACCCGCGCGATCGTCGGCTTCGGTAATTCGTTCAAGGTCCGCAGCATGACGGCCAGAGCTTTCGCGTCGGCCAGGTTCTCCGCCTCGTCGTAATCGGCCATGCGCCGCATCCAGTCGAGATCGGCGCCAGCGGAAAAGCTCTTACCCTCGCCCGACAGGACCACTACCCGCACCGACCCATCGTCGCCGACCTGTTCCAATGCGGTGGTGAACGCGGCAATGATGGCATCGTCGAAGGCGTTGTGTTTTTCCGGCTGGGCCAGGATTAACCGGGCGACACCATCCTCGATTTCGACTTTTAGCTTGTCGGTGCTCATCGCCGCCTACATCCGAAAGATGCCGAATTTGGTCGGCGAGATCGGTGCGTTGAGCGCGGCGGAGATGCTGAGCCCCAAGACACGGCGGGTATCGGCGGGGTCGATGATGCCGTCATCCCACAACCGCGCACTGGCGTAATAGGGATGGCCTTCGACTTCGTATTGATCGTGAATCGGCTGCTTGAACTCGGCTTCCTCGGCTTCGCTCCAGCTCTCGCCGCGCGCCTCCAACCCGTCTCGGCGGACCTGCGCCAGCACATTGGCGGCCTGCTCACCGCCCATAACCGAGATCCGCGCATTGGGCCACATCCATAAAAACCGTGGCCCGTAGGCGCGCCCGCACATGCCGTAATTGCCAGCGCCGAAGCTGCCTCCGATAATCACCGTGAATTTCGGCACATTGGCGCACGCCACCGCGGTGACCAGCTTGGCGCCATCCTTGGCGATGCCACCGGCCTCGTACTTTTTGCCAACCATGAAGCCGGAGATATTCTGCAGGAACACCAGGGGAATGCCGCGCTGACAACATAGTTCGATGAAGTGCGCGCCCTTCAGCGACGATTCCGAAAACAGGATACCGTTATTGGCGATGATGCCCACCGGATAGCCGTGGATATGCGCAAAGCCGGTCACGAGCGTCTCGCCATACAGCGCCTTGAATTCATCAAGCTCACTGCCATCGACAATCCGTGCGATGATTTCGCGTACGTCATAGGGCTTGCGCGTATCGGCCGGCACCACCCCGTAAATATCGTCAGCCGGGTAGAGCGGCTCAACGGTCTCACGGGTTTCGATTTCGACTACCTTGGGCCGGTTGAGATTACCGACGATCTTGCGCACCAACGCCAACGCGTGGGTGTCGTCATTGGCCATATGGTCGGTCACGCCACTCACCCGGGCATGCACATCGGCGCCGCCCAGTTCTTCGGCGGTGACCACCTCGCCAATCGCCGCCTTTACCAGCGGCGGGCCGGCCAAAAAGATCGTCCCCTGATCTTTGACGATGATGCTTTCATCGGCCATCGCCGGCACATAGGCGCCACCGGCGGTACACGAGCCCATCACCGCGGCGATTTGCGGTATACCCTGGGATGACATGGTCGCCTGGTTATAAAAGATGCGGCCGAAATGCTCCCGGTCGGGAAAGATACCGGCCTGCTGGGGCAGATTCGCCCCGCCGGAATCGACCAGATAAATGCATGGCAGATTGTTCTCGCGGGCGATCTCTTGCGCGCGCAAATGTTTCTTCACGGTCATCGGATAATAGGTGCCGCCCTTGACCGTCGCATCGTTGACGACGACGACGCATTCGCGCCCCGACACCCGGCCGATGCCAGTGATGATGCCGCCGGCTGGGATGACATCGTCGTACATCTCGTAGGCGGCGAACTGCGAGAACTCGACGAACGGCGATCCCTCGTCGAGCAAAACCCGCACCCGGTCGCGCGGCAGAAGTTTACCACGCGACACATGACGCTCGCGCGACCGCTCACCGCCACCGCGTTCGATCTCGGCGACCTTGTCACGCAGATCGCCGACCGCGGTCTGCAGGGCCTGCGCGTTTGCTTTGAATTCGGCTGACTTCGCATCGAGCGACGATTTCAATATGGTCATCGAGCGTACCTCGCCGCCTTGCTTGTTAAATATCCCGTGCTATAGGAACCGCTATGGAATTGCCGACCAAATCCCAGATCCAGGCCGCCACCGAAACGGTTTACACGGCCATGCCGGCGACCCCGCAATATGCCTGGCCGTTGCTGGCTGAGCGATGTGGTACGACGGTGTGGGTCAAGCATGAAAACCATTCGCCAATCGGCGCCTTCAAAGTTCGCGGCGGCTTGCTTTACATGTCGCGGCTGCGCGCCAGCCATCCCGATAGCCGCGGCGTGATTACGGCGACCCGCGGCAATCACGGCCAATCGATCGCCTTTGCCGCCAGGGCCAACGGTCTGCGCGCGGTGATCGTGGTGCCAGAAGGCAATTCGCCGGAAAAGAACGCGGCGATGGTCGCGCTGGGCGCCGAACTGATTATCCATGGCCATGATTTTCAGGAGGCCTACGAATATTCCTACGGGTTGGCCGACGAACGAGGACTGACTCTGGTCCCCTCCTTTGCCGAAGATCTGGTGGCCGGTGTCTCCACCTATGCTCTGGAATTTCTCACCGCCGCGCCGGATATCGACACGCTGTATGTCTCTATCGGTCTGGGGTCGGGGATCTGTAGCTGTATCGCCGCGCGCGAGGCGTTGGGGCTGACCACCAAGATCGTCGGCGTGGTCGCCGAGAACGCGCCCTGCTACGCCCTGTCCTTCACCCAAGGCCAGCCGGTGTCGACCAACAGCGCCGACACGCTGGCGGACGGGTTGGCTTGCCGGGTGCCCGACGACGCGGCGGTCGAGGTTATCAATCATTTCGCGGAACGCATCGTCACGGTCAGCGAGGCCGAAATCAAAGCCGCGATGCGCCACTATTTCACCGACACCCACAATGTCGCCGAAGGCGCCGGCGCGGCGCCTCTGGCGGCGCTGCTGCAAGAGCGCGGACAGGCGACGGATCGAACCGTCGGTTTGGTCCTGTCGGGCGGCAATGTGGATCGCGACCTGTTTCAAAATATCCTCGCCGAAACCGACTAATCCCAAAATTCATCCTTCGACAGGCTCAGGATGAGGGGTTTGTCCAAATCCTCATGGTGAGCTTGTCGAACCATGACGGTTCTCAAAAACCTTCGGTGACCAACCATTCATCGAGGATCTCGAACCGGTCGACCCCCCAGAACGGCTCGCCATCGGCGATCACGAACGGCGAGCCGAAAACGCCTTTCTTGATCGCCGCATCGGTTTCGTCGATGAGACGCTGCTTAACCGCCGGGTCGTCCAGCGCATCCATGATGTCCTTCTGATCGATGCCCACGCTGGCCGCCACCCGGGCGACGCTGGCCGGTGCGGAAATATCCTCATTGTTGGCCAGGGCCGCCGTATAGAGGGCCATGGCAAAGCCCTTTGCTTGTCCTGGGTCTTTGTCCTTCACCCAATAAAACGCGCGCGACGCGGCGGTCGGCGAAAACGGGTGCACGTCGGGATGCTTATAGGTCACGCCGTAATACCGGCAGACCCGTGCCGAATCCTGCATCAAATAATCGCCCTTGATCGGCGTCTGATCCATCGGCTTGGCGCCGGTCAGCTTGAACGCCGCCGCCAATTGGATGGGATACCAATCGGTTTTGCGGTCGTAGCGCTCGGCGATGTTGTCGATCAGATGGGCGCCCACATAACCGTACGGGCTGTTGAAATCGAAATAGAACTCTAGTGGTGCGTCGCTCATTTTAACTCCTGTCCGGCCTCATCCTTCGACAAGCTCAGGACGAGGATATTAGTACGCCCCTCATGCTGAGCCTGTCGAAGTATGAGGGTTTGGCTGTTCATAGCGTGTGTGTTCAATCAGTGCTCGCGATTTCGCGCGAAATCACCATTTTCTGGATTTCCGACGCACCTTCGTAGATTTGCGTCACGCGGACATCGCGATAGATGCGCTCCACCGGAAAATCTTGCAAATAGCCGTTGCCGCCATGGATCTGGATGGCGTCGGAACAAACTTTCTCCGCCATTTCCGAAGCAAAGAGTTTGGCTATCGCCGCCTCTTCCACACATTTCTCGTCCCGGTCGCGCAGATCGGCGGCGTGCAGATACATCTGTCGGGCGACCGAAATACTGGTCTTCATCTCGGCCAGCTTGAAAGCGATCGCCTGATGCTCGATGAGTTTCTGTCCGAAGGTCTCCCGCTCCTTTGCATAGGCGACAGCGTGCTCAAACGCAGCGCGCGCCATGCCGACCGCCTGGGCAGCCACGCCGATGCGGCCGCCTTCCAGGTTTGCTAGTGCGATGCGGTAGCCCCCGCCTTCCTCGCCGAGCAACAGGTCAGGCGTGATCTCCACATTGTCCAAGGTGATCGAACAGGTCTCCGACGAGCGCTGACCCAATTTGTGCTCGACCCGGTTGACCGTATAGCCCGGCGTATCGGTGGGCACGATAAAGGCGCTGATCCCTTTCGGGCCGGCCGCCGGATCGGTCACCGCAAAGGTGATGGCGATGCCGGCCTTGCTGCCGGTACTGATGAACTGCTTGGCGCCATTGAGTACATATTTATTGCCGACCTTCTCGGCCCGAGTCTTGATCGCCCCGGCATCCGAACCGGTGTGAGGTTCGGTCAGCATGAAGGCGCCCAACATGTCGCCAGTCGCCGTGTGCGTTAGAAAGCGCTGTTTTTGATCGTCACTGCCGAACTTGTAGAGCGGCATGCAGACAACCGAATTTTGCACCGCCAGAATGGTCGAACAGCCACCATCGCCAGCAGCGATTTCCTCAGTAACCAGGGCGAGTTCGGTATTACCCAGGCCGGCGCCGCCCCATTTCTCGGGCACTTGCACTCCCAACAGGCCAAGCGCACCCATTTCCTTTACCGCGTCCGCCGGGAACGTCGCGTCGCGATCCCAGTCGGCGGCGTTCGGCGCGAGCTGTTCCGCCGCGAACGCGCGCGCCGTATCGCGCACCATCGCCTGCTCTTCAGTCAGCAACATCCGCGATCTCTTCCGCCACAAGTTCAATCGCGCCGCCGTCAGGGTCTATTTCGCAAAGGCGACCGGCCACCAGGTCGACCCACCAGCCATGCAACGTTAAATGGCCGGCATCGATCTGTTCGCTGACCCACGGAAAGCTGCGCAAGTTCTCCAGCGAGATGCGGATTCCGTCATGCTCAACCGTTTGTTGATCGGGAACCGGCTGTCCTTCCGTGCATTGGCAGGCGGCGGCGGCAATATCCATCCAGGGAATTATAAATTCACGTTCGGCCGGCGCGCCAGCAGCGGCGGCACGCAGCGCTTGCACGCCGCCGCAGGCGGAATGGCCGAGGACGACAATATGGCTGACCTTGAGGTCGCGCACAGCGTATTCCAACGCCGCGCTGGTGCCGTGATAGCTGCTATCAGGCGCATAAGACGGCACCAGATTGGCGACGTTGCGCACGGTGAATAAATCGCCCGGCTCTGCCCCCAGCAGTAATGCGGGATCCACCCGCGAATCCGAACAGGCGATGATCATGACCGCTGGCGACTGACCGTGGGTGCTCAGCTCGCGCATGCGCTGCGGCTGTTCTTCGTAATAGCGCGCCCGGAACGACCGGAAACCGGCGATCAAACCGTCGATAGCGCCCGTGCTCGCTGATGTATCTGTTGGCTGCATTAATTATCCCGTTGCTACCAAGAAACCGTCTTGCCTTTGTAATCGACAAACCGGCCACCGTCCTCTAGGCGAAGATCGTCCATCACCGCGCGTATACCTCTGACGCTCTTTTTCGGCGAGATACTGGCCATCATGCCGGTCATGTCGGTACGCACATAACCCGGGTGAAGCGCGACCGACGTAATCCCCCGGGCGCGCCATTGCGGTTCGAGCTCGCGAAACTTCGCGTTCAACAGGCCCTTGGAATCGCCATAGAGATATTCGCTTCCCACCCGCGGCCGTCCCGAGCCCTGCACGCTCGATATCAGTGCAATTTTCTTCTGATCACTCGCCGCGACATTCTCCAATAAGGCCGTGGCGGTCAGGATCGGCGCCTCGGTGTTAATTCGAAACGTCTGCGTGCGGGTCTCCTCGTCGCCCGCGCCGCGGCTGCCGATCACACCGGCGCTATGGATCAGCACGTCAATGGGCATCCCGGCCAGCGCCTCGGCCAGCGCGGCAATGTCGGCATCGCTGCAAACGTCGAGCGAATATAGGCTCACCTCGCCCGCCAAATCACCGAGCTTCCCCGGCCGCGCCAAACTGCGGGTGGTGGCATGCACCCGCCAGCCGGCGTCGGCATATTGGCGCGCCAACTCCAGTCCGATCCCCCGGCTCGCGCCGATCACCATCACGCTGGGCATGAATTCACCACGCGAGCTCTTTCCCCTGCCAGTCGAGGAATTTACCGGAACTATCGGCGCGCAGGCCGCTCATGATCCGGCGCATGCCAAGCACACTGTCAGCGACACTTACCGAGGCGCCGGCGCCTCCCATATCGGTCTGCACCCAACCCGGATGGAAAACCACCGACTTGACGCCGCGTTCGCGCCATTCCGGCTCGAGTTCGCGGTAGCGATCGTTCAAGGCCGCTTTCGACGCGCCATACGCGCTGGTCGGGGTTGGTCCGCCATTCCGCGCCCCCAGATGGCTGGTCAAGATGGCGATCTTTTTCTCACCGCTGCGTTCGACCGCGGGCAGCAATCCTGAGATCACATAGAACGGCGCTTCGGCGTTGATGGTCAGTACCAGATCGCGGCTCATATCATCGCCCATGACGCCGGCATTGTGGATTAAGATATCGAGATCGCGGTTTTCGAACGCCATCGCCAGGCGGTTGATCTGACCCGCGTCGACCACATCCAGCTCGTGCAGGGTGACGTTGCCCGCCACCGCTCCCAATTCGCCGGGGGTATCGGGAGTGCGGGTCGTCGCATGTACTTCCCAACCGTCCGCCGCCGCATAGGCTTTGACAAACCCCAGGCCGATGCCGCGGCTGGCGCCAATGATCATTACACTGGGCATTATTCCTCTTCCTCGTTCGAACGGTCCCGGCGCGCCGTGGCCTCAATTTCGATCTTAATTCGCGGATCGATCAGCTCGGCAATGACGGCGGTCGCCGCCGGTGGAAAGGCGCCGAGGTGATGTTTGAAGACCGGCGCCAGGGTTTCGAAATCGGCGCGGTCGGTGAGGTAGTAGCGCACCCGCACCACATCAGAGAGGGAGCAACGCGCCCGCGCCAGCAATTCGACGATGTTGGAGAAGGCCTGATGGGTCTGTTCCACCACATCGTCGGCGATCGACATGGTGGCGTAATCGAAGCCTGTGGTGCCGGCGACATGCACATAATCTTCATCGACGACGGCGCGGCTGTAGCCGGCTGCCGCCTCAAAGGTTGAGTTGGAACTGATCCGCCGCACATCGGCCATGGCTCACTTCGCCTCCAATTGGTCACCAAGCAAAACATTGGCCGCAAAGGTACGGGCAAACAAACCCTTAGTGCGCCAGACGAGCGTCTCGCCGTCGCGCAGAACTTGATAACAGGCCTCCCCGGAACCCGACCACCAGGAGCAGTATTCGTTCTCTGTCACCCACCAGCGGCCTTCGTCGCGCGCCGTGCCAGCGGCGTCATAGGCGGTCGTGCCGTCGGGCCGGAACAATTGGCGGTACGAGGTGCCGGCCCACACGCCGACAACCGTGTTGCCGTCGATCCAGGCCTTGATTTCGGCGCCGCTCAAGCGGTCGGGCATGGCCGACGCCGAGCTAACAACACCAGAAAAAAGAACTGTAATAATAATGAGATACAGATACTTTTTCATGCGCTTTCCTCGAATAGCTCACGCCCGATGAGCATGCGGCGAATCTCCGATGTGCCGGCGCCGATTTCATAAAGCTTGGCGTCGCGCAGCAGCCGGCCAGTCGAGGTCTCGTTGATATAACCCATGCCGCCGAGCGCCTGGATCGCATCGAGCGCCATCAGGGTCGCCTTTTCCGACGCGTAAAGAATAGCGCCGGCGGCGTCCTTGCGCGCGGTCTCGCCCCGGTCGCAGGCTTTGGCCACGGCATACACATAGGCCTTGCAGGCGTTCATAGTGGTGTACATGTCGGCCAGCTTGCCCTGCATAAGCTGGAAGGTGCCAATCGGCTTGCCGAACTGCTCACGCTCATGCACGTAAGGCACCACGATATCCATGCACGATTGCATGATGCCGAGCGGCCCGGCGGCCAGCACGGCACGCTCATAATCGAGGCCGCTCATCAGCACATTGACGCCTTTGCCCACCTCGCCGAGCACATTTTCTTCCGGCACCTCGCAGTCCTGGAACACCAGCTCGCAAGTGTCGGAGCCGCGCATGCCCAGCTTGTCGAGCTTCTGGGCGGTGGAGAATCCTTTGAAGCCCGTCTCGACCAAAAACGCTGTAATGCCGCGCGGGCCGGCATCGGGATCGGTCTTGGCGTAGATCACATAGGTATCGGACACCGGGCCGTTAGTGATCCACATCTTGTTGCCGTTCAAAATGTAGCGATCGCCCTTTTTCTCCGCGCGGGTACGCATGCCAACCACATCGGAGCCAGCGCCCGGTTCGCTCATCGCCAGCGCACCGACATGTTCGCCGGAAATCAGTTTGGGCAGATAGCGGCGTTTTTGATCTTCGGTGCCGTTACGGCTGATCTGGTTGACGCAGAGGTTCGAGTGCGCGCCGTAAGACAGACCCACCGACGCCGATGCGCGGCTGACCTCTTCCATCGCCACGCAATGTTCCAGATAACCCAGGCCCGAGCCGCCGAATTCTTCATCGACGGTGATGCCGTGTAGCCCCAATTCCCCCATCATCGGCCACAGGTCGCGGGGAAACTCGTTCGAACGGTCGATCTCCTCGGCGCGCGGCGCGATGTGATCGTCGGAAAAGCTGTGCACCGAATCGCGCAGCATGTCCGCAGTCTCGCCCAGATCGAAATTTAGCGTTGGGTACTGGTTTGAAATCATTGCTCGTGTCCCTCTAAGTCCCAATCGCCTGTTTACACCACCGGTCGAGACTCGGTCTCTCGCCTCCCATGATCGTCTGCAACTCAGCGGCACACAAGAGTATGATCATGAATTTGAACCCTCATGCGCCGAAGACTCAGCGCCGTTTTCAAGTTCCTTCAAGCGGTCTTGGCACCGCGTCGCATAATCATCCATGCTGGCCAACGCGGATTCCGCGTCGCGGCGTTTCGCCTCCAGCGCATCGCGCTTATCGGCCAATTTATCGATCAACACTTTCAGTTGACCGGCCTCACCCTGGGGCGCGTCGTACAATTCGATGATTTCTTTGGCCTCGGCCAGGGAAAAGCCAAGCCGTTTACCGCGCAGGATCAACGCCAGGGTAACTCGGTCGCGCGGCGAATAGACCCGCCGCTGGCCGCGCCGCTCGGGCGCCAGCATGCCCTCTGCCTCGTAATAGCGGATGGTGCGCGGCGTCACCTCGAACTCCCGCGCCAAATCGGCGATCGAAAATGTTTCACTCATAACAATATTTTATATGACGTTTACGTTAACGTAAAGTTATAATCGGCGGAAATCAGCGATTGTCGCGCAACAACCGCGCCTTCTGGCGATCCCAGTCGCGTTTTTTTTCGGTCTGGCGCTTGTCGTATTTGCGCTTACCGCGAGCGATGCCGAGATCGACCTTGGCGATGCCCCGATCGTTGAAATAGATCGACAGGGGCACCAGAGTGATGCCGTCGCGCTGAATCGCGTTCAAGAGGCGGCTCATTTCACGCTTGTGGAGCAATAGCTTACGTGGCCGGCGAGAAACGTAATTCGGCTCATGGGACGAGGCATATTGCGGGATATAGGCGCTAAACATCCACAACTCGCCGTCCCGCTCGCCGGCCCAGGCATCGACCAGGCTGCCCTGGCCCGAGCGCAAAGACTTGACCTCCGAACCCTCTAGGACGAGGCCAGCCTCCAGGTTTTCATCGATAAAATAGTCGTGCCGGGCCTTGCGGTTTTGAGCCGCAATCTGGCGATCCGGCGCCGCTTTCTTTGCCATGGCGCCGGTATTAATTCAGCAAGCCAGCCGAGACCATGGCCGCTTTAACCTGGGCCTGGGTATTCTCGTTCGCCGGGGTCAGCGGCAGGCGGACATCCATGGTCGCCTTTTCCAGCAAGGACAGCCCGTATTTAACTGGAACCGGGTTAGGCTCGACAAACAGCGCCGTATGCAGGGGAAACAGCCGCTGATTGATGGCAATTGCCTCGGCCGTCTTGCCCGCCGCCCAGGCATCGTGCATTTCCGCGCAAGCGCGCGGCGCGACGTTCGCGGTCACGGAAATGCAGCCATCGCCGTCATTGGCCAAAAACGACAGTACCGTGGCGTCTTCGCCGGACAGCATGTCGAAATCCTCGCCGATCGCCGCACGGGTCGAGAGCGGACGGGTTAAATCCGCCGTCGCATCCTTCATGCCCACGATGTTGGGGCAATCCTTAGCCAAACGGGCCATGGTGTCGACCGACATATCGACCACGGATCGTGGCGGAATATTGTAGATAATGATTGGAATATCAACGGTATCCGCGATGGTCTTAAAGTGTGCATACATCCCATCCTGGGACGGTTTGTTGTAATACGGCGTGACGATCAAAGCGCCGTCGGCGCCGGCCTTCTTGGCGTGCTTGGCAAGCATCACCGCTTCTTCGGTCGAGTTGGACCCGGCGCCGGCAATCACTGGCACCCTGCCCGCCGCCGCATCAATGCACAATTCCACCACTCGCTCATGCTCGGCATGGCTCAATGTGGGCGACTCACCCGTGGTGCCGACCGGCACCAACGCATCGGTGCCTTCAGCGATCTGCCACTCGATAATCGTTTGATAAGCTTTTTCGTCGACCTTACCGTCTCGGAAAGGTGTCACGAGCGCAACGATTGATCCTGTAAACATGGCTATTCTCCCCGGCTCCCGCCAGCCGCGTATTGTCGGTGCAACCTCGCACTGCGTCCGACGATACCGGCAAGGCCTATCAGCTACAAGACCCGCCGCCGCGCCAGTTTCGCGCGACCGCTCTGGCCTTGGCTGTACGACCGTCCTACAATTGGTTGGGAGCTAAGGCAAATGCGCACTCTTTACAAGGCTTTCGTCATCGCCGCATTCGGCCTCGCCGTTGCCGGCCTGACGTCGGCCAGCGCCAACACCCCTTCTCCCAGCGAACAAAAGTCGATTGAAAAGGCCCTCGATGCGGCCAAAAAGAAGGCGTGGAGCGAGGCCGCAAAACATGCCGGGCAGACCAACGATCCGCTGACCGTAAAGATTATCGAGTGGCTGCGCTATCAACGCACTGACTCCGACGCCAGTTTCGCTGCGATCGCCAGCTTCATTGAGGCCAATCCAAATTGGCCGCGTATGTCGCGCCTGCGCCGCGGCGCCGAAGCGGCCATCACCGCCACTGACGATCCCACCTCAATCAATACATGGTTCCAACGCCATCCCCCGCTGTCGGGCGCCGGCGCCCTGGCCCACCTCGATGCCTTGGTCGCCGTAGGAGAGTTGGCGCAGGTCCGCGCCCTAGCGCCGGACTATTGGCAAAATCTCAATTTCAAGCGCGACGACGACAAGGTATTTCACCGTAAATATCGCAAGCACTTATCCAACGCTGAACAGATCGTCCGGCTCGATCGCCTGATCTGGGAAAATCAATACGGATCGGCCACCCGCATGCTCTCCCGGGTCGGGTCTCCCGATGCGGCCCTCGGCCGTGCACGCATTGCTCTGATGCGCCGCGAGGGCGGTGTCGACGGCGCCATCTCACGTGTGCCCGCGGCGCGTAGATCCGATCCAGGCCTGCAATATGAGCGCCTGCGTTGGCGTCGGCGCAAAGGCAGGGACCAGTCCGCCGGCGAGCTGCTGGCCAATGCGCCGGTCACCGCCGCGTATCAGGAAAAATGGGCGATTGAGCGCCGCATCCTAGCGCGCCGAGCGCTTCTCAAAGGCCATTATTCCGAGGCCAAACGTATCGTCGCCGGGCATAATTTGACCAGCGGAGCCGAGTTCGCCGAAGCCGAATTCCTCGCTGGCTGGATTAGTCTGACCTTTCTCGCCGAGCCCGAAATCGCCTATCAGCATTTTATCCACCTCTATGACGGTGTCGGCTATCCGATCAGTCGCGCGCGCGGCGCCTTCTGGGCCGGCCAAGCCGCATCGGCGGCGAAGGACCAGGAGAACGCTCTGAAATGGTGGGGCGTGGCCGCTGAGTTCCCGGCGACTTTCTACGGCCAACAAGCCATCGCCGCCTTAGGTAAAACCGGCGAGCCGATCCCGTTCATGTTCCCCAAAAATCCGGCTACGGTTGTCGATAGTATTGAGCCCGAGCTCATGCAGGCAGTCCGGCTTTTGCATCGCCACGACCAAAAGCGGCTGATCGTACCCTTCCTGCGCCAGCTCACCAGCCTGTCCACCACGCTCGACGAGCGGTTTGCCGTCATCAATCTGGCGAACGACGTTGACCATCCCCACGAAGCGGTGCGGGCGGCCAAGCGCGTGGCGCAACTCGACAACGTCATTCCAACCGTCAGCTATCCTTCCCTGCCGTTCGAAAACACCAGCAGCACCGCCAAACAGCGGCGCGAAGCACCTTTGGTGTTGGCGCTAATCCGCCAGGAAAGCGCCTTCGACCCCCGCGCCGTGAGCCGCGCCGGCGCCCGTGGCATGATGCAGCTTATGCCGGCAACCGCCAAAAGGCTCGCGCGCACCGTCGGCCAACCCTATAGCCGCAACCGCTTACTGAGCGATCCGCGATATAATGTCCAACTGGGCACTGCCTATCTCAATTCCATGTTGAAACGGTTCGATAACACTCCTGCCCTGGCGCTGGCGGCTTACAATGCCGGCCCCGGCCGGGTCGACAGGTGGATCCGGCAAATGGGCGACCCGCGCACCGGTGAAATCGACCTTATCGACTGGATTGAATCGATACCTTTTGGCGAGACGCGCAACTATGTACAACGGGTACTGGAATCCGAGACCGTATACCGCGAACTGATTCTGAACGCCCAAGTCGCGATCGTGCCGGTCGTGCAAACAACCGATAAGAGCCCCGAGGAAGATCAGCCTTGACCGCGTCCGAACAGGTTCCAAGCCTTACCGACATTAAGGCCTGCGTCTTCGATGCTTATGGAACCCTGTTCGATTTTAATTCAGCGGTTATGCGCTGTCGCGACGATATCGGCGATTCCGCCGAACGCCTGTCCGACATTTGGCGGCAGAAACAGCTGCAATATACTTGGCTGCGCAGCCTGATGGGGCGCCACGCGGATTTCTGGCAAGTCACCGGTGAGGCTCTCGACTTCGCCTTGGCGGCGCTCGGTATCGCCAACCCCGAACTTCGCCAGCGGCTGATGGCGCTTTACCGCGAGTTGGACACCTTCCCCGAAGTCACCGACGTGCTAACCCGCCTGAAGCAGGGCGGTATGCAAACCGCCATCCTGTCGAACGGCGCGCCAGATATGCTCACCGCCGGCGTTACGGCGGCGGGACTGGAGAACCTTCTCGATGAGGTGCTGTCGGTCGAGGATGTCGGCGTGTTCAAACCCGACCCAAGGGTCTACCAACTCGCCGTCGACCGGATGGGCGTGCCACCATCCGCGATTTGCTTTATGTCGTCCAACGGCTGGGACGCTGTCGGCGCCGCCGCGTTCGGCTTTCGTGTGGTGTGGATAAACCGCTACAAACAACCTGCCGAGCAATTGCCCGCCAGCCCCGACATCGAGATCGACACGCTCTCCCCGCTGCCTGAATTGCTAAGTCTCGCAACCCCATGATGGATCAAATCGCGCCCTTTGCGCCTCCAAGCTACGCCGATATAACCGCCGCCGGCGAGCGGCTGGCGCCTTTGGCGGTTCGCACGCCACTGCTGGAAAGCGCCGTGCTGAACGACCTGGTTGGCGGCCGTATATTGTTGAAGGCGGAAACCCTGCAACGCACTGGATCGTTCAAATTTCGCGGCGCCTATAACTTTGTCTCTCAACTAGATGAGACCCAGCGCCGCCGTGGCGTGGTGGCCTATTCGTCGGGCAATCATGCCCAAGGCGTGGCCGCTGCGGCGGCGCTAGTGGGCGCGCCGGCCACCATCGTGATGCCATCGGACGCACCGGCCATCAAGCTCGATAACACCCGCGCGCTGGGCGCGAGCGTTGTCACCTTTGATAGATTTGGCGACTCCCGCGAAGAGATTGCCGCCCACCTAGCCGCAGAGACCGGCGCCACCCTTGTGCCGCCTTACGACCATCCCTGGACGATCGCTGGTCAGGGGACTGTCGGTTTGGAAATTGTGGCGCAGGCCGCAGAGATTGGCACAAGCCCCAATATGGTGCTGACCTGCTGTGGCGGCGGCGGACTGACTTCGGGTATCGCCACCGTATTTGCCCACCGCGCCCCGTCGACGGAAATTTACACCGTCGAGCCGCAAGGTTTCGACGATACCGCTAGGTCGCTCGCCGGCGGGGAAATTGTCTCGAACCAAGCCGACGCCCACTCGATTTGCGACGCCCTGCTCGCGCCAATGCCCGGCGAACTGACATTCGCGATCAACAGCCAATTGGTCACAAGCGGCCTAGCGGTATCCGATGATGACGTGCGGCGGGCGGTGATCTTCGCCTGGCAGACACTCAAACTGGTCGTCGAACCGGGCGGCGCAGTTGCCCTGGCCGCTGTCTTGAGCGGCGCGATGGCGTGTCAAGACCGCACGGTCGCGGTGGTGTTGTCGGGCGCCAATGTCGACCCCGAGCTCTTTAGCGATATTCTGCGCAATGGCGCGGCGGGTTAGCCGATTTCGTCACTCACCAGGTTAAGGTTGGCCTGTTGGCTCTCGCGGCGAACCAATTTCCCTTCGACACGCGCATGCGCCTCGATGGATACATATTCGTGGACGATGTCGCCGCTAATCTTCGCCGAAGCGGTAATCGAGAGATTAGTGACCTGTAATTCACCCACCACCGAGCCATGTATAGCGGCGATTTCGCATTTTATCTGGCCATGCACTTCGCCATCTTCGCCCAATGTCAGTTCGTGACATTCCACATCGCCGATCACCTTGCCTTCGACCTGTATAGTTCCTGGCGACTGTAGATTGCCGGTAATCGTCATGTCCTTGCTGACGATCGACGGTAAGCCCGACGGGACGTCGCTACGTTCAATTTTTGAAAACATATTGTCCTGCCCTCAAGAAGTTTGCGGGGTCCAACTGCTGACCATCGACCATAATCTCATAGTGCAAATGGTTTGATGTGCTCCGTCCGGTGCTGCCCACCAGCCCGACTTTCTCGCGAAATTCGATCTCCTGTCCGCGCTTCACGAAAATTCGCGACATATGGGCGTAACGGGTGCGAATGCCCAAGCCATGGTCGACTTCGACGACCTTGCCATAGCCGCCTTTCCACCCGACAAAGGCGACGGTGCCCGGCGCCGTGACGTGGATGGGAATTCTCTTCCGGCTGGCGAAATCAAGCCCCGGATGCATCGAGAGTTTATTGTTGAACGGATCCCGTCGCTTGCCAAACCCGCTGCTCAACCGGATCTCATTCACCGGCGCCGCTAGGGGCAGGTGCTTCATCAAACCCTGGAGGCCCTGCAAGCGTAGAAGGCGTTGCTCGACCGCCACCAATTTCTCACCGGCTTCCGATCCCAGTTCTTCGTCCAACACCAGTAACGGCCCACCGACGCCTTCCAATAAATCGGAACGTTCGCCAAGGACGCGCTCCAACATAAGCGGAATATCCAGGCCAGCGACGACGAGGGTTCGTTCCAGCGCGCTGATGCCTTGGTTGGCGCTTTCTCCCAGCCGGTCAATCGAATCCGACTGAGAGGCGGTAAACGACTCCAACTGCTCCGATAACGCTGCGATGCGCTCGTTCAATTGGCCCCGTTCAAAATCAACCTGGGCGCGGTCGTTGGCCGTGGCGTCGAGGGCGTTCCGCGCGAGCTGAAGCTCGTCGGCAAGACCGGCCTGATCCCGGTTCATCTCACCGATTTTGTCTTTCAAACGGGCGATTTCGGCACTCGCCGTTTCAATTTTTTCGCCTAATTTTTCGCGTTCGGTTTGGTTCGCGTTAAACCGTTTTTCCGCATCATCAAGTTTGCGGCTGGTGACCTCTTGGCCATTCCTTGTCAGGTCCAGCTCTTCGGTCAGCCGCGCGATACTGCGGTCGCGGTCAGTACGGGTCTCGATCAATTGCGCGCGTTCCGCTTCGAGCGCGGCGATTTGCTTGCGCAGAGATCCATTCTTTTCAGAAATTTCGCCGTGACTCGTACTCTGTTGTTCAATCGAGCGCTCGCGTTTCTCAAGCTCGCGGCTCAGACCGTCAATTTCGCCCTGCATATTGCGAATAACGCGATCGGAGGTTGCGATGCGGACATTTCGCTCCGCCGCAACGAACGCGTTTGAGACATAGCGCGCGCTGGCGAACCCGACCCAACCCACGACCAGCACAGTCGCGAATAAAAAGCTTATCTGCCCAAACCGTCCGACACCCAAATAGCGCATATGGCCGCCCGAGCGCAGAATGAATTCGCGCCGCGGCGGCACCAAACGTGCCAACAGGGAAGTGAACTTGGAATACAGCATGTTCAGGAATGATAATCTTCGACGGGTTTCAACATATGGTTAACAAAGTATTGGATTTAGCCATTTTGCAAACTTTAGCGGCGGAGTCTATTCGCCAGGACTACGTATGTCGGCCACTCCGATCATACTGTCGCGCGACACCAACGCCGCCAATTGCTCCTCGCTCCAATCATCGGTTCCGGCAGGACGTTGCGGTAACACCAGATAACGCAAATCGGCGTTGCTATCGTGTACGCGCACCTGTTTTTGCTCAGGAATCGCAGTGCCGAACTCGGCCAAAATCGAACGGGGCTCGCGAACCGCGCGGGCGCGATAGTCGCGGCGCTTGTACCAGGCCGGCGGAATACCCAGGATCGCGCGCGGATAACAGGAGCACAGGGTACACACCACCATGTTGTGGACCTCCGCGGTGTTTTCGACCACGCACAATTCAGTTGGCCGCATATCGACACCGAATTCTCGTACCGCGGCATCGCCTTCGCTCAACAGGCGTTGCTTAAAGTCATCGTCGACCCAGGCCCGGGCGACGATCTTGGCGCCCAGATCAGTGCCTCTACTATCCATCATCTCAATCGCCTGCCGCACTTCGTCAGCCGAGATCACGCCCTTCTCCATCAACAGCTCACGCACTGCGGTTTCCAGGGTCTCGGCCTCGATCGGCGGCCGGTCGTCATTTTGGATCGGCTTGCCGTCGTGGGTGTGGGTGGCGTGAACAAGGTCGTGGTGATGATCGCTCATGATGGGCTCTCAGATATTTGGATTTTCAGAAATTGCAATCGCGCGGCGGTGTCAGGCCGGCTCCAACCAATGCTCGTAAATTTCGATTTCCAGTGTGTCTTCCGGTCGGCCATCATAGTCGGACCACAGGGTCTGTTGCGCGAAGTTCACCCGGTACAGCATTTTGTAGGGCAAACCTGATTGGCCATAGGCGAGGGTCTCGGGATTGGGAAACGATCCGACCACGCGCTCGATAACGCCGACTTTGCCACGGACATAGAGCGGGGTGCGCACATGACCAGGCTGATTACGCTCGAGCACGCGCACTGCGTCGCCAGGTTCGAATTTACGTTCCACTGCGCTCAGCCTCCAAGCGGGCGCGCACTTCGCGCTGCTTTTCGTCCAGCTCTTCCTGGCTAAACACACCCTTTTCCAGCATCAGCCAGGAAATCGCCTGCAGCCAGCGCTCGTAATAGGGATATTTGTGATAATCCTCGCCCAGCGCTTCCTGCATGCGGCGTGATTCGTCGACCCGCGCCAATCGCCGCTTGGGATCGAACAGCAGCATCATCATCGCGTCGATGCGCTTTTCCCAGTGGGTCGGGTCGTGCTCGTGCACGACAGGATCGACCGGCCCGGCAGGCAACCCCCCCAGATCTTGCGGTCCTCGCATTCGCCCCTCCCCTCAAAAGCTGGTGCAGTCCAAGAATCGCGCCTTAACTATAGCAGAATGGCGCGCGGGGTCACCGGCCTGACGCAACAAAAACGGCTAATTCGGGCCAAAATTTAGGTTTGCTCAACGTATTTTGACTAAGACCGACCCCTTACGCAGGAGACCCTGTCGCGTGGCTATGGACCGGCAAACATTGAACAGAACGCTCGACGCGGGACGCACGTCGACGCTGAACTGTTTCGCGACCACAGCGGATATTGCCGCGATGAGCGCGGAAGTGCGCGAGCACGACGAAATCGGACCGCTGTTTCGCAATAAATATCTGAACAATTGCATCGTCTTGAAGATCATTGCCCTGGTGCGCGAGGACCGGCGGCGGGCCTACACCACCGACACGTTGCTGTACTTCCCCTACAACGCGGAAAACATTTACGAAGGGGGCGATTCGGTTCTCTTCAGCGACCCCAAGCGCGAGGCGATGCTACGCCATAAATGCGGTTTCGATCTCAATGATCCCGCCCAGCGCGACGATATCGAGCACGATAACCGCCTGCTCGAGATGATCGCTGACATTCCGACCCTGGATCCGTTTCTGCTGCGCGAAAAAGCCATGCAGATGGACGTCGCCGGCGAAATCAATCCGGCGTATTTCAATTTGACCCAGGAAGAATGGGTGACCTTTCAGGAGCCCATCCGCGACAAGATAGACGCGCTGGTCCGCAAAGCCCTGGGGGTGACCCACAGCCTCGAGACGTCGGATATCGCCGATCATGTCACCAACTTTCTTGATAAGATCTGGGAAGCGCGCGACATCGAGAATATCGAAGCCTTTGTCGACGCCATGGACATTTCCCGCGACCGGGCTCCGGAGCTGTTCTTCGCCTGGAAAGCCATCTGCTATTACCAGGCCCAATCACGCACCCTCGAGCCGTCGCTGAAACGGCTGTTCCAATGGATCGGCGATCCGCGCACGGCGCTGCCCATCGACCTGATGACCTTGCGCGAGGAACTGCGCGATCAGATCGACGCGGAAATCACCCTCCTCAAGCAGCGCATGCGCGAATATTACAAGGAAACCAAGTCGATCCTCGATATCTACGAGGACAGCTATCAGCAGTTCATCGACAAGGGTAATCCCGAGCCCTTCAAACGGTTCCTCGGCGACGCGCAGGAGCAGTTTCTCGCCCTCGCCGCGTGTCTCAGCGCCAACGCCCATGCGATTAACTTACTGGAAGATCAGGTGCGTCGCGGCGGCCCGCAGGTCTATGCGGTGCAGCATCGCGAACTATTGGATTGCTTACTGACGATTTACGGCATCGACCGGGCCGAGGCCCTGGCGCTCATCGCCTGACTAGTCGGGCCGCATCATGGTGAAGCCCTCATTCACCACCGCATAATCCATATATCCCAACCGCGCGACCGGTTGCAGCAGGCCGATATCGACGATGCCATCGACGATCACGCTATCGTCGATATGGATACCGATCACCTCGCCGATGACAACGTGGCTCGGCTTGCCGTTACGGCTCTCGGGCAGATCGACGGTTTGCACATATTTGCATTCAAAGGCCGCCGGCGAGGCCGCTACGCGCGGCGGTTTCACTAGCTTGCTGGGCACGGCTTCGAGCCCGGCCTCCGCCATTTCATCGACGCCGCGGTCCATGTGCGCCGCCGTCTCGTTCATTTTCTCGCGCAAATCCCAATTGCACAGATTGAAGACGAATTCGCCGGTTTCCTCGACATTGCGCAGGCTGTCCTTCGGGCCGCCGTCGGGATGAGTGCCGTTCGGGCAATACATCACGCAGGGCGGATCGTCGGTGATCCCATTGAAAAAGCTAAACGGCGCCAGATTCACCACACCGGCGGCGCTGATAGTGGTGATCCAACCGATCGGCCGCGGCACGATCAACGCCTTATAGGGTGAGTAGCGCAGCGGCTCCGGTTTCATATTAACGGCGGGATCGATGAACATAGTGCCCTCTGGGGTTAGGTGAATTTGGTATCCAAGACTACAGGTCTGCGGTCAGCAGCGCCAAGCGACGCTCGGCCCGGCGTAACCGCTCCTCAGTGTCGGCCGGTGTATCGCCGGTAATATGCTCGCCCACATCGTAGAAATACCATAGGCGCGCGCGAAACTCAGCTTCGGCCTCCGACAGGCCGGCCTGCTTGAACATGCTGCCGGCGAACTCCATCCGGCGTTTATCGATCGCCGCCACCGCATCGGCGACATCGGGATCGAACTGGGCCCAGGCGCGCATGGCGTTATCGTAGCGATCGGGATCTTCACGGGCGAGGAACTCAAGCACCGCGCGCATCATCTCGACCGGGCTCCCACCCGACGCTTGCGCGTGCGCCAGCACCGGGTCGGTCTGAGACTTCACCCAATGGTCCGGCAAGGCGCGTAACAAATCGGCGCGGTCCTTGAAGTGCCAATAGAAGCTGCCCTTGGTCACCCCCAACCGTTTGGCCAAAGGCTCTACTTTCACATGGTCGACACCGTTTTCGCGCAAGACTTCCATCGCCTCGCTCAGCCAGGCGTCCCGATCCAACCGTTGAGGGGCATTCGCATTCATCACCATACGGTAGCGTATTGACGTCTATGGTCACAAGGACTATCCTTATGCCAAGTCGTAATTCAACGGGCGGTGGGCGCGACTGAGTATCTTTGCGGCCTGACGCAAGGTGCTCATTTGTGTATCGCCCGTAAGATCACGCTACGACGACCGAGTTACCACGCTTGACGGAATTAGGGAGTTAGCCAATGACAGAACCAATTATCAGGGTAACCGACATCGCCTGGGGCCGAATCCGGTCGCCCGATTTGGATGTGCAGGAAGAATTTCTCACCGATTTCGGCATGGTTCGGGCCGAGCGCACAAACAATGCGCTTTATATGCGCGGCACCGACCCCGATCACCATATCCACGTGACAGAGTTAGGTGAACCCGGCTTTATCAGCCTCGCCTTCAACGCCGCCAGCGAGGAAGACCTCCATAAACTCGCGGCCGAAGCCGAGACCGCCACCGAAGTCCAAGATATCGATGAACCCGGTGGCGGCAAACGCGTAACGATTACGGAACCGAACGGCTATGGGATCGAAGTCGTTTGGGGCATCGAACAGCACGCACCACTCGAGGTCGACCGTCACCCCTACAATCTCAGCAATGTCGATAAATTCGCCCGCTCCGGCGAGTTGTGGCGCAAGCCCCAGGGGCCGTCTCATCCCAAACGCATCGGCCACGGCGTCATCGGCACACCCAAGCTGCGCGAATCAATAAACTGGGTACGCCATCACATTGGACTGGTCGGCACCGACGAGGTCTATGTAGAGGGTGACGAAGAAAAAGTAGTTGCCAGTTTCAACCGGATCGATGCCGGATCGAAATTCGTCGACCATCACGTATTTCTGTTCGTCCACAATGAAAATGCCGGGCTCAATCATATCTCTTACGAAGTGCCGGACTTCGACGATGTGGTGATGGGCCACGAGCATCTCATGGCGGCGGAAAAGTATACGCATGTCTGGGGCCTCGGCCGCCATGTTCTGGGTAGCCAGATCTATGATTACTGGAAAGATCCGTGGGACCGGGTACACGAACACTGGTGCGATTCCGACGTGCTGAATGCCGATTACGGCACCAAGCTGGTCGCCGCCGAGGAGGGCTTTGGCTCTCAATGGGGCGAGCCGGCGCCGATGGAGTTCATCGGACACGTCAGCCCGTAAGCGGTCTAGATATCGACCTGAAAGGCCCGGCCGCTGCGGTCGGGCCTTTCTTTTTTGTGGCCAGGCGCGAGATGACGCGGCTTGGCGAGTCTTCGCTTTTCTGGCAGGAAGAGCCCGATTGAACCGATGATCGACCCACATAGATGACCGACGACAGCCCCGACCAGCCACACGATTTTATTCGTGAGCAAATCCGCTCAGATTTGGCGACGGGGCTACACGACCATGTGGTCAGCCGCTTCCCGCCCGAACCCAACGGCTATCTGCATATTGGCCACGCCAAATCAATCTGTCTGAATTTCGGTGTCGCGGCCGAATTCGGCGGCCATTGCAGCCTGCGCTTCGACGACACTAATCCGGCCAAGGAAGATCAGGCCTATATCGACGCCATCATGGAGGATGTGCGCTGGCTCGGCTTCGATTGGGGCGAACATCTCCACTACACTTCGGACTATTTCGAGCAGTTGTACGATTGGGCTGTCCATCTCATTCGCGAAGGCCTGGCCTATGTCGACGAATTGTCGCCGGAAGAGATGCGCGAATATCGCGGCACCTTGACCGAACCGGGGCGCGAAAGCCCGTCGCGCAATCGCGGCGTGGAAGAAAATCTCGACCTGTTCGCCCGCATGCGCGCCGGTGACTTCGCCGACGGTGAAAAGGCATTACGCGCCAAGATCGACATGGCGTCAGGCAACATCAACATGCGTGATCCGGTGTTGTACCGCATTGTGCGCGCCCCTCACCCACGCACCGGTGACGCCTGGCACATTTACCCGATGTACGATTTCGCCCACGGTCAGTCCGATGCGCTGGAGCACGTCACCCATTCGCTGTGCACCTTGGAGTTCGAGGATCACCGGCCGCTCTACGACTGGCTGATCGACAATTTGCCGGCCCCGGCGCGGCCGCGCCAGTACGAGTTCTCGCGCCTCAACCTGACCCATACGGTGCTGTCCAAACGACGCCTTATCCAGCTCGTCGAAGAGCGGCATGTCAGCGGCTGGGACGACCCGCGCATGCCAACCCTCACCGGGTTGCGCCGCCGCGGCGTGCCACCGGTCGCGATCCGTGACTTCATCGGCCGGCTCGGCGTCACCAAATCCGACGGCATCGTCGAGATGTCCTATCTCGAAAACACCATGCGCGAACATTTGAACCAGACCGCGCAACGCCGCATGGCGGTGCTCGATCCGCTGAAAGTGGTGATCGAGAACTATCCCGACGACGCCGACGATGAGCTGGACGCGGTCAATAATCCCAACGACGAGAGCGCCGGCAGCCGCAAGGTCGCCTTCTCCCGCGAGATCTATGTCGAGCGCGCCGACTTCATGGAAGACCCGCCGCGCAAATTCTTTCGGCTGGGACCGGGCCGCGAGGTGCGCCTGCGCTACGCCTATCTCGTCACCTGCACCGACGTGATCAAGGACGACGCCGGCAACGTGATCGAGCTGCGCTGCACCTACGATCCGGAGAGCCGTGGCGGCAATGCGCCGGACGGCCGCAAAGTAAAAGGCACCATCCACTGGGTCTCGGCCGAGCACGCGGTCAGCGCGGAAGTGCGGCTCTACGACCATCTCTTCACCGAAGAAGAACCGGGATCGGGCGACGACTGGCTCGACGGCCTCAACCCCAATTCGATGGAACTCCGCCAGGGCTGCTTATTAGAGCCGTCCCTCGCCGATCTGCCGGCTGGCGAAACGGTGCAGTTCGAGCGGCTAGGCTATTTCTGCGCCGACCCAGACGGCGCGGCGGATAATCTGGTGTTCAACCGCACCGTCTCGCTACGCGACACCTGGGCCAAGGAAAAAGCGAAGGGCTGACGAAACCGTCTCTCGGGAGAGGCGAAAACAGGCCTCGCAAATCCAGCTAATTTGGTCCCGGGCAACGCACCAATGGTCTGCTGTGGCGCGCGTTAAAACGCCGCGCCACACAAAGACAAATTACTCCCCTCCGGTGGGTGTTTACCGGCGCATGCGCTGGACGCCCGACGTCCGCTTTACTTCCGAAAGCCGCCTCGGCAGGTTGACTATGCCTGGGCTTTATCACAGGATTTTTACTGAGAAGCCGTAAGGAGATATCGGGTGAAGTTTCCCCGAAATTGCTTTGCAGCGTTGGTGCTGACAGTAGCCGATTTTAAGAGCTGCGCCGCACGGAGGTCGTTATCGGGTCGGGGAAAATTCCTTTCTCATCCGATAATGATAAATAGCACGAGAGGAAATAAGATGATCAAACAGCGTAAGTATCAGGGAGGAAGATTCCTCGCCGCGGGCCTAGGCCTGCTAACGGCTGTCGCAGCGTTCGGCACCGCCAGCGCGGAAAGCTATCCAGACAAACCCATCACATTCATCGTCCCATATTCGCCGGGAGGCGGATCGGATCAACAGGCGCGTAGGCTGCAACCCGGATTGGAAAAGGCATTGGGCGTCAAGGTGCGCATTGTCTACAAGACCGGCGGTGGCGGTGCGGTTGGGTTCAATGAACTGTGGGGCTCTAAGCCGGATGGTTACACGATTAGCAACGTTGTCGTTCCGAATATTGTCATCACCTCAAAGGGAAAAGACGTCGGCTTCAAGCCAAGTGAGTTTTCCTATATCGGGATGACGGCAAGCGCCTTAGGCGCCCTCATGGTGCCCAAGGACAGCAAGTACAAATCCCTCAAGGAATTTGTCGCGGCTGCCAAGGCAAACCCAGGCAAGCTGACTGTTGCGGGCGTCGGTAGCACCGGCGCGGCGAATTATGCCGAACTCGCCGGCATTCTTGGGATCGATACGGCCTACGTCCCGGTCTCGGGCGGCGTTGGCAAAATGATTCCTATGCTGCAGGGTAAACACGTGGATGCCGGAATGACCGCGTCCTCACATGCCGTCAAACATGCCGCGACGTTAGACACGATTGTCGTCGCCGGTGCGGAGCCGTCGGAAGCCCTACCGGACGTTCCGAATGAGCCGCAATGGACGTACACGACGACGTGGGGCGTTATGGCGCCTCCGGGAACACCGGCTGATCGTGTGGCGATCCTGAATAAGGCGCTTCTTGAAGCGACCGCTGACGCAAAAGTCAGAGAGATGGTCGTCAATAATGGTCTTACGCCAATCCGTCAGACACCGGCGGAAGCCAAAGCATATGTCGAATCCGCAGTGAAGAAGTTCTCACAATAGCGGCGTTCGCGGTTCGGCTGCCCTTGCATCAAAAGTTATGATGCAAGGGCAGCCTCTTCGCTTGGGCATAAGGTTGATGATCTAGCCGGGTTTATGCCTACCGGCCGCCTGCGTTTGGCAAATCTTGCGGGAACTGCCCGGACAACAGACCCCATAACCATTTTAGGACTTTTTCGATGATCGAAGGTCTAATGCAGGCGCTCACGCCTACATATCTACTTTGGATCACCGTAGGCGTGACCATTGGCATGGTGGTTGGCACCCTGCCGGGCCTAACCGCCACCATGGGAACGGCGTTGCTCGTGCCCTTCACATTTGCTCTGCCACCCGGCGCTGGCGTCGCTATGTTGGGGGGCCTTTATGTTTGCGCGATGTTTTCCGATGCCATACCCGCGGTGCTCGTTAACACGCCGGGAACACCTGCGGCGATGGCCACCGCCTTCGACGGCCATCCCATGGTCCTGCAGGGGCGCGGACAAGAAGCGATCGTCGCATCCTGCTTTAGCTCCGCTTTGGGGACCTTATTTGGCGCCGCCTGTTACCTGTTGCTTGCGTGGCCGTTGATCACGATTGCCCTGAAATTCGGCCCGCCCGAATTCTTTTGGCTGGGCGTTTTCGCGCTCACAATTATTGGCAGCCTGGCCGGCGATTCTGTTTTGAAGGGACTTGCCGGTGGCGCGATCGGTCTGTTGATCAGTTCCGTCGGGATCAGTCACGGCAACGAACTAGCGCGCTTTACCTTCGGCGTCCCCGAGCTTCGTGGCGGTGTGTCTCTCGTTGCAGCTTTGATCGGGGTCTTTGCTATTCCGCAGGTCCTTTCAATGGTCGCCGAGCTGCGCAAAAAGGAATTTATCGCAGAGTACAAACCCAAGAGCGGTGAAACGTTAAAAACGATTTCAAAGGTACTCGCACATCCGGTGCACGTTGTCCGCTCTGCGGTAATTGGCGCCCTCATCGGTATTTTACCGGGCGCCGGCAGCCCCATCGCCGCCTTGGTTTCCTACAACGAGGCGGTGCGCTGGAGCAAAGATAAGAGCGGCTATGGCAAGGGCGACCTGCGCGGCGTAACCGCGTCGGAAATCGCCAACAATGCCGCGGCGCCGGCGGCGATGATACCGTTGGTGACATTGGGGGTTCCGGGCTCAGCGCCCGCCGCGGTGATCGCCGGCGCGCTCATGCTGCGTGGCTTGAACCCGGGCCCGGAACTCTTCCAGAGCGACGGGACACTCGTCTTCTCCTTCGGTTGGTCTTTGTTGATCGCCGGTATTGTGACGTTCATTCTTGGCAGTTTATTTGCGCCTTTGTTGGTCCGGATAATCCGCATCCCGCTGCGGCTCCTAGCGCCGCTAATCATGTTGTTGGCCGTCATCGGGGCGTTCGCGATCCGTAACAATATCTTCGATGTCTACATCATGCTCGGGCTTGGGGTGTTCGTGTTTCTGATCCGGCGGCTGGGCTTTCACCCCGGCCCCATTGGTCTCGGTCTCATTCTAGGCCCGATCATCGAACCCTCTCTCGTACAGGCCTTGTACATATCCGACGCGACTTCGATCGGCCGGGTTTTCTTCACCGGCACACTCAATATTATCCTCATCGCGCTCAGCGTTCTGTCGATTTCCTTTGTCGTATGGACGCGCCGTAGAGAGCGCGTGCAAGCACAAGCGCAGGCACAAGAAAACGCGAGCTCGCTATGAAAAGATTAGCGGACCGAGACCTTCTGACAGCGCTGGTCCTATTCGGCATTGCTGCTGTGTTCTCGTCGGGAACGACCACCGATGTAAAGGACTGGATATTTCCCCAACTGGCGAATTACGTCATTCTAGCTGTCGGTGTGACCTTGCTCGCGCGCTTTCTCTTGGCGGGTGTCTTAAAACGCGCCCCGGACTTTGTTGACGGGGTCCGCGAAAATTGGCCCGCCATCATCGACCTACTCGTATTCTGCCTGATCGTGTTGGCCTACGTTTTCGTGATGAACGGTCTTGGGTTCTGGCTCGCCAGCTTTTTGATGCTGACGCTGACGTCGGTGTACCTGACGCAAGATAAAACGCGCCGAAACCTGACCCTCGCCGTTGCTATGCCTCTGGGGGTCTGCATCGTCGCTTATTTCGTCTTCCTGCGCGTGTTCTACGTACCAGTGCCAGAGGCGACCTGGTGGTTAGGTGTTTAAAGCACTCGAACTTACTCCTGGGCAGACAATTCAGAGAGGAAAGCAATGCACGCCTTCACGCTTCTAGACGAACAGGAATTCGACCCCAACAAGCACGTCGAGAAAATTCTCGGCAAAGTCGGTGAAGGCGATTTTACTGTTGCGTGTTGGGAGCCTGGGCAAGTGAGTCCTAATCACTGCCACCCCGACGCCACGGAAATCTATTTCTGCTTCCGGGGCGGCGGCATCATGAAAACACCGGACGCGACAATCAAGGTCAAGCCAGGCGGGTTCGTTGTCCACCCGGCGGGCGAGGTGCACGAATACACAAACGGACCCGAACGCACGCTTTTGTTCCGGGTGCGCTATGGCAGCGACATGGTGTCACGCAAGGTCGACTGGCCGACCAATCTCGGGTGGACGCCGGCGCCAGCGGACATTGAATATTTCGAGAAGAACCCGGTCGACTAAGGCGGGCGCCCAAGAGCGCCCGCCTTCGCATAAAATGAGTAAGTGTTATTCCGCAGCGGCGGCCTGGCCGTGGTCGACGACTTCGCCGCGCGCCGGATAGTCTTTCGAAATCACAAAGTCGAGCACTTTCAAGATGTCACCGAAGCTGGGGCGCGCGAACGGCATGGTCTGGGTGGTGATGAAATAAACCGAGTTATCGGGCTTCACCAGGAACAGGCCGGGTTCGCTAAACAGGTCCGGCTCTTCGATGCCGGCGCCCGAGACGCCTTTACCGGCGGAGATATACAGACCCCAATCCCGCGCCTTGTCGAGATCGACGCCGTAGCCGACAGTCAGATTGTCGAGGCCCCACTTTTCTTTTGCTTCGGTCGCGCGGTCTTCCTGGTCGCTACTGATGACCACAACATTCACGCCCTTGCCGGCGAATTCCTCGGCCTTGTTGTTCAAATCGCCCAGATACATCGAGCAAATCGGGCAGTGGAGCCCCCGATAGAACACCACCATGGTGAAGTTCTCCGGCGACTGGTCGGCCAGGTTCCAAGTGCCGCCACCAACGGTGGCGACCTCCAACGACGGAGCTTGCTGGCGGGGAATAAGCGAATTGATCGCGCTCATGATTGATCCTTCCTATCTCTAAGTTGCGGTTTTGATGACAACGAACACAGCGGCGACTGTTTTCTCAGCCGCCGTCGATGACGTGCTTGCCACTAGAGATAAGAGGGTCCCGCGAAAGACCATGTTCCGGCGGCACAATCACCTGTGCCGCCGAGGAACTATCAGGACAATCGCAGCCGGCCTCTCCCTTCGAGACGCCGCCCCAAGGGCGGCTTCTCAGGGTGAGGCCTTGTGAAAACCTAACCGAATTCCTCATCCCGAGGGCTCGCGCAGCGAGTGTCTCGAAGGACGAGGAATTCCAGCCGCGCCGTGCGGGATAGCCCCCGGGATACCTTAGGACTGGAAGACCGCGTTACTTCGGCTCAGGTCACCGCCAATGGCGCCAGTGCGTCAATATCGGTAGTCACATCGATTATCACCGGCCGGTTCGCTTCAAAAGCCTGTTGTAAGGCCCCTGGCAGATCGGACGGCTTCTCGACCCGGATGCCGACCGCACCCATATCCTCGGCGATCTTGGCGAAATTGACGTCGGTGAAATGCCACAGGCGCAGTGCTTCTTCCGTCTGCTCGCCGCCATAGACCCGGTCGAACCCACGCTTGGACTGGTTGCCCGAGCTGTTGTTGTTGACCAAGGTCACCGTGTTGATGCCCCAGCGCGCGGCGGTCTCGACCTCGCCGATATGGTACCAAAAGCCGGCATCGCCAGTGAAGCTGAATACCGGACGATCGGGCGCGCCGCACTTGGCGCCGAGCGCGGCGGGAAACGCCCAGCCGAGATGGCCCGCGCTCCGCATATAGCTCTGGTTCGGTGTGCGCATATCGTACATACCGCCCATCCACATGCCGCCATGGCCGGTATCGGCCACCACGATGGCGTCGTCGGGCAGATGGTCGGTCAGTTCTTTACAAATGCGCTCGGGCCGAGTCGGGACCGCGTCGGATTCCAGCAGTTCAGCGTAAGTGCTGCGCCATTCACCAACGACCGAGCCGGCGCGCTCGACCCAACCGGTCCGGCGCGACGCGGATTCCGCATTGGTCAGCGACAGCATGCGTGCCAACGTGACCTTGGCATCACCCTGCACCGCCGCTTTCAGCGGATAGTTGCGGCCGATGATCTCCGGCTCCAGGTCGATCTGGATCGCCGGCACGCCGATTGGGGGCACTTGCCAGAAATGGGTGGTCATGCCGCCGGCTGTGGTGCCGATAAAACAGACCAAATCGGCTTCGTTGACGATGCGGTTGGCGCTTTCGCGCGAATAGGTACCGACGACGCCCACCGATAGCGGGTGAAAGCCGGGAATTACGTCTTTGGCATTGAGCGAGGTGGCGACCGGAATATTGAGCCGTTCGGCGAGCGACACCAATTCAGCCGCCGCGCCGGAGGCACGTACGCCGCCGCCGGCAACAATCACCGGGCGGTCCGCAGCCTCAAGGGCGGCAAGCGCGGCGCGCACCGAATCTTCGGCCGGCTCGGCCCGGAAGGGGGTCACATGTGCGAACATTTCCTCGCACAGCACTTCCATATCGGCTTCTTCGGCGTCGACCTGGCCTTCATTGCCACGGAACTGCAAATGGACTGGCCCTGGCGTTCCTGAAGTCGCGACCCGGAAGGCTTGGCGCACCATGTCCGGGAAGCGCTCAACATTGTCGACCGTGGCGTTGAACTTGGTCACCGGCTCGAAGGCCGGCACATCGTCGACCTCTTGATAGACGCCGCGAAACTTGGTGCTGGGGTCGCGCCCGCCGGTCATAGCGATCACCGGGGAATGGGCCAGATGGGCATCGCGCAGGCCGGCCGCCAGGTTCAGCGCGCCGATCACCTGGGCCATGCATACGCCCGGTTTTCCGGTCGCGCGGGCATAGCCGTCGGCCATATAGGCGGCGGTCTTCTCCGAATGAACGTGCAGTCGCTTGATCTCGGTTCGCTTTTCCAACTCGACCATCGTCGTCCGCAGCACCGCAGGCACCAAGAAAACATGGCTAACGTCATAACCCTTCAACATATCGGCCATGACTTGAGCGCCGGTCATTTTTGGCATGTCTATTCTCCCCCGATTGGAACTGAATTATTGTTTTCGATGCCAACGGCACCCTTGTTCGTTACAGCTTTATAGCGCAGACGGCAGGCGCCGACAGCCTAAACGAGCCCGCGCCACATGTTTTTTCGGAATCGAAATTCCGGGCTTAGTTGAACATGGTGTTGGGCAGCAACAAGGCGATATCGGGGAACAGCACCAGAATAAACAGCGCTACGCCCATGGCGATCCAGAACGGGAAGATCCCCTTGAAGATGTCGTTCATGGGCACGTCTTCGGCGATGCTTTTCACCACGAACACGTTGACGCCGACCGGCGGGCTGATCAGGCCCATCTCCAACACAATCACCATCAGAACGCCGTACCACACCATGTCGATGCCAAAGGAGCGCAACACCGGCTCGAGCAACGGCAGGGTTAGGACCAGGATTGCAAACCCTTCCATGAACGTTCCCAGCAAAACCAGGAAAACCAGAACAATCGCCAATAGGCCGAACTTACCCAGTTCAAGACCGGTGAGCAGATCGAGCAGCGCGTCGGGAATGCCCGACAGGGCGATAAAGGGCGTAAAGACGAAGGCCCCGATCAGGATCAAGAACGTCGTCGCGGTGGACCGCAGCGTATTCATCACCGCATCGGCGAAATTCGATAAAGTCAGCGAGCGGCGGTAAAGCGCAAAGGCAAAGGCCAGCAGACAGCCAATTCCTGCCGCTTCGGTTGCGGAGTAAATGCCCGAATAAATACCGCCGACCGTGGCGACGATGATGACAGTGATCGGCAGCGCCTGCCCCAATGCGCGAAACCGGTCGCGATAGCCCATGCGGATTTCCGCCGGCGGGCCTAATTCCGGTTTCCATAGGGTCATCAGGTAAATCGCGCCGACAAACAGCGAGGCCAGCATAATGCCCGGCAGAACGCCGGCCATGAACAACCGGCCGATCGATTCTTCGGTCAGAATTGCATAGACGACAAAACCGGCAGACGGCGGGATAAGAATACCCAAGGTGCCGCCGGCGGCGATGGCGCCGGTCGCCATGCTGTCGGAATATTTGTAGCGCTGCATTTCCGGCAGCGCGACGCGTCCCATGGTCAGGGCGGAGGCCAGCGACGAGCCGGATAAGGCGGAGAATCCCGCACAGCCAATAATCGTCGACGAGGCGAGACCGCCCCTGTAATGCCCCACCCAGGCATAGGCCGCGTCATAAAGATCACGGCTCATACGCGAGACGCCGGCCAAATTGCCCATCAAAACAAATAGCGGCAGGATCGCCAGCGCCTCGATTGTGCTGGTTTCAAAGGCACTACCGCCGAGCGACGGAATGGCGCCGCGCGGACTGATCGCCCAATGACCGCCAAATCCGACCAGCATCATCGCGGTTGCCACCGGCATGCGTAGCGCCAATAGCACCAGCAGGATGGCTAAGCCTAAAAGGCCAATTTCAATATTCGACATGAGCGCTAATTGGATTTCTCGCTAGGATCGACATCCGCCGAAAAATGCACAAGCCCGGCGATAAACTCCGCTATCAGCACCACGCCATAGGCGCTCAGCCCAAAGGCGAGGAAGTAGTAGAACGGTTCATGAGGGATCGCCAGGCTCGACGTTAAAAACCCGCACAAGATCCCGCACAGACCATTCTTGATCAGCGCATAGACCGCGACCCCAATGATAAAGATGCCCAAGACCCGCACCAACGCGTCGGTCCAACGGGTGACTTTGCGTCCGCCGACCATGCCCAACACGTCGACCGCCACATGGGCCCCGACGCGCCCGCCATAGGCGAGCGAACAGGCCACCGTAATCGACAAGGTCAGTCCCAATACATCGCCAAGACCGTTGATCGGATCGACCAGTATGTAGCGGAAAAACACGCCAACGCCCGTCATCACCACCAGCGCCACCATGGTGATGCTGCCAAGACGGGCCAGCCACCCGACCGCGCGGTCCACTATCGTGAGCGCGCGGTCAGGCAATTGCTGCGGTTGAGACACCTAACTTAAGCTCGCTTGCCGGCGCCTTAGTTGGTCTTGGCGTTCAACTTGACAACGAACTCACGGCCCGTCAGGTCGAGCTTCGACGATGACGACGACACATCGATCTTTGCATCGAGGAATTTATCGACCTCCGGCTGCATCGCCGCCTGCCAACGGGCTTTCTCAGCGTCGCTCAGCGCGATTGTTTTGACGCCATTATCCGTGGCGAATTTGAGGCCGCCGATGCCAACACGGTCGTAACCGGTGCCGCCACCCAGGCTTAAGTTGCGGCCAGCCACCTCGTCGATCCAACTCTGCTGTTGCGGGGTCATGCTGTCGAACTTCTGCTGGTTCATCAGAATATAAATCGGCGACATGGAGGGCGGCAGATTGGTGATCACATATTCCGCCGGCTCATGCAGTTTGAACGAACGTATGGCGCTCGCGCCGATATGAACGCCGTCGATCACACCGTTGGTGAAGTTCTGATGGACGACCGTGACGCCGGAGGCTACCGAGACGGCACCAAGTCGATTGACATAGGACTCGTCCTGCTTCGACGTCACCCGCAGCTTCAAGCCCTTGAGATCGCTGAGCGCGTTGATCGGCTTCTTGGTCAGGATGATTTTCGGATCGACTGCCCATAACGCAATGACCTTGGCGTCATACTCGGTTTCGATCACATCCATGGCGTTCCAGAGTTTGTTGGTCGCATCTTCAGCGCTCTGGGTAATGCCGGGAATGGTCACCGTGTTGCTGAACGGAAACTTCGGCCCCAAATAGCCCGGCAGGCTGAACGCCATGTCGGAGACGCCTTGCAACAACGCGCCATATTGCGGCGGGCCGCCCTTGACCAGCGAACCACCGAAATGGACCTTCACGGTAAGCTCGCCGCCGCTGATTTCAGCCAGCTTTTCTTGCAGGGGCACCACCACGGCCTTGACCATGGGATGGCGTTGTCCGACGAAGTAGGACATCTGTAATTCTTCGGCTGCCATGGCGCTCTGAGCGGCCGTAAGACCGGCGGTGAGTGCGGCCACTGCGGCCAACCCGGTCACCATTGTGTTGTGTTTCGTCATTTGCTTCCTCCCTATTGCCGGGCTGACGGATGCGCGCACCCTAGGCCGGCCAGTGTCTTGTTCCCCGGTCACGACTGAAATCAGTGTTTCGAAGGGCAAGGCGATGTTCAAGTCGCTTTTTCGCGATCCTAGTCTTGGGTCGTCAATTGCATACAAAATATTCCGGAGTTGCCGCCTGTCGTCAAGCACCGCCTTCGGCTCTGGCACTAAAGTTGGAATACCAAACACTTATTTCGTGTCATTTTTAGGGCCGCCGGATTGCGCCTAAATATTGTATGCAATATCCTGGTCAAGGCTCACAGACCACGGATTTGACCATGAGTAACCAGCAGACACGAACCACCGCCCGGCTGCGCGAAATGATTTTGAATGGCGCCTTCGCGCCCGGCGAACGCATTACCGAAAGCGCCCTGGCGAGCGCGTTGGGGGTCTCGCGAACACCGGTCCGCCTGTCGCTCAGTGTTCTCGAGCGTGAGGGCCTGGTCTCCAGCGAGCCCAATCGCGGCTTCCGGGTCGAAGCCTATAGCATCGGCGACATCAGCGACGCCATCGATGTGCGCGGCACCTTGGAAGGCATGGCGGCGCGGCTGGTGGCCGAGGACGGCCTCGCGCCCCACACCGCCGCGGCGCTGGAAGATTGTCTGGAGATCGGCGAGCGCATTATCGCCAAGCGCGCCATTACCCCCGGTGACGCCAGTGACTTCGGCGAGATGAATGGTCGGTTCCATAAGACGATCATTGAGGCTTGCAACAACAAGGCGCTGGAAAATGGTTTGGACCTCACCCATAAAATGCCCTTCGTCGAGCCCGCGGTGATCGCCATCCACGATACCATCGACGGTCAGCAGCAGATGATGGTGGCGCAACACCAGCATCGTCTGATCTTCGACGCGCTGGAAAATGGCGAGGGCGCGCGCGCCGAGGCGCTTATGCGCGAACACGCCAACGTCTCGAAGCAAGCGCTCAATGTGATCGGCGCCTCCATCGAATCCGGCGAACACTCGGCCCCGCCGTCGCTGCGTTTGGTAACAAGCTAGTGCTGGTCTATGCCAGATCGAAAAATCGCTCCTATTCGCTAGGCCCCTTCCCGCTCGAATCTTTGGACCGCGACGATGCGGTCCTCGATGTCGAAGCCGCCCGGTCAAAATGCGCCCGCGAACCGGAGAGCGCCCCGGAGGGATTACTCGGCGAGGCCGCCCGTGACTATCGCGAACTCTACGCGAAATTTTCCGAAGAAGACCCGGCGCCGGAAATCGCCCCCAATACCGACGATCCCGCTCGCTGCACGGTCGACCTCAAGGGCGCCTGCTATTTCATGAACGCCAGCCAGGTGGGAATTTGCGGCCTCCCGGAAAATGCCTGGCTCGACGGTGTGACGCCCGACAACCACCGTCAGGCGGTGGTGATCTTGGTCGAACATCCCCGGATGCCGACCGACCAAGCCCTCGCCGCGCGGTGGATCACGCCGGCGGTAGGCGAAACATCCGACATGCGCGCTGCTGAAATCGCCACCACCCTGGCCCGGCATATCCGCCAAATGGGTTACCTCGCGCGCGCCGATGTCGCCGGCCATCGCAAGCTCGACGCCGAACGGTTGGCGGTGATGTCGGGGCTCGCCGTGCGCCAGGGCGAAAACCTGACCAATCCCTTTGTCGACGATTTCTCGCTGGCCGTGGTTACCACCGACTACACGCTCGAAATCGACCGGCCGCTCGCCACCAGCGCCCTGAAAGCCAAAGATCTGGGTTACTGGTGGGGCCGCAACGGCGCCCAGTCGGGCCGCGAACGCAACCGGCGCGCCAAGCGGCGATCCTACGATAGCCGCTACCCCATGGAGACGGTCAAGCGGATCGAACGGCCGACCACCTTGATTCTCGACGACGAGGTGCCCCGGGTGCCCAAACGCGCGGCGATGTTCGAGCGCGCTTTGCAAGGCGACTTAGGCGAAAAAGCCCAGCGTGAACGCAGCCGTTTCGCCACCAAGCATCCTCTGGCCAAGGCGATGACCCATGGCATTCGCGGCCTGGTCCCGATGCAAGATGGCCCGGTCAATGAACAGGCTGACACGTCGCCGTTCAACGACCCGGCGGAAAACACCAAGGCGCTGAAGGCGCTGTCCTATTTCCTCGGCGCCGACCTCACCGGCATCTGCGAGATCCCGCGCTACGCCTGGTATTCCCACAAAGACGACGGCACACCGATCGAGATGCGCCACCGCTATGCGGTGGTGATGCTGATCGACCAGGAGTTCGACACCATGGAGGGCGCCAGCGGCGACGACTGGATTTCCGGCGCCCAATCCATGCGCGGTTATCTGCGTGGCGCCGAGATCGCCGGCATCATGGGTCAGGTGCTACGCGGATCCGGGTTTTCCTCGCGATCGCAAACCAACGCCGACAGCGACGTGCTGCAGATCCCCCTGGTGCTGTGGGCGGGACTGGGCGAGCTCAGCCGGATCGGCGAATTGGTGCTCAACCCCTTCGTCGGCCCGCGCTTTAAATCGGTGGTGGTCACCACCAACCTGCCATTGGAAGTCGACAAACCGATTGATTTCGGCCTCCAGACCTTTTGCCAGGGCTGCCTGAAATGCGCGCGCGAATGCCCCTGCGACGCCATCCCCTTCGGCGACAAGGTGATGTTCAACGGCTACGAAATCTGGAAGCCCGATGTGGAACGCTGCGGCCGCTACCGGGTGACGAACCCGCACGGTTCGGCCTGCGGGCGCTGCATGAAGACCTGCCCGATCAATAAGGTGGTCGACTCCGACGGTCCCCTGCTCACCCGCGCGGTAAGCTGGCTGGGGGTCAACGCTATGTTCCTGAAGCCGTTGATGGTGCCGATCGCTGCCTGGGCCGACGACGCGCTGGGCAACGGCAAGCGTAACCCGGCCAAAAAATGGTGGTTCGACCATGAGGTGGTCGGCGATGTGACCGTTACACCGAAGGGCGTCAACCAGCGCGACATCGACCCCACCCGCAAAGTCGACGCGGCAAAGCACGAGAAAACCGTCGCCTACTACCACGCCGACATGATGCCACCGCCCGACGCGCCGGGCCCAGTGCCGGTCGACCGCAAGGCCGCGCTGGCTTCAGCCGCCGTCTTGGAAACTCCCGACCAAGCCCGCGCGCGGGTCGCCGCCGGCGGGCCGGCGCCGGCACACTACACGCCAACCCCGCCGGTCGGCCCGTCCGAGACAAAGGTCGAGCGCGCGAAAAACCCCTACGCCGCGTTCGAAGAATAGAAGCTCCGAACCGGATATTGGACAGACGACGCCTGAATACCCATATCTAGCGGGCACCGGTTCACTGCCAGAGGAAAATCATGGCCAATTACCAAAAGAGCGAGGAAGCCGTTTCCCGGCTGACGCCCGAACAGTTTCGCGTGACCCAGCAAAGCGGTACCGAACGTCCGGGAACCGGCGAATATCTCGATAACCACGCACCCGGCATCTATGTCGATATCGTCTCAGGCGAGCCGCTGTTCGCATCATCCGATAAATTCGATTCCGGCTGCGGCTGGCCGAGCTTCACCAAGCCGATCGAGCCCGCCCATGTCAACGAATTGAGCGACAGTACCCACGGCATGATCCGCACCGAGGTGCGCTCGATCCACGGCGACAGCCATCTCGGCCATGTCTTTCCCGACGGCCCGGAGGACCGTGGCGGCCTGCGCTACTGCATCAACTCAGCCTCGTTAAAGTTCATTCATCGCGACGATATGGAGCGCGAAGGCTACGGGGCCTATATCGACCAAGTGGAGGAAATCCGATGACAGCAGAACGCGCAGTGCTGGCCGGCGGCTGCTTTTGGGGCATGCAGGATCTGATCCGCAAACTGCCCGGTGTGATCTCCACCCGCGTCGGCTACACCGGCGGCGATGTTCCCAACGCCACCTACCGCAACCATGGCAGCCATGCGGAGGGTATCGAGATCGTCTTCGATCCGACCCAGACCAGTTTCCGCAACTTGCTGGAATTCTTCTTCCAAATCCATGATCCCTCGACGCCAAATCGCCAGGGCAACGACATGGGCCCCAGCTATCGCTCAGGCATCTACTACACCAGCGACGCCCAGAAGCAGGAGGCGGTCAACACCATCGCCGACGTCGACGCCTCGGGTCTGTGGCCCGCCAAGGTCGTCACCGAAGTGGCGCCTGCGGGTGACTTCTGGGAAGCCGAACCGGAGCATCAGGATTATCTCGAGCGCATTCCGCACGGCTATACCTGCCATTTCGTGCGGCCCGAGTGGAAGCTGCCCAACCGCGCCGACGCCGCCTAGAGCTGTCAGGCGACGGTCGCCGGGCGGGCGGCTCGGTACAGCCAGACAAACAGCGCCAACAATACGACCAGCAATGCGGCGGCGCTGAGCCCGAGCGACCAGTGAATGCCGATGATGCCGCCGCCAAAGCCGATGGTCACGCCGCTGAAGGTTCGGAACCCCAACGCCCCCACATTGAACAGGCCGATAGCGCGACCGCGCATATGCGCCGGCGCGTGAAGTTGAGCCAGCGTGCGCGCCATGGAGACGAAGGACAGCTCGAAAAAGCCGGCGCAGACCAGCAAAACGATGGCCAGGTTATAGCTGCCTGAAATCGCAAATCCGCCAATCGCCATGCACCAAAAGATGGCGAGCACAAAAGCCGTGCGCGGCCGGGTGGGCAGCAAGTTACGCGCCTCCAGCGTGAGCCCCGCCGTCACTGCACCCGCCGCATAGGCAGTCAGCAACAATGTGTAGCGAAATCCATCGACGCCGTAGCCGAAATCGCGGGCGAATTCCGGCAAGTTTGGGTGATAGCCATTGCCGATAAACGCGGCGGAAATGCCGGCAAGCAGGGTCATGGCCAGCACCACCGGCACGCCCGATATCTCCCGCATTGCGCCAATCATATCGCGGTACGATGTGATGCGGCTGCCGGCCGGTCGCGTGTCGGCGACGCCGGTCGGCGCCGGGTAGCGGATCAGCCAGAGCAGCAGCGGCAAATAGATCGCCGCGTTGATGATGATGCCAACCGCCGGACCGAGATTTAGCATCAGCGCGCCGCCGACCGCCGGTCCCAGCAACATGCCCAGGGTGATCGATGTCGCCATCAGGCGGATGCCGCTCTGCAATTGCGGGGTGCCGACAATTTTGTGGATCAGCACCTGGCCCGCCGGCGCCCATAAAGCCCCGGCGCAACCATGCACGATCAGCAAGATCACAGCGTGCCATTGCTGCAAGCTGTCGGTCGCGAACAGGATGCCCCAGCCGATCGACACCGCCATGAACAGCGCCATGCCGATTTGGATGATGCGGCGCGGGTCGAACCGGTCGGCCAGCGCCCCCGCCCAGATCGAGCCCAACAGGAATGGCAGCCAATGGGAGATCACCGCGAATCCGGAAAGTGCGGGCGAGTTGAATTTAGCGAAAATGATCCAGTAGCTGATGGCGTGCTCGACATGGTCGGCCATCATCGCCATCGCCGCGAACAGCAAATAGATGCGCGCCGCTGGGTAGCGTAGCGCGGCATAAGACCGGCGGTCCGGCGCCGTGCCGCCGGCGCCGGTTGGAGGGCCGCTGGGGGAATTATCGCCTGGCGGTGTGGCGCTCATAAATACTCCTTAACGGTACCAGCGCACCCAAAGCGACTGTTCCTCGTTGGCGTTCACTTGCGGAATCGCCTCTGGCGCACGCCTACTCCGCCGCCTTCGCCGCGTCGGCGGCGCCCGGTCTGGTCCACCAGCAATCGCACATGAAGGCCACATAATCGCTCGGATCGATCGACTTCGACTTGGTGAACTTCTTCATCACTGTCTGGTCCTCAATTTCGATCTGTAGCGAGTCCGTGAACCGGTTCCAGAAATTGAAGGTGCACGACACCATGGTGATTTCGACGATTTGAGCGTCGCTGTAATGCTTCTTCAACTCCGGCATGGCCTGCGGGTTCTCACCGCGATAGGTCTTTTCGGTCAGCACCTCGGCCCATTTGATCGCCGCCTTCTCCGCCGGCGTAAAAAAGTCCGACGCCTGGAAATCGCCTTCGATCGCCGCCACCAATTCATCATCAAAACCTAACCCCCGACCGAGCGTTACATTGTGACTGATTCAGTATTTGCAGCCGTTCAGCATCGACGTCTTGAGGATCACCAACGCCTTGGTGCGCACATCGAGGATGCCGGTAATTTCCTCGCGCAGCGCGGCAACCATGAAGCCATAAATCGATTGCGCCAGTTTCGGCGAGTGGGCGGCGACGCGCATGGCGTTGGCGACCCGGCCGAACATCCTCGTCGAATGGTCGAACAGGGACTTGGCCTCGGGCCCCGCCTCCGCGTCGGATATGATGGGTAAGAGCGCCACGGCAGCTCTCCTTATTTTGTTATGCACACAGTCCGATTGCAATTTACCCCCTGTCTCCCCCGTCCCCAAAGTACAAAGTTGGTTGCGTCGGGACCGAGTTGCCGGAGGATCATCCCAAAATTTGCATTCGCGCCATGTGGCTCGCTAAAATCGCCCTGAATTCGGTCGATATCCACGCCGCAGATTACTTATGGGAACGCCATGTCCTTTGCCGCCATATCCGTATCCAACATGTCGCCGGCCTGCGGCGCAATCATCGACGATGTCGATCTGTCGGGCGAGCTGACCAACCAGCAATTCGACGAAATTCACACCGCCCTGCTCGACCGCACGGTGATCGTGTTTCGCGATCAGGCGATAACCGAAGCCCAGCAGGTCGCGTTTACCCGGCGTTTCGGCGACCTGCAGTCCTCCGCCGTGTCGGGTTTCGAAAAGGACGAGGCGAACCCGGAAATCGACGTGCTGGAATACGATGCCGACAACCCGCCCCATGTGACGGCCGAGCTGTGGCATACCGATTTCGCCGGTATGGCGATCCCCTCGATGGGTACTTCGCTTTACGCCCGCGATATTCCGCCCGAGGGCGGCGATACGATTTGGGTCAATTCCGTCGCCGCCTATGAGGCGCTCTCGGAACGCATGCAGGCGCACATCGAGGGACTCTGGGCCTTCAACGACCGCTTTCAGGCCTATGACGAGCATGTCCGCCCGGAGCTGTGGGACAAGGACTACCAAAGCCATCTCCAAGACCTCAAGGCGAGCTACCGGCCGGCGCTGCACCCGGTGGTGCGCACGCATCCGGTCACCGGCAAGCGCGGGCTGTTCGTCAATGAATCCATGACCAGCCTAATCAAGGGCATGGACCGGCGCGAAAGCGATTACCTGCTGCGCTATCTTTTCGATCATCTGCGCACACCGGAATTTCAGTACCGCCACAAATGGCGCGCCGGCGATCTGGCGGTATGGGACAACCGGCTGAGCCTGCATTACGCCCTGTTTGACTACACCGAACACCGGCTCATGCACCGGGTCGTGATCGCCGGCGACAAGCCGGCCTGAGCGGGCCTCACAAGTCCCGCAATGCCTGCCGGTCGATCTTGCCCGATCCGGTTTTCGGCAAGGCGGCGAGATAGACTACCGTGCGCGCATATTTGTGGGGCAATAGATTGGTCTTGGCGTAGGCCTTCAGCTCTTCGGTCAGCCCCCCGCCAGCATGGTGGTCATCGACGACCACCACGAACGCCGTGGTCGACATGCGCTTGTCGGCAAGCTCGACCCCCAACACCGCGCATTCCTTCACCGCCGGGTGGTCGGCGAGACAAAGCTCGATCTCCAACGGATAGACCCATTGGCCGCTGACCTTGATGAGATCGTCGGCGCGGCCGCGGAAATAGTAGAAACCATCTTCGTCGGTTTCGAACCGGTCGCCGGTATAGATCCAGCCGTCACGCATGGTCTCGGCGGTTTTGTCGGGCTTGTTCCAGTAGCACGGCGCGTTGGAATCGCCGCGCACCCAGAGCACCCCGGGCTCGTCGGGCTTTATCGGTTCGCCTTGGTCGTTGCGAAGTTCGACCTCATAACCTTGCACCGGCCGGCCGGCCGCGCCGACCTTGAAGGCGTCGGGCGCGTTGGACAGATAGATGTGCAGAACTTCGGTCGAGCCCAACCCTTCGATGATGTCGAGGTCGAAGCGGTTTTGCCACGCCTTGAACAGCTCGTTGGACAAGGTCTCGGCGGCGGAGAGGCACAGGCGGACGCTTTTTAGACCAGCGGCGCTATTACTCTCATCATTGAGCAAAGCATTATATAGCGTTGGTAAACCGAACAATATTGTCGGCTTATATCGCTCGATGGCGGCGAACACGCTGGCCGGTTCGGGCCGGCCGGCATTGAGCACCGCGCTGGCGCCGACGGCGAAGGGAAAGGTGATCGAATTGCCGAAACCGTAGGCGAAAAAGATTTTCGGCGGCGAAAAGCAGATATCGTCGGCGCGCAATTCAAGGATTTCCTGGGCGTAGGAGGCGTGGGTATAGGCCATGTCATGGTGCAGATGGACGATCCCCTTGGGCCGCCCGGTGCTGCCCGAGCTGTACATCCAAAACGCCATATCGTCGCGGTATGTATCGGCTTGATCCATATCGGTTCGATGGCCGGCCAGCCAGTCGTCCCAGGTCACCGATTCGACCTCGGCCGAGGGCGCCCCATCGCCGTTGGCGACGATGACGGTTTTCAGTTCGGTGCCGGTGACGGTTTCTGGGGTCAGCAGCGCGGCGAGGCCACTTTCGACGATCGCCACCGTCGCGCCACTATCTTCGAGATAATATTGGATCAGGTCGGGTGGTGAGAGGGTGTTGATCAGCACCGGCACGAAGCCCGCCCGCATGGCGCCGAAGATCGCCGCCGGATAGACCGCGGTGTCGTCGAGCAGCATGAGGATGCGCGAAAAGGACGCCAACCCCTGCCCGGCCAGCGCGTTACCGACCTGGCAGGCCGTTGCGCAAAGCTCGCCATATGTGGCGTTGCCGGTGGCGGCGTAGATCGCGACCTTGTCGGCGCGGCCGGCATTGAGATTATCGAACAGGATTTCGCTGGCGTTGTAGCGCTCCGCCACCTCGAAGCCGATATCGCGGCTGATGGCCAAGTCCCGTGGGACCCGGTCGGTAATGTCGTTCTGTTCCATCGTCAATTATCCAAACCAGGAGTCACTCTAATTTCAAGTAAATCGAAAGACGCCGATCCTTCGAGACGCCCTTTCACCTCATCCTGAGGAGGGCCGCTAGGCCCGTCTCGAAGGGCGAGGTGAAAGGGCTCCTCAGGATGAGGTCGGTTTATGGCTTCAGTCAATTTTATCACGGCTAACTCGTGCGATGTTGGGCGTAGCGCTCCATGAACTTCGGCGCGATTTTTTGCAACCGCTCGTCGCTCACCCGGCCGGTCCGGGTCATGTAGCTGCGGGCAAATTCGTAAGGTTCTAGCGTGCGCATTAGCGCGGCCATCTGCTCGTACCAGTGGGCGCTGGCCACCGCGGCGTCGACCAGCTTTTCCAAGCGCGGGCGGCGAATCTCTTCGTAGCGCGCCAAGGCGCCCACCAGATCGCCGTCATTATCCGACATCGCCTGGAACAGCGCGATAGCGTCTTCCATGGCCAGCCGGGTGCCCGAACCGATGGAAAAATGCGCCGTGTGCAAGGCGTCGCCGAGCAATACGATATTGCCGGCGCTCCAGCGCTCGTTCCAGATTTGCGGGAACCAACGCCATTCCGACTTGTTCGAGATCAGCGGATGGCCCGCGAGGTCGGCGGCAAACACCGCCTCGCAATAGGCCCGGCTCTCCGCGTCACTCATATTGGCGAATCCGGCGTTTTCAAACGTGTCCGCGTCGGTCTCGACGATGAAGGTGCTCATGGTCTCGCTGTAGCGGTAGTGGTGGGCGCAGAAAACGCCGTCGCCATTTTCGCGAAAGGTCAGGCTCAGCGTGTCAAAAAGTTGCGTCGTGCCGAACCACACGAAGGGATTGTCCAGCCGGGTTTCGGAGGCCTGGAACGCCTGCGCATGGGCGCGCCGGACCGGCGAGTTCACCCCGTCGGCGGCGACGATCAAGTCGGCGTCGCCGAGCGCTTCGGCGGACTCAACGACCGTTTCGAATTCGAGTTCGACCCCGACGCTCTCGCAGCGGTCTTGCAGCAAGTTCAGGAATTCCAGACGGCCAATCGCCGCGAAGCCGTTACCGTCGATCGCCATATGCTCGTCCTTGTGGACGATCTTCAGATCGGCCCAGGATTGCATATGGGGCGTGAGGTATTGATAAGTGGCCTCATCGTCGGCGCGCAAAAACTCCAGCGCGCGGTCGGAAAACACCACGCCGAAGCCGAAGGTGGCGTCGCGCGGATTCTGCTCGATCACGCGGATCTCGTGGCCCGGATTATCCCGTTTCATCAGATAGGCGAAATAGAGCCCCGCCGGTCCGCCGCCGATCACCGCGATCTTCATACTTTGGTTCCCAAACCCAGGTTTTTAACAATACGGGCGCGCACTATAGCAATGACCGGGCTATGATGAAGCCATGACAGGAACAAGAGAAGAGGCGGTTGCCCAAGCCGGACGGTTTTTCGACCAAGGCGGTTTTGCCGCCGGGCTGACCCGGCTGGTCGCGGCCGCGACCCAAAGCCAGATCGACAACGCCCATCCGGCGTTGCAGAACTATTTTGCCCAGCTCATCGGTCCCGAACTGAAAGAGATGGGCTTTAAGTTCGAAATTCTCGACAATCCCGAACCCGCCGCCGGGCCCCTGCTCTTCGCGGAACGCCACGAGGGCGACGCACTGCCAACGATATTGATCTATGGGCATGGCGATGTGGTGGTCGGCCAGGACGACCGCTGGCGCGATGATCTATCGCCGTGGGTTTTAACGACGGACGGCGACCGGCTTTATGGCCGCGGCACGGCCGATAATAAGGGCCAGCACTGGGTCAATATCAGCGCCCTCAGAACCGTGCTAACTGAGCGCGGCGATCTTGGCTTCAACTGCAAGATTTTGCTCGAAAGCGATGAAGAAATGGGGTCGCGCGGCCTGCGCGCCTTTTGCGACCAGGAGCGTAAGCGCCTCGCCGCCGACGTGTTGATCGCCTCGGACGGCCCCCGTCTCGACCCCGAACGGGCAACCGTGGTGCTCGGCTCGCGCGGCCTGGTCAATTTCGAAATGGCGGTCAATCTGCGCGACGGCGCCCACCATTCGGGCAATTGGGGCGGGTTGATCAAGGATCCCGGCATCATTCTGGCTCACGCCTTGGCCAGCCTGACCGACGGGCGCGGGCAGATCGCCGTGCCTGAATGGCGGCCGACAACATTGACCGACGATTTACGCACCCTGCTCGCCGATTTAACGGTCTCCGGCGGCCCCAACGCGCCGGCGATCGACGCCGATTGGGGCGAAGCGGACTTGAGCCCGGAAGAGCGGGTGTTCGGTTGGAATAGCTTCGCCGTGCTGGCGCTCGAGCAGGGCGACCCAGAGCGGCCGCAGAATGCCATCCAACCGTCGGCCCGCGCGGCCTGTCAGTTGCGTTATGTGGTCGGCACCGACCCGGACGACTTACTGCCGGCGCTGCGCCGGCATCTCGACGCACATGGCTTCGGCGACGTCGAAATCGCCGCCACCCGCATGGCCGGCATGCGCGCCACCCGGCTCGACCCGGGCGATCCCTGGGCGCAATTGGCGCTAAAATCGCTTAGCCAGACCTTGGGCAAACCGGCCGCCCTGGTGCCCAATATCGGCGGCAGCATCCCCAACGACATCTTCGCCGAACTGCTCGGCCTGTCGACGGTCTGGGTGCCGCACTCCTACGCCGGTTGTGCTCAGCACGCGCCCAACGAACACATGTTGGCCAGCGTCGCGCGCGAGGGCCTGCAGGTTATGACCGGACTGTTCTGGGATATCGGCGACGTAAGTCCAGGTCCGGACGCCAGCTAGAAGGCGCGTTCGGAAGAATTCGAATTCAAGCCGCAAGATGTTTTGTTCCCTCAGCATTATTCTGACAAGATGCTGGATAATTCAAATACTACTGCAGGTCGAAAAGTGCATGAGCACTGTCAGGCAAACGCTAAAGTTATGCGATCTATACTTTGTTCAACCTGTGAATAATGATTCTCCTCATCACTATCGAACGCGCAATTGGAAGACGGCACTGATCGGTATCGTCCTACTTCAATTTTTTTCCATTGATATATCTCGTATCGCCGTTGCGGCTGAACACCAGGACCAAACGTCGAATGTCGGCGATTGCGGACCGGAGCTAGCTTCCTATTCTGATACCGAGTTGGATAGCGGTTCAGCGATCTCAAAAAGTGTGACCATAACGCCAGGAAATGTAAGGGTCTCCACGCATATCGAAACGGGCGCGGATAAAGCATCAGAAAATTGGTTTCCGCCAGACCTTCCCTACCTGTCAGGACAAATTAGTGACGTCCATTTCGATGCAGACGGTCAACGTGGTTGGGCCGTGGGAGAAAACGGTACAATTATTCATACCACCGATGGCGGTACGAATTGGCTGCGTCAGGACAGTTGCACGCTATCGAACCTATCGAGTGTTCACTTCTTACCGGACGGGCATGCTGGTTGGGCTGCGGGAACTCGAGGTACTATTGTTACTACAAACGACGGCGGTAAATCTTGGAAACGGCAGGAAACCGAAACAGCCGCCTATTTAACAGATATCCTATTTTCACCCGACGGGCTGGTGGGCTTGGCTGTTGGTAGCAAGGGCACGATCCTACGATGGGCGGACAGCGGCAGTTCGTGGAAATTACAAACCAGCGGCACTGTAAAATTTCTATTTGGAGTACACATTGATCCACGAGGAAAACTGAGTTGGGCAGTCGGAGACAAAGGAGCCGTACTTCAAACGGACGACGGTGGCCTAACTTGGGCCGACTTGTCCGACGGATTGCCTGACGGAAAGAACCGGCTGCGCGATGTATTTTTTATCGCGAATGGCAGCACTGGCTGGGCAGTCGGCCTAGACGGAATCATACAAAGTACGGACGGAGGTAGAACCTGGCAGTCACGACGACTTGACGAGAAGGTTCCACTACAATCTGTCTATTTCCTGTCTGATGGCAAAACTGGTTGGGCTGTCGGAAACCGCGGCAATATCCTGAAAACAACAGATGGCGGTGAGAATTGGGCGTCGCAAAACAGCAATACAGCGAATTACTTGTTCGGCGTCCATCTACACCCTGACGGGAAAACTGGCTGGGCGGTCGGCGAAGGCGAGGTGTTGCGGTCCGATGATGGGGGCGCATCTTGGCACCGACAAACTCGCGGAACCTTCGCTGACCTCAATGATGTCGAATTCCACATAGGTGGAAATATCGGCTGGATTGTTGGCGATCGCGGTACGATTTTGAGCACGCGCGATGGCGGAAAGATTTGGCAGCAACAGCACAGCGGAATCTCCGGAAATTTGCGCGGTGTGCACTTCCACTCGAGAGGTATGCTGGGTTGGGCCGTGGGCGATCAGGGAACGATCTTACAAACGATTGATGGCGGACAGACTTGGGCACCGCAGTTGAGTGGTACGAAACTAACTCTGTTTGACGTTCACTTCCTCCCGTCTGGTGAAGTCGGATGGGCCGTCGGCGACCTCTCAACCCTTCTAAAAACGGAAAATGGGGGTAGAACTTGGGAAATTCGACAGTCTGGCTGGCCTGACCTCTTCACCAGCGTCCAATTCCATGACGCGGGCGAACTTGGGTGGATTACAGGCGCTGCAGCAAAAGTGCTCCGTTCGGATAATGGAGGAGCAACTTGGACGCGCGAAATAGGCGAAGTTTTTGGACATTTTCGCGACGTTTATTTCCTGCCAGATGGCGAAACAGGCTGGGCGGTGGGAAATCGGGGCCTGATCTTTTATTCGTCGGATGGCGGTCAATCGTGGGAATCGCGGCCCAGTGGAACCGATTTAGATATCAACGGAGTACGTTTCGAAGTGAACGGCCAGATCGGTTGGGCGGTTGGCGAGCGGGGTATTATTTTAAGCACAGAAGATGGAGGTAAAAATTGGGAGCGGAAACCCAGCGGATCGTTCAAGGAGCTTAATAGAGTATACCTCCAGCCCGATGGCACCCTTGGTTGGATTGTGGGAGAAGACGGCACAATCCTTTTAGGACGTGGTTTAAAGCCATAGCAGAACACACCCAAATAAGCATTGCGGCTAATGTGCACAATTTCCGGTGGTCCGTGAAACAGCTGCTGTCTGTGACTGCTGTTGGCTATACCCCGCCCTCAGCGGAATGTACGCTCAAGATTGGAATTCACCCCAACTTCAGAGATCCGACGATTTCACGGCACGAACTGGGGGGTAGAGCCGCCGTAAAACGGACCGCGTTACTATAGCTAGAGTTGATCGACTACCGACATTGAAAGTGTTTCTTTGGTTGCTGACCGCGTTCCCATTGCCACAGCGAGCCATCTTTCAATAGAGCCAGGCTGCTACTTTGATCCGCCGCAGCTGCTACGACATCTTCCAGGACCTGCACGGGATCGAGACCGATATCGCGCCCCCAATGCCACAATGTGCCATCTCGTATTGCCAAACTGTGGCTAGAACCCGTCGCTATAGCGTCAGCCTCGTGGAATATCGGCCCCCAAGAAACTGCTTTGTCGCCGAGGCCGTGGCGCCCAAGCGGGCCGTATATGTTGCCGCCGGTTCCCATGACGGTGCCATCCTGCCTCAGCAATATCCCATGGCCGGTATGGGCCTTGATGGCGACCACCGCGCTCGCAACGGGAACGAAGGCGTCGGATGGTTTTAGCTTTCCGTCACCATATTGTCCTCGGTGCGCAAGCCCCTTAACGAAGAGAGTGCCATCGTTCGTGACGAAGTAATCGGCGCTGTCGCCGATACTCGCGGTTACGATTGAGACGCCAACCTTTTCGGGTTGCAGCAAGTCGCCCTCTCCGAACGAACTTTTTGGGCGCGCCACATACATGAAGGTTCCATCCGCGCGTGCTGCAAACACGCCGGATCGGCCGGCCGCAAACCAAATGACTTGATCGAGAACTTCCTGCGTCTCATCTAGATTATCGCCCCAGGTTAAAAGCACACCAGCTTTCGTCAGGACATAGCTTGCATCCCTACCGACGCCGACTTGAATAACCTGCTCTGCAACGCGCCTTGGGTCATCGTCTCCACTCCATTGATAGGCTGTCCGATCGCACAGCAGCATTTTTCGGTCGTAGTATGCTGCGAGGTGTGATGACGTGCTATCCGCGTAGCCTGGACCGCCGCCCAAAAGTAGGCATGTAACCGAAAGGAAAGTAGTTTTGAGGGTTAAATTGGATTTCGCCCTGCCGCTACGACTGAGGCGCGTGCGTAGCCTAGAAAGGGATAGGTAAGGGCAGAGATCGATTGGGCGCACAAATGGCCTCCTCATAGCTAATCCCGGTCGTCAGTGGGGACCGTCAATTACGACCGTTGTTGCGCCAACTTCAGACATGCAACGATTTCACGTTAGGACTCGCGGGTAAACCCGTCGTAATCGGCGGCAGCATCCCCAACGACATCTTCGCCGAACTGCTCGGCCTGTCGACGGTCTGGGTGCCGCACTCCGACGCCGGTTGTGCTCAGCACGCGCCGAACGAGCACATGTTGGCCAGTGTCGCGCGAGGGCCTGCAGGTTATGACCGGCCTGTTTTGGGATATTGGCGACGTGTAAATTACCGCGAAAATTATCTTTTAGATTTGTTTTAAGTTTCTCGAAAATATTAGGAATTCCTTCACAAAGCCCCGCCAATTTCAGCAGATAGGCATATCTTCGTATGTCGTTTGTTATCTGGGTTGTCTCGTTAGGTTCCCCGATACGTCTTTAAATACGAAACAATCGGGGTTCCAATGAAATCGCTATCCTTCTTAAATATGCGCCTGGCGCAAAAACTGCCGGCCATGTTTATCGGGTGCGCCTTGATCGCCGTATTGGCCATCGGTGTCACCAGCTTCTTGTCCGGTTCCAATATCGTCAGTTCGCTTGCCGCGTCGAAACTCCAAGCGCTCGAGGAAACCCGTAAGGGCGCGATCGCCGACTATCTGGCAACGATCGAACAAGATATGCGCTTTGTCGCGGGGAGCCCGTTTACCCATGAAGCGGTAAAGGCCTTCACATCTGGCTGGAAGGCCATCGACGGGAACCGAACCGAATTTCTGCAAGATCATTATATTACGGACAATCCCCATCCGACCGGGCAGAAGGAAAACCTCGATTTCGCCGAGGACGGCTCGCTATACAGCGCCATACATGGCCGTTTCCATCCCTGGTTTCGCCAGTTTCTGCGCGAACGAGGCTATTACGATATCTTCCTGTTCGATCTCGACGGCGACCTAGTCTACACGGTGTTCAAGGAACTCGACTACGCCACCAACCTCGACAATGGCGAGTACCGGACGACCGATCTGGGCAACGCCTTCCGCGCCGGCCGCGACGCCAAGGCATCGGGCGATCTGACGTTCTTCGATTTTAAACCCTATGCGCCAAGCGCCGGTGCGCCAGCCAGCTTCATCAGCACCCCGCTCATCGACGAGACGGGCACTAAGATCGGCGTGTTGGTATTCCAGATGCCGATCGACGGCATCAATAATGTCATGCAGGTGAATGCCGGTCTCGGCGAAACCGGCGAGGTCTTTATCGTTGGCGCCGACAATCTCATGCGCAGCGATTCGCGCTTCTCGGAAGAATCCACCATCCTCGCGAGAACCGTCGACATTGACCCGGTTCATCGGGCGATCGCCGGCGAATCCGGTGTCGCGGAGTCAGTTGATGCCGCCGGCGGCGCCGCGATAACGGCCTATTCCCCGCTTGAATTCCACGGCACACGTTGGGCCATCGTCGCGCAACAATCCACCACCGAGATCCTAGGACCCGTCGCGAGTTTGCGTAATGGCGTCATGATGTGGGGCGCGATTACCATCACGCTTGTTGGCCTGATCGGTTATCTCGTCAGCCGCTCCATCGCGCGGCCCATTGTCCGTCTATCGACAACCATGAACACCATCGCCAACGGCGACGTGGATATCGACGTTATCGGCCAAAATCGTGGTGACGAGATCGGCGCCATGGCGAAGGCCGTCGAATTCTTCCGGCAAAAACTGGCAGACAATGCGCGCCTCGAGGCAGAGCAGAAGCAGGCGGAAGAAAAGCAGAAACAAGCAGCGGTGCAAGCCGAGGAAGAGAAAAAGGCGGCCATGCAACAGTTCGCCAGCGAATTCGAAACCAGTGTCGGCACCATCGTCGAAGGCGTTTCGAACGGCGCATCGCAGATGAAATCCTCGGCAACGTCGATGACGTCAGCCGCCGACGAGGCCAGCAGCCGCGCCACGGCCGTTGCCTCGGCAGCGGAAGAAGCCTCGGTGAATGTGCAAACCGTCGCCTCGGCCACCGAGGAGATGACCGCGTCCGTGCAGGAAATCTCCCGCCGCGTGATCCATAGCGCGGAGATCGCGACGGGCGCCGTGACGCAAGCCGAAGCGGCCAATCAAAAAGTTGAAGGGCTTGCCGAGGCGGCGCAGAAAATCGGTGAGGTGGTCAGCTTGATCAACGATATCGCCGATCAAACCAACCTGCTGGCGCTCAACGCGACGATCGAGGCCGCGCGCGCCGGTGAGGCCGGCAAGGGCTTCGCGGTGGTGGCGTCTGAGGTTAAGTCACTCGCCAGCCAAACCGCGACGGCGACCGAAGATATCGCCGGCCAGATCTCCGCCATTCAGACCTCGACCGACGAAGCGGTCACGGCCATCAAGGGGATCGGTGAGACCATTACCGAGATCCGCGAAGTGGCGACGACGGTCGCCTCGGCGGTCGAAGAGCAGGACGCGGCGACCCAAGAGATCGCCATGAATGTTCAACAGGCGGCCACTGGCACCCAAGATGTTTCGTCGAATATCACCGAAGTGTCCCGCGGCACCCAGGAAACCGGATCGGCGGCGCAGCAGGTGCAATCGGCGGCCGAGCAACTGACCCAACAGTCGGGCGATCTCGAGACCGCCGTCTCGACCTTCCTCGATAAGGTCAAGGCCGCCTAGCGCGGAGCTTACACCACCATAACCGGCCCTCAACGGGTCCCTTACAACGCCATCTCGGGTATCTATCCGAGATGGCGTTGGTATATCTGCTGATCGGATATGAGCAAACAGAGCTAACTCGCCCTGCTCTCGGCGTACCGCCAAAGTTGTCAATCGGCTACCCAACCACCATATTAAAGTGCACCGCATCCGCGCAGCTAGGCGCGGTATCTTGCCTCGATGTGGGGAGCTGGCCGCATGTCCGACGACAACGGACCCTGGAGCGATGACGACGAGGAACCGCCCTCGGGCTTTCCAACGGGGCTGGCTCTATGGGTCGGGCTTCTTCTGGCGGTCGGCATCGGGATTTGGTTTCTGAACGATCTGTTACCCGGGCAATTATCGTCGGATCGCGATTCCAACCTTGAGATTGTCAGGCTTGTCGCCCTGCTAGCCCTGGTGTCGAGCGGCTTGGTATTCGCCCGCCAGATTAAGCTCGGCGAAGTGGTGCGCAATATCTCGATCTGGACGGGCTTGGCGGCGATCGTCCTGGTCGGCTATTCCTTCAGAACCGAATTGGAACAGCTCTACTACCGGGTCAGTGGCGAGTTGGTGCCGAGCAACGCGATCGCCCTCAGCGACGACGAACTTGTCATTAACGCGAACGCGGACGGCCATTTCTACATCAACGGACGGGCCAACGGCGAGCGGATCCGATTCTTAGTCGATACCGGCGCCAGCGGGGTCACGTTAAGCCCGCAAGACGCGTCGCGCATTGGCATCGATTTGGAGCGGCTGCGGTTTACGCAAAGATTTCAGACCGCCAACGGCATCGGATATGGCGCACCCTACCGGCTCGACAGCCTGTCCATCGGCGCATTCGATTTCGCCGACATGGATATCTCGATTAACGGCGCCGACATGAGCACCTCGCTTCTCGGCATGTCGGTGCTCAACCGTCTTAGCGCGTGCACGTTCCAGGGCGACGGCAAACTGTATTTGCGCCGATAGCCTGAACCGTCAGCTCTTAAATTCGATCTCGTAGCCGATGATATCGGTGTCGCCGGTGTTGACCGCGTTATGCTCAACCGGCGCCTTATAAGACGAGGTGGTGCCCGGCTCGTAGTCGAAATTCTTCGACGTGCCGTCGGCGAAGTTCGAGGTCAGCGTGCCCTTGGAGACCCGGATCACGGTGTAATCGAACTCGTGGGTGTGCCAGCCGGTCTGCTCACCGGGCTTGATCACATAATGGATCATGCGCGAACGCTCGTCTTCGTGCACCACCACATGGGGCGCGGCGGTGCGGTCGTCGGCCATGGGCGTGTAGGATCTTGCTTTTGCTGCGGCGGTCGTCATGGGTTCCCCTCGGTTTATGGCGTTATCTGCAACCGCCCCCAGGGTATCGCCCACGATCCGTTCTTGGCAATGGCGCCGAACAGTACCCGCCTAAAACCGGTAGGTCGCCTGCAACCCGAACAGATCGACCGAGCCGTTATACTCGGCGGCAAGATTGCCCCGGAAGGTATTGCCGGTGCCGCCGGTCGACAGATTGATCGTCGGGTCGTCGACGAAAATATGGGTGTAGGACAAATTGACCGTCAGTTCGGGAAACGGCGTATAGGCCGCCCCCAGTGAGGTCCAGTAACGGTCTTCATCGGGAATCCGCGGGGTGCGGGTTTCATCGGGGATCGGCGATTCGTCATAGGCCGCGCCGACCCGGAAGGTCCAATTGTCGGTCCAGCGATAGGTCGCGCCAACAGCAAAGAACCAGGTGTTGTTGTAACTCGTCTCGGTGAAGTTATCGGGCTGGCCTGGATTGTCGAAGCGGATGCGCAGTTCGTAGAACTGGCTCCAGCGGGTCCACGCCGCCTCGCCCATCACCGCCCATTGGTCGTCGAGCTCGTGATACACACCAAACGATGCGGTCTCCGGCAGGGTTGCGGTGACGGCGGCGCCAGTATCGACGAACGGCGACGGGGTCGCCAAGCCCTGCAATATCGCCGCGGTGCCCGAACCATCGAGCAGGAATTTGGCCTCGCCCTCGACTTCATGCTCAATTTTCGAGCGATAGCCGACACCGAAACGAGTGCCGGGCAAGGGCTCGACCAGCGCGCCGAAGGTGTAACCAAAGCCGACATCGTCGCCTTCGACTTTAGCCTCGCCATCTTGCTGACCGGGAACGCCGACCGCGCCGACGGTTTGCGCGAAGGCGATGGTGCCAAAGTCGACCGCGTTCGTCAGGCTCACATCGATATAATTGACCTGAACGCCGGCGCCCAGCGACAGCCAATCGTTGACCCGGTAGGCGACGGTTGGATTGACATCAACCGTCAGCAGCTTTGAATTCAGCGCGTGATAGCGGCCAACCCAGTCGTCCTCATAATCGGTCTCCAGGCCAAACGGCACATTGAGGGCGATGGCGGCTTTAAAATCCGGGTGAAGATCGAAGAAGCCATAATTCGCCGGCAACACGCCGTTGACGCCGATATCGTCGCGGGTTGTGCTCCCCGACAGGCTGCCGCCGAGAACCGTCGAGGCCGAGGCGCCCTCTAATTCCGAACGCGGCGCGATATAGGTCACACTCAAACTCGCCTGGTTGCCGGAATGGCGGGTTAGCCCGGCCGGGTTGAAAAACATGTAGCTGACATCTTCAGCGGCGGCGGTCGCGCCAGCGAAGGCGTTGCCCATGGCCGTCGCGCTTTGTTCGCGTAGCGCAAACCCGGAACCCTGTGCAACCTGCGAACCCGCGACCAGCGTTGGAACAGCAAGCGAAACCATCGCGACATATCGGGCGGCCTGACGCCAAACCGGTGCAAGATGTTGCATCTTCAATCTTTCCCCAGACGCCGAAATCGGCGCTTGGTTTTGGGCGGGCGCACCTCATATCCGACCATCGCATCCAATGGCCATCGCCGACGGTCTCACTTCGCGCCGACCTAATTCTGTGTCGTAAAAACCAGGAGCGACCGCCGAGGCAGCGTTCATCAAGCGGTAATATGGTTAACAAAAGGTTAACGCGCGCCGTTTTCTGCTGCTTTGGGGAAAGGGTGGAAATCGCGAAACAGCTATTCCGGGTCGGGCATTATCGCCAGCGCGAGCCGGTGGACCGGTGCTTGCCCTACTCGGCTGCCGCTCGAGCCGGGTCTTCCGCGGTGAGTCCCGCGGCGTCCATCGCTTCGGCAATGCGGGCGACTTCGGTGGCCGTCAGCTTAACCAGGGGCGGCCGCACCACAGCGCGGTCTTGACGGCCGAGTAAGACCAACGCCTCTTTCATGCGGTTATGCATATCGCCGAACGGGTCGCTGTAGAACACTTGCGAGGTGTGCCAGATACGGTCGGCGAGCGCCTTGGCGACGCTCAAATCATTCACCTGCACGGCGTTGAACAGGGCCACCTGCAGATCGGCAATCACCGAGCCGGCGCCCGAGAGTAGGCCGTTGGCGCCCATCACCAGCGAGGACATCAGCCAGGCCGAATTGGTCGACAGCACATTGATCGGCCGCGGCAGGGTTTGCAGCACGCGGATATGGCGCTCATGGTCTTGCGCCGGCGACCAGTCCTTGACCGCGCGGATGGTCGGAACCTCTTCCGCCAGATCGACCAGGGTATCGAGCGAATAAGCCAACTCGTCACCATACTGAAAGACGATCAGCGGCAGATCAGTGGCGTCGGCGATGGTCTTGAAATGGGTTAGCGCCATTTCCGGCCGGTGGCGAACCCCGCCCATACGCATGGACTGAGGCGGAAAGCAGAGCAGGGTCGACGCGCCGCCAGCCTCGGCCATGCGCGCCAACCGTGCCGCTTCCAGACTGCCGTCGGCGTAGATGCCGTTGATCAACGGCACCCGGTCGCCGATTTCATCGCCGGCAATATCCAGCAACCGCGCCTGCTCATCGAAGCTACAGGCATGCACCTCCGAGGAATGACCGTTGACGGTGACCGCGGTTATCCCGTTCGTACCGGCAACATAGGACAAATGTCGGCGAGTCTCCGCTTCATTGATGGCGAAGTCCTCATCAAAAGCGAGCAACGCGGCGGGAATTACACCGTGGGGGACGTAGTCCTTGAACCGGGCCATGACGTGAAACCTCTGCTGGATCGAGACGTAGCCGCGATTCTACCGCAAAACCTGCGGCAGCCCTAGCCGTGTTCGTATTCGCCCAAAGTGGCGCCCTCCTCCACATAGACTGTGCGTTCGTAACCGCTTGGCCGGCCCTCGTTCAGGGTGGTGAGCAGCCAGTCGGCCATCGCCGGATAAATCTCCGCCGCCACTTCACCCATGGGATGGAAGATGCCTTCGTACAGCCATAGCTCGCTGGGTCCGGCGAGATTTTCGCGGAAGGTGGCGATATCGGCCGGCGCGCACAACTCGTCCATGTCGCCGGCGACCAACAAATGGGGCACTTTTAGGCCCTTGGCGACATCGGGCAAATGATCCATGCCGGTCATGAACTGATCGAATTCCGCCTCGTCGGTATAGCCAGTCATATACATGAAGATACGTTTGAAGTTGGGCTGGGCCTGCTCAAAGATCGTATCGAAAGTGCCCACATTGGCCATCTGGCCGCACACCGCTTTCACGCGGTCATCGTGAGCGCCGACCTGCACCCCCCAGCGCGAGCCCATGCTCATGCCCATGACGCCGATGCGTTCCGCATCCACGTCGTCGCGCGCAACCAGCCAATCGATCACCGCCGACGCCGCCAGTTGATAATTATCCTCGGTCAGCCACACGGCGTTGGAATTACACTCGCCCTGCCCCGGCCCGTCGATGGCGCAGACATTCATGCCGCGGGTCAGGTAGTCGTTATTATAGGGATTGGCGACGTCCTCTTTGATCGCATCCATACCCGGAATGATCAGCATGGTCGGCTTGGGACCGTCGCCCGGCGCCTTGTGGAAGACCGCATGGGTCTTTTGGCCCGATGCGAATTCCGGCGAATGTTTCTCCATGACGCCGTCCGATAATTCGATGACCTTGTCGTAGCAGCGGTAGAGCGAGCGGTAGGATTCTTCCTTCTGGGCGTTGCCGTGGACGGGAATAAGATGCTGGGCGCGGCCGAAGCACAGCGCCGCCCGATGGTAGAGCTGGCGCGCGGTAACGATGCGGCCTTGGCCCTCGGCCGCCTTGGCCAGCGTCTCCAGCGCCGTCGCCCGCTTCGCCCACGCCTTGGGGAACGACCGGCGGCCGGTCACCTTGGTATAGACAGCATGGAGATCTTCCATCATGAAGCCGCGCGACAACCGCGTGCCCATGATGCCGGGATGCAAGACATCCTCGTTGTCCGACAGCATCAGAAAATTGTCGAAAATCCAGCCCTGATCGCCGCGCAATTGTGGTTTCGCCATTTCGGTCACTCCCCCGTTAAATCTTCTTCGTTGAGCCCTTATCCGGGCTAATGATGTTTTAAGCACCCCGCCCCTATTTTGAAACGATTAGTTGCTTGTTCGGACGAATTGCACGCGTATAACGAGGCCGGATTTTCGAGGGAAATTATGACCGACCGGCAGCAATTCGACCGACGCTACATTTTGAACCTGTCCTGCCCCGACCAAATGGGCATTGTGGCGGGGGTCGCCAGCTTTCTGGCGCAGCAGGAATGTAACATTCTGGAGTCCGCCCAGTTCGACGACGAGCTGTCGGGCCGCTTTTTCATGCGCACGGTGTTCGGCGCCGGCGCCTCGACCCCGGACCAGGCAAACTTGGCGACCGCGTTCGGACCGATCGCCCAACGGTTTGCCATGGATTGGCGGTTACACGACCAAAACGCCAAGCCCCGAGTGCTGCTCATGGTCTCGAAACCGGGCCATTGTCTAAACGATCTGTTGTACCGGGTGAGCATCGGCGCGCTTGACGTGGAAGTGGTCGCCGTGGTGTCGAACCATCCGGACCAGAAATCGCGCGCCGACTTCTACGGCGTGCCCTATCATCATCTGCCGATCACGCCGGAGACCAAACCCGAACAGGAAGCCCAGGTGCTACAGATCGTCGAGGAAACGGACGCTGAATTGGTGGTGCTGGCGCGCTATATGCAAATCCTGACGCCGGAGACCTGCGCCAAGCTGGCTGGCCGGGCGATCAATATTCACCACTCGTTTTTGCCGGGATTCAAGGGCGCCAAGCCCTATCACCAAGCCCATGCGCGCGGCGTCAAAATTATCGGCGCCACGGCGCACTATGTCACCGCGGATTTGGACGAAGGCCCGATCATCGACCAGGAGACCACTCGGGTCAGCCACGCCCATCCGCCCGAAGAGCTGGAACGGTTGGGCCGCGATTTGGAAAATCTAGTCCTCGCCCGCGCGGTACGCTACCACGTACAGCACCGGGTGATCCTCAATGAAGACCGCACGGTGGTGTTCGCCTAAATCGCCTACGCCGATTGGATCGCCTGCCAGACTTTCTCCGGTGTCGCCGGCGTGCTGATATCGCTCACCCCGAGCGGCGCCAGGGCATCGATGATGGCGTTGATTACCGTCGGCGTGGCAGCCACGGTGCCGCCCTCGCCAACCCCCTTGATCCCCAGCGGGTTCGACGCGCTGGCCACCGGGCTGAAATCGACCAGGATCTCGGGCATCATATCGGCGCGCGGCACCCCGTAATCCATCAGCGAGCCTGACAGAAGCTGGCCGTTATCGCTGTCGTAAGCCATGTCCTCGGTGAGCGCCTGGCCGACGCCCTGGACCACCCCGCCATGGATCTGACCCTGGGCCAGCAGCGGATTGACCACCGTGCCGATATCGTCGACCACGGAATAACGGTCGATGGTCACAGCGCCGGTATCCGGATCGACCTCGACCTCGCAGATATGACAACCGTTGGGGAAACTCGGCACGTCGGCGGCGAATGCGCCGGCGCCTTGCAGGCCAACGCCGAGCTCAGCCGGCATGTGCACGGGAATGAACGACATCTGCGCCACCTGGCCGATCGGCATTTCCTTATCGGTGCCGGCGATAACGAACTTGCCGTCGGCGAAATCGATGTCGGCGGAATCCGCTTCCATGAAATGGGCGGCGAACTTCTTGCCCCGGTCGATCACATCGTCGGCCGCCGCGCGTAAGGCGCTGCCGCCGACCATCATGCTGCGCGACGCGTAAGTGCCGCGGCCAATGGTGATTTGATCGGTATCGGCCTGGGCCAGCCGGATATTCTCCATGGGAATGCCCAGCCAACCGGAAACCATCTGGCCGTATGAGGTCTCGTGGCCCTGGCCGTGGTTCATGGTGCCGGCATGGATTGTCACCGTGCCGCTGGGATCGAAACGGATTTCCATCCGCTCATTGAAGATGCCGGTATTGTCCACATAGTAGATGACCGAACGGCCGCGCTGCTTGCCCGCGTCGGTGCTGGCGGCCAAACGGCTTTCATAACCGTCCCAATCGGCCTGGGCTTGGCATTTGTCGAGGGCGGTCGAATAGTCGCCGGTATCGTAGGTCCAGCCGGTATGGGTGGCGAACGGCATTTGATCCGGCTGAATGAAGTTCTTACGGCGAATTTCCGCCCGATCGATGCCCATCTCGTGTGCCGCGGCGTCGATCAGACGCTCCATGATATAGACCGCTTCGGGCCGGCCAGCGCCCCGGTAGGGAACGGTCGGCGCAGTATTGGTGAAGACCGCGCCGCTCATGACATCGACCGCCGGAATTTCATAAACCGTCTGCGCCAGTTTCAGCGAAAACACGAGGGGTATGGCGCCGGCGCCTTCGATATAGGCCCCAACATTGTGATAGCCCTTCCAACGCAGGCCGGTGAACTTGCCCTCGGCGTCGAGCGCCAGTTCGGCCTCAACGGTTTGATCGCGCCCGCCATCGTCGCCGAGTAATACGTCGGAGCGCGAGCCAATCCATTTGACCGGACGCTCGAGACGCCGCGCCGCCCAAACGACGACAGCCTCTTCCGGATAGACGTGACCCTTCATGCCAAATCCACCGCCGACGTCGCGAGCGACGACGCGAATTTGGCTTTCCGGCACATGGAGAATCTGCTGGCTCAGGCCATGGCGAATGCCGTGGGCGTTCTGGGTGCTGGTATAAAGCGTGTACTTGTCGGTCCCCCGGTCATAGTCGCCAATCGCCCCGCGCGGCTCCATGGTCATGGCGTTGAGACGGTTATTATGAATGCTGACGCGGGTGACATGGTGCGCGCTGGCAATCGCCGCCTCGGTCGCCTCCGCATCGCCCATGCGCAGGGTGAAAGAAGTGTTGTTCGCCGCCTCTTCGTATAACTGCGGCGCACCGTCGGCGGCCGCCTCAACCGAATGCACCACCGCCGGCAATTCCGCATAATCGATGTCAACCAAATCGGCGGCGTCGTGGGCCTGCGCTTCGCTCTGCGCGATCACCACCACGACCCGCTCGCCGACATAGCGGACCCGGTCTACCGCCAACGGCATATGCTCGGTGCGATGCCCCTTCGGACCGCCCATATCTTCCGGCATCATTTCCGGCGGCACGAAGCCCATGCCGTCGCCGACATAGTCCTGGCCGGTGAGCACCGCGACCACGCCGGGCGCGGCCTCGGCGGCGGCGGTATCGATCGATTTGATGTCCGCATGGGCGTGGGTCGAATAGATGAATACCGCATGGGTTTGCCGGGCGAGTTCGATATCGCTGACATATTGGCCCCGGCCGGTCAGGAACCGCGGGTCTTCTTTTCGCTTAACCGATTGTCCGATACCGAACTGCATATGATCTCTCCTCCGGGTAAATCGCTGGCGGATTTGGCATCCGCGTTCGTTGCCGACAGTCTGGCACGTCGAATGGCATGACGAAATGGATGTTTCGGGCCGATATCGACGAAAGGGACAGAAAATTGACCGGGACCGCTAAATGTTTCTAACTAGCAGGGTGAAATTTGGAGGGATGCAATGGCCGAGGCCCAAATCGAGCAGCAGGAAACAGAAATTCAACTCATCATCGACGCGCCGATCGCGACCGTCACCATCAACCGCGCCGAGGACGAGAACCGCCTAACCCGGGCGAATCTGGAACGGCTGGGCGAGATCGCCAATATATTGCAAGCCAGTGACGACGTGCAGGCGGTCCTAATCACCGGAACCGGCGATGATTTCTTCTCCGCTGGCTTGCTCAATCCGGTGATCCGCGCCGCCATGTCGAAAGACGAAGTGCTCGAGACCGTCATATTGGCCAATACTGTATTCGACGCCATCGAAGCCCTGCCGCAAATCGTCATCGCGGTCCTCAACGGGTCGATCCGCGCCGGCGCCAGCGAGTTGGCGCTGGTCTGCGATATTCGTTTGGTGGCCGACCACGCGACCCTCGCCCTGCCGGAGGCCAAATGGGGTGGCTTTCCGGGCGCCGGCGCGCCGCACCGCCTGCCCATGGTGATCGGGCAAGGCCGCGCGCTGGAGCTGATCTGCACCGGAAGGGAGATCGACGCCGCCACGATGGAGCGAGTTGGCTTTGTTGAGTACGCCATACCTGCCAATGACTTATGGGACTTTGCTCTGACTATGGCACAACAGATTGGCGCCAACGGACCACTGGCGATCCGCGGCGCCAAGCGCATCATGCGCGTGCGGCAGGAGCCTGGCTTCAAGGCCGCGCGCGAATTATCGGACGCGCTGCGTCACGCGCTGGAATGGAGCCACGATGTCGACGAAGGCATGGCCGCCCACCGGGAAAATAGGACACCTAATTTCACCGGCAGATAGGATGTGAACCATGATCAAGTACCTGACCTTGCTCGCTGTCGGATCGCTAACCCTGGCCGTGCTGTTGCCCGCGAGCGTCGCGCACGCCGATGCCATTGACGGCCACTGGTGCCACAGCAAAGACGGCCGCATCGAGATCAGCGGACCAAGCATCGTGACCCCGGGCGGCACCCAACTGCTGGGGACCTATGGCCGCCACTCGTTTGCATATGTGGTTCCCGCCACCGAACCCGCCGCGGGCGCGACGCTCAACATGATCCTCATCGACGACGACACGGTGCATCTGACAAAAGGATCGGACGCCACATCGCAAACGCCGCAAATCTGGCACCGCTGCCCCGCGCCGATTAGCTAGGCTGGTTTAGACCGGAATTAGAGTAGCTAGAGCATGATTTATTTAGAGGTAGCGATTGATTTAGGTCCATCTGTAAATCTGCTGTCGCCCTGGGCGTTAAGCCCCTCTCCTTTTGGGAGAGGGGTTGGGGTGAGGGGTTACGCTATATCCAGGAAACTCGGCGCCGTCCCTAACCCCTCACCCGGCTCGCTTTCGCTCGCCACCCTCTCCCGCCGGGAGAGGGTTTGCAGCCCTGCAGGTTAATAATGACTAGGAAATCGTCAGGCCGCCATCGACGGCGAGCACATGGCCGTTGACATAGGCCGAGGCCGGGCTGGCCAGATAGGACACCGCCCCCGCCATATCCTCAGGCGCGCCAAACCGGCCCATAGGAATTTTCGCCATATTGGCGTCGCGCCGCTCGGGGTTGGCGGCCAAAATCTCAGCCCGCAACTTGGTCTCAACGGTGCCCGGCGCCACCGCGTTCACGCGGATAGCGTATTGCGCCCACTCTACCGCCAGATGGCGTGTAATACCGCCGACCGCGGCCTTGGATATACCGTAGGGCGACACGCCCGGCGCGCCCATGGTGGTGAAGGTCGAGGCGATATTGATGATATTGCCCGGCCGCCCGGTATCGATCAGATGGCGGGCAACCTCTAACGCCATAAAATAACTGCCCTTGACGTTGACCGTCATCACCTGGTCCCACTGCTCCGGGGTCACCTCGAGCGCCGGCCGGGCGATCAGCAAGCCGGCATTGTTCACCAGAACGTCGATTTGGCCCATCGCCTCGATGGTTTGGGCGGTTGCGCTTTCGATGCTTTCCATCGACAGCAAATTAAGCTCGACCGCCGCCGCGCGGCCGCCCGCCGCCTCGATAGCGCCGACCGTATCGCCCAGATCGTCGGCGTTGAGTTCGGTCACCGCGACATCGAAGCCGTCGCGCGCCAAGGTTTGAGCAATCTCCGCACCTAGTCCGTAGGACGCCCCGGTGACCAGCGCGACTGGTCGTTTATCGGCCATCGTGCGGCCTCCCCCTGGTTATAATTACCGCTTGTAGCGCGGCTTATTTACTGTGCGGTCGATTTCGGCGTCGGCAGGATGCGGGTGATGATCATGCCGTCGCGGTCAAGCATATCGGGGACCCGAGGCGAGATTTCATTCTTCCAGTGATCGCTTTCATAGACCGCCGCATAAAGCTTCTCACGGTCGGCCTCGTCTTCGAACCGGCGCAGCCAGAAATACGCGGTGTCGTCTTCCTCGCCGCGGTAGCTGCCGGTGATGACCATGCCTTTGGAGATTTGGAACGGGATAATCTCGGTTTCCATCATCTCGACCCATTCGTCCATTTTCCCGGGCCAAACTTTGTATTGCCGTAATTCGTAAAAAGCCATTTCCCCTCTCCCTTGTTTTTGTGCCATGTCCTTGCCGGCCAGCTATTCTAACCCGACAATAGGGCTGTTCTATAGGGGAGCTTTTCTCGAAATGCCATATACGCAAGCCGCCTCGGTTCTGACCGACATCACCGTCCTCGACCTCACCCGGGTGCGCTCGGGCCCGACCTGCGTGCGCCAACTCGCCGACTGGGGAGCCGACGTCATCAAAGTCGAAATTCCACCCGACCTCGACGCCAAGGGCGGCCTGGCCAGCAACCGCCACGGCTCGGATTTTCAGAACCTGCACCGCAACAAGCGCTCGTTGACGCTGAACCTTAAAGACGAGGCGGGCTTAAAGATATTTCGCGAGCTGGTCGCGGGCGCCGATGTGGTGGTGGAGAACTACCGGCCAGACGTGAAAACCCGGCTGGGCATCGACTATGAGGCCCTGTCCGCGATCAACCCGCGTATCATTCTGGCCAGTATCAGTGGCTTCGGCCAGGACGGCCCCTACGCCAAACGCCCCGGTTTCGACCAGGTGGCGCAAGGCATGGGCGGGCTGATGTCGATTACCGGCCTGCCCGGCCAGGGCCCGGTGCGCGCCGGCATCCCGATCGCCGATTTGACCGCCGGTATCTTCTGTTCGCAAGGCATCCTCTTGGCCCTGCTCGAACGCACCCAATCGGGCAAAGGTCAGTGGCTGCACACCTCACTGCTGGAGGCGCAAATCTTCATGCTCGATTTTCAGTCCGCCCGCTGGCTGGTCGATCATGAAGTGCCCTGGCAGGCCGGCAACAACCACCCGACCAGCATTCCCACCGGCGTGTTCGAAACCGCCGACGGTCATATGAATATATCGGTGGCGGGCGGCGCCATCTGGCAGCGCTTCTGCGCCGAAATGGGTCATCCGGAATGGGTTGAAGACCCTGACTTCATCGACGGCGCGGCGCGGTCGAAAAACCGTGACCAACTGAATGAATTGATCGGGGAGATTACAAAGGCCGAGACGACGGCGACTTGGATCGACCGCTTCAACAAGGCCGGCGTGCCCTGCGGGCCGATCTACACGATGGACGAGGTGTTCGAAGACCCGCAAGTCCAGGCGCTCGGTCTGGCGCAATCGCTGACCTCGGCCGAGCTTGGCGAAATGAATTTCGTCCGCCAGCCGGTCAACCTGACTCGCACCCCCAGCAGCTTCGTCGCCGCGCCGCCGGAAGCCGGCGAACACACCGATGAAGTCTTGCAGAAACTGGGCTACACCGCCACCGATATCGATGACCTGCGCAGCCGCGGCGTCGTCTGACCTTAAAAGTAAGAACCAGGAGAATTTCATGACCACCGACCGGATTATTTGCACGCGCGAGGGCGCCGTCGGGCAGATTGTTTTCAACAACCCCGACCGCCATAACGCCATGTCGTTGGATATGTGGCGCGGCGGCGCGGCGGCGATCCGCGAACTCTGCGATGCCGGCGACGTGCGCGCCATCGTTTTAACTGGGGCCGGCGACAAAGCCTTCGTGGCCGGCGCCGACATTTCGAAATTCGGCGAGGAACGGGATTCCCAGGCCGCCATCGACGAGTACAACGCCGCCGTGCGCGGCTTCCAGGAGGCGCTGACCCACACGCCGATGCCGACCATCGCCAAGATCGGCGGCTATTGCATCGGCGGCGGGTTGGCCATCGCGCTGTGTTGCGACATCCGGATCGCCACCGAGGATTCGCGCTTCGCGGTACCGGCGGCCAAGCTTGGCCTTGGGTATGCGGCGAACGGCATCGAGCGGCTGATGCAGATCGTCGGCCCCTCCTTCGCCATGGAAATTTTCTACACCGCGCGCCAGTTCGATGCCGGCGAAGCGCTTACCATGGGCCTGGTCAACCGGGTGGTGCCGCGCGCCGAACTCACCGAGTATTGCGACGGCTATACCACCCGCATATCGCAGAACGCGCCGCTGACCATCCGCGCGGTCAAGACCGCGGTGACTGAAAATCTCAAAGCGCCGAGCGACCGCGATACGGCGTTGTGCGACGCTCAAGTCGCCGCCTGCTTCACCAGCCAGGACTATATCGAGGGCCGCACCGCGTTCATGGAAAAACGCAAACCGCAATTCACCGGCGCCTAAGGCTTACAACAGGAGCTCACTCGATGTCGGACGTTAAGCTTTATGGATTTCAGCGCAGCAACTATTTTCGCACCGCGCGCCTGACCCTCGAAGAAAAAGGCGTTGCCTACGACATCGAGACCGTCGCACTCGGTTCCGATGAGGTGCGCGCGGTCCATCCGTTCGGCAAGGTGCCGTCCCTCGCCCATGGCGATTTCGTAATCTATGAGACCTCGGCGATTTGCCGCTATGTCGACGAGGCTTTCGACGGCCCGCCCTTGCAACCGGGCGACATCAAGGGCCGAGCCCTGGTGGAACAATGGATCAGCTCGCTGAACCGAAACTACGATACCGACATGATCCGCCACGTGGTTCGAGAGCGCCTCTATGCGCCGCTGCGCGGATTAGAGCCCGACGAGGCTAAGATCGCCGACGCCCTGCCCCGTCTCGAGCGGGAAATGGAGGTACTCGATTCCCAACTCGGGCAAAGCGCCTATATATGTGGCGGTGACGTCACCCTCGCCGACCTTTTCCTGGTACCCATGATGTCGGGTTTCCAGCAAACGCCGGAGGGCCAGAATGCTCTGGAGGGGCGCGATAACATCGCCGAATGGTGGGAGAGGATGGCCGCACGGCCGAGTTTCGCCGCCAATACGGTCGAATAAATAACGATCACAACCAGAAAGCAACAAACATGGCCGACGCATCGTCTTACACCCCGCCCAAGGTCTGGCAATGGGACATGGAAAGCGGTGGCAAGTGGGCCAGCACCAACCGCCCGATCGCCGGCGCTACCCATGAGAAGGAACTGCCGGTTGGCGAACACCCGCACCAGCTCTACTCCCTGGCGACGCCGAACGGCGTTAAGGTCACGGTCTTACTGGAAGAGCTTTTGGCGCTTGGCAAATCGGACGCGGAATACGATGCCTGGCTCATCAAGATTGGCGACGGCGATCAGTTCGGCGGCGGGTTTGTGGCGATAAACCCGAACTCGAAAATTCCCGCCCTGCTCGATATGAGCACGTCGCCGCCGACGCGCGTGTTCGAATCCGGCGCGATCCTGCTTTATCTGGCAGAGAAGTTCGACGCGCTTGTGCCGACAGAACCCTCGGCGCGGGCCGAATGCCTATCGTGGCTATTCTGGCAAATGGGCAGCGCGCCCTATCTCGGCGGCGGGTTCGGCCATTTCTATCACTACGCCCCCTATCCGATGGAATACCCGATCGACCGCTTCGCCATGGAGGTGAAACGCCAGCTCGATGTGCTGGACAAAAACCTGTCGAACCGGCGCTATCTGTGTGGCGACGACTACAACATTGCCGATATCGCCACCTATGCCTGGTACGGCAATCTCGTGCTGAACAACCAGTACAAGGCGGCGGAATTTCTCGACGTGACGTCTTATACCAACGTCGTCAGATGGGCGACCGAGATTCAGGACCGCCCGGCGGTCCAGCGCGGCCGGCGGGTCAACAAAAACTCCGGGCCGGAGGAACTGCGGGTGCCCAACCGCCACAGCGCCAGCGATTTGGATTAAGCGGACGTAGGTAGCCGGAACCTAAATGCACGGCGGGGGTCTAGACGATGAACGATCTATGCTCGGTTGAAGGACAGGTCGCCATCGTCACTGGCGGCACCGCGGGCATTGGGCTGGCCTGTGTCGAACGGTTTGCCGCTGAAGGCGCGAAGGTCGCCATCGTCGCCCGCACCGCCGCTACCGGCGAGGCCGTCACCGCGCGGCTGAACAAGGGTGGCGCCGAGACCATCTTTATCGCCGGCGACTGCGCGTCGGGTGACGATATGCGCGCCGCCTCGACTACCATTCTCGACATCTGGGGACGGGCCGATATTCTGGTCAATTGCGCCGGCGGGTTTGTCGCCAGTCCGGCATTCGAGGACTATGACGACGACGCCTGGGAAGCCGGGATCGCCTGGAGCCTGTCGACGAAATTTCTGTTAACGCGGGAAATCGTGCCGGCGATGAAGCGCAACGCCTATGGGCGAATCCTCAATATTTCGTCGCTCGCCGGGCGTACCGGAATACCTTTCGCGCCCGCCGATTATTCCGCCGGAACGGCTGCCGTGATCGGACTGACGCGACGGCTTGCGATTGAACTGGCGCCCTTTAGCATCACCGCCAACGTCGTCGCGCCGGGCACCGTCCGCAGTCCGCGCGCCGAAAGCCTCGGCGAAGAGCGCTTAAGCCAAATTGCCAGCATGATTCCGGTGGGCCGCATCGGCGCTGTCGAAGAACTCGCCCACGCCGCATGGTTTCTCTGCACCCCCGGATCAGCCTTCACCACCGGCGCCGTGCTCGACGTAAACGGCGGCATCTGGACCGGTTAGCCGCTTTCGATTGCCATGAGCCTCATGCCTCGAGCGGCCTCCAGCAAAGCCGGGCCAGGCCCCACCCAAGGGCGGGTTGCGCGGAACGGCACGGAGCTATGGGATCGTGGCGCAATGTTCGAACCGCAAACAAGCCGAAGATTAGCCAATAAATAGTGTAAATAATATAACGAATAAGACCAAGAACATAATAGTGATATTGGCGGTATATACTGATAAGAACGTGAAATAATGATCTTTTTTTAATAATTTCCTCTGACAATTATATCTATTATTTTTCGGAAACATGCATGCATGCCATGCGTTGCGTAACGAAATATCTGTCCCAAGCTTTAGATTGAGCGTCTTAAGTCGGCTCTTCAACAAAAATAGGGATCCTATTCCCCAAATAGCCTGAATCAATACCAAGTAAAATAGGATACCAGAATATCTAGATAATATTGGAAGTTCCCCCATATATTACTCACTTTATTTCAATATAAGATATAATGTTATTCTATTTTATTTAGTTTCGAGCATTAATGTATTTTCTTCTCGCTTGTCCAAAATCGTTTTCTTCAACTTTTCAACGCCTACTCGCGCTCGCCGAAAGGGCTACCAGTTCGATAATCCGGGACGTCGAACCTCTAGTCGAGGGCAGCCAGTCCCCGATTCATCTTCCCTCAGGAGACGGCTGAAACTAACCGCATTAGCGGCCATTATAGCTGCGAGCCTTCCTTAAGGCCATTTACTGACTTTTTTAGATTATGCGGCAGACACGGTGTGTCTACGCCCCCAAGCCTAGGATGGATCACTCGCGGCGGTAGACGCCCACCACGATCGACGATTTCTACCCCGATACCGGACATTTATCTAAAACCCTAAGCGATACGCGTCGCTTCACGGCCCGTGGGCTGCGATAGTCACCTGCCCCAGATGGGCATATTATCGACGGCTACACAGGAAAACCTAGAGATGAAACGGATCGTCGCCGCAACCGCAGCGCCTCTGATCGCGCTGATCCTCGCCGTATCGCCGGTGGGCGCCGACCAACATCTGGCGGCCTCGAGCGAATTTGTGCAAAGCCTCGCCGATCGGGCGATTGGCACCCTGACCGCCGAGGGTCAGACCGCCGAGACGCGGCGCGTGGAATTCCGCGACCTGTTCCGCGAAGGTTTCGCCATAAACGGCATCGCGCGCTATTCACTGGGCAGCAGTTGGAACAGCGCGTCTGCCTCGGATCGCAGCGAATATCTGACCCTGTTCGAAGATGTCATCGTGACCACATGGGCGGATCGGTTTTCGAATTATTCGGGCCAGAAGTTCACTGTTCAAACCGCCGTCGATGCGTCGAACGCCAACGCGTCCGAGAAGGTTGCGATTATCCGCAGTGTCTTTTTCAGCGATCCGCAAACACCAATTAACATCGATTGGCGCGTCGCAAGCCTCGGCGATCTCTTCAAAATCACCGACGTCGTGGTCGACGGCGTCAGTATGGCCAACACCCAGCGCGACGAGTTCGCGTCGGTGATCGCCAGCAACAGCGGCGAAATCAGCGCCTTGCTCGATATTCTGCGCAACAAGCGCGACAGCTGATATCCGGCCAGTGTCGGCCCTTAACGGTAAAGCGTTATAGAAACGCAAACCCGTTTCACCCGCGGCTAATTGTCGGCGAGGTAGCGGTATATTTCGGTGAAATCGCCGTCGGGAAACGCCTCCCTGGTTCCCCGCCACAAACCCGACACCACATCCGCCACACTGTCCGGCGTGCCGGCGCGGGCGACCTGGTCGCGGTACAGCGAGACGTCTTTTGACATCAGCGCGGCGGCGAAGCCGGCATCGAAGGTGCCGGTGGCGATGCGCTTGGGAAACTTGTCCTCCGTCGCGGTGCTGCGCCCACTCGACGTGTTGAGGACGGCGAGCATGGTGTCCATGTCCAAGCCGTGGGACGCGCCGAACAATGTCGCCTCCGAAGTCGCCGCCATGGCGGTCGCCGAGAGGAAATTGTTCAACAGCTTCATGGCCTGCGCCTGCCCCGGCTTCTTGCCGACCTGAAAGACATTGCCGGCGATGGCGTTAAACGCGGTGTCGAGATCGGCTATGGCGTCGTCGGGGCCGGCGCACATTAGCGCCAGGGTCGCGGCGACCGCGCCCGATCGCCCGCCACTGACCGGCGCATCGATGAACACCATGCCGGCCGCGGCCAGGCTGACGCCCACCGCCACCGCCGCATCGGGGCCGGTGGTCGACAAATCGACGATGGTCGTGGCGCGACGGTCGGCGACGCCGGCGATTTCACCGGCGACCTGGGTGACGACCGGCCCATCGGGCAGGCTCAAGAAAATGGTATCGGCGGCAACCGCCATGGCTTCGATACTATTGGCGGTCTCCGAGCCTTCCGGCGCGCGTTCCGCGGTGCCGGCGGCGTCATAGCAGACAACGTTCAGACCGGCATCGCAGAGATGGCCGCACATGGGATTACCCATATTGCCGAGACCGATAAACCCATATGCCGTAGCTGCCATGATGCCAATTCCTGTACTGTGGAGGCGATCGGGTCGACCGCACGCTTCGATTATAACGAAATCCGGCGCGAAGAAAGCCGGTGGGGAGGATGAAATGACATCACCGCAGGTTTGGGACCTTTACGCGATTAAATACGCCACACTCGCCGAGCGCACGCGCCACGACAATTTCATCGGCGCCGACCCCCACGACCAAACGCCGATGCCGCTCGATTATTTCGTCTGGGCGGCGGTGTCGCCGGCGCAGACCATCGTCATCGACACCGGCTTCGACGGCCCCGAGGCGACCGCGCGCGGGCGTTCGCTGCAGCGCAGCGTCACCGAAGGCCTGGCGATGATCGATATCGAGGCGGCCCGCGTCGGCGACGTGATCATCACCCATCTGCACTACGACCATGTCGGCGGACATGCGGAATTTCCGGCCGCGCGGTTCCATCTGCAGGAAAGCGAAATGCAATATGCCACCGGCCCGCATATGTGCACCAACACCATGAACCATCCCTACACGGCCGGGCATATCGCCGACATGGTGCACAATGTCTATGACGGCCGCGTCGCCTTTTATGACGGGGCGGCCGAAATCGCCCCGGGCATCACCGTGCATCATGTCGGCGGGCACACCATGGGCCTGCAATTCGTGCGTGTTCTCACCAAGCGCGGCTGGGTCGTTGTCGCCTCCGACACCAGCCACTTCTACGAAAACATGGAGGCCGTTGCGCCCTTCCCCATCGTCTACAATGTCGGCGACATGGTACGCGGCTTTGACCGGTTACGCGAACAGGCGGACAGCGAGGCCCATATCGTGCCGGGCCACGACCCCATGGTGCTCGACCGCTATCCGGCGCCCGACCCGCGCCTGGAGGGCGTGGTTGTACGGCTCGACGTCGAACCGACGGCGTAACAGTGCTAGCGGGCGTAGCCGCCGAGCTGTTCCATGACGACCGCGCCAAACCCGCCGACGACGGAGCGCACATCTTCGCTGGGGTCGCCATAAACGACCAGGCGCGTGGGGTCGGCGGCGCCGAGGAACCGTTCGGCATAATTCTCACCGAATGATTGCAGGTGGATCATCGCCGCGGCGGAATCCGAGTAGCGTTCATAGATGTGACACGCCGATCCGTCCTCGCTGTAAAACCATTCGTATATCGTGGTGTTGGGCTGGCTCGCCTGGACGTCTTCCACCATCTCATCCATCAGCGCCTTAAAATTATCGAGTTCACCCGGCTTTATCGCCATTTCGAGTACCCAAGAAACTGTGTCGCTCATTTTCTATCTCCCTTTCGATTGATATGAACCTGATTAACCTCCACCGACCGCTCCGTGCGCGGCGCATCCATCGCATTAGGCTAACCCACCCTGCTGGAATGGCAAGCCGCGCGAATTCTCCATCAGCCTAGTTATCGGCGGCAACAAGGATCATGATGGCGATGATCGCGCGCCGCAGCGGAGGTGCGATCTACAATAATCGGAGACACAAGCCAGGGGGTTGGGATCATGACGATTGAAGCTGCAAAAAAAGAAGTTCGGAGCCGACCATAAACTGGCCGTTGCTGACTCCTTCCACGCCGCATTGGATTTCAAATAAGACCGTATAAGCGGCTTATCCTAGTGGCAGGGGAAAACCAGGCTGTGGCGAGAATCGTGGGCGCCATTGTGAAGTATGTCGGCATTGGCAAAGCCCGACATCCACACCAGCGAAAGTCCGAAGAACGCCAGCAACACCGCCGTAGCGATCGTTGACGCGCGCGGTGCGGTGTAAACCTGTGGTATTGCCTGCGGAATAGATTGAGCCGTTGCCACGTTACCCCCCTCATTCTTTCGTTCGAACCAGACGTCCAATTTTGCCTATTGGGCCACGATCCGCCGTCACGAGCAAGGGCTAACCTGATTGCGTCGCTCAAATTTTTGCAAGTTAGCCCAGCTCAGTCTTTCCCCTTGGGGGGAGAGCGTTAAGGAAGGCGGGCGGCAAATAATAACTGACTTTGACGGTGATAGAGGCCCCGTTGATCAACCAAGGTCGCACCGGGGGCGTTATCACTTTATTCGAGAGCAGCCGCAAAGGGATGGTCAGTGAAGCGGCAGAAATATCAACACCATACTCGTAATTTTTAGTCCAGGACGTCAACTTTGGGACAACTCGTACCGTCACCACCCAGCGACGATTAATGGCGGTTTTAACCCCGAGTCCGGCCGTAAAATCACCGGCGGTTCCGCGACCTGGATGATTGACAGCGCAACCGGGTTGGCATCATTCTACTAATCGGGAAAAGGGTAATCGATCAATAAAGTGGAGGCAGCAATGGCCAAGCATGAACATACGGCCCCACCATCGGATCCGGCCCTCAGGGTCAAAGCACTGGAATCGCTCCTGCTGGAAAAAGGGCTGATTGACGCCAAGGCGCTGGACGAAATCATCGACACTTACGAGAACAAGGTCGGACCCCGCAACGGCGCCGCCGTGGTGGCGCGTGCCTGGGTCGATGCCGACTATAAGAAACGCCTGCTTGATGATGCGACGGCGGCGATTGCCGAACTGGGCTTTTCCGGCGTTCAAGGCGAAGACATGGTGGTTGTCGAGAACCTACCGGGCCTGCACAACATCGTCGTATGCACTCTGTGTTCTTGCTATCCGTGGCCGACGCTTGGCCTGCCTCCGGTGTGGTACAAGGCCGCGCCCTATCGCTCGCGCGCGGTTTCTGATCCGCGCGGCGTGCTGGACGAGTTCGGAGTCTCACTGGCCGACGATGTTGAAATCCGGGTTTGGGACAGCAATGCCGAACTACGCTACCTGGTGCTGCCGGAGCGGCCCGACGGAACCGACGGCATGAGCGAAGATGAACTCGCCGCAATGGTCACTCGCGATTCGATGATCGGCACCGGGGTGATCCAAGCCCCGAAATAACAACGTCGCGCTGAAATCAAACATTAGCTGAGAGGAGAGCAACGTGAACGGTGTACATGATCTCGGCGGGATGCACGGCATGGGGCCGATCGATCCCGAAGCAAACGAGCCGGTGTTCCACAACGAATGGGAGCGGCGCGTGTTTGCCGTGACCATCGCGACTTTCGGCGGCGGCAATTACCATGTCGACCAATTCCGCCACGCCATCGAAAGGATGGGCGCGGCGAATTATCTTTCCACCAGCTATTACGAGCACTGGCTGCACATGGTCGAGACTCTGATGATCGAAACCGGCGCCATATCCCGCGACGAACTCAATGCCGAACAGACCAAACTAGCCAAGGAGGCGTCGTGATGGCTGTCTTAACCGCAGACATGGTGGCGGGCCTCGCATCGACCGGCGCATCATGCCGTCTCGACGAAACAGTGGCGCCCAAATTTAGCGTCGGTGACCACGTCGTAGTGCGCAACATCAATCCCACAGGTCATACGCGCCTGCCACGCTATGTGCGCGGTAAGCGCGGCATCGTCGACCGCGATCACGGGGTATTTATCTTCCCCGATACCAACGCCCACAGCGAAGGCGAAAAGCCCCAGCACGTCTACAGTGTGCGTTTCACCCCGCGCGAGTTGTGGGGCGGCGACGCCTCGGAGCGGGATTCGGTCTATATCGATATGTGGGACGACTACATCGACCCGGCGAGTTAACGCAAGTATGACCGAGACCTTACCGATCGACCAGTTCCCGGAATTGCCGCGCGACGATCAAGGCCCGGTGTTTTCCGAGCCGTGGCAGGCGGAAGCGTTCGCCATGACTGTCACGCTGCACAAGGCCGGTCATTTCGAGTGGTCGGAATGGGTCGACTATATCAGCGCGGAAATCTCCACCGGCACGCCGCCAGACGAGAACGACCACAACGCGATCTACTACCGTCAATGGTTGAGCGCGCTTGAACGTCTGGTAGCGGATAAGGGTCTGTCGTCGCCGCCGGAACTCATGCACCGCAAGGACGCCTGGCGTCGCGCCTACGAACACACACCGCACGGCGAACCGGTCGAACTGGTGCGCGCGGAACAAGGGTAGTGGGCGAAGGAGGCGGTAATTAGGTGTGCCCAACCTATTAGGGCCGGCTTCACAGAACCACAGATGAGGCGCAACGCCGTCCACGACACTTGCCACACCCTTTTTTCTTGCCCCTAGGCAAGCCCCTGCATCTGCACGGCGCGCCATGGGAAAGCGTTCCTATCCACTTAACATTCCATTATTCGCGGCGCCAAGGACGACCTCAATCACGATTGAAGAGCAGATCGGGGCGCAGCAAACAACGACAAGCGGAGAGATCGAATCATGACGATTGAAGCGGCAAAGCCGGAACAGGTTCAGGAAATCGCGGATAGTTTTGGTATCAAATTGAATGGCGAGGACGCCGCGTCTTTCGCCGGGCTCATGAACGGCATCAAGGCCTCCTACGATAGATTGGATGAGCTGGTCGAGCCGACCCTGCCGGTCAATTATGACCGTAGCCCGGGGTATCGGCCCTCAGAGGATGAGAACCCCCACAACGCCTGGTATTGGAAAACCGAGATCACCGGCGCACCGACCGGCCCGCTGACCGGCAAGCGGGTCGCGATTAAAGACAATATCTGCGTTGCCGGCGTGCCGATGATGAACGGCTGCCGCATCCTCGAAGGCTATGTGCCGGAGGTCGACGCCACCGTGGTGACGCGCATTCTCGATAGCGGCGGCACGATTACCGGCAAAGCCGCCTGCGAAGATCTGTGCTTTTCCGGCGCCAGCCACACCTGCGCCACCGGGCCGATCTTGAACCCCCATAAGCCAACCCATTCCGCCGGCGGCTCATCGGGCGGCAGCGCGGCGGCGCTGGCGGCCGGCGAGATCGATATGGCGTTGGGCGGCGATCAAGGCGGCTCGATCCGCATTCCGGCGAGCTGGTGCGGCGTCTATGGTTTGAAGGCGACACACGGTCTGGTGCCCTATACCGGGGTCTTTCCCATCGAGCTGACCATCGACCATTGCGGTCCCATGGCCAATAGCGTGGCCGACGTGGCCCTGCTTTTAGAAGCGATCGCCGGACCCGATGGCCTCGATCCCCGGCAAACCGAAGCGGCACCGCAAGACTATGTCGGCGCGCTGGGCCAAGGCATTCGCGGCACAAAAATTGCGGTGCTCGAAGAAGGCTTCGGACGACCCGAAAGCGAGGACGTAACCGATGCGAAGGTTCGAGACGCTATCGGTTACTTCGAAGCCGCCGGCGCCACCATGACCGACGTCTCGATCCCCATGCACACCGACGGTTATCATTTGTGGACATCGATCATCATCGACGGTTCGGCCAATCTGATGATCAAGGGCAATGGTTTTGGCACCAGCTGGTACGGCCATTATGTGACCAGCCTGATGGACGCCTACGCGCGAGGCTGGCACTCGCGGCCCGACGATATGTCGGAAACCGTCAAGCTGACCCTATTCATGGGCGAGTATATCCACCGCTACTACCATGGCCGTTACTACGCCAAGGCGCAGAACCTCAAGCGCACACTCCGACAGTCTTACGATGAGGTTTTGGCCGAGCATGATGTCATCGTCATGCCGACCATTCCGTTCCGGGCGACGGAAATACCAGCGCCCGACTGCTCGCGCGAAGAGTATGTCGAAATGGCGCTAAATATGCTGGGCAACACCGCGCCGTTCGATGTCAGCGGCCACCCAGCTATTTCGGTGCCCTGCGGGATGGTTGACGGATTGCCCGTCGGATTGATGATTGTCGGCAAGCGATACGACGAGGCGACGGTTTTGCGCGTCGCCGAGGCCTTTGAGCAAGCGGGCGACTGGCGAAACATGTAACGGCGCAATCAAAATGAGGAGGTACATTTGAGCGACGACAATCAGCGACTTCAACCGCGCGTGGTCTCCACCGAAGATGGCGAGACGATCAAACCGTTTGGGCTCGAGATGAAAGTATTGCTCAGTACCGAGGACACCGGCGGTTCGTTCTCCGCGCTCTATGTCGTGCACCAACCGGGTGAAGGACCGCCGCCGCATGTGCATTACAATCAGGAGGAATATTTTTTCGTCCTCGAAGGCACTTATGAAATGACTGTGGGCGACGTTACGCAAACCGCGGGTCCCGGCACCATGGTCTTCATCCCGCCCCATACCGTGCATAGTTTTAAAAATATCGGCGACACGCCAGCCAAGCAGCTCGATTGGACCCTTCCCGGCGGTCAGGATCGATATTTTTGCGAGATCGACACCATGGGTAAGGGTGGCGCGGGCTTCGGACCTGAGATGATGGAGCGCATAAAAGAAACCAACACGCGCTTCGATACCCATTTCCCCGAATAAGCCGCGGACGGCGCCTTGATATCGTGCCCGCGAGACCTAATTCGGCTACCGTACACCGAGCAAATTGAGACATGAGGGCTAAGCAGATGATCAATATCGACCGCGTCGACCATATCGGCATCCGGGTCGCGGACTTGGACCGCGCCGAGGCGTTTTACAAACTGTTTGGCTTCGAGACGCTGCGCGCCGCCGATAACGACGCCGTCGTGGTCATGAAGAACCGCCAAGATGTCGAAATCAACATCATCTTCAACGCCAATAATAATAACGATAACAACAACATTTTGATGGATGTTCCCGACAAATATCCGGGCTTTACCCATGTGGCGTTCCGCGTTGAATCGATCGCCGCGACCGTCGCCGCCTTGCACGAAAACAATATCGAAATCACCCAAGGGCCAGTCGCCTTCGGCCATGACGGCCATGTGTCGGTGTTCCTGCGCGACCCCGACCGCAATACCCTGGAATTACGTGGTCGCGCCGAAGATTTGTCGGCGCTTGGCGGCGTCGAGCAATACGAACCGAAGAACTAGCCTCCCCTCGCGGTTACCCCCAGATTTATGAGGTTTGCCCGCCAAAGCGTCTTGGTGCGCTATCGCGAGTCACCTATGTTGGGTGGTGACGGGAGCCTAGTCCATTGCAGCACGCTTCATCGCTGGCCGGCATTTCGGCAGATCACAATTCTCAAAACGACGCCGCGCCAAAAGCTGGAGAGCCGTCGCTTTTGGCCGATTTGGCGGGGCTGATTACGGAAATAGAAGCGGCAGAGGGCGGCAGCGAGACACTCGACGCGCGGCTTCATTTCGGCTACCGCGTGGCGGCCCGACGGGCGCCCGATATTTCCGAACTGCTGATTGAGCAAGGCATTACCTGGCCGATCGTCGAAGCCGTTCTGGACGAGCAAATTCCGCCCTTCACCACCTCGCTCGACGCCGCCCTGGAGGGCGAGGATATCACCTTTGTCATTCGCTCCACCAAGCGCGGGCGGTGGGGCGCCATGCAAAAGGCGCGCTGCGGCGATGAAGTGCTGGCCTGGGCGGCCACTGAGCCCCTGGCCCGGCGTCTCGCCGCGCTGCGCGCCGCCTGGGTTGATCTGGAGAAAGCCGAGGCGGCCGCGGCGAAGGCGTCACCGGTTACGTCGCCTACGCCCCTGCCGACCCAGGAACCGCAAAGCGAGGCGCGGGCGGGCGATAAAGACTGGGAAATTTCGTTCTAGAAACGCCGGCGCGCGGCCGGCTTGCGAGAAATTGGATATTTATGGATGGCGATTGAGGCCGATATGGGATTTGCGAGCGCTCAGGGCCCGCGCCGGAAGGTCGTGGTGATCGGCAACGAAAAGGGCGGTACGGGAAAGTCCACCACGGCCCTTCATTTAGCCGTGGCGGCGCTCTACCGGGGTTACCGTGTGGGAACCTTGGATTTGGACTCCCGCCAGGCCACCTTGTCGCGATACTTAACCAACCGGGACCGCTTTGGCGCGACCGCGCACAATCTCTCCCAGCCGCTGCCCCTGCCCCATAGCCTGCGTATCGACGAGCCGGAGGGCGCGGATATCGTGACCCTCGAAACCGCGGCGCGGCGCGCCATCGAGGCGGCGCTGGCCAAACTCGCAGCCTGCGATGTGGTCTTTGTCGACACACCGGGCAGCCCGACAATCCTGTCGCGCATTGGCCATGAATACGCCAATGTCTTGGTTACGCCAGTCAACGACAGCTTGCTCGACATCGATGTTTTGGCCGAAATCGACCCGATCAACCGCAAGATCATCGCACCCTGCCACTATTGCCAGATGGCCTGGGAATACGGCAATCAGCGGATTATCGACGGGCTGGCGCCGCTCGACTGGGTGGTGATCCGCAACCGGCTACCCCATATCCATTCGCGTAACCGCGCGGATATCGATCAGATTCTCACCAAGTTGGCCAACCGGATCGGCTTTCGATTGGCGCCGGGACTTGGCGAGCGGGTGATTTTCAGAGAGCTTTTCTTAAACGGCCTTACGGTGCTCGACCTGCCCATCGTCGCCGCCGACCGTCCCCTGTCAACGACCCAGCAATCCGCCGGCTTGGAGATCGCCGCCCTGCTCGAAGCGTTGAATGTGACGCCGCAGCACGATGTGGCCCTGACGACCGTGGCCAACTAAACAGCTACAGTAGATTGAAAATAAGAACTAGCGGCGGAGCGCCAAACAATTGACTTTTAGCTCGGCCAGTTGGGCGCAGGTGCTGCGCGCCTCGGCCTGGGTCTGGAAGCCACCGGCACGCAGTCGATACATAGTGCCCTTGCCGGCAACGACCGCCTTCTCAACCGCGATTTCGTGTTCGCCCAGGATATGACCAAGCTGCTTTTGCAGCCGGAAAGCCTCTTGATTGGCGCGGCTTTCGATCGCCACCGAAGCAAGCTGCACAGCATAGCGACCGCCGCTCGGCGCGGCGGCAATATCGGGCTTGGCTTTAGGGATGGGGATCGGCGACACCGACTTCGGGATCGCCGTCGGTATCTCCGGCACACCCGCGACGGCGCCGGCTTGCGGCTCGATTTCGCCAGGCGGGATATTGACCGGAATAACCGGTGCATTGACCACCGGCGCCACGGCGCTGGCAACATCCGCTTTATCCAGCGCGACAGACGCTACAGCGGGTTCAACCTCTGACACCGCCGCTGTCGCCGCGAGAGCCGCCGCCGCCGGCAACGCCGCATCCGCCGTCGACGGGTTGGCGGTATCGGCTTTTTCGGTCGCCTTGGTCGCCGGCTCTAAATTCAACTGCAGTCCAGAGGCGCCATCCGCCGCATTTTCTGGCGCGGCGGGATTTACGAGCGGTTCGGCAGCTGCTCGGCCTGGCCCGGTGTCACCCGAGCCACTCGCGAGCCAAAGACCGACGATTAATAATAACGCCGCCACTATCGAGACCATCCACCAAGTCCGCGACGAAATTGACTTACCCCGGCCGGCAAGCGATCGCAAAGCGGCGGCGATGTGCCCAGCAACGCCCGCCGTAAACTCTTCGGATTCCTGATCCAGTATCGGTTCGGTGGCAATCTGGGGTTCCGCCCTCAGGGGTTTCGACACCAGGAGTGTCGACTCTGACTTCGGTTCCGACGCGTTTTCCCGACGATGCTCGTCCAAATTCAATACCAGGGGCGACTCATCGGGAATCGCCGGCACCGCATCACCCTTGCGCGCCAGTAACGAGCCATCCAAGGACGCCGGGCGTCCGCCACTCATACCGCCACCTGCAATTGCAGTTGCTCGGCATCACGCGGCTCCGGACGCTGGACGAGCACCGGTATCGCCGGACTGAGTCCCATTCTGCTTGCCAGATATTCCCAAGTGCGTTCGATTTCCTGGGTCGCGAGCGGCGCGCCCGGTAGCTCCATCACCGTGCGGCCGTCGATCATGCTCGAGGCAAAATCAACGCGCTGGTGAATAAGGCTGGGCGCAAGCGGCCCGTGCTGCGATAGAGCGACCACCGCTTCCTTGGTAATGCGCGCGCGCGGCGTCGCCGCGTTGATCACAAACACCAACGGCTTGTCCATATCCTCGACCAGCGCCACCGTGGCCTTCACGGAGCGTAGATCGTGGGGGCTCGGGCGTGTCGGAATGAGCACCAGGTCGCACACATCGACGACTTGTCGAATGGCGCCGGTAATCGCCGGCGGCGTGTCAATAATAACGGTTTTGATGCCGGCGGCGCGCAACCGCTCGATATCGGCGGCCAGGGTTTCCAAAGAGGTATTGACGAAGACCGGCGCGGGATCCACTCGCTCGTTCCACCAGTCGGCCAGACTGCCTTGCGGATCGACGTCCATGATCGCCACCGGACCATGGCCCCGGCGCTCGGCTTCGACCGACAAATGGCCGGTCAATGTGGTCTTGCCTGATCCGCCCTTCCGGGACGCAATAGCGAGGACATGCATAGCTTTAATACTCGTTCTACCGCTCTTCCCTGACTAATCCGACAGCTGTCCCCGAGGACCGGCTCGCCAGCTGCCAATGGGTTGCAAATACGTATACCGCTGAGTTCCGATTCTGAAACAGCGATCTCACCGCCGATGCGTATTGCCGTATGTAATTTGAGTGCGTTAAATACCCCAGTGTGCCGAATCCGGGAGCCAGATGAGAATATTAGAATCAATTCGCCGAATTCCCTTGGAAAGTTCGCCGCCGGGACGACATATTTTATTCTTGGACTTCGCTCAAAAGTTGATCTATTCGATTTTTAAATATTCGAAGTGATCGGAACTTTCATGCTGTTGTTGCCAGCATTTACCGTGGCAGCGGCGCTCGGCGCCGGCATCGTAATTGCTATCCAGCAACGAAGGATCAATCGCCTGCGCGCCAATGGCCGCGGCGGTATGCCGCCGATCGGTCAGGAAACCGCAACGCCGGCGCAATTAATTGAAGAGCATGAGAGCCGCTTTCGCGACCTCGCGAAAATCACCTCGCACTGGCTGTGGGAAACCGACGACCAACTTCGCGTAACCTGGGTGTGGGGGCGCGCCGGCTACGACTTCGATGGGCGCGGCGGAAGCGCGATTGGCAAAACCGCCTGGCAGCTGCTGGAGGGGGAGGATCACCCCGGTGAGCATTGGAGACCCGTTTTAGAGGCCTTTAAAAACCGGGAACCGTTCAACAATTTCGAATATTCGCGTGTCGATCCGGGCGGCGAATTTCGAATTGCCAGTCTCAGCGCCGTCCCCTATTTCGACTAAACTGGCGACTTCGCCGGCTATCGCGGCATAACGGCGGCAAGATCGAAATTCGTTCGAATTTCCGAGCTTCTCAGCGCCGCCCTTGAGGCGGTGAACACCGCTTTCGCCATCTTCGACACCGAGCGCCGCCTGGTGGCCTGGAGCGACCGGGCGGATAAGGTCTTAAATTTCCCCGAAGGCTCGCTGCGTCGCGGAGACGAACACGGCAGCTTTATCCAACGCCTGCAGGCCCACTTCGCGGCGCCGCCGATAGCCGCCGATGGTTCGATCGACATCGGCGAGCAACCAACTTCACCTGAGGAATATGGCGAGCAACTGCTTAATAACGAAGAGGATCGAACCTGGCATTTATCGATGCACGATGGCCGCTTCCTGGAGTATCGCCACTCCCCGCTCTCCGAAGGCGGATTTGCGCTCACGATTACCGATATTACCGATCAAAAAATCACCGAAATTGCCGAAGCCCGGGCGCGCGATCGTCTGAGCGACGCTGTCGATAATATCCAAGAAGGCCTCGCCCTCTTCGATGAGGACGACCGGCTTTTACTCGTCAACGCCGCTTTTATGGCGATGTTTCCCAAAGTCAGCGATGCATGGGTACCCGGAAATTCATTTGACGACTTGGCAAAAGCGTACTTTCACGCGGGCTACGCCGCTCTGGACGCGGGTGATGAAGACGAATGGCTCAAAGCTGTTAGGGCGCGTCGTGAAAATCTTCCATTACGGCATGAGCTCGCCACGCGTGACGGGCGTTGGATTCTCATCGGCGAGAACCGGACCGCCGAAGGCGGTACCGTTAGAACGTGGACCGATGTCACCGAGCTAAAAACCGCCCAACAACAAGCCCAGGCGGCCCGCGCACGCCTCGTCGACGCCATCGAGAGCCTTGATGAAGGTTTCATCCAATATGACGGCAACGACCGGCTAGTGGAAATCAACCAACGCGTTCTCGACCTGGTCCCCGGGTTAGCCGACATTCTGGTGATTGGTCGAACGAGCGACGAGGTGTTCAGCAGTCTTTCAGATAGCGGTTTGATCCTGGCGGCCATCGGCCGAGAAGACCAATGGTATCGCGAACGCCGTGAAAGGCACGCCGCTCCCAATCAAGCCTTCGATATATTATTTTCAAACGGCACCATTCTGAGAGCACAGGAACGTCCGACATCGGAGGGCGGTACGGTCACAACGGCGCTCGACGTCACCAACGAAAGACGCGCCGAAGAATTGGCCCGGCAGCGACTGGCCGAAATGGCTCATGTGCAGCGTCAATCCGCCATTAGCCAGCTGTCCTCGGCGATCGCGCATGAGCTCAACCAGCCGTTGACCGCCGCGATGAACTTCGTCGAGGCCAGCCGCGGCAATTTAAGGCATATGCGGCACGACCCCGAGAAAGAAGCCGCTGTCGAAGGATATCTCGGCAATGCCGGCGAGCAGATCGAACGCGCCGCAGCGATCATTCGAAATCTGCGCAAGTTACTCGAGTCGGGCGACGGCGAGTTCGAATTGCACGACGCCAATGCCTTGATAAAAGAGGTTTGCACGCTGGCGCTCATTGGCGCGAAAAGTAGCGACGTTCGGGTTCAATTCTCCCTCGACTCCGAATTGCCGGCGGTGTTGGTTGACAAAGTTCAGTTCCAACAAGTCCTCATAAATTTGATCAGAAATGCGTTGGATGCGATGGAGAATAAGGCGCAAGCTAGTCTGCGGATCGAAACCGAGTTTTGGGGCGAAACGGTTCGCATCTGCGTCACGGATAACGGCGTAGGAATTCCGGAGGCTATGAAGAAGGATTTGTTTCAGCCCTTTCAAAGTTCCAAGGTGGATAGCCCGGGGCTCGGTTTATGGATTTGCAAGACCATCGTTGAAGCCCATGGCGGACGAATAGAAGCGGAGTCGATAGCTGGCGAAGGCAGCACGATGTCCATCACAATCCCGATCGCGAGCGAACTGGAGCGAATGGAGGAAAAACGTGTCTGACCCACGTATATATGTGGTTGATGACGACGACGCGATCCGCGCCGGTCTCAGAGCGCTGCTGGAAACCAACGGTCACACGGTAGAGGACTTCGACTCCGCAGAAGCTTTTCTTGAGAACCATTCGCCTGACCGCAGCGGCTGTTTGCTTGTCGATATTAGAATGCCGGGCCTATCGGGCTTGGAACTTCAAGCGAAGCTGGCGGTGGAAAAGTCCCACCTCTCCGTCATTGTGGTGAGCGGTCACGGCGATATACCGGCTGCGATCAAGGCTATGGGGGCCGGCGCGGTCGACTTCATCGAAAAACCTTACGCCGCGGAAACGGTTCTGGCGGCTATCGAGCGCGGCTTGGATATTAACCAGAGGGTGGCGCAGGAAGCGGCGCAAGCCGAAGACATCAAGCTTCGCCTGGAACGCTTGACCAAACGCGAATATGAGGTGATGGAGCAGCTCGTCGCGGGTGTTTCCAATAAGGTGGTCGCGCGCGCGTTGGATATCAGCCCCCGAACCGTGGAAATCCACCGCGCCCGTATATTTGACAAGATGCAGTGCCAGAATCTGGCAGAACTCATTCGCGTGACCCTTACCGCCGGGATTCTGCCCCAGTAGCCACGGATATTTCCCGCCATTTACTTGGCTAAACGTAGGTAGTTTCCCTGATAATTCGCAATTTCCAATCAGCTTATAAACGTTAGATGTGCGTCGAATTCCCAAATCGAGATGCGGTTATCTGCGTCATTGACGACGATCTCTGGGTTACCAAGTCCCTGGTGGCGCTACTGCAGAGCGAAGAATTCGAAACCGAAACCTTCTCTTCCGGCAGCGCCTTTCTGAACTGGATCGAGGCGAACGGCCAGTCCGAAAGACAATTGTGCGTGCTCTTGGACCTTCATATGCCCGATCTAGACGGCATCGCCGTTCTAACCCGGTTGGCGGCAAGAATTGCTGACTTTCCCGTCATTATCATGACCGGCCGCGGTATCCCGGATGGCCGCCAAAAGGTGATGAACCTTGGCGCAAGGGACTATCTGGAAAAACCCATCGCGAAAAATCAGCTCCTGTCGGCGTTGCGAGACGCCCTGCGCGACGCGCCACAGGCCGTCTAATTCGTCGGCAACGCCATCTGGGTAAGTACTTTTACTTAGTATTTCCCCGAATTACGCCAAACCAGCCAATACGTATCTTCCTCTTTAGTTTTATTGGAGGAATGTATGCACACAATATTATTGGTTGAGCCGAATGCAGACAGCCGCAATCAAATAAAATCTTGGCTCGTTACTGAAGGATATATTGTTCACGACACCGGCCAGGGCAGCAAAGCGTTGGAGATCGCCAACAACATCCCCATCGACCTCATCATTACAGCGATATTTCTTGAAGACTTGGACGGGCTGCTGCTGATCCCGGCGATCCAGAAGGACCATCGGGGAATGCCCATTATCGCGATATCCGAACGCAAAAGTGTGGGGCGGATCGACCTGCTTTATATGGCGCGGACCCCGGGCGCGAAAAAAACCCTCTCCCATTACAACAAATCCACCCTCGTCCGGCGGGTGGCATCACTGCTGCGCGACGCGGCATAGACGCGTCCTGGTCAGGGTGGAAGGGTCGACTTGATAAAGTCATTCAAATAGCGCCGAACCGAAACACGACACGATCGATCCCCGGCAGATGACCTCACCACTTCTCGGCGAACGGGCGTATCGTCGTCTCGAAGGCCCCAGCCGAGCGGTCTTGATGGGCCATATGGAATACTTCATCGGCCATCGCGCGGGGATCGTCCTCGGCTGGTGGTCGCTGGCCGCCGACGATCTCGCGGCGGGCCGGCTCGTGACGCCGCTCGCGTTACGACAGCCGCTTGGATCCGCGTTTTACCTCGTATTTCCCGAAGCAGACGTAAATAGGCCAAAGGTTAAGGCGTTTCGCGAGTGGATCGCCGGTGAGGCCGAGCCGCTAGCACCATGATCGTGCGCGGACGAGATGGTATGTCGCGGGTAAGGCGACGCAGAGATGGCAATTCGATCGCCGCAGGCGAAACTATGCCGAATAATCATAACCCAGCGCTATCGCTGTCGGCTGTAGCATCTCGAGAACCGCGCGATCGATGAACGGCAAGTAGTTGCGATAGCGAAAGACTGAGGAATCGTACAATGGCCGAGCGACCTGGGCGTAGCTCGCGGTACGCACACCGCCGACATTCTGATTGAAATTGAGGCAGGCCTCGTCCCATCCAACGCCAATATGGTCGAGCATCGCGCCCACGACCGCGTTGGGATCTTCAACAAGACTTTCGTAACGCACCTGGCGTATACCGTCTGCCGATTCTAGCGTCATCGCCGTCAAGTGATCGTGCATCCGGACAAACAGCGCCGCTGCGGTGTCGAGCGAAAACGACCAGGGCAGAGGATCGGCGAAGTTTACGAAGAAGCTCGACAACACAACGTCGAGGGGGTGGCGGACCGCATGGATGATCGGCGCTTCAGGAAAGATCAGCCGGATAAGTCCGATATGCTCAGCGTTGAACGGTGCTTTGTCGACAATGAAACGGGCCGAGTCGCGATCGTCCAGATGGTCGAGAACACCGGAGAGATAGCGCCGGCGGTGCACTTCTAGAACCTCCCGCGCCTGCCCGGTCTCCAACGAGAATAGACCTCGCGGGAAACCGCCGTCCAAGTCGTCATTGAGTTTATCGGCGCTATCGGCGATGAGCGGGAGTTCGCCCATCGGCGCAATTTCCGGATGCGCGCCAAGAATACGCTCGATCAGCGTCGTTCCCGAGCGCATGAAGCCTAGCACGAAGATAGGGGCCGGGCTGTCGCCGCGATTGGCGTCGCGAAGCGCGAGCCGTTCCCGGCGCTCCCTGCTCAGCCCGTCCTCCACGGCCGACATGCGCGCCGCGCGCGCCGCCAAGTCCTGTGCCGGCATACCCTTTTGCAGACGAGACAGTATCTCGCCTGACTGCCGGTACGCCGCGAAAGCCTCCTCGTAGCGTCCGAGCCGGTCGAGGACCCGGCCACGTTCGGCCTGGCGGGTCACATGCTGTGCGTCCGACATGCGCGCAATGTCGACGCCATCGAGCCGATCCAACGCCTCGGCGTCGGCGCCGCGGCGATGCGCCAGCTTGGCCAATATCACCGCGGCCGATGGGTTGCCGGGATCCAAAGCCCGCGCCGCCTCGGCGTGGCGTTGCGCGGCCGGCAAATCGTTTTCCAATTCATGCAAGGTCGCCAGCATGACATGGATATCCGGCTGGCCGGGCACCAGAGCAACCGCTTCGTCCAGCGTGGCAATCGCCTCGGCGGCGCGGTCGAGGCGAAACAAAGCATGGGCGAGATTACGCCGTCCCACGCTATCGCTGGGATCGATGCGGATCGTCGCCGCGAACCATTGTTCGGCCTCATCGAGACGTTCCGCCTCCAGGCACAAGCTGCCAAGTTCACGGGTCGCCGCGGTCAAATCCGGTTGCGCCTCTAGCGCCTTCAGGTATTGCGTCTCGGCGCCCTGCCTCTCACCGAGCAGAATGAGCGTGCGGGCATACTCCACATACGCCACGGCGTCGGTGAAGCCCTTAGCGGTCGCCGTCTCAAGGCAGGCGCGCGCTTCGTCAAAATTCCTCATCGCGCGCAGGGCCAGGCCCCGAAGATACCACGCATGCGCATTATCAGGCTCGTGGTCAACGACGCTTCGAGACAGCGCCTCCGACTTAGCGGGTTCGCCCTGCCGCAACATCCCGGCAGCACGCGACAAGGTGTCGGCCGCGCTTGGAGCCTGGTCCGTGTGCCGAGGCTGGGGTTTGGTTAATGCACCCATGCCGCCAAGCTAGTGCGGCAGCGTTACCAGTTCGTAAACGGCCGACCCGTCAGGCGTCACCGACGTCTTGGGGATATCGCCGCGCGCAATGTTTCTCGGAAAATTCTGGCGGAGGGAGAGGGATTCGAACCCTCGATACGGGGTTACCCGTATAACGATTTAGCAAACCGTCGCCTTCAGCCACTCGGCCACCCCTCCGCACGAGAGTGGGTCGTCACGACGTATGCAGGATCGGTTGTTACTGGGGCAGACGGTGGCTGTCAATGCAGCGCGTGGACCTTGCCGCTAGAAACTGCTCCAGGCCTGATAGGCCTCTTTCATGCGCGCCAATATCTGGGCGACGGCGGCGCTGTCGAGCGACTCGTCCTCGCACGCCACGCGGTAATCGTTGCGGGCTTCGACGAACACCACCCATAGATCGGCGTGGCTCAGCGCGACCGGGTTGGCCTTGCGTTGGCTGTGAGCGATGACGCGGTCGCGTTCCAGTTTGGCGAGGATTTCGCGCAGATTGCGGGCGACATCGATTTCACCGACGGCGTAGGCGTGATTGAAGGCGGCGAGGACTTTATCGCTCAACCGGCGACTATGCGTCGGCACCCCGGTTTCGGACGCGATGTCCTCCACGCCTTTGGTGGGCCGGTCGATAATGGCTTCGGTGGAATCTGGCATCAATTGGTCCCCATTCGGTTCGCCTCTAACGAACCCGTCGCTTCATCTAGTCCCAAAATAGGCGAAACGTGTTTTACGTTTCCTTAACAGCGCAACCCAATCGAGGGGACACGCGGCTCACTTCAACCCCGACAATTTTAACTAAATGTAAATCAACACCCCGATATCGTCGCGTCATCAAGTCCGATGTGACGGGCTGTTCTTTTTGGGGAGTGAGATGATGGCGAGTTTGTCGAAATTAAATTAAGCTGCATTCAAGTTTTCGATCGCGACGATGCGCGCGAGATGGCCGCGCTGGAAGCCGCCCGCCGTGAACTCTCCGCCCTGCTGCCAGGCCAAAAGGCGCAGACCGTTGTCCCCTTCCCCGACGCCGAGGACGACGCCGAAGACGCGAAGGTACGCGCGACCGCCTAACCGCCGTCCCCTCAGGCGCCCAGCGCCTGATCCAAATCAGCAATCAAATCGTCGGTATCCTCGATGCCGACGGAAAGCCGCAATAAATCCACCGGAACCGGGCTTGTCGCCCCTTCCGTCGTCGCCCGGTGCTCGATCAGGCTTTCGACCCCGCCGAGCGACGTGGCCGGTACGAAGAGCTTGACCGCTTTCGCCACCCGAAGCGCGGCCTCCGCACCACCCGCGACGCGTATCGACAGTAACCCGCCGAATCCGCCGGTCATCTGCGACTTGGCGACACCGTGTCCCGGATGCGCGGGCAGGCCTGGATACAAAACGTCAACCAGCCGTGGATCACCGTCGAAATGACGGGCAATGGCCAAAGCGCTGTCACACGAGCGCGCCACGCGCAAATACAGCGTGCGCATGCCGCGCAGCAGTAACCAGGCCTCGAACGGTCCCAGCATGCCGCCATTCCGGTGACGCAGGCAATGAATGCGCCGCCACCAGTCGTCATCGCGCGCGGTCACCAGCACACCCGCCAAAACATCGCTGTGTCCGTTGAGGAACTTAGTCGCCGAATGCATCACCAAATCGGCGCCCAGCGCCAAGGGACGCGTTAACACGGGCGTGGCGACGGTGGAATCGACCGCCAGTTTCGCGCCAGCCGCGTGGGCGATATCGGCGGCGGCGGCAATATCGGTGATAACCCAGGTCGGGTTACACGGGGTTTCGATCCACACGAGCTTGGTCTTGCCCGGCCGGATCACCGCGGCGATCGCGTCGATATCGCCGGTCGGTACGAAATCGACCTCGAGCCCCCAATGGACGCCGACCTCGAGCAACCATTCACGCAAGCCGTGATACATCACCGTCGGCGCAACGATATGGTCGCCTGGCGCCAAAGCGAGCAACGCCGTCGTCGCCGCCGCCATGCCAGACGCGAAAAGCCGCGCCTCGTGCCCCTCTTCCAAGGCGGCGAGCAACGCCTCGCACTGTTCGTAGGTCGGGTTTTCGTCGCGGGTATAACCGTGGCCACCGACTTTTTCGTAATTTTCGTCGCGGGCATAGGTGGTCGACGGTTGGATCGCGGGAATGACCCCATTGCTGGCCGGATCGAGCCAGCCCATCGCCTGCGCCGCCAATGTCGACGGTTTGCGGTCGGTATCGTGTTTGCGCGCCATGGGCTGGGGGTTTTAAGCTAATGCGCGGCGCGATACAAATCTCATGCACCGCTATTTGCCACTAAACCGCCCGGAGAGACCGATGACTGCTTACCTGATGGCCATGATGGAGGTTCATGACGACGACGGTTATGGGGAGTATCGCGAAAGAGTTCCGGCGATCATCGCCAAACATGGCGGTACCTATATCGTGCGTGGCGGCGCGACCGATGTAGTCGAGGGAAGCTGGCCCGGGAACCGCGTTGCGGTGCTGGAATTCCCGGATTACGCCACCGCCCAAGCGTTTATCGCCGATCCGGACTATCAACCCATCGCGGCAATCCGCCACCGCACCACAACGTCCCATCTCTGGCTGCTCGAAGGGGTGCCCGACGGCCCAACCGCGAACGGCATGCACGGTTATGTCCTCGGCCGGGTGCGCATCGACGACCCGGACGCCTATAAAACCTACGCCGATCAGGTGCCCAGTGTGATCGCTTCTGAGGGCGGCGCCTATCTGGCGCGCGGCGGCAAGTGCGAAGCGATCGAGGGCGGCATGGAATTGAACCGCCTGGTGATCGTCGGGTTTAAGGATATTAGGGCGGTCAATAATTTTTATAAGTCAGAGGCTTATGGGCCACTCATAACAATTCGCTCGAATGCGTCGGATTCCAATATCGTGCTTGTCGAAGGGCTCTAAGCGACCCCGCTAACGCCCAGGGCAATCGCATGTGACAGCCTCGCCCTTCGAGACGCCGCCCTTGGGGCGGCTCCTCAGGATGAGGCTTTGCGCATATCTAACAGAATTCCTCATCCTGAGGGCTCGCGTAGCGAGTGTCTCGAAGGACGAGGAATTCCAGCGCCGCCACATGCGATTGTCCTGCGCTAACGCCAGGGCCCCGGGGGGCGATGCCACAACGGGATATGCGCGCGCTTAAGTAGGATCACCAGGAACGCGCCGGTGACAAAACCACCGATATGGGCCCATACGGCAACCCCCTGCACTGCCGCCGAACCGGTAACGCCCCATATCAAATCTTGCGCAAAGAACGCGCCGATCACCAACAATGCAGGCAGACGCAGCGGGATAAAGCCGAACGCCAAGACCAGCAGGCGCGCGCGCGGATACAGCAAGAGATAACCCCCCAGCACGCCGGCGATCGCGCCACTCGCGCCAATTGTCGGGGTGAGCGAATTGGGATCGATAAAGCTATGAAGCAGTCCGCCGCCAACGCCGCAAATCAGGAAGAAGGCGATAAACCGCAAATGCCCCAGCGCATCTTCCACATTGTCGCCATACACCCACAGAAACAGCATGTTGAACAATAGATGCTGCCAGCCGCCGTGGAGAAACTGATAACTAACCAGGGTGAGCGCCGAGGAGACGCCGGGGAGCTCCACCGGTAGCTGGGCGTCACCCAATAATCGCGCCGGGATCAGCGTATAGCCGATCAGGGACGGGTCGATGCCGCTGGCGGTCAGCGCGATCGTGTTCCAGAAGATCGCCACGTTAAGTAGGATCAGACCGATGGTCACATAATGCGCGCGGATATAGAGCCGCGGATTGGCGTCGTGCAGGGGCAGAAACGGCATGGGTTATAAAGTAGGACCTCGCCGGCCCATTAGCTACCAGGAATGCCCCTCTCCCATCGGGAGAGGGGTTGGGGTGAGGGGAAATAATTTCTTTATTTCAAGGACTTGATGATTGCGCAAACCTTCTTTGTCCCCTCACCCGCTCGCGGTGCTCGCCACCCTCTCCCGCCAGGAGAGGGTTAAGCAGCTAGCGCCGCTTGAATTGATCCTTGCCGAACAGGGTCTCCCATTCCTTGCCCTTGGGCGGGCCCGAGCGGCGTTTATCCTTTAGCACTTCGAGGCCCTGTTTGACCGCCGGACGGGCGTCGATCTCGTCGAGCCAGCGCTGCACATTGGGAAAATTCGCGATCGGCACTTCCTGGCGTTCCCACCCCCGCATCCACGGAAAACAGGCGATGTCGGCGATAGTGTAGTCGTCGCCGCCGAGGAACCGGGTCTCGCCAAGCCGCGTGTCGGCCACGCCGAACAGGCGCTGTACTTCGTTCACATAACGGTCGACCGCATAATCGATCTTGTCCGGCGCGTAGTTCCGGAAATGGTTCGACTGCCCCATCATCGGGCCGATGCCGCCCATTTGCCACATCACCCACTCCATCACCTTGTGATGGCCGCGCGGGTCGTCGGTAAGGGACGGCATGAACTTGCCGGTCTTTTGCGCCAAATAGTAGAGGATCGCCGCGGTCTCGAAGACCGAAATTTCCTCACCGCCCGGGCCGTCGCTGTCGACGATCGCCGGGATCCGGTTGTTCGGGCTGATCGACAGAAAATAAGGGTCGAATTGTTCGCCCTTGGCGATATCGATCGGAATAATCTCGTGCTCCAGCCCGCACTCGTACAGCATAATGTGCACTTTGTGGCCATTGGGCGTCGGCCAGCTATAGGCGCGGATCATCTTATGCTTTCCTCCCTGACGGTCTGATTGGCGGCCTAACGGCGCGGGTCGTTTTCATCTAAGACTTGGAGGCCCCGCTGTACGCCGGGCCGGGCCTGCAGGTCTTCCAACCAGCGGGTGACGTTGGGCAGACCGTCGAGCGACTGTCCCTGCCGCTCGTGGGTCTCAAACCAGCCAAAGGTGGCGATGTCGGCAATCGAATAGTCGTCGCCCGCAAGATATTTAGTTTCGCCCAAACGGGTTTCGGCCACACCGAACAAACGTCCCATCTCGTTTTGATAGCGCTCGATGGCGTGGGGCACCTTCTCCTTGGCGAAGCAGGTGAAATAGCCGTTCTGGCCCATCATTGGACCGACGCCGCCTATCTGCCACATCAGCCATTCGAGCACCGCGAGGCGGCCGCGCGGGTCGCTGGCGGCGTCGGGCATGAATTTGCCGGTCTTCTCAGCCAGATAGATCAGGATAGCGCCGGATTCGAAGATGCTGACCGGCTCGCCGCCAGGGCCGTCCTCGTCGACGATCGCCGGTATCTTATTGTTGGGACTGATTTTGAGAAATTCGGGCTTGAACTGATCGCCGTCACCAAATCGAATGGGATGGATCTCGTAGTCCAGCTGGCATTCCTCGAGCATGATATGCAGTTTACGGCCGTTCGGCGTCGGCCAGGTATAGGCGTGGATCATCGGTTACCCCAAAACTAACTAAACGAAAGACATGCCCGGAAACATAGTCGCCAGGACCACGCCGGCAATAGCCAGAGACCATGGTACGCTGCGCGCTACCAGATCGTGGTGAAGTCGGCCGGGTCGGGCCGTTCTTTCTCGAAGGTTGGGCCGGACGGCGTGCCGATATAGATGAAGCCGACAAGCTCATCGGGGCCTTCCAGCCCGAACGCGGCGTTAACATGGGGGTCGCGGGCGTTCACCCCGGTCAGGACCATAGCCCCATAGCCCTTGTCATGGGCCGCCAGCAATATGTTCTGGCACGCCGAAGCCACGGCGACCACTTGCTCGACCGCCGGTATTTTCTCGACCCGCGACAGGTCGATTTTAGCGCAGGCGGCGATAATTAACGGCGCGCGCAAGGGCCGGCTTTGCTCTTTTTCGATGGTTTCGCGCGGCGCGTCCGGGTCGCGCTTTTTCAACGCCTCGACGAAGATATCGCCCAACCGGACCAGCGCCTCCCCCTGAAGAACGTGAAACCGCCAGGGGCGGATGGCGCCATGATCGGGCGCGCAGACCGCAGCGGCCAGCATATCGTCGATCTCGGCCTGCGACGGCGCCGGCCCGTCGACCAGACGCGGCGGCACGGACTGGCGGTTGAGCAAACCGTCGCGCAAGCTCTGCTGCTGTTTCCCGGAACCGTCCATCGTTACTCCTTATATTCGGTTGGTTCCGACATAATTCGAACCGTGCTCACGTCAATACCCGTCATAGCCGACACATGTCAAAACACTGGCCAGAACCTTGGCAGTTTAGTTTCTCGATGAAGATGCTCTATCACGCATAGCTTGTGCATGCGACGTCGGTCTTACCCCTGCCATCCGCCGCAAATCACGATTGCTGTTCATGACCGGAGTTGACCCTAAACGGCCATTCAACGGATTCTCGTTAGAATTTACGACCAAACTTATGTGAGGCCCAAAACTGCGTTGGGCCAATTACGACAGCCAACACGAACATTGAAATCACTATAAGGGTGCTAGACCTAAATAGAATAAAAGGAATCCCACCCATCAATATCACACAAGAAATCATAAATAACGGATACCTTCCATTCGGCTTTCTTTCTATCCACCTAATCGCAAACCCAGCAGGAATTACATATATCCTTTGTATTCTTAGGCATAAAGATACAAGAAGCGGCCATATAATATACAAATTCGGCATTTCTCGATCTACGATGTATATCCAGCTCTATTGACGGGTTCAGGGTTTAATACTGCAGTCAGTGCAGTGGCCTTTACGTTTAAATTCACCTGTAGCGTCGATGTCATCGTTCCTTCGTGTCGATAACTTTTTTAGCAATTTCCAACCGGGCATATCCCTGTGGGTTCCCGGCGACGTAATAGTCCCGGCCCCGCTTAACTATCGCGACACCGTTGTAAACCCACTCGGTGTGCCCTTCATCTTTTTCCGCAAATTTTATTGGCTCATGCCCATCTAAATCCTTTTGGCAGTGCCCGCATTGGTTGGCCTCAAATTCAATGGTCTCGGTACAGAACGGGCAAAGATACCTTACCTCTTTCTCGGGTAATACTTCTCCCAAAATATCGACTAGCAAGAACCACTCCCAAAACACGAGGCGGATACCGGCGACACGAGATCCGTAACGCTCTTTATCGGCGCTAGTGGTTGTAACGGCGAGGCCGAAAAAAATGGCGAAAACCACAAATACGCCGAGTATTACTAAACCAATTTGAAGACTCATAACTCGGCCAATCAGTTGCGAGCGTGCCTTTCTTTCTAACAGACCCGACCAATTCAAGGCAGGTGTATCGTCAGCTTGGTTTGAACGGCAGATTTTGGCTAGAAATTGACGTCAGCGATCATCGCCAGACATGACCGACATACCCCCGGCGCTAGACATGCGTTGATCGGTAATCACAATCGTCCAACTCTCGTACTGGTAGGTTTTTTACAAACCGTCGAATTTTGTCCGCGAGTTAATCGGTGAACCGGACCGTGACGTCGCCGACACCGTCGAAGCGACCTTGCCATTCGCGCGCTGAGCCCAGCGCGGCCGGCGGGGCGGCCGCACCGGTGGTGATGTAATCGCCCGCCTTCAGGCCATCGCCATAACGCGCCACCTGATTAGCCGTCCACGTCACCACCCAGGGCGCATCGCAGCGTTCATCGCGTGTCATGCCGTCAGCGACCTTTTCACCGTCGGCGAACGCCTCAATGGCGATCTCAGCTAAGTCGCGGTCGCGCCAATTGGGAATATCCGGCCCGCTGATAAATCCGCCGGCTACCCCATTATCAGCGATCAGATTGGGGACCGGCTGGGAGAACACGTCGTCGAAATGAGGGTCGGCGATCTCGATCCCCACGATCGCGCTGTCGACGGCCGCCAGCACTTCGGCCTCCGAATAGGCGCTATCGCGCGGCGGCAGGTCGGCGCCCATGCGATAGCCGATTTCGAACTCGATGATCGGCCGGGTAAAATCGCCCACGCTGAACGTCGCCGGCGTCGCGCGGACAAGATCGACCGGCATGGCGCCGAGCATGGGCCCGATGTCACCCGCTTTCTCGAGCAGCGCCGCGCTGGTGAAGCCGACTTTCCACCCGGCGGGTTGCACCCCCAGTTCGCCATTGAGGGCAAGCTGGATCGCCATCGCCTCAGCCGCGGTAGTGGGCGTGCAGTCGGCGGGCATCCCCGGCAACGCCTGCCGATTGCGGTGACAATTCACCAAAATCTCGGTCGCTTGCGCGATTTGCTGGTCGGACAACGCCATCATGATTTCCCTTCCGGTTAGTAGCCCGCATCGCGGTCGACCTGCCACAAAAAGGGCAAGCCGGCGCGGTCGCGGCGGATGTTTTCAACCACCTGAGGTCCCACCGTCTCGGGCCGAACGCGGCGCGCGGTATGGGGCATGACCGTAATTTTGGGATGTTTCCACAACGGGCTGTCCGAGGGCAATGGTTCCGGCGACGTGGCGTCCAGGGTCGCCGCCGACAAATGCCCGCTATCGAGGGCTGCGGTCAGATCGGCGTCGATCATGTGGGCGCCCCGTCCCAGATTGATCACCGCCGCCCCTGCGGGCAATTGCGCGAAATTTTCAGCGTTGAGAATACCCTTGGTCTCGCCGGTGAGTGGTATCAGGCACACCAGAATATCGGTGCGGGCCAGAAAACTTGGCAGGGCGTCATCACCGGCGAAAATGGTCACCGCATCGTCCTCGCGCGGCCGGCGCACCCAGGCGGCCACATCGAAATGCATGCCCGCCAACACCCGCGCCGGCGCCGCCGCCATCTCGCCGAACCCCATAAACCCGACCCGTTGTTCGTGGGGCTGTTTCTGGTCGAGCACATTCCATTCGCAGCGCGCCTGTTGCGCCAAATAAGTCGGCATTTTCCGGTGATGGCGCAGCACGTGCAGCACGGTGTATTCGGTCATCGCCCGGTCGCCTGCGGGCATACCGGTCCGCACAATGGGCACCGGCGGACATTTGGGGTGATACAGCAGATGCTCCAGTCCGGCGAACATCGGCATCACCGCGCGCAGGTTCGGCAGGTCGGGCATGTCGTCGAGGTTGAACTTGCCGACCAAAATGTAGTGAATATCCGCCGGGTCGCCGATATCGGGCCACAGTCGGATATCGAGATCGGGCATCAGCGCGAGCAAGCCGTCACGCCAATGCTCGAGCGAACCGAGCACCGGCGGTGTCATTAGCAATGCCACTTGCCTATCCCCTCGCCGGCCGCTGCTATTTGGCGGCCAGATACCAGTCGAGGATTTCCTCGCCAGTCATGATCGCGCAACCCTCATGGCCCTGCATATATTCGATTATATCTTCGAGATATTTGATCCGGTGCGGCGCGCCGGTGAGATACATATGCAAGCTGATCGACATAATCCGCGTCGAATGCTCGCTTTCCATATAAAGCCGGTCGAACTGGTCCTTCGAGCGCTTGAACATCTCGTCCGAGGAATGCTGCTGCAGCGCCATCATGGTGATGTCGTTGGTCTCGACCGTATAGGGCACTGAATAGACCGGCCCCTCGCTGGTCGAGATCTCGACCACCTGGTCGTCGAGCACCCAGTCGGCGACATATTCCACGCCGGCCCGGGCAAGATAATCGATGGTCTGGAAGGTTTCCGTCAGACCCGGGCTTTCCCAGCCGCGCACTTTTTTGCCGCTAAATTTCTGGATCGCCTCGCAGGCCCGGTCGATCTGCTCCTGCTGGTCGTCATGCTTGTGCATCGGCCCCTGCACGTAGCCATGGCCCATGAACTCCCAATCCAGCTTGAGCGCCTCTTCGGCGACCCGCGGATAGTTTTCGCAAACCCGTCCGTTGACCGCCATGGTCGGGCGCACGCCGTATTTTTGGAACGCCTCGGCGATGCGCCAAAAGCCCACCCGCATACCGTATTCGTGCCACGACCAGTTGGGTAGATCGGGCAGAAGCGGCACCCCCATGGGTGGCGGCAGCACGGCGCGCGGCATCGGCCGGGCGATATCCCAGTCTTCCACATTGGCGATGAACCACACCGCCATGCGCTTGCCGTCAGGCAGCTTCATCGGCGGCCGGTCGACAATCGCCGAATAAGGAACCCGATCTTTGAATATCTGCATTTTTCTCTCCCGACGTCCCGGCTTATTGCAGCGGGATCATTACATGTTCTTGATAGGCGGGGCGCTGACACAAGCGCTCGTACCAGGCGCGCACGTTGGGCCATTCGACCCGCTCGATATCCAGCATGTACCAGCGATAAACCGCAAAGCCGAGAGGAATATCGCCCATGGTGAAATTATCGCCGCAAACGAAATCGCGGTCGGCGAGCCAGGCATCGAGAATGGCCAGTACCTCGCCGGTGGCTTTCGCGCCTTCGGTGATCGCCGCCATGTCCCGTTGATCGTCCGGGGTGCGGATCAGGCCGTGGAATACCGGCCGCAAGGGCGGCCACACCGTCGTCGTGCACCAATCCATCCAGCGGTCGGCATTGCCGCGAATCTGTAGATCCCCGGGCCATAGGGTGCCGACGCCATGCTTCGCCGCCAGATAGCGCAGACAGGCGTTGGATTCCCATAAGATAAAGCCATCATCGTCGATGGTCGGCACCACCCGGTTGGGGTTCATGGCCAGATAGTCGTCCGTGAAACCGTATTTCCCGGCCATGTCGGGGCGCTCGTAGGGTACGCCCATCTCGGTGCAGCCCCATAACAGCTTTTGCACATTGGCCGAGGTGTGCCGCCCCCAAATAATCAGCATTAACCGCCTCCCCCGCGCTCGCGGTGAACTTTCCGAAACGCGAAACTAGCGGGTTGTTACAGCAGCGCCAAGCTGAGGAACGGATACAGGATCAAAATGATCAGCACAATCAGCATCGTCACGGCAAACGGGAACGCGCCGGTGAAAATGTCGGCGAGCGAAACGCTGGGGTCGTTGATCGTGCTTTTGATGACGAAACATGAAATCCCCAGCGGCGGGGTCAGCAGGCCGATCTCGGCGCCAACCACGGTGATAATGCCGAACCACACCAGGTCGACGCCGAAACTATCGAGCACCACCAGGAACAGCGGTACGACGATGAGGATGATCGAGGCGGTCTCGATGATCGTGCCCAGCAGCACCATCAGCAGCACATAGACGAACATCAACTGGTTCAAGGTAAGGTCGAACCCGGAGATCCACTCGCCGAACACCGTCGGCAGGGCAGCAACTCCCAGCATGCGGCTATACATCGACGCGGTAATGATCAGGAACAGGATGGTCGCGGTGATGTAACCGGTCTCGACCAGCACTTCCCACAGATCGCGCCAGGTAAAGCCGCGCCGCAGAATGGCAATAACCAGCGCCGCCAGGGAGCCCGCCGCACCGGCTTCGGTCGGCGTGAAGACCCCGCCATAGATGCCGCCGAGCACGACCAGGACCAGCACCAGGACCGGCACGATCTTTTTGACCAAATCGAACCAGGTCAGATGCGCCCAATCCTCGGCGGCCACATCCGCCGCTTGTTGCCCGCCGACGAAGTTCGGCACCAGATAGGCCAGGAACAGAATGAGGATGCCGTATGCCACCGACAGCAAGATGCCGGGGATGATGCCGGCGATGAACATATGGCCAACCGACTGTTCGGTAACGATGGCGTAGATGATCAGCATCGCGCTCGGCGGGATCAGCATGCCAAGCACCGACGACCCAGCAACCACGCCGACGGTAAACCGCGTGCGATAGCCGAAGCGGCGCATCTCGGGCACCGCGACCCGGGTGAACACCGAGGCCGAGGCAATCGACGATCCGGTGATCGAAGCAAAAATGGCATTGGCCGCCACCGTGGCAATGCCGAGCCCGCCGCGGATGCGGTAGAAAGCGAAATTGGCGACTTCGTAAACGTCTTTGCCGAGCCCGGTTTTGCTGACGATCAACCCCATCAGCGCGAATAGCGGCACCGCGGCGAAAACCAGCTCGGAGACCGTATCGGCGATCGATTCCGACAGCAGCGCCACGGCGATGTCGACATTTCCGCGGATGATCCACACCCCCAGAAACGACACCAGACCCAGCGCCACCGGAATGTAGAGGCCCATATAGATGAGCGCGACGATCAGGACGACCGACGCAATGCCTAACTCTATGCCACCCATGTCTGGGAAATCCCTTCCGGTGCTAGCGCGTGGCGCGTAGCAGCGGCACCATGTGCCGCACGGCCATTTTGACGAATTGGAGCATGGTCACCGTGCAGCCCAAAACGATGATCGTCTTGATCGGCCATTCGGCGACGGTGAACAGCCCTTCTTCGCCGACGAAATAGTCGAAGCGCAAAGCGTCGTACAATTCGGGGATCGCGCCGAAAAGCACGATGACGAAGAACAATACAGAGAGCAGATCGAAGACCGCGCCCAACAAATGACCACCGCGCGGCGCCCTTGATTGCAAGAGCCCGTAGAAGCCATCCGATCGGGTCAGCCGTCCCTTACGTGTCGCGTCGCCGAGTTGCATAAACACGATGCCGACGATGGACATCTCAACCAATTCGTTCACCCCATGAAAGGGATGGTTGAAAAAGGTGCGGGCGAAGGCGTCGGTGTCGATCAACACCATGAGGACGAAAATCCACAACGAGCCCACCGTGTTCATCACGGTCAGCACACGATCGAGTAAATTCTGAGGGGCGCCACCCGTAGATGGCGCCCCCTCGGTCAGTTCGGTCATGGTCGAGTTGCCGTCGGTACCGGTATCAGGAACCGGTATCCTTATCCCACTGACGCAGGATCGGCTGGTTGTTGGCGCGCATCGTGTCCATGTAAGACTTCAGCACGACTTTGCCCGGCAGACCCTTTTTCTCCAGCGAATTCACCCAGTCGCTGGCGACGTTGGGCATGGTATCGGCCCATTTCTGCCGCTCCGCTTGGGTCATTTCATGGATCTTACCGCCATTCGCCACAAAGGCCTTATAGCTCTTATCGGCCAGCTCGATCGCCCCTTTGCTGGTGTGCTCGCGATAGCCGATAGCGGCTTTCTGAATGACCTGCTGAACTTCATCGGGCAGGTCATTCCAGGCGCTGGCGTTCATGGTGATCGCCTTGGAATTGGCGGTGCCTAGATCGGCGCGCATCATATAGGGCGCAACCTCGTACATCTTGCGGCCGACCACTGATTCCGGCCACAGCATGATGGCATCGAGCACGCCGGTGCCGAGCTTGTTGTGGTAGGTCACCAACGACCCAGCGACGCCTGCCGCGCCGAAGCCTTCGAGCCAACGCAGGTTCAGCCCCGCGCTACCGATTTTCAGGCCCTTCAGATCAGACAGCGATGCAACCGGCTTCTTGGCGAAAATCTGATAGGTGTCGAGTACCGCCAAGTTGGTCAGATAGACCTGGTTGAACTTGGTGAAAGCGGCCTTGAACTCAGGATGCTTGTCGGCCAGACCGTCGACGGTCTGCGCCACCAGCTTGGGATCGTTGGTCACAAACGGCGTGGCGTACGCCACCAATTGCAAGGGCACCTTGTCGGAATGGAAGACCGTGGTCACGACGCCGATGTCGCCGAGGCCCTTTTGCAGGCCGCCCAACACGCCACGTACTTTGACGATCTGACCCCACGCCTGGTTCCACTCGATTTCGTAGTTGCCGGTCTCGGCCAGCCCCTTGTTGATTTCGGGGATGTAGTAATTAATGAAGTCGCGAACCCACAACGACTTTGGCGAATAACCGTCGATCGCCGTGATCTTGATGGTCTCCGCGGCGTTCGCCGGCGCCTGCAGCAAGGCTACAGATGCAACGGTTGCGCTCATTAAAGTGATAGCCCTGGAAAGGCCCTTTTTGTTGAATTTCATCGTATCCTCCGCTTGAATTCCGATAGGATTGGTTCGAATCGTGCATCTATCGGTTACCAGGAGATAGAATTCCAAAACGACTTGACAGTCAATAGAATTTGGAAATTATTGAACTAATATACTAAAGTTGGACTACAATAACGAGCGAGCCGAAAGGAGCCGAAAATGGCCGAGCAAACGCAACTTGAGCGTTCCAAAGAGGACCCAAAGGTCGCAAGCACCACGGTCGCGTCGTCGGTTTACGATCAGTTGCGCCTGGATATCCTGACCGGCGATTTGCAGCCTGGCGAAAAGCTGCGCTCGGAATTTTTGCGCGGCCGCTACAAGGCGGGCATTAGCCCGGTCCGCGAAGCCCTCAACCGGCTGGCGACAGAGCGCCTGGTGTGCCGTGAAGATCAGCGCGGCTTTCATGTCGCCGCGGTCAGCAAGGCCGGCCTGATCGAACTGACCAAAACCCGCTGTTGGATCGAGGAACGGGCGCTACGCGAGTCAATCGAGCATGGCGACGACGCCTGGGAAGAACAAATCGTCCTCACCTTCCACCGGCTCTCGCGCACGCCGCGTTCGGCCGACGATCAGACCTACGCCTTCAACGCGAAATGGGAAGGCCTGCACCGCGACTTCCACAATGCGGTGATCGCGGCGTGCGGCTCCCACTGGCTGTTGAGCTTCTGCGAGCAATTAGTCGATCAGGCCGACCGCTACCGCCAACTCGCCGCCGCGGTGAGCTACCCCAAACGCAATGAACGCGACGAGCATCAGGATCTAATGGAAGCTGTCCTGGCGCGCGACGCCGACCGCGCTGTGGCGCTGCAATGCGCCCATATCCATAAAACCGCCGACATCGTCCTGAACGCGAATTTGAACAATTTGCCCGACGACTTCGACCCCGCCGATCCGAGCCGCTGTTAGCCCGTCACACCTCGACCGGCTCGCCGTTGGCCGCGGATTTGGCGATCGCCTCGTGCACCGCCGCGGTGTGGGCCATTTCCTCCGGCGTGAACAGGTAGGTCTCTTCGTTCATGCAGGCAGCGGCGAAATTCTCGTCGTTGGCGCGTAGTTGGGCGAGCACATCGACCTTGGGCAATGTGACGGTTTCGACTTCGCCGCCACCATCTTCCACCCGCACCGCGCCGAAGCATTTCGTGACTTCGTTGGTATCCATCCAGCCTTGCGCGCGCGCCCAACCTTCAGAGCCCATGACCTGCAAATGAAAATTCGACGGCGTGGTCATGAGGTCCGCCAGATAGCCGGTGATGCCGGAATCGAACGAGATCAGCACCGAGCCGCAATCGGCCGGCATGATATGGTCGGTGGTCTGCCCGAAAACCCGCTTCATGGGACCGGCGTACCAGCACAAAATATCGATCATATGGGCGCCGAAATGGACGATACCGCCGGTCGGCGCTTCGGCGGCGCTGCGCCGCCAGCCTTCGATGCCGATCTGGCCCTGATGGCTGAGATTGGCCTCGATATGGTGGATCTCGCCGAGCTCGCCGGCGTCGATCATCCGCTTAATCTCGCGCACTGCGGCGCCGTAGCGATAATTATGGCCGATGCCCAGGGTAACACCGGCCGCGCGCACCGCCTCGATCGCCCGCAGGCCCTCAGCCTTGTGCAGCGAGAACGGCTTTTCGGTGAGCACATGCTTACCCGCCGCCGACACGGCGACGATCTGATCGACATGTTGGGAATGGGGCGTCACCAGCACCACCGCGTCGATCTCCGGGTCGGCGAGCACATCATCGAAACTATCGGTCAGCGCAAGTCCCTGCTCATCGCAGAACCCGGCCACATTGTCCGGCGCGATATCGACGGCGCGGACGAATTGCAGCTTGCTGGACCCCTTGGTGGCGCGGACATGGTTTTGGCCCCACCAACCCAGGCCGACGATGGCAGTACGGATCATTTCTCGTTCCCTCTCATTCGGTGCCCCAAGATTTCTAACGGGGTCTGTTGCCGCTGGCGCCAACCTGCCCCAAATCGATCTGTCGAACAAGTTGGCGGACCGCCGTTTTGCCGGCGTGACGCGTAATTTGCCACAGGTCTATTGCCGGTGCTTTTTATCGGTCAAGCGCTTCCGCCCGCGCAGGCATCCACGTAGACTAGAGTCCAGTTATTCGGGGTGAAAAACGTGAAACCGGCGCCTTTCGCTTACGTGCGTGCACAAACGCTCGACCAAGTCTTCGATCTGCTGGAACAGCATGGCGACGACGCCCGCATCCTGGCGGGCGGCCAAAGCCTGATGGCCACGCTCAACATGCGCCTATCGGCGCCTGACGTGCTGATCGACATCAATCATATCGACGGACTTTCCGGCATCGAGGAAAGCAACGGCAAAATTCGCATTGGCGCGCTGACCCGCCATAACGAGGTCGCCGCCTCGCCAATCATTGCCGAACAGGCCCCTCTGATCGCCAAGGCAATGCCTCATATCGCCCATCAGGCAATCCGCAACCGGGGCACTTTTGGCGGCAGTATTGCCTTCGCCGACCCGGCCGCCGAGCTGCCCGCGGTGTCGCGGGCCGTCGGCGCCGAGTTTATTCTGCAGGGGCGCGGCGGCACGCGCACCGTCGCCGCTAACGACTTTTTCCTCGGCCTGTTCGAGACCGCGCGCGAACCCAACGAGATTCTCGTTGCCGCCGAAATTCCGGTGATCCCGGCGAACGAGAAGACCGCCTTCAACGAGTTGGCCCGCCGCCATGGCGACTACGCCATTATCGGCTTGGCCGCGCAGGGCGGCGTGGACGGCGGCGCGTTCTCCAATATGCGCCTGTCGTTCTTCGGTGCCGGCGACCGGCCGATCATGGCCGAGGCCGCGAACACCGCCCTGGAGGGCAAGTCCTATTCGGATGCCACGGTGGCCGACGCGCAAGCGGCACTCGACGCCGATCTCGACCCAATGGACGACCTCAACGGGCCGCCGGAAATGAAAATGCATCTAGCCCGCGTGATCACCGCGCGGGTATTGGCCGAGCTGGCCAGGTAGCAGGTTATTATGGATAAGAATGTCGACATTTCGCTTTCGGTAAACGGCCAAGAGGTCAGCCGCCGCGTCCCGGCGCGCACCAACCTTGTCGATTTTGTGCGCTACGAGCTGGAGCTCACCGGCAGCCATGTGGGGTGTGAGCACGGCGTGTGCGGGGCCTGTACGATCCGCGTGAACGGCGCCATCGTGCGTGGCTGTCTGATGTTGGCGGCCCAGGCCGACGGCGCGACGGTGGAAACCATCGAGGGGGTTTCCGAGAGTAGCGAAATCTCCGATTTGCAGGCCGCCTTCCATGAACGCAACGCCTTGCAATGCGGGTTCTGTACGCCGGGCTTCCTGCTGACCGCGCAGGAACTGCTGTCGCAAAATCCATCGCCGTCGCGCGATGAAATCCGCGAATTCATCTCGGGCAACTATTGCCGCTGCACGGGCTATCAAGCCATCGTCGACGCCATCGAGCGGGTCGCCGGCGAACGGCGGCAAGCGGCCGAATAGTCGCCGGTCCGTCGCAGCCGTCTATTCGGCGGCTTCGATGATGAAACCATTCTCGTCTAGTTTCAGGCCGGTCGCGGTGGCCCGGTCGAGCACCGACTGCGCCCAATCCACATGGCCGTTATCCGAACCACCGACGATGCCGATCATCAAGGCGTGCGCGTCCCCGTCATTGCGAAAACCACGTAGAACGCCCGGCGGTACCGAGACACAGTCCAGCGGTCCAAGAATCACTTCTTCCTGGCTGTCGCCCTCGTTCCAATAAATCGCCCACTTGCCGGAAACGGGAATAAACACCTCGACGGTGAGGTGGGAATGCAGCGCCGCCCCTTTGCCGGGCTCGGCGCCGATATAGGCGATGTTGAAATCCTGGGCGTCCGTAATCGCCGGCTTGGTCTCCGGATCTTCCGAAACACCGGGTCCGATGACGCTATAGAGATCGCGTTCATGCTCCGGCAGGCGGGTATCGACGAACATTTGCGGATTGGGTTTCATGTTCGACCACATTGCCACCCGCTCCAGCATGTCGGCTTTGTTCATGACTTTTATGTCGCCCATGGCATCCTCCGAATACTTGCGATATCACGATTTTAAACGAAAAACGGCGGCGTGTACCGACACGCCGCCGCCTTAAATTGGGTTGTTAGGTGATCAATTTCGCCAATCGAAACCGATCTGATGGTTGAAGTTGATGCCGGTACTCCAGGTGATCGGTTCGGTCGCCAAGCCGGGCAAAATCCAGACCAGCCCAAGCACGATCAACATCAATATCCAATAGGGGATCGAGCCGGCAAAGATCTCAGATAATTGCACCGATTTATCGGGCACCGATCCTTTCACCGCATAGACCAACAAGCCGACCGGCGGCGTCAGCAGCCCGGCCTCGATGGCTAGAATGCCGATGATCGCGAAGGAGTATTCGTTGTAGCCGAAGCTCTGCGCGATCGGCCAGAAGATCGGCACGGTGAGCAGGATGATCGAGCCCGAATCGAGCAGCATGCCGAGGATCAGCCAGATAATGATCATCACCAGGATAGCGACGTTGGGATCGAAACCCGACCCTGTGATGGTGTCGGTGATCAGGCCGACGATACCGCCGGTGGTCAGCAGGCGCGCATACATCTGGGCCGTGAGCAGCAGGAACAGGATCGGCGCGATGACTTTACCGGAATCGATAATCGCCTCGCGAATGCCGTCCCACCGCACGCCTTTAATCAGGGCCAAAATCAGACCGCCCAACGCACCAATGGCCGCCGCCTCCGAAGGCGTCGTCAAGCCGCCCCAAATGGTGCCTAACACAACGAAGATGAGCGCGATGACACCACCACCACTGATGATTTCCTGCAGGGACAGCTTGTCGGCGCCCGACGCCTCGGTCGACGGGGCGACCTCCGGCCAGATCATCGCCGTGCCTGAGCTATAGACCGCCATCAGGGATGCCAAGATGATGCCTGGCAGAATACCGGCTAAGAACAGGAAGCCGATCGAGATTTCCGTGACAATGCCCCAAATGATGAGCAGCACGCTGGGGGGAATAAGCATGCCCAGACACGCGCTGCCAGCAACGGAGCCCAGTGCGAATTTCCGCGAGTAACCGGCGTTGATCATTTCCGGGTAGGCCAACCGCGAGAAGGCGGCGGCAGAGGCCAGGCTGGTGCCGGTTACGGCGGCGAAAATAGCGTTGCCGGCGACGGTCGCAACCGCCAAACGACCCGGCACCCGCTTCATCGCGAAATTCATCACCCGGTACAGATCGCCCGCCGACCCGGATCTACTGACAAACTCACCCATCAGCACAAACAGTGGAATGACGGCGAACACGAAGTTCCGCAGCGCGAAGAACGACGTACTGCCGACCTGCCCGGCGGCGAGCTCGTAAGTTCCGAACATCATCCAGGTACCCACCAGCGCAGTGATGCCTAGCGAGATACCGATGTGGATGCCGATCACGACCATTACGATCAGTGCAATCAGCATCAAAATTACGACTGTTGTCGGATCCATTTCCCTAACATTCCCCTACTGGTCTGCCCCGTAGCGCAATCATTTATGCGCGTCGGACTTATTCGTTTTTGACTGGCTTTATTTAAAGTGGTGAATCGACCTTGGCGCCTTCGATGCCGCCGGCCTCATCTTCGTCGGAGATTGGGCGCGAGCCGAACAGCGCGTGCCAGCCCAAGATCACATAGGCGATCAATGAAATAGCGGCGAAAATAACGAGCAACGTGCGAACCGGATAAATCGGCACGCGGATCGAGCCCTCGCCCTCGCGCTCATCGACTTCCCAGCCGATGATCATATCTTCCCAACCGCCCAGAGCGATCGAATAGAAGAACCAAATACCGAGTAGCGCGACGATGACGTCGATCGCGCGCTGCCCATAATCGCCTAGATTTTGATAGATCACCGCGGTGCGCAGATGGGCGCCGCGATAAATCGTATAGGGCATTTGCAGGAACAAGATCGACACCATCGAATTGGCGACGATCTCGATCGTGCCGTCGAAGGGCGAATTGAAAAAAGCGCGTCCGGTAATGTCGTAGAGAATTAGGAACGCCAGCGCCAACGCCCAAAAGGCCGCGATCGTGCTGCACACACGCGTGACGCTGTTGAAAATATTATCGACCATTCAGTCCCTCCCCGGACCCATCTTGGACGCTGCCATGACCCACCTGTTTTAACCGGTCGATCCGACTTAGACCTCGCGCCTTTCATACCCACAACGAAAGGCAGCAGGGAACCTAGCAGAATCGCGACCGGTGTAAACTCTTACAGCCCCCTTTTCGCGCAAACTATTGCGCCTTGTTGTCGCCTCATCGTCACAAATCGGTGATGTTTCAACCCGAATTGCACGCTATTCCACGCTGCATCGAGAAAAATATTTTGCCATTCACCGTGCGAATCACCGGCGGCTCCCCCGGCCTCGGCAGGCGAACAACTTTTACTGTCCAGAAGTCTAGCTTTTTCAGCAAAATCCTGCTCTGTTGCAGCCGCTTCGGCGACATCAGTACAGCGTCGAAGCTAATGTCATAATAGGGAGACAGCACGTGGATTTTCGTAATTCTTTCATTCGCTATGCCGCTGCGGGCGCGATTTCCGCCGGCATGGTACTTTCAGCCTCCACGGTTAACGCTGACAGCTTTACCTTGCGTATCGCCGCCGGTCATCCGGCGCCGCCGCTGGCCAGCGTCAATCAGCTCAACAAAACATTGGTCCCCAACGTAACCAAGCGCGTTGCCGCCGAGACCGATCACACCATCCGCTTCATCGAAGGCTATGGTGGTACGATGAGCAACTTGTTCGAAACCCTGGAATCGACCCAGAAGGGTCTCGTCGATATCGGCGCCATGTGCTCGTGCTTCGAGCCGACCAAGCTTTTCGTGCATAACATTAACTACTTCACCCCGTTCTTGTCGGGCGATCCGAAGATCATGGGTCCGGCCACCCGCCATGTTCACGGCGAATTTTCATACTTCTCTGAAGTGTTCGATAAGTTCGACCAGACCTACCTCGGCGGCGGCGCATTCGACGATTACGGCCTGGGCACCAAGTTCCCCTGGACCAAAATGACCGAACTCAAGGGTGTGAAGATCGGCGCCGCCGGTCCCAACCTGCCGTGGCTCGATTTTGCCGGGGCATCGAAGGTGCAAACCAACCTGAACGAAGTCTACAACGCGCTGCAGTCGGGCGTGTATGACGGTGTGGTGATCTTCCCGGCGCCGTATTTCGGCTTCAAGTTCGGTGAAGTCGCGAAATACTACACCACCATGGGCTGGGGTTCGGTTGCCGCCTACCCGGTCGCGGTTAACAACAAGACCTGGGCCAAGCTGCCCGACTCGGTGAAAAAGATCATCACCGAAGAGATGCGGGTCTATGAAGGTGCGGTCGAAGACGAAAGCCTCGCCAAGTTCACCACCTCGCTTGAGAAGCTGAAAGCACAGGGCGTCACGGTACGCGATCTGGGCGATGTCGAGCGCAAGAAGATGGCGCTAGCCATCGAGCCTTGGGTCAACCAAAAAGCCGGCGAATACGAAGCCCTCGGCTTCCCAGGCAAAGAGACCTTCCGTCGCCTGATGGCTGTCGCCAAGGAACGCGGCGCAACGCCGGTCCACGAATACACCATCAAGTAAACGTTATTACACTTTAGTGAATTGGGGCGGCCCGTTAAGCGGGCCGCCCTTTTTTTGTTGTAATACGCATATTTATGCCGCTTTCCTGGGACGCCCCTTCATCCCACCTAGGGCTCGATCAGCGCAAATCGCTTCCCAACTGCCTCATTAGCGTCCATGCTATGCCGCATATGTGCCAAAGTTTATGTACATGCTAACCAATCACGTCAATTTGGGATCAAACTGGGAGGAATACAGTGAAGTTACTCAACACACTCACACGCGGAACCCTGTTCGCAGGGGCCGCTCTTATCGGATTATCGGCCGTGCACGCGCCGGTTCAAGCCGACAGCTTTACCCTACGCATCGCCGCCGGCCATCCGGCGCCGCCGCTATCGCCGGTCAATCAGTTGCAGAAGACCTTCGTGCCGAATGTCACGAAACGCGTTGCGGCGGAAACCGATCACACGGTGCGGTTCATCGAAGGTTATGGCGGCACCATCGCCAACCTGTTCGAAGTTCTGGAATCGACCCAAAAGGGCCTCGTCGACATCGGCGCCATGTGCTCGTGTTTCGAGCCGACCAAGCTTTTCGTGCATAACATCAATTATTTCACGCCCTTCGTATCGGGCAACCCCCGCATCATGGGTCCGACAACGCGGCAGATCCACGCCGAGTTCGATTACTTCTCCGAAGTCTTCGAGAAGTTCGGCCAGACCTATCTCGGCGGCGGCGCATTTGACGATTATGGCCTGGGCACCAAGTTCCCCTGGACCAAAATGTCAGAGCTCAAGGGTGTGAAGATCGGCGCGGCCGGTCCGAACCTGCCCTGGCTCGACTTTGCCGGCGCGTCGAAGGTTCAGACCAATCTGAACGAAGTCTATAACGCGCTGCAGTCCGGCGTTTATGACGGCATCGTCATTTTCCCGGCACCGTATTTCGGCTTCAAGTTCGGTGAAGTGGCCAAGTACTACACCACGATGGGCTGGGGCTCGGTTGCCGCTTATCCCATCTCGGTCAATAACAAAACCTGGGCCAAGCTCCCTGATTCGGTGAAGAAAATCATCAACGAGGAAATCGGGGTCTACGAAGATGCTGTCCAGGAAGAGAGCTTCGTCAAGTTCGAGACCTCCCTCGAAAAGCTGAAAGCTCAAGGCGTCACCGTACGCGATTTGGGCGATGCCGAGCGTAAGGTCATGGCCGTCGCCATCGAGCCTTGGGTTCAGCAGAAGGCCGACGAATACGAGGCTCTGGGCTTTCCTGGAAAGAAAACCTTTGCCCGTTTGATCGAAGTCGCCAAGGAAAATGGCGCAACGCCGGTCCACGAGTACAGTTTCAAATAACTCTGGAACAAATGCGTTAGTAGAAAGGGCGGCCCAACGGGCCGCCCTTTTTCTTATTCGACTTCGCTAATCGGATCAGGTCGTCGTGGCGCCGATCCCTACATTGCGGCCGCCATAGCGGCGCAGGCGCAGATCAGCCTGTTCCTTGTGCCCCCAGAACCGCTCGACCTCGCACAGCCGCGAGCAGTAATCGCCGACCACCACACTGGCCTCTTCGGTGACCTGCTGGAAAGTGCAGGTTTTCATGAACTTGCCGACCCACAAACCGCCGGTATAGCGCGCCGCGCCCTTGGTCGGCAGGGTGTGATTGGTGCCGATGACCTTATCGCCATAGGACACGTTGGTCTCCGGCCCGAGGAACAAGGCGCCATAGTTGGTCATATTTTCTAAGAACCAGCGCGGCTCTTCGGTCAGAATTTCCACATGCTCGTAGGCCAGCCGATCGGCTTCGGCCAGCATCTCGTCGCGGCTGTCGCACAGAATAATCTGGCCGTATTCCGCCCACGCCACGCTGGCGACATCGGCGGTCGGCAGAACCTTGAGCTGCCGCTCTATTTCGGCCGGCACCGCCTCGGCCAACGCACGCGAGGTGGTGATCAGCGCCGCCGGGGAGTTGGGCCCGTGTTCAGCCTGACCCAACAGATCGACGACAACGATTTCCACGTCCGAGCTATCATCGGCGACGACCAGGATCTCGGTCGGCCCGGCGAACAGGTCGATGCCGACCTTGCCGTAGAGCTGACGCTTGGCCTCGGCCACATAGGCGTTGCCGGGGCCGACCAGCATGGCCACCGGATCGACCGTCTCGGTGCCGACCGCCATCGCCGCGACGGCTTGCACCCCGCCGAGACAGTATATCTCGTCGGCGCCGGCCAAATGCATCGCCGCGATGGTCGCGGCATGGGGCCCGCCTTCGTTGGGCGGTGTGCAGGCGATCACCCGCGGCACGCCGGCGACCTTGGCCGTGACAATGCTCATATGGGCCGACGCGACCATGGGATAGCGGCCGCCGGGAACATAGCAACCGACGCTGTTCACCGGGATATTGCGATGGCCCAAGGTGACGCCCGGCAGGGTCTCGACCTCGACATCGCGCAGCGCGTCTTTTTGGATTTGGGCAAAATTGCGCACCTGCGTCTGCGCGAACTTAATATCGTCGATGGTCTGCTGCGGCAGAGAATCGACCAATTCCTTGACCTGAGCATCGCTCAAGCGAAAGCTTTCCGGCGCCCATTTGTCGAACCGCTCCGACAGTTCGCGCACCGCCGCGTCACCGCGCGCGCGCACGTCGCCGAGAATGCCCTCGACCGTTTCGCGGACCCTGCCGTCGGCCTCATCGGCCGCGTCCGCGTCGATGCCCGTTTTGAGGAATTCGATTGCCATTACACTCTTCCCTGTTTGGCGAAAATTTGCAGCGCCACTTAGCGCATATCGGCGTCTATCGGCAAGCCGGCCCCTGCCCTTTTTAGCTAGGCTCGGTGATCCGCCGCAAAACCTGGTGGCGATTGCTGCAATAGGGCCGGACATGTTCGGGCCAGCGGCCAACCTCGACCGCCGCCGCCCAAGCGTCGCTGACCAGGACATCCGGGCTCTCAATTTCGTAAACCGCCGAGAATTTCGGCTCGCCGCCGACCGCCACGCTGCGCGCTTCACCGCCCATGCTCATGGTGAAAGGTTCCGCGATAAAGCGCTCGACCGACAGCACGCCGGGCACCTTTAGCAGCGCCGGGATGTGCTCGGTATCGTAGACCTCGTTGAGCAATGCCTCTTTCTCGGGTTCGACATCCATACTGGCGATGTAGACATATTTAGTGGTGACCGGCATTAGAGCCCTCCCCATGATTTAAGCAAAAGGGCCGGCGATCGCTCGCCGGCCCTCCCGCAATCAGTTACGGCAATCCCTGCGCGATCATTTGATCGCCTGCGGGTTGATCGGCGAGCCGACACCGCGGGTCACCGGCAGCGGCGGCGCCACGAACATGAACTCGTAGACACCGTCGTCGGCGCAATCATTGGCCAGATCTTTGAGATAGAAGATCTCGCCCATGGTGATGCCGATCATCGGAATGACGATCCAATGCCACGGCTGGAAGACGTCTTCGGTCTCGTTGGGGATGACTTCGCAGCCCCAAGTATCGGCGCAGATCGCGGCGATCTCCATGTCCTTCATCCAGTCGACCGTATGGAATGACACGCCGGGCGCCTCGCCGCCGGCGTAACCGCCCCATTCGCCAGCCTTTAGACAGCGCTCCATATGACCGGTGCGGTAGATGACCGTGTCACCGCGCTTGATCTCGACGCCTTGCGCCTTGGCGCAGGCGTCCAAATCTTCGGCGTCGATGGCGGTGCCGTCGTCGAGGCTATCGACCCCGGCCCAACGGGCGATGTCGAGCAGCACGCCGCGGCCGACCATCTTGTCGCGCATCTTGTGGATGGCGCATTTCTCCGCGCCGCGCGCGCCCACAAGCGTGGCGTCATAGCCGTTCCACATCTTGTCGTTGTTAAAGACGTGGCCGAGCGCATCCCACTGGGTGCCGCACTGCAACGGCAACGACACCGAATCGTCGGCGTATTGGCTGGCGTATTTTTTACCGGGCACGGTCTGCTTGCCCTGCACAGCATCGGTGCCGGTGGCCAACATGGTGTGGATTGGGTTCCAACGTCCGCCAAACAAGCCGTTCTGCGGGCCCTCATCGTCGAAGTTCAGGCCCAGCGCGAACACATGGCCCTTCTTGACCAACGCCGCGGCGGCAATGCGGTCTTCGTCGGTGACGTAATTCTGGGTACCCCATTCGTCGTCCGGTCCCCATTTACCCCACTGCTTCAGGCTTTCGGTCTTCTCTTTGATGAGATCCATATCGAACCGGTATTTTTCTTCGTCGTAGCGATGCATGTGTTCCTCCTAGTTATCCCTGCGCCCAACCTGAACGGCCGTGGCTTTGTTATCTGTCGTTATTTCAAAGCAATCGGATTGATCGGCGAGCCAACGGCGCCGGTGATCGGCAAGGGCGGCGCGCAGAACAGAAATTCGTAAACCCCGTCATCCGCGCAATCGTCACCGATATCTTTCAGATAGAAGATTTCGCCCAGAGTCAGCAGTTTCTCGTTGTAACGGCGCGGCATATCTCCCCCTAGCGGCTTATGAGCCTATTTTTCCACCGGCCGCTTCCGAGTTATCCCGGTTCGATTGCGGCACGGTTGGTCGTAGTCTAACGCACTGCCCCCGGACTTTCCTATACGCTCTCGCGGCTTTTACCGCGAAATTGAAGTCCGGGGGTTTTGAGCGGTCGTCAGGCCTTTATTTGATGGCCTGCGGATTGATCGGCGAACCGGTGCCCCGGGTGATGACCAGCGGCGGCGCACACAGGAAGAACTCGTAAATACCGTCCTTCTTGCAGTCTTCCACCAGCTCGCGCAGATACCAGATTTCGCCGTGGACGATGCCGATGCACGGGATGGTCACCCAGTGCCAGGGCTGGTTGGTGCCGTCGACGGTCTCGTTGGGCCGCACTTCGATGCCCCAGGTGTCGGAACAAATGCCGGCGATCTCTTTCTTATGGATCCAGTCGCAGGTCTCGAACGCCAGGCCCGGCGCGTCGCCGCCGCCATAACCGCCCCATTTGCCCTTATCGAGGCAATCGGCCATCTGGCCGGTATTGACCAAAACGAAATCACCACGGCGCACTTCGACACCCTGCTTCTTAGCGGTCTTCTCCAAATCGTCGATGGTGATGCCGTAACCGTCTGCCAGGCGTTTCTTGCCCTTGTAGCGCGCCACGTCGAGCAGCACGCCGCGGCCAACCATCTTGTCGGCGAACTTATCGATGGCGTTCCTATGGGCGCCGCGCGCATCGACCAAGGTCGCCGGATAGCCATTCCACATCTTGTCGCCAACGAACACATGGGCCAGCGCATCCCACTGGGTCGCCGCCTGGGTCGGCAGGTTGATGGCGTCATCGGCGTAGCGCATGCCGGCCAAATCTTCCTGGATGCCCTGAACGGCGTCGGTGCCGGTCGCCAGCATCTGGTGCATCGGGTTCCAGCGGCCACCGAACAGGCCGTTCTGCGGACCATTCTCGTCGAGGTTCAAGCCAAGGCGGAATACCTTGCCGCGCTTGATCAGCTTCGAGGCCTCAAGAACATCCTTCTCGGTGATGTAGTTGAGCACGCCCAACTCGTCGTTCTTGCCCCACCGGCCCCAATTGCTGAGCTGCTTACATTTGCGCAGCACATCGGCTTTTCTCAGGCCCTTCTTGCGCCGCGTCGTCGCGCGTTTTGCTGTTGTGGTGCGCTTCGCCGTTGTCTTTTTCGCCGGCGTCTTCTTCGCCGCTGGTTTTCTAGCCATTCTTCCCTCACCCTCAGAATTGAATTTTCGTCGCGCCGCGTAAGTTCCCTCTGCCAGCGCGCCCCGGTTTATCGTCACCGCGCGAAGCTTTGGCAAGTATATATTCACCGCAATTGCGAGAACCGCTTCGACCTGGGCGGCGGTAGTGATATTTTGCTCGCCGCGACATCGCCGTATCACGTACGGCCACAACAAAGAACGTCGAAATTAGGGAGCCTAAAAACATGAGCGTTGCAGAAACCGAAGCCCCGATAATGCCGTCTATGAGCCTCGAAGGATTGACCGCCGTCGTTACCGGCGCGGGACGCGGGCTCGGCGAAGGCATCGCCCTCGCCCTGGCCGACGCCGGCGCAGAATTGGTTCTTGTCAGCCGCACCCAGGAAGAACTCGACGCGGTTGCCGAGACGATCGTCCAACGCGGCGGCAAGGCCACGCCTCTGGTCTGCGATGTCACCGACACCGCCCAGGTCAAAGAGCGCATCGAGGGGCTGGAACGCATCGATATCTTGATGAACAACGCCGGCGCCAACCTCCCCGAGCCGTTCGTCGACGTCACCGAGGACCGTCTCGACTTCATTATCGACCTCAACGTCAAATCCATGTTCATCGTCGCCCAGGCCGCCATGCGGCGCATGCTTGCCGGCGGACGCGGCGGCAGCCTCATCCATATGTCGTCGCAGATGGGCCATGTCGGCTCGCCCCGGCGCACGGTCTATTGCATGACCAAACACGCCATCGAGGGTTTGAGCAAAGCCATCGCCGCGGAGGGCGCGCCCCACGACATCCGCTCTAACTGCATCGGGCCGACCTTTGTCGAGACGCCGATGACCAAGCCGATGTTCGAAAATCCCGAATTCAGCAGCTTTGTGATGGACCGGATCTTGATGGGCCGGCTGGGCAAAATTTCCGACATCACCGGTTCGGTGGTGTTTCTCGCCTCGCCGGCCTCGGCCTTGATTACCGGCGCAAGTCTGACCATTGACGGTGGCTGGACGGCGGTCTAATCAATTTAACAGTTCAGCAAAAACCAAAATCAAAACACCGAACCGGAGGATAGTAATATGCGTACCCCACGCCTGGACCGAGACCGCCAACAGTGGATTTACGATTACGTCGTCAAGGAGACCGGACGGGTCTTCCATTGGGACGAAGAAGGCCGTTCGCTACCCAAGAGCATCAAGAGCCATGCGCAAATTTCCAAACATCTGGGCCGCATGGGCCAGCGGCTCGAGCGGATCGCCGCCGAGGAAGACGCCGCGGGTCATAGCGCCACCGCGTTCGAACTCTATTACCGCGCATCGCTGACCTTCGCCAACGCGCAGCATCCGGTTCTCGAAACCAATGACGAGAAGGCCTATCTCCATGGCCGCTGCATCGCCAACTATGAAAAAGTCATCGAACATTGCCCCTACCCCCTCGAGCGGGTCGAGATCCCGTTCGAAGGCGTCGAGCTGCAATGCAACTTCCACATCATGCCCGGCAGTCCCAAAGCGCCGGCGCTGATCTACATTCCCGGCTGCGACATGACCAAGGAGATCTATCCCGATCCGCGGGTCAATCACGCCCATCATCGCGGCATGCATATGCTGGTCATCGACGGGCCGGGCCAGGGCACCAGCAATCTTCGCAACATCAAGCTCACCCCCGACAATTACGAGCGCGCCCTGTTGGCGATTGCCGATTGGCTGCAAGCCCGCGAAGAAGTCGATTCCGACGCCATCGTAATCCAGTCCCATTCCATGGGCTCGTTCTGGGGATTGCAGGCGGCGGCGTCGGGCGATCCGCGCATCAAGGCGGTGGCCGGTCCGTGGGCGTCCTACATCGACAAGTACTACATTCTCGATACCTTCTCGCCGCGCTACAAACAGCTCTTCGGCTATCTGATGGGCGCGTCCAGCGAAGCCGAGCTCGACGAATGGGTCGGCCAGATGACCGTTGCCGGGCGTGAGGCCGACATTAAATGTCCCGTGTTGCTGACCGTCGGCGAGTATGATTCGCGGAGCCCGATCGAGCTGATCTACGATTTCTACGGTAAGATTGACGCGCCCAAGGAACTCTGGGTCTACGAAGACAGCTTCCATCAGGCCAAGCTATTCGGCGGCGATTCCAACCGCCTGGACTGCCACATGATGTGCATGGACTGGCTGGTCGAGGCGCTGGCCGGCAAGTTCGGCGCCGGCCATGACCGCAACATCTACCTACGCACCGGTGGTGGCGGACCCAGCGGCGATCAAGGCGAAGGCCAAGACGCCCTGCACTGGTGGGAATAATAACGAGCTAGATCGGGGCGTCGTCTGAGGCGACGCCCCGCGTCAGCTGAGGCGTTCGTCGGCCACCGCCGCCTCGCCGTAGACCTCTGGATTGAGAATGTTAAACGGGCGCTCGCCGGCTAAGAAGCGTTCGATGTTAAGCACCGTTCGCACCGCCATCTCTTCGCGTGTCTCGCGCCCGCCGCTGCCGATGTGGGGTGTGAACACCACGTTGGGTAAATCGAGCAGGCCTTTGCGCGGGCCCGGATCGGGCTCCGGCACCTCGTTCTGGTAGACGTCGAGCCCGGCGCCACGAATGCGTCCTTCCAGCAGTGCTGCTTCGAGGGCCGCTTCGTCGATCACATCGCCGCGCGAGGTGTTGATCAAAATCGCGCTCGGCTTCATCAGCGAGATTAAGTGCGCGTCGATCAGCCCCATCGTGTCCTTGGTCAGCGCAACCGTCAGCGCGACGAAATCGGCTTCCATGAACAGATCTTCGAGCGAGCGGAACTCGGCCCCGCCAAGCACGAATTCCTCCGCTTTGCTCAGTTGCGTGCGCTTGTTGTAGATGATGTTCATGTCGCAGGCGACCGCCCGGCGGGCCACCATCTGGCCGATATTGCCCATACCGACGATGCCCAGGGTCTTGCCGTGCAGGCGCGTGCCCATGAAGGCCATCGACTGGTTTTGACGCCAACGGTCGGCGCGTAGGAAAGCGTCGGCCTCGGGCAACCGCCAGGCCGTCGCCATTAGCAATGCGAAGGTGAATTCCGCCGTGGTCTTGGTGATCATGCCGTAGGGCAGGCCCGACACCGGTATGTTGCGGCGCGTGGCCGCCGGAATGTCAACAAACTTTGCCGAGCCGTGCATCGCCGCAATATATTGTAAGTTGGCCGCGGCGTTGATGAGGTCTTCGTTGTAGGGGATTTCCCCCAACGCGTAGAAGATGTCCTGGTCGCGCACCGCCGCCAGCATGTCTTCGTAGGGCATCAGGCGATCGACGTGCGGATAGATTGTCACATCACCGAGCTGTTCGAGCTGTTCGAGAGCCACTTCGGGAATCGGTTGCGGCACAAATATTTTGGTCATTCTTTCCTCACTGGCAAAGGTTGCTATTGCACTTACGCTGCCGGCTGGCTGTTGTCTTCTAAGCTAGAGCAGTATCCAGGAAGATTGAACCATTCTGGCGGCGCGGATGTGTGACAAGGCCAAGGGTTTCGGTGAAGAGCATAGCCGTAGCTATGGTCGATCCGAAACCCGCCGGCATTGGCGCTCAGCCGCCCGCCCCTTCGGGTTGGTGATCGGCGGGCATCCGCTTTGTCAGACGGCTTGCTCGATGCGCCGCATCGCGCCGTGCCGTCTTCCGCGCGGACTGCCGCCCCGATCATCAACAGAATTGATTCAATCTTCCTGGATACTGCTCTAGCTTGTGTGACCGGTTCGGCGGAATACCAACACCACTCAGTCAGTCGTCGGCCAGCGGATGGGTAGCGGCAAGGCGCGCGCTGTGTATGCCGGGGACAAAACTGTAGACCGCCGCCGGTGTATGCATACCGCCCTCACGGACTACTGAAAATTTCAGAAAAATATGCTGGCCGATGGCATGGGTCTAATCTGTGGCCTGTGCTTCCCGGCGGTTCTGACGCATATTGGAGACAAAGCTGTAAACTGCGGCGGCCAATGCCAAAATCAGGATTGCCGCCGTGAGCGGGCCCGTGACGATCTCGAAAAAATCGCCGCGGGTGATGGTCAGCGCCCGGCTGAGGTTGCTCTCGATGATCGGGCCCATGATGAAGGCAAGCACGATTGGCACGACAGGGATGTTGATCTTCTCCAAGAGATAGGCGCTCGCGGCCAGCACGAGCACCATGATGATGTGCACCGAATTATTTGCAAAAGCATAAGCGCCGGCGACGATCAGCAGTAGCACGAAGGGGCCGAGAATGCGCAGCGGCACTCGCGAGACAAGGCTGAACGTGCTGGTTCCAAGAAGTCCAACGATCAGCAGAAACAGGTTGATCATCAAGAGGCCGATGAAAACCGTCAATACAAAGTCGCCCTGTTGCTGGAACAAGATCGGGCCCGGCACGACGCCTTTTGAGATCAGGACGCCGAGCAAGATCGCTGCGCCGCCCGACCCCGGAATGCCAAGCGACAGCGTCGGCACGAGCGTGCCGGCGACCACTGCATTGTTGGCGACTTCCGGTGCGGCGATACCTTCGGGAATACCGGTGCCGAACTTTTCCGGGCGTTTCGACCAGCGCTTCTCCTCGCTATAGGCGAGCAGCGCGCCAACCGATCCGCCCGCGCCCGGTATGGCGCCAGCCAAGGTGCCGAGCAGGCTGCCGCGTATCCATGTCGGAATCAGCAGCTTGACGTCGGCGCGTGTGACCCGGTTGCGTTCCTTCTGTTCGGCGCGGTTGACGACCGCCTGACCGGCAGCGGTACGGCGATTGTCGACGAGGAGCCGGAATGCCTCGGGGCCGGCCAGGAATCCGATGATAACCACGACGAGCGGAATGCCATCCAACAATAATCCCTGATTGAACGTAAATCTGAGACCGCCAAATCCCGAGGATCCGACGGTTGCAAGGAGAAGCCCGATCCCGACAGCGAGAAACCCGCGAGCGGCATCCTTGCCGAAGAAGCCGCCGACGATTGAGAGGCCGAACACCCCGACGGCAAACAACTCGCCCGGCCCGAAAGCGAGCGCCACAATTCCGAGCGAGGTCCCGGCAACGATGAAAATGATCGTGCTGACCGTGCCGCCGAGTACGCCCGAGTAAAGCGAAATCCTGAGCGCGCGGTGCGAGAGACCCTGTCGCGCCATCGCATACCCATCGAGCACCGTCACCGCTGAAGCACCGGTACCGGGAGTGCGGATCAGGATGGCTGGAATCGAGCTGCCGTACTCGACCGCGGAATAGACGGCGATCAGGAACAGGACGGCCTGGTCGACACTCATGGCGAATGTCACTGGGAACAGAAGCGCCAGTGCCTGCGAACTGCCAAAGCCCGGGAGCGCGCCAAGGATGATGCCGATGACGACGCCGGCCAGCATGGTAACGATGATGGTGACCGAATTGAGCGTCAAAAATGCCGCGCCCAGGTCCACAAGGTAAGAGTCCATGGTTTGCCGCCGCCCGGGTCAGAAGTAAATGTATCGGGGAAGGAATTGTAGCGGCAGCGGGATACGCAACAGCAGCCCGAAACCGACATATGCGACGAGCGTTGTCGCGAGCGACAACGCGAAGGCATAGCCGAGCGATCGGGCGGGATGATCGCTTAACCCAGCCATGCGCGGGCCGAGCAGCGCCAGCAGCAAGACAAATGTCATGATCTCGAAGCCGACCGGCACGAGTAGCAGGCCGTAGCCAATGACGAGTGCACAAACGGTCAAATACTCTACCCAGTGGATCGAGAAACTCGGCGCCTCACCCGCCGCTAGTTGGGCGCCGCGCGGCCTCAGCATCGTCTTGATTAGGATTGTCGCCGCGCATATGAACCCGAAAATTAGCACCAGCCGCGGAAAGAACGAATCGCCCGGGTAGCCCGGCAGGATCGGTGGCGTCATGTTCGTCGTCTCATAGAGCATGAACACAAACCAGCCGAGGATCACTACCGTGGCAACGACGACGGACGCTTTCATCGGCAAGATCACCTCATAACGCGACCGCTTTTCGTCATCAGTCTGATCCGTCATCGAATTCCCCAATAACCAACAAATGCCAACCGGTGCACGGCCATGCCCGGCTTATGCCGGCTACGCAAATAAAATGGAAATTTGAGCGAAATGGCGGGCGGGTTACCCCGCCCGCCAATCGTCACTAGCTGGACTTATTACTGGCCGATCATCTTGTTTTCGATCATGAAATCCTTCACGACCGCCTGATTCTTCATCATATCCTTATTGATCCAGTCGCGATCGTCGCGAATGTCGAGAACAAGGTGGGTACCCGCCGACAAGTACTCTTGGAAGAAGTCGAGCTCATACATGTTGTGCAGAGCCAGGACCAGCTTATCCATGATCGGCTCGGGCGTACCCTTCTTGACTGCAAGACCCTGCCAATGATGCGGGATCTGCCAGTTGAGACCAACCTCATTCACGTTCCTCACGTCCTTCCAGTCCGGATCGTCGAGCCGACCGTCGCTCAACAACATGACGAGCGGGATCGCCGTGCCGGCTTGGAGATGCGGCCGCCAGGTGCGCGGCGATGCGTGCCCGACATCGATATGCCCACCCATCACGTCTTTAACGGTGTCGCCGTCGCCTCCATACGGAACGTAGGTGACACATTCGCCAATACCGGCCGCCGAGAGGAGCGAAACCTGTTGGCGATGATGGGTCGAGCCGATTTTGTTCGAGCCCATCGCCAGTTCGCCGCAATTCTCTTTGGCAACTTTGACAAAGTCTTCAAAGGTCTTGATGCCCCATTTGTTGCCTTTTAGAACCGCAAGGCCATAAGTGTGATTTTCCACTTGGCCAAAGAACTGGAAATCGTCCTGATAGGTCTTGGTATAGTGCGGCAGATGGAAGTAGCCGTAGAAGCTGGCGCTGACATGCATCATTGTAAGTCCGTCGGCGGGCTTTTCAGACAAATAGAGGACCGGCTCATGCTGCGAGCCGCCGCTCTTGAACTGCACCTCAACCGGCACGCCGAGTTCCTCGGAGAAGCCGCGCGCCAGATTCTGACACCACACCGCGACACTCGAGCCGGGCCGCGTTGTGCAGACGAAATCAATCGGCCCGGACGGGAACCCCCCTGCCTTGGCGGCGCTGGCCTCGATGTCCGCCCTGTCCATGTATTGCGCAGTGGCCGGTACAGTCGCGAACGCGACAACGGCCAAGGCACCAACTAATCCTGTCATTAAACGCATTAGATTCCTCCCATTCATTATCGTTATTCGTGTGAAACGTAATCGATCAACTGCAAGCACAACCGGCGCTTGCCAGGTTAAAGTTACCATCCCGATCGTCAGAACCGCGTAGCGCGCCTGTCTGGCTGAGCCACAAACCTATTGGGGCCTATTGTGGATCAGCGGTCGCTACACGTTCGCTTTTAAGCAAGCGATTGCGCGCCGCTCAAACTGCGGCATAGCAAAAAAGTTGTCGGGCTTATTATTGTTGTACACACCGAACTAAATGCTAGGTCAAAACCATAGCCCAGATATGGCAGACCTGTAACCTCTAAATAAAATCGACTGCGGGCTCGAGAAAACCAGGTGACTGGCTACAGCGTAAAATGCGCGTGCCGGTTATCGGCATGTGCCAAACTTTTCTAACAACGGCCCGAAATAATACACCCCATCACCCCGCATCGCGCTGGCGTACGACTTCCTGCTCGATCAGGTCTTTTAATTCGGCTTTGCGGACTTTGCCCTGATCGGATTTCGGCAATTCGGGCAAGAACAGGATGAGCTGGGGCACTTTGAAACCGGCCAGCCGGGTCTTACAGAAATTCTGAAGCGTTTCGACTTCGACGGGAGCCTGCGTCGCCACGACGGCGACCACCACTTCGCCAACACGGGCATGGGGCCAGCCCATTGCGGCGGCTTCGATAACTTCCGGATGTTCCTTAAGCGCGGTCTCGACTTCGATGGGATAGAACTTGGCGCCCGCATTGTTGATCACATCGTCGGCGCGCCCTTTGAGGAAAAAATAACCATCCGCGCTCAAGATGGCGACGTCACCGGGGTAAAACCAGCCGTGCCTGAAGGCTATGGCGCTGGCCTCCGGATCGTTCAGATAGCTGGTCGGCGGCATGGCGACACGGAACCGCAACAGGCCCAGTGAGTCTGGTGGTAGCGGCGTATCTTGTTCATCGACAATTTCCGCCTCGACACCTTCGATGATGCGACCGACCGCATCCGGGTGCGTATCCTGTTCGGCGGGCGGCAGCGTGGAAATCAAGCCAACTTCGTTGGTGCCAAATGTCTCGACGATGTTGGGCGCGATCCGTTGCCGCGCGAGCTGGCGTTGCGCGTTGGTAACCGGCGCCGCGCCGACAAAAATCGCGCGCAGGTCCGGCAATAGCGGCGTTGGCTGGCCGCTCAACGATGAGAGGCCCTGCAGATGCATGGGCGTGATATGCAGGAACGTTATGGCTTTATCGCGCACCTGCGTCGCCATTTCACCGGGCGAGCCGGCTCGCTTGATAACCACCGTGGCGCCGACGCTCAACATGCCCAGGCAAATCGTCCGGCCCATATCGAAGGCCATGCTCATCACCGCCAAGTACCGGTCGTCAGCAGACCATCCCAAGCCGCGGCTGTAGCGCACAAAGCGTTCCTGAAGCTGGCCGTGACTGCGCACAAACGACTTCGGCCGGCCGGTGGTGCCGGAAGATTGGCTGAGGATCAAGGGATGGTCGACACCGGCCTCGAACCTCTCGCCGGGCCGCGGCGCCGGCCGACAAATCCCGGCGAAGGTCAGGCACGGCAATTCGTCCACCGGCGCCGGCCCATCGTCGGTAATCGCCAAAACCGGGTTCACGCCCTCCATGCGCAGCGCGATCTCGGCCGGTGGTAGCCGAGGACTGATGGCGAAAATGCAGACGCCGACCCGGGCGAGCGCGCAGATGACGGTGAGGTGGTCCGCCGAATCCCCGGCAAATATGACGACGGTTTCGCCCGGCGCGACCTGTGCGGCTTGCAGGTTTCCCGCCGCATTGTCGACCCGCGCGTCAAAGTCCGCATAGGTAACGCGCCGTTTGCCGTCCTCAATCGCCACATGTTCGGGACGTTTGGTCGCCTGCTCGGTAATCGCGTCCGCTATGTTCACTTGCCCGTCGCTCCAAAACCTGGATTACGCCTGTTCCTGATACCGTGATTCGAGCGTAACACTCTTAGGTTCCTTCGTTTTAGATCGCTGAAGTCGCGCGATTATCGTAGCATCCGCCCCACCCGCTTCCACGACAAAGAGAGTTCCGCTATGCCATCCCGCACCAGTTTTCGCGAATTGCTCAAGCGCGACGAGACCCTCGTTATGCCCGGCGCTCAGGATGCCCTAAGCGCCCGACTGATCGAGCAAGCTGGCTTCGATGCGTTTTTTATCGGCGGCTTTCAGGTCGCCGGCATTCATTACGCGCTACCCGATATTGGTTTGATTTCGCTGGGGGATATCGCGCCCATCGTGCGCAATATTCTGAGCGCCACGTCCCTGCCGGTGATGATGGATATCGACGATGGCTATGGCGATGTGAAAAATGTCGTGCACACGGTCCACACCTATGAGGATATGGGCGTCGGCTGCATGTTCTTAGAAGATCAAGTTTCGCCCAAGCGCTGCGGCCATCTGGACGGAAAGCAAGTGGTGCCGATCGAGGATATGGAAGCAAAAATCCGCGCCGCGGTCAGCGAGCGCAAAAACCCGGACACGTTCTTGATCGCACGCACCGACGCGCTAGCGGTCGAAGGGCTCGACGCCGCGCTGCGCCGGGGCGAACGTTATCTGGCCGCCGGCGCCGATGGGCTGTTCGTGGAATCGCCGTTGAATGTGGACGAGCTGGCTAAAATCGGCGCTACCTTCGACGCGCCGATGCTCGCCAACATGCTGGAATCCGGGCGCACACCGATCCTCAAGCCGTCGGAGTTGAAGGAGATCGGCTACGACATGGCGATTTATGGCATCACGCTTTTGATGCACATCACCCAGCATATGCAGATGGTGTTAGATGATTTACGCAGCGAGCGGTTGGAGATGACCGGCAACGCCATTAGCTTCGACGATTACAAGAAGGTCGTCGGGTTCGACAAATGGGACCGGGTCGAGAACACCCATTCAATAGATAATACTGGCTGAGGAAAACCATGGGACGCATGACAGACAGGGTCGCCATTGTCACCGGCGCCGGCGGCAGCATCGGCTTGGCCAGCGCCAAGTTACTCGCCAGCGAAGGCGCCAAGGTGCTGCTGGTCGATAACCGCGCCGACGATCTGGCCATGGCGCTCGATGCGCTCGGTGGCGCCAGCGAAAATGTCGACGCGGCGCAGGCCGACGTCGGCGATGAGGCGGACACCCGGAACTATATCGACCAGGCGATCGCCAAATGGGGCCGCCTCGACACGCTGTTCTGCAATGCCGGGATCAGCGGCGACAACAAGCCGATCGCCGACTTTCCCATCGAGATCTTCGACGCGGTACTGCGCGTGAACGTGCGCGGGCCGTTCCTGGCCTGCAAGTTCGCCCTGCCCCATATGGACGCCGGCGGCAGTATCATCATCACCTCGTCGATCATGGGCGTGCAGGCCAATCCCAACTCGGCCGCCTATGCCACCTCGAAGCACGCCGTGGTCGGGCTGATGCGCACCATCGCTAAGGAGATTGGCCCGCGCGGTATCAGGTGCAACGTCATCGCCCCCGGCCCCATCGATAATGATTTCCAACTCGCCATCGAAGACCGTATGAGCAAGGTGACCGGCACCAACGCCACCGAAATGCTCAATCAGCGCATCCCGCTCCGCCGCCACGGTCAGGCCGACGAAATCGCCCAGACGGTGTTATTCCTGGCCTCCGATATGAGCAGTTTCAGCACCGGCGCAGTGTTCATGGCCGATGGCGGCATGGCCGGTTAACCGCCGCCAGCCTCGAGAATTTGCATTAAAGTAAATTTCTAATGGCATGTAATACAACAATTTATTGGCGTAGTTTTCACCGCACGGACAAGTTGTTAAACTGCAAAAAATTAAACCATCTTTGAGGAGGACCCCTCGTGGCCGCTCGTGACGAGACCTACAACTACCCCCGTTTCAAGATGAGTAATTACGAACTGGGCTATTTTCCCGGACCGAAAGCCGGCGAAGAAGTCGACTATGGATATACGTTGACCGATCTCGACGGCAACGAGGTCCAACTCGCCGACTATAAGGGCAAATGGCTGGTGATTGAATCCGGCAGCCTGACCTGCCCGATGTACGTCAAGAACGTCAAACCCTTCGCCAAGCTGCAGGAAAAACATCCCGACGTCGAATGGCTGGTGGTCTATGTGCGCGAAGCCCATCCGGGCGAGAAGGCGCATCAGGCGACGACGATCGACGAGAAGATCGCCTACGCCAAGCGTAACCGCGACGACTATACCGAAGAGCGCAAGATTGCCGTCGACGACGTTAAGGGCACCTGGCACCACGCCTGGGGCCTATTGCCGAACACCGTCTATGTGATCAACCCGGAAGGTAAGGTGATTTACCGCGCCGACTGGTCGTTCGCCCATAATGTCGACCGGGTATTGTCGAACCGCGACGAGATCAACACCAATGAGCATGTCGCCATCATCGGCGCCGCGCCCTGGGTCACCATTCCAGTCACCCTCAAGGGCGGCTGGATCGCGCTGTACGATATTTTGATAATCTTCCCCAAGGTCTATTACGAGCATATCAAACTCGACATCAAGACCTGGATGGACAAGCGCAAAAACAAGACCGCGGCCGCTGCCGAATAGGCGACAGGCAATATTTGAATTCAAAAAGGCCGGGTGGCGACGCCCGGCCTTTTCTAATTTGTTGTGGCCCCTACCCTTGCGCTTATACGCCACAACGATATTATCGCGCCGGTCCATCTCAGCGGTTCAAATAAGAAATAAGCACCCGCAATAATATCGCCTGAGCCAGGACGGGTACCGAAGGTTTCGAGCGCTGTGTTTGCGAACGCATGCAGGCGGCCGTTCCGGCATGGAACGGTTGGACCCGATCGTTGCCGCCCGAAACTAAGTAAGAATAACCCTTGGGGAGCGGAATTATGAGTGGTGCTGACACAGCGTGGATCCTGACATCCACCGCACTCGTCCTTTTCATGACATTACCTGGATTGGCATTGTTTTATGCCGGATTGGTGCGGGCGCAGAATGTGCTTTCCGTGCTGATGAATTGTTTTGCCATCGCCTGCGTGATCTCGATCGTCTGGCTGGTAGCGGCCTATAGCATTGCCTTCGGCGATGGCGGCGGCGCGCAACAATGGTGGGGCGGCTTGGGCAAAACGTTCCTGTCGGGGGTCAACATCGACTCTGTGTCCGGCACCATCCCCGAATCGCTGTTCTTCATGTTCCAGATGACGTTTGCGATCATCACGCCGGCGCTGATTGTCGGCGCCTATGTGGAACGCATTCAATTTTCATTCGTCCTGGTGTTCTCCGTCGTTTGGGTGCTGCTGGTCTACGCGCCCGTCGTCCATTGGGTCTGGGGCAGCGGCTTCCTGGCCGATATGGGCGTGATCGACTTCGCCGGCGGCATCGTCGTGCACGTCACCGCCGGCGTCTCAGCGCTGGTGTTGGCGATGATGCTCGGCAAACGCCGCGGCTTTCCCAACGAGCTGCAACCGCCGCACAATCCGGGCATGACCATGATCGGCGCGGCGATGCTGTGGGTTGGTTGGTTCGGCTTCAATGCCGGGTCCGCCCTGGCCGCTGACGGGGCCGCCGGCATGGCCATGACGGTGACCCACATCGCAGCGGCGTCCGGCGCGATTGCCTGGTCGGTCATGGAACTCGTGCTCTACCGCAAGGCTAGTCTGATCGGCGCGGTCACCGGCATGGTCGCCGGCCTGGCCACCATCACGCCGGCCTCGGGCTCGGTGGGACCGATCGGCGGGCTGGTGCTCGGCCTGGCCGGCGGCGTCATCTGCTTCACGGTCACCCAGATGATCAAACAGCGGTTCAAAATTGACGACTCGCTCGACGTGTTCGCGGTCCACGGCGTGGGCGGTGCGTTGGGTACGCTGTTGGCCGCAATTTTCGTCAGCACAGCGCTGGGCGGTAACGGCTTGGCCGATGGCGTAACCATGGGCGGACAGCTCGGCGTACAGGCCGTCGGCATTATCATCGTGGCGATTTGGTCCGCTGTCCTGACCTTCATCATCGCAAAGCTCATCGGCACATTCGTTAAGTTCCGCGTCAGCGAGGAAGATGAGGTGCAGGGCCTCGACCTTGCGATGCATGGCGAACGCGGTTACCACAATCTGTAACAAGGCTCCGCCGACGCGGAACCTTATGGGACAAGACCGGGTTCGGGCCGCGTGCCTGAGCCCGGCAGCCACATAAGCGGAGAGCACAATGAAGTTTATCGTCGCTATCGTAAAACCGCATAAGCTTGACGATGTTCGCGAGGCGCTAACCGGTGTCGGCGTCGAAGGCCTGACCGTTAGCGAGGTCAAAGGCTATGGCCGCCAGAAGGGTCAGACCGAAATTTATCGCGGCGCCGAGTACCAGGTGAATTTCGTCCCGAAAGTTAAGGTCGAAGTGGCGGTCGATGACGCGGTCGCCGACAATGCGGTCGAGGCGATCCGCCAAGCCGCCAACACCGAGAAGATCGGCGACGGCAAGATTTTTGTCTTCGAGCTTCAGCAGGCGGTGAGAATTCGCACCGGCGAGACCGGCGGCTCGGCGCTCTAATTAAAATCCTCTCCTCGGGGAGACCACGGCAACCTCGCCCTTCGAGACGCCGCCCTTTGGGCGGCTCCTCAGGGTGAGGCTTTGTGCATATCTAACAGAATTGCTCATCCTGAGGGCTCGCGCAGCGAGTGTCTCGAAGGACGAGGAATTCCACCCTCCGCCATATGCGATTGCCCTGCCACTGGATGAGGGAAGGTTGGGGCAACTGAATAAACTATCTTTCGCTACGCCAAGTCCCAATGAAAGCAATCACTCGGGCTCGCCAAGACCGACCTGGCGTTCGAGCTGGCGGATGGCGGCGGTCAGATTGGTGCTACGTCCTACGACCTCAGCTTGACAGCCTGAATGTTGTCGCGGGCGACATAAGCTACCCGGCGAGTGTCACGCTTCGCTCCAGACTTAAGTACACCCCTCTTAAGGCGGTGGACCGGATGGTGGGCGCAGAGGTACTTGAAGAACAATGTCCAGTTAGCATTACCTTGGCCTAGCTCATGGGTCTCTCGGGCCTTTATCTCGTCTACTAGCTGACGTCCACTGATTGGTCCTTGGTCTCGGACGACCTCATTGATTTTTTCCACGATTGGGAGCCCGTTGTCTCCAAGACCGCAACGTCGCGCGGCACGATCGATTTCAGCTCTGTTGGGACATTCATCGAAAGGTGCTATTTGCCATGTACCATCCGAATAATCGATTGGTTTCTTCAATTCGAGTTTCTCCAAATGTTGATAACTAGGCGGCATTAAGCTTGGGATTCAACTGAACAATTAGTTCGCGCTCCTCGACGAGTAGAGGTTGGCTCGCTCGTCTTGCATAGAAGCGGACTGGGCCTACCTCGACCTCCGCGATCCAGCGTAATCGTTGACCTTCACTATTTGTCTTCTCTCCACGCAGCCAACGAATATGTCCGTAGCCATACCGCGTTCGAAAATTTTTCGTCTTCCCCACATATAGAACCTCACCGTCGCGTTCGACAATGTAGACAACATCGAGAGCTTCACGAACGAACGATTCGTAGTCGAATTGAAATTTCTCCTCAGCGTGCGAGTGCAGAGTTGCGACAAGAGTAAAACCGTTACCGCGTAACCATCCCGACGTAATTTTAGAAACCTTACGCATAAAAATCCTCCGGCAGTGAGAGACAATTTTAGATAACGCGGGATATATGGGTGAGCGTATAAGCCTGAGGTGATCACTCCGGCTCGCCGAGACCGACCTGGCGTTCGAGCTGGCGGATGGCGGCAGTTAGATTGTCCGCCCCCTGCCCGCCAGCGGCGGTCGCCAGATAGAGCCTGCGCACCGCGTCGCTGATCTCGGTCGGCACGCCGACCCCCGCGGCGGCTTCACAAATCAACCCCATGTCCTTGATCATGAGGTCGGTTGAGAAGGCCGGCGAAAAGTCGCGCGCCTTCAGGGGCGGCAAGCTGTATTTAACAAGCGGCGAGGCCACCACGCTCTCGTCGATCACATCGAGCATGACATTCCAATCGAGCCCCCCCTTGCGGCCGAAGGACAGCGCCTCGGCGAGCGCGGCAACGGTCGACGCCGCCAGCAAATTAAGAACCAGCTTCATATAGCGCGCCTGCTCGTCCGCGCCGACATGGAACTGAATGGCGGCCATCGCCGCAAAAAGCGGCTCGCAGCGTTGATAGGCCGCATCCGGCCCCGACGCCAAGATGGTCAAATTGCCGGCCGCCGCCAGGATCGTACTGCCAGAAACCGGCGCGCGGACGAACGCAATGCCCGCGGCATCGGCCACCGCGGCGACCTCGACCGAGACCTCCGGCGACACGGTGCTCATATCCACATAGACAGACCCTGCCGGCATCACCGCCAAAACGCCGGCGTCACCTAACGCCACGGCCCGCAGGACATCGTCGTCGGGGATCATCGAAAATACAAATTCGGCGCCCGACGCGGCATCCTGGCCGGACGAACCCGCCCGCGCGCCGGCTTCGACCGACGCGGTCATATTGTCGGCATTGGGATCGAATACGGTGACGCTGGCGCCCGCGCCAACCAGGCATCGGCTCATGGGCGAGCCCATATTGCCGGTGCCGATCCAGCCTATTTCTATTCCGTCCAGGCTCATATCTCGGTTCCTCCCGTCGCTACGCTTTGCGCATTCACGCTTGTTTCAGCCGTTGGCCCGACGCGGCGGACCGGCCTATTCTGCGGGCGGTAGACTAACATGGCGCCCACCGTGGGCCCACCACCGGCACAAGCGAAAGGTACGCCCCATGAGCCGCACCGCCGCGTTTTTCATCTTCCTCGCCGGCCTCAACGGGTTGATGGCCGTCCTCGCCGGGGCCTGGGCGGCCCATGGCTTTGTCGTCCCTCTGGTCGCCGGCGGCGACGCCCTGGCCGAGTCCGGCAGCCGCTTCCAAATGACCCACGGGTTGGCGCTGCTCGGTGTGGCGCTCGCCCACGAAGCCGTCTCGGCGCCCTATTCCTTCTTTTCGCGGCTGCTCGGCACCAAGGCGCTTCTGCGGTGGACCGGCCTCGCCTTTATCATCGGCATCGTCGGTTTTAGCGGCGGCCTTTACGCCAGCGCGGCGGACTCGTCGGCCCTGTCATCGCTGGCGCCGATCGGCGGCACCGCGCTGATGATCGGCTGGCTGCTATTAGCCTTAGCGGGTCTGGTTTCGCTGCTCGCGCGCTAGAGCGTGCGGACGACTGTTAGATGATCTGGCAGGCCTCGTCGAAGTCGAAACGATAAAGGCGCGGCCCCATGATGCCTTCGAGATCGCCATAACCGATATTGCAGAGAAAGTTCGACTTATACGTCGTGCCCTTGAAGAACTCTTCGTCGGCCGCTGCCCTGTCGAAGCCACCCATGGCGCCGGCGTCAAGACCTACGGCGCGCAACGCCATGATGAAATAGGCGCCCTGCAGACTACCGTTATTGTAAGCGAAATCTTCAGCCACCGCCGCGTCGGCCTCGAAGCGGTCTTTCATCTCGGGGCGGATCGGGTAGAGCTTAGGCAAATGCTCGAAGAAATTTACGTCGTAAGCGATCAGCGCGGTGACCGGCGCCAGCATGGTCTTTTCCACATTGCGCGGGCCGAGGGTGGGCTTTAACCGCTCTTTGGCTTCCGGCGTGCGCAGAAACAAGATGCGCGCCGGCAGGCAATTGCCGCTGGTCGAGCCCATCTTGGTCAGATCCCAAACCTCGCGCAACTGATCGTCGCTGACCGGTTTGTCCAGCCACCAATTATGGTTGCGCCCCTCGCGGAACATCAAATCGAGGGAATTGTCGTCGAGGCGTTCGATGCGGTTGCGGTAATCGGCTATCCGCGCCCGCGCCGCGGCGAGGGCCTGTTCTTCTGATTCCGACATTTGTAACTCCTGATCACCGCATTGCGCCGGGCGGATTTTATCCGATCGGGCATGGCAGTCTGTTGGGGTGTGATGGTTCGTCCTTGTTAGGCGCTAAATGTCCTGCTCGACCGTAAAAGTCAATTCAGGCCGAATTTGCCCCTCTGGCATGAACCGGGCGAATGTTTTAAGCAGACCCGCCGGCACCTCGCGACACAGGCCGGTCTTTCGTTTCACCAAGTTCGAGCTACTCCATGACTGACAATAGCGGCGCCCTCGCCGGCATTACCGTCCTCGATCTCACCCGTGTCCTGGCGGGCCCCTACTGCACGCAACTGCTCGGCGATCTGGGCGCCGACGTGATCAAGATCGAGCGGCCCGGCGCCGGCGACGACACCCGCAAGTTCGCGCCGCCCTTCGTCACCGACGACGCCGGCAACGAGACCACGGAGAGCGCCTACTTCATGAGCGCCAACCGCAACAAGCGTTCGGTCGAAGTCGATCTCACCAGCGAGGCTGGCCAGGATATCGTCCGGCGGTTGGCATTGCAGTCCGATGTGCTGGTGGAGAACTTCAAGACCGGCAATCTGGCGAAATACGGCCTCGGCTACGACGATCTGAAAGAGGCCAACCCGAAACTGGTCTATTGCTCGATCACCGGGTTCGGCCAGACCGGCCCCTACGCCACACGGCCAGGCTATGATTTTCTGATCCAAGGCATGGGCGGCATCATGTCAATCACCGGCGAAGCCGAGCGCGAGCCACAAAAGGTCGGCGTGCCGATCGCCGACATCATGTCGGGCATGTTCGCCGCCGTCGCCATCAACGGGGCGCTGCGCCATGCGGCGGTAACCGGCCAGGGTCAGTATATCGATATCGGCATGCTCGACACCCAGGTCGCCTGGCTGGTCAATCAGGGCATGAACTTCATCCATTCCGGTGAGGCCGAGCGGCTCGGCAACGCCCATCCCAATATTGTGCCCTATCAGGTATTCAAAAGCGCCGACGGCCATATCGTGCTGGCGATCGGCAACGACAACCAGTTCCGCACCTTCTGCGATTTCGCCGGGGCGCCAGACCTCCCCGACGATCCGATGTTCGCCACCAACGATGCGCGGGTGAAGAACCGCGCCGAAACCGTCGCCAGGATCCAAGCCATCATCGAACAGCACCCGTCAAAATACTGGCTCGAGGAATTGGAAAAAATGAAAATCGGCTGCGGTCCGATCAACACGCTGGAGCAGACCTTCGCCGACCCCCATGTGCAGGCCCGCGACATGGTGGTCGAGGTGCCCCACCCGTTGATCGACGACGGTGGCGCGAAACTCATCGCCAGCCCGCTGCGCCTGTCAGAAACCCCCGTCGAATACCGCCACCATCCGCCCCTGCTGGGCGAACATACCAATGAGGTGTTGTCGGAAAAGCTGGGACTAGACGATGCCGCACTGGCCGAGCTAAAGGCGTCTGGCGCAATCGGTTAACTGCGACGGTTTTAAACTTTCAGTCTGAATATCCGGAAAGAGCGCCAATGTATTTTCTCTCGCAGATGTTTAGGAAATAAATAAATCAATGAGAATTGACTAACAACTGGTTGGAAACAGCATCAATTGGCTCTGGAATCGACAAACTGGTTACATTCCGCAATTTGTATTGCTCAAAATTGGCAAACTTTGATTGCGAGTATCGTCGCGTTAATTGCGGCTTACTGGACAATTAGGACGATTAAGCATCAGATAAATCTCGATAAGGAGCGATACTCAGACATTCAAAAAAGCAAGGCGTGGTCAGCTAGGGCGGAAATGCCCGATGCTCTAAGCGCGCTGTGCAACTACACCGAAAACTGTGTTGCCTATTTGTTAGGCAATGATGACAGCGACCGAGTACCGAATGCTCCGGAGAGTGCAATAGGAGTCATCAAAAATAGCATCGAATACGTTGACCCGGTATCTGCACGCAAATTATTTGAACTCGTTGTGCATTACCAAATTCACAATTCTAGACTGCAGGGTCATGACGGAAAAAAAACAGTGTATGTAAATGGAGAACGAATCTACGACTCTGTTTATCTCCGTGCGCTAGTAAACCAATTATTTGAATACGCGCGTGATGAAGTAGAGGCAGTACCCATCGCAAAACTTAAACGCGCGGACTTAACGACGGCTCTATATGACTGCGTGGGTCCCGGAAGCATTCATCGAAGTGATGAAACTTTGGCACCCCTATTAGAAATAATTAAGCGGAGAACTCCGGATTCCTAGAACGATGTAATCCAATTATTCAATCAGCTATAGACCATCTGTACGAACCGTTGAAAAATACGATCTATTAGGAAGTTGTTACATGAGTGAAGAGCGTATCTTCGACGAAAACGAGCTGGCCGAAATGGAGGCCAAGGGCTATATCGGCCGCGTCGCCGGCATGCAACGCAATATTTTCGCGGTGCGCCGCGAGGGCGAAATCTACGTCTATCTCAATCAATGTCCCCATGTGAATTCGCTGATCGACCATATTCAGGGCCAATTTTTCGCCCCCGACGGCGTGCACTTGCGCTGCGGCATGCATGGCGCGATCTTTCGCATCGAAGACGGAGTTTGCATTGACGGTCCCTGCGAGGGAGAGTCGCTGCAACGCCTGCCCATCGAAATCCGCGACGGCGGCGTATTCCTGGCGGAGTGAGTGACCATATGAAGGACAGCAGATGAACGTCGAATGGATCCGTATCGCCGACAAGGCGCCCGACGAAGGCGCCGACGTGATTGTGACAACCGAGTATGCCGGCAAGCGCTATGTCGCGATGGGTCACCGCCATGGACCGTTTTGGCTGGGCTCGGAATCCCATGAGGTCCTGCTCGGCGACGTTGTTGCCTGGGCCGCGCTGCCGGAACCGTGGGTGGACTGATCGAATAAGCAGGACTGGGTCCAGCCAACACGAGACTTTTACCCAGCCACCAAGCGGCGGCACTTGAACGGCGTCTAGTCGACGCCTAGTATGTCCTCCAAGAATTTCCAAATTTTTAGAATCATAGAGGTAACGCCATGAAATTCGTCTTGTACTCGGATATCCACGCGCAAATGCCCCAGCTCGAGGCGGTACAAGCGGCCGTCGACGCTGAGAAAGCAGACAAGGAAGTCGTCATCGGCGACCTGCTGATGCTCGGACCGTCGCCGTCCGAGGTGGTCGACAATATCCGCTCGCGTCCCAATACCGACGTGGTGGTCGGCAATCTGGATTTATGGGTCACCCAAAAACGCTGGGAAACTCACGAGCCGCGCAGCCCGCATCAGGCCTGGATGTTCAACATGGCCAAACAGACCCGCGAGATGCTGTCGGAAGACCAACTCGACTGGATATCCAAACTACCCTTCTCGATCACCTATTCGCCCGAGATGGGCCATGACTTCTTCATCTTCCACGGCACGCCCTACGATATCGGCGACGACGATGCGTTGCCGCGGCGGCTGACCGACGATGAGGTCAAAGAGAAGATCAAGGGCGTGACCGCCAAGATCATGGCCCATGGCCACATCCACGGCCCCTATGTGCGCGAAGTCGGCGATCAAACCATCGTCTGCGTCGCCGCGGTCGGCATGCAATGGGACGGCGACCCGCGGCCTTCCTATGGCGTGGTTGAATATCTCGGTAACGGCGAGTGGCGGTCCGAGATCAAACATGTCGAGTTCGACTGCGAGGAGCAGGCGACCTACAACGAAAATTGCTGGATCGAACATGGCGACCGCATCGCCGGCATGATCCGCACCGGCTACTTCTGGAACCCGGACCACATGCCGCACTGAGCCCAGCGCCTATGAATTCTGCGCCGCCCTCTCACCTGTCCCCTCAGCGGTCAGGCGGGGCGGCGCAGACCAAGCGCCTGATCCGCCGCCGCTACGCGCAACTGGCGGTGCGCGACTCCCTCCATCCTGATCCCCGCACCAACGCGCTCGCTGCCGGTTGTCCGGCCGACTGGTACGACGCCCTGCCCTCGCGGGCCGCGCTAGCATTTTCGGGCTGCGGCTGGCCGGCCGCTAGTCTCGATCCCTCCGGACTGCAAACCGTCGTCGATTTGGGCTGTGGTGGCGGTCTCGATACCCGTTTCCTAGCCGAGCGGCTCGAAGCAAACGCCCAAGTGATCGCCCTCGACCTCACCCCGGAAACCCTGAGCCGCGCCCGCGAAACCCTCATCGGTGTCGTCGGTGCATCGGCGCGATTGCTCGCGGCAGACATGGAGAAATTGCCGCTGGCCGATGGTTGCGCGGACGCCACGATCGCCAACGCCGCCCTCAATTTAGCCACCGATAAACCGGCGGCTTTCGCGGAAATCGTGCGCGTCCTGCGCCCGGGCGGCCGGCTCGTCGCCGCTGATTTGGTGCGGGTTGGACCGCTACCGGCCGAAATCCAAGCCAACCCCATGGCGATGGCCGCGTCCTTGGGCGGTGTCATGGAGGAGGCCGATCTACGGGGCGCTCTCGAAGGCGCGGGTCTGACGGACATTGTTATAACTGACCACCGGCCGTTCGGCCCGGTGATCGCGGTGAACATCACCGCGTCGCGTCGCGCTTAGACCTCAGGATTCAGCCCGAGTTGATCGACGACCCGCGCCGAGGTCTCTTGAATTTTGGCGCTCAGCCAATCGATACGCTCGTCCGACAGGCGGGCTTTCGGTCCAGTGACCGCGATTGCACAAACCGCGCGCCTATCCGGGTTGTACATCGGCACCGCGATCGACCGTACGCCCGGCGTCATTTCCTCATCGTTGATCGCGTAACCGCGCTTTCTAACCAGTTCAAGTTCGCGTAATAACCCTTTGATATTCTTCGCCGTATTGCGGGTGTAGACGCGCAGTGGCGCACGCTCATAAATGTCACGTAACTCGTCGGGCCGGTGCAGCGACAACAGCGCCTTGCCAATACTGGTCGCATGGGCATCGAAATAATCGCCGACCAGAACATCGAGGCGCAGCGACCGCTCGGTGGTTACACGATCGGCGATGAACGCCTGAATGCCTTCCAGCGCCCCCAGATTCACTGTCTCGTCGACCTCATGAGCCAGCGTCACCAGGAAGGGGTGCGCGTGATGGGTAATGCGCGCCAGCATGTTGGGCTTGTGGCCGAACCGGTCGAGATTGTAGCCGACCCAATAGCGGTGATCCTCGCTCTTGTAGGCGTAACCCAGGCGGCACAAGACTTCGAGCAGCCGGTGGGCGGTGGCCCGGTGCAGGCTGGTCGCCTGCGCCACCTCCATCACCGACTGACCGACCGTGGCGGCGCCGAGATACTCGAGGATGCCGAAGCCGCGTTCGAGCGACTGATTGCGATAATGCGCCATTCCGCCCACCCCAAACTGTCTCACTTGCTGAGATTAGTCGGCGCGAAGTCAAGACAAGTCAACCGCCGTAGGGGCCTGAAAAGAAGCCTGAAAAGAAAAAGGTCGTCCCGACAAGCGGGACGACCCTAGTGGCGCCACCGTTTTTTGGTGGCTTATTCCGTAACCCGTTATTCCGCCGCCATGGCGAAATCTGGAATTTCCAGTTCGGGCAATACCTTTTCCATAAACGTCGACAGCTCTTCCAGCATGTCGTCCTTGGGCTGCTGCGCCCAATGGAAGATCAGGGTGATGTACTCGGCCGGCACCTGCTCGTAGGTCTCTTTCCAGGCCTTGATCGATTCATCGAGCGTACCACCGATGAAGATGCCGGAATCTTTCATCGACTGGACGAGGACGTCATCGCTGCCTTGCGGGAATTGCGGGAAGAACGGCCCGTAGAAATTCTTGTAGATGTCGAGATCATATTCGCGCAGCTTGCGGTCGTAATCTTCCGACGTCTTGGTGATATGCGGCCAGCGCACGATGTTCTGGTTCTGACCGCGTTGGAAGTGGCGGCCGTGCTTGGCCGCTTCATCGACATAGAGATCGATCAGGTCGGCCATGCCTTGCGTGGTCATGAAGTAGGTCGGGATGAAACCATGCTTGGCGCAGAATTTAATCGAGTCCGGGCTCTTAGAGGCCGCGACCATGACTGGCGGGTGCGGTTTCTGATAGGGCTTGGGCACCACGCTGACCCGCTGCACCGCGCCGTTCTCGTCGATTTCGCCGATGGCGCCGGCTTCCGAGGCGATTTTCCAGGCCGGATAGTCCTCAACCCCGGTGTCCAGCGGATAGGGCGCCACGTAATGTTCGCCCTCGAGGCGGACCGACTCTTCGGTCCAGCATTTGAGGACCATCTCGACCCGCTCTTCGAAGATCTCGCGGTTGCGTTTATCGGCGTCGCTACCGTCGGACACGGTCGCCACGGAATCCGAGAACTGGCCGATGACATTGGTCCAACGTGACTGGTAGCCGCGCGCGAAACCGACCCAATATTTGCCCTTGGTCAAATGATCGAGGATCGCGGTTTCCTCGGCGATCCGGATCGGATCCTGGGTCGCCGCCACATAGCCCAGCGCGCCAACATGCGCGTTCTTGACCTGGCTCGCCCAGTAGGCATTCAAGACACCGGGGTTGGGACCGACCTCATAGCCTTCCGAATGGAAATGATGCTCGATTGCCCCCAGGCCCCAGACGCCCATTTCGTCGGCCGCCTTGGCGATACCCGTCCATTCGTGGACGATCTCGTGATACATGTCGCTATCGTTGCCGAGCGGTCGCTTGGCCTTACGGCCTTCCTCGCCGTCGGAGGGAAACATTGGATATAATTGTAAAACCACTTTCGGCAGCGCCATGCTGTACTCCCCAAATTCGCGCTTAAATGAAGCCGAGCATCCAGGTCCGGCAGCGCAAACTACTGAACACACTTGCGTATCACAAATAATAAGTTTTAATAGTATCTATCTTGTGAAACTATAACTCGATTTCGTCCACAATCCGGCAAAAAACCTTGGATCTCCGCCATATTCGCTCATTTATCGCGGTTTATGAGGAAGGCAGCATCAATCGCGCCGCCACGCGGCTGCATTGCGCCCAGCCCAGTCTCAGCCTGCAATTGCGAAATTTGGAAGAATCCCTGTCGGTCGAGCTGTTCGAACGCCACGCCAGGGGCGCCCGCCCGACCGCCGCGGCCGAGCGGTTTTATCAGCACTGCATTTCGATTTTGGGCGAGGTAGAGAGCGCCGAGCAGCATATGCGCGACTGGGCCCGTGAGATCGCCGGCGCGCTTACGGTGGGGCTGATCCCTACCATTACGAAAAGCGCTCTGCCGCTGGTCCTACCCGACTACACCGAACGGTTGCCAAACGTGGATATTCGGATCGTCGAGGCCTTCAGCGGCACCCTGACCGACTGGGTGGTGTCCGGCGAACTCGATTTCGCGATCATTACCGAGCCGCCCCAGCAAGAGGGCTTGGTACTACAGGCTCTATCGGCCGAGCCCCTGGCGCTGATCTCCGGCGCCAAGAGCGGCTTCACCCATTTGGCGCCGGTCCGCCTGCCAAGCCTGCCGCCGATCAAACTTGTCATACCCTCGCAGCAGCATAGCCTACGCGGGTTACTCGAGCGTCATATGCGGGTCGGCGATATTTCTGTCGAGCGGCTGCTCGAAATGGACGGGCTGTTTGGCGCCCTGGAATTTCTGCACAATTCCGATTGGTCGGGCATCCTGCCGATCTCCACGGTGCTCGGCGATTTGGCGAGCGGTAAGTTCGTGGTCAACCCAATCGCCGAGCCCGCCATGGTGATCGAATATTATTTGATCCACCAAACCCGGCGGCCGCTGGATCGCGCGTCGCGCGAACTGGTCGACGCGCTGGAAACCACCCTCAAACAATCGGCAGTGGACTGGTCGCACTGGCAGCAAAAAGCGCCCGCCCCGACAAAGCGACAGGCTGCGGAATAGGGCAGAGCTAAAAGCATCCATTACCAAAGACCTCATCCTGAGCTTGTCGAAGGATGAAAGCCGAGCAGACCTCATGCTTCGACAAGCTCTGCATGAGGATAGGTACTGGTTTCGCCTTTATCCGTCCCCATAAATAATTATTATAGGCGGGCATGGATCTACGCCAGTTAGAGCAGTTCGTCGCCGTCTACGAAGAGGGCAGTTTCAGCCGCGCCGCGCGGCGGGAGAACTGCACCCAACCCGGTCTGTCGGTGCAAATTCGCAACCTCGAAAGCCAGTTGAGGGTCGAGCTGTTCACCCGTAACGCCCGCGGCGTGGCGCCGACCGTCGCTGGCAAGCGGTTCTATGCCAAGAGCCTCGCCATTCTGAACGCGGTCGAGGATACCAAGCTCGACATGCAGAACCTGCAGGGCGACATCACCGGCGCCATCGTCGCCGGCATGGTCCCGTCGGTATCGCGCGGCGCCCTGCCCGCCACCCTGTCGCGTTTTACCGAGCAACATCCCAACGTGGCGATCCGCCTCGACGAGGCCTATGGCGGCACCCTGACCGACCGGGTCGCCGCCGGCGAGCTCGATTTCGCGGTGATCACCGGACCCGCCGCGGCCGAGGGGCTGACCAGCGAACTCATCTCCAAGCATTTGGTGACCCTGGTCTCGGGGCCGGAATCGACCCTGCGTCATCTGGTCCCCTACCGGCTGCGCGACCTGCCGCCGTTGCGGTTGGTACTGCCGTCCGACCGCCACACCATCCGCCAGGTCATCGATTCTAATTTGAACCGCGGCCAGGCGCCGGTCGCAACTGTGATCGAGTCCGACGGTCTCAACGCCACGTTGGAATATGTCCGCCGCTCCGGCTGGTCGACCTTTACGCTGATGGCCTCGGTGATCGACGAGATGGAGTCCGGCCGCCTAATCATCAACCCGATTGTGCGACCGCAAATCGCCGTCGATTATTTTCTAATCCGCCAATCACGCCGCCCCCTCTCGCCGGCCGGCGAACGATTTATCGCCCTGTTGGGCGAGGAGCTGACCGAAATCGCCCGGCGCTGGCGGCGCATCACCAGCAGCCATTGAAGAAACGCGTAAAGGAAATTTCATGTCCGATACTCAAACAGCAAAGCGCGTCATCGTTACCGCCGGCGGCTCCGGCATCGGCCGCGCCATCGCCGAGCGTTTCCTGGCCGCTGGCGACCAGGTGCATATCTGCGATGTGGCGCCGGGAACCCTCGACAGCGCGTTGGCTGACCATGACGGTCTGCGCGGCACCATTGCCGATGTTGGCGTGCCGGCCGATGTGGAAAAGCTCGTCGCCGAGGCGGCTGATTGGATGGGCGGGGTCGATGTTCTGGTCAACAATGCCGGCATCGGCGGGCCCCGCGCCGCGCTGGAAGATATCTCTTACGCGGACTGGGACCGCACCGTCACCGTCAATCTCAACGGCATGTTCTATTGCATCAAGAATGTGGCGCCCCTGATGAAGGCGCAGAACAGCGGCTGCATCGTCAACATATCGACCGCGTCGGCGAAAGTGGCCCTGCCCCTGCGCTCGCCCTATGTGGCCTCGAAGGTCGGCGTGCTCGGCTTGACCCATACGGTAGCGCGCGAATACGGGCCGTTTGGCATTCGCTGTAACGCCATCCTGCCGGGCCTCATCGACAATGAGCGCGGACGCAACATTTTGGCCAACCACGCCAAGGAAAAAGGTGTGAGTTTCGAGGAGGCCGAGCAGGATTTCCTCGAATTCATCTCCCTGCGCGCCTGGATCGACCCGGCCGAAGTCGGCGACCTGGCTGTCTTCCTGGCGTCGCCCGCGGGACGCCACATTACCGGGCAAAATATTGGCATGGACGGCAATGTGGAGTGGGAGATTTAGACGGGCCCGTAGTGATCAGTTCGCCATGGATGGACATATAATTTGAGCAAACCTCAACGCGCCAAGCCCCCTCTCCCATAGGGAGAGGGCCGGGGTGAGGGGTTAATTTGCAACCAGGAAATCCTCTACAGTCCCTAACCCCTCACCCGGCTCGCCTATGCTCGCCACCCTCTCCCTATGGGAGAGGGTTATCTGCGTCGCCCCAAATCAAATTAATTTTTAAAAGGCCCTTTCTTTATTTAACCTATTGGTTAAGTATAAGGCAACGATAACGTCATTGACCACCATCATCGAAGGAGCGACCTTATGGGACAGTTTCACGATAATCGCTTTCCCGGCGAAAACGACGCCTACCGTACATCGCGCGACGCCCTGCTCGCCGCTGAAATGGAACTCAGGAAACAGACCGAGGCCGTTTCAGCGATGCGGCGCGCGCTGCCCCTGGGCGGCGAGGTTACCGAGGACTACACATTCGACGAGACGGTCGACGGAGCGGTCGTTCAAACAAAGATCGGCGATTTGTTCGCCGCGGGTAAAGACAACCTGTTTCTCTACAGCTTCATGTACGCCCCCGGCGGCGACGCCTGCCCGGCTTGCACCTCAATGCTCGACGGGCTCAACGGCACCGCGCCGCACATTCGCGATCAGATTAATTTCGCCGTGGTGGCGAAGGCGCCGATCGGCCAAATCCGCCAATGGGCTGATGGCCGGGGCTGGAGCAATCTGCGGCTGCTCTCTTCGCACGGCAATTCCTACAATATCGATTACGGCGCCGAGCGCGACAGCAACCAGTTGCCGGCGATCAACATATTCCGCAAGACCGATGCCGGTATCTTCCACAGCTATAATGCGGAAACGCTCTACGCCCCATCCGAGGAAGGTCAGCATCCGCGCCACGCCGATGCCATCTGGCCCCTATGGAGCGTGTTCGACCTAACGCCCGGCGGTCGCGGCGAAGGCTGGTTCCCCCGGCTCAGCTACGACTGATTATTCCGCGGCCGATGAGCCATCCTTCGATACGGCCCTTCGGGCCTCCTCAGAGTCTGACCGGAAATGAAGTGAGCGATATCAGCGGTTTATCAATCTGACCCTCGAGCGTCATCACCCCCACCCCAACCCTCCCCCCTCAAGGGGGAGGGGGTAATAGCCAGCGGGTCGCTAATAATTTCCCTCCCCCCAGCGAGGGGGAGGGTTAGGGTGGGGGGGATGGCGTTAGCCATAGCGTTTGGTTTTCACCCGCAGGGCGGGGAACAAGGTCTTAGAAACAAACAATTCATTTCCGGCCAGGCTCTCAGGATGAGGTCGGGTAGTGGCCGCATATCCAACAAGTCCTCATGCTGAGGAGGCACGCAGCGCCGTCTCGAAGCACGGTGCGGTGTAGTTGGAGATGTTATTCCGCGGCCATGCCCTTGGGCTCGATGTCGGTGCGTTGGCCGCCCGCTTCCGGCGGGTAGTTCCGGTCGACGTACCAGCACATATAGTCATAGATGCTAATCGGCTCGAACTTCGCCGGGTTATCCTCGCTCACGCAGGTGTCGAGGGGCTCGGCGATGGTATCCGGGCTGGGGTTGAAGAACAGCGCCATCGAATAGCGGTCTTTCTTCGGCGGGTTGACCCGGTGCGGCGAGGCCAAAAAACGGCCGTTGGTCCAGCGGTTCAAGAACTCGCCGGTGTTAACGATGATGGCGTCCTCGCCCATATGGTCAGCGTTGATCCAATTACCCGCCCGGGTGCGGATCTCCAGACCCGGCACGTCGGATAGCGGCAACAGTGTCATAAAACCATGATCCTGGTGCGGCGAGATGCCGAACTGATTTTCCTCGGCCTCCACCACCGGGTAGTGAGAATTACGCGTGGTCCATAGGGGATCGTCGAAAAACGGCTCGAAGAAATCCGCCGGCTTGTCGAGCGCAAGCCCATAGAGCGGCAGCATGCGCCGGCCCAACGCGGCCAGGGCGTGGTGGCATTCCTTGATGGTCTCCTTGAAGCCCGGCAAATTCTCCGGCCACGGATTGGGACCATGAAAGCGCCGCCCGGCGATGCGGCCGGGATGGTCATCGGGGCGCTCGTTCACGTAGCGCAGCACTTCGTTTAGATCGGCCTTGGTGTTCTTATTCACCGGCGAGGTCACATAGACCACCGAATTCGGCGGCACATAGCCGGGCCGCGTGCCGGTCGCGCGTAGCTTCAATTTCTCTTCGTCGGGCAGCGCAAACACGCGCTCGAGCTCGGCATAGCCGCGGCGGATTAAATCCATCGGCACGCCGTGGTTGGTCACGAAGTAAAAACCGATTTCCTCCTGGGCATAGCGTAGCTCAGCAGCCAGTTTCTCAGCCGCGCCGGCTTCGCCGGCAAAAAACGGCCCCAGATCCAGAACCGGGATCTCTTCTTTGATCGCCTCGCCGCCTTCGGCTTCCAATTGAACGCTCATCTCATCGCCTTGTTCTTGTTATCGCGTGCTCATTATAACGCTAAAATAGGTGTGGTTTGCTACTCCTGAATATTAAATCCGTCGAACTCGATCACCCTGCCCACAGGCTGTTCAATTTCGCCAGGTTGGTTGCGCGCAACTCGTCTACCGTAAAGTTGAGGTCGTAGGCCGGCGACAGGATCAGCTCGGCGGCGCTGATGGCGATGGTCACGAAGGACGACATATAAGCGATATAGTCTGCCCATTCCGTTTCGAAGGCCGAGCGCAGACCTAAATCCGCCGCCGCCTTGTCGACGATCATCGCGGTTCCGGTGACGCGCACCGCCTGGCGCGTCAACACATCGATGAAACAGACTTCGACCGCCGGCCGTTTGCTCAGGTTAGCCAGCGTACCCGGCGATCTGATATTGCCAAAGGCGAGGGTTTCATCGTCGATGATGACGAAGGTCGCCTTGGGCGACACCGATGGCGCACCGTTATCATTGATCGTCGCGACCATGCCGGCGCGGTGATCGCGGATAAGTTGCTTCATTTCCGCGGTCAGCATTGGGCTACTCCTGAGCAAATAGCGCGCGGCGAGCCGGCGGCCCCTAATCCGCGATAAACAATCCCGCGGCGAAGCCCTCATCGACCACGAAGTTGGCGCGGTAGATGGCCTTGCCGGTTTTCGGCGAAGCCAGGAAAAAAGCCATTTCCGCCTGTTCCTCGGCCTTTGAATAGGTGCGGCCTGATGGGGTCAGCTTCTCCATGAAGTCGAGGATCGGCTTGTATTCGGGGTCGTTGCGCACATAGTCGTTCATCGGCGATTCGGTGTTGCCCGGCGAGATCGAATTGACGTGGATACCGTCGCGCGACAGCTCGGTGGCCATCACCTTGGTCAGCATGACGATGGCGGCCTTGCTGGCGCAGTAGATGCCGTAGAGCGGTAGCGCGCGCACCCCGGCGACCGAGGCCATATTGATGATGTTGCCGCGCTTACGGGCCTTCATGTGGGGCACCACCGCGTTGATCACATGCAGCGTGCCTTTGAGGTTCACATCGATCATGCGGTTGAGGTCGACGGTCTTGGTCTCGCCAAACGGCGTCGGCACGAAGATGCCGGCGGAGTTGACCAAAATGTCGATCTTCTTGTGATCTTTCAGCACCTTGGCGACCAGCTTATTGACCTCGGCGGGCTTGGTAATATCGCACTTATAGCCCTTGGACTTGCGCTTGATCTCGCGCGCCACCTTATTGGCGTTGCGGATATTCGAGCTGGCGACGATGGCGCAGGTCGCGCCCTCCGAGGCGAACTTGCGCGCAATGGCTTCGCCGATGCCCCCCGACCCGCCGATTATCAGCGCCACTCTGTTTCTGAGTTCCATGATCTAAACCTCCCTTATGCGTTCAAAATTTATTTAAAAGCCGAGACCGGCGCCCTCATCCATCACCACCGTCTCGCCGTGCATGGGCTTCGCCGCCTCCGACACCAGGAACAGCGCCATGGCGGCGATCTCCTTGGGGTCGGAAAACGGCCGGCCGCTAAGCGCCCGCCCCGCGATAATCTCGCGGGTCGCGGCGTAAGCGTCTTCGGTGCGCACATTCTCGTTCATCGGCGTCGCCGTGTTGCCCGGCGCGATGCAATTGACGTTGATGCCGTGGGGGGCCAACGCGCAGGCCAGTGACTTGGTCATCTGCATGACCGCCGCCTTGGCCGCGCCGTAGACGATGTAGGCGCTACGTCCCTGCACGCCAGCGGCTGAACCGAAATTCACGATCTTACCGCCGCCCCGTTCGGCCATCTGCGGGCCGACGGCATTGCACATGAAAAATGCGCCCTTGAGGCACGTATCGACAATGTCGTCGTAATCGGCCTCGGGGGTTTCGCCGAGCTTGGTCGGGTAGAACACCCCGGCGCCGTTCACCAGAATATCGATCGGGCCGAGGGTGGATGTGGCGTCGGCGACCAATGTTTCGATCTGGGCGGTGTCGCCAACATCGCAGGCGAAGGCCTGGGCTTTTCCACCGGCGGCGACGATCGGGTCGACCACCGCCTGCGCCTTGCCCACATCGCGGCTGGCGACGACGGCGACGTTGGCGCCTTCTTGGGCGAACAGGGCGCAAATTTCCGCGCCGATACCCGACGAGCCGCCCGTCACCAGGGCGATCTTATTGTTTAACTGCATTGCCTAACCCACTCGTTTTTCTAACTTATCACATCGTACATAGCGTCAATCATCGGCGGCACGAAGGGTCCCAGATCGGCGATCGGCGCCATGCGATTACCGCAATAACTGAAGCCCAGCCGGGCGTGGGGATCGCCAAATCCGACCGCGCCACCAATGCCTGTATGGCCGAAATTATCGCGCCGGCCGCCGAACGGAAACGGCGGGCACGACAGCATGAAGCCGCACCCGAAGCGGAAATGCCGGTTGGTCATGCGGTCCATATCGTCCCAATGCTCGAGGATCGCGTCGGCGATAACCGCTTCCGACAGCAGTCTTTTGCCATCGATCAAGCCGTTATAGGTCATGCCGCCATATAGCGAGGCGATAGCCCGCGCATTGCCGTGACCGTTGGCCGAGGCAAACTCGCCGCGGAACCAATCCGACGAGTTAAAATCCTCGTCTTTCGGCATCGGATTCCAGGCGCGGAACAACGGTGAATCTTGGTTTTCTTTGATGCCGTCGCGCGACGGCGTCCCCGGGGTCTCGATGAACTCGGCGCAGCGCGCGGTCTCCTCTTCGTTGAGCCCGATATGAAAATCGAGGCCGAACGGGTCGGCAATTTCCTCGCGCCAAAAACGCCCCACCGAGCGCCCATCGACGTGACGGATCAAGCCGCTGACCAACGGCCCGTAGGTGAAGGAATGGTAGGACCCGGCGGTCCCCGGCGGCCATTCCGGCGCGGCGACTTCCAGCGCCTGCTCAACCACGCCGTCTTGCCACAGGGAGCCCGCCGGCGCGGCGTCGGCGTAGATCACCCCGGACTGGTGCGAAATCAAGGTGCGCACGGTCATCGTCTCTTTGCCGCTTTGGCCGAACGCCGGCCAATAATCGGCGACCGGTTTTTCCAGATCGACCATGCCCCGGTCGACCAAGGTGAGCAAACAGATCGAGGCGCAGGCCTTGGTCACCGACATCATGCAGGTGATGGTATCGGGCTCCCACACTTGGGTGCGCGCGGCATCCCGGTAACCACCCCACAGATCGACCACCCGCTCGCCCTCGACGACGATGGAGACACAGGCGCCGACTTCTTCGCCGGACACCGGATCGCCCTCGGCCATGTTGCGGCGGAAGGTCTCTTCGACGCCAGCGAACTTTGGATCGCAGGTTCCGCTGACCGGTACGTCGCGTGTCATGCTGCCCCCTATCTCTGGCCCTATCCCTGGCTACGTCACGGTTGCGCGCAGCGCCTCGGTGTCAGGGTAAACCACGTTCCCCGCCTCGTCGATCACTACACCGTAGACCTCGCGCGCGCGCTCAACGCTGACAAAACCTTCCGCCACGTCGCGGGCGACGATTTCCGGATCGCGCTCGGTCGGCGGGCCATAACCGCCGCCGCCGCAGGAATAAGAGACGATCATTTCACCGTCCGCCAGGGTCACCCGACCGCAATTGGGCACGTCGATCTGCCGGCCGTCGCTATTGAGTTTGTGTTGATGGGCCTTGGCGCCGCCACCACCGCCGCGCACCCCCTTGGGGCCGTTCACATTGCCGTCGCTGTTGTAGATGACGTCCATCGATCCACCGCGCGGTCCGTAGGTGACATGAAATGTGCGCGACCCGCAGAAACGCCCGGCACCTTCGGTATCGGCGACGAAGCCGCGCGCGCGCACATAGATCGGGTGGCGCAATTCATCGAGTTCGATCGAATCCATGAAACACATGCCGCCATTACCCACATGGGAGATGGTCTGCCAGGCATCGGCGGTCGCCGCCGCGGCGCCGCAGGTTTTCCCTAAAAATATCTGGTTGACGAACGGCCGGTCGGTGCGGGTGTCGATGCCCGAGACCACACCGGTCCCCGGCGGACTGATGGCGCCGCACTCGGCCATGCCGACGCCATCGGCGAGTTGCGCCATCGCCGCCTGCACGCCGTTGGCCACCCGGTCGGCGATGTTGGTGGTGGCCACCGAACAGCTCGTGGGATGTTTCGGAATGCCGACGATGCAACCTTCGCGCAGCTCGATATCAAGACGGCGGAAGGCGCCGGCATTCTTCGGCACCGTATGGTCGATCGAGTTGAACACGCCGACCATGGCGGCGGTGCGCGCGCAGGCCTCGGAGAGATTTAATCCGCAGGGCAGGCAATCGGGATTATCGCGCAGATCCACCGCCACCCGGCCAGCATCGCGGTCGACGGTAACAACGCTGCGGATCGGAATGCCCTCTTCCGGCGTGCCGGGGAATGCGTCGTGAGTGCTTTCATGTTCGGCCGTGCCTGACGGGATCTCGCGGATCGCCTGATCCATGCGGCGCTCTCCATAATCGAACCAATCGCGCACGAAAGTTTCCAACACGTCCCAACCGATCTCAGCGCCCAGCGCCAATATTTCCCGCTCGCCAATCCGCGCCGCGCCGATCATCGCCAGATAATCGCCCCACCATTGCTCGGGCACGCGAATGCGCAGCCGGCACATGCGGATGATGTCCTCGATATTCTCGTAGTCCCGCTGCACCTGCACGGCGGGGAAAATCAGCGCGCCTTCTTCATAGACATCGCGCGCGCCGCCGAAATAGGTCGTCGGGATCGAGTTACCAATATCCGCCTGATGGGCCTTGGCCTGAACCGTGAATCGGTGGACCCCGTCATCGTCGATCACCGGCACCAAAATCGTATGGTCGGCGGGGTGCGAGCAGCCGTGATAGGGCGAGTTATGCAGAAAGGCATCGCCGCGCTGGAAGTTCGGGTGCACTTCCTTCATGGACTTGGCCATCAAGTCGGGCCCGGACAACACATGGATTGGCAGGCTTTCCGCCGCCGCCAGCAATTCGTCCTCGGCGGTGACGATGCAGCAGGAAAAATCGCGCGCCATGGCGAGCACGCCGGACCGGCCCGTGCGCAACAAAGTATTCGCCATCTTGCGCACGATACCGTCGAGACGGTTACTCATCAGCGCGAGTTGGACGCCCCCGCCCGCGGTCTCAGCAGTCATGAGGCATATCCCCTCCCCCCTGCGAGGGCTGCGATATTCACACAATGAATGGGCGAGGGAACGAACACGCGCCAGGCCCCTCTCCCGCTGGGAGAGGGGGTGGGGTGAGGGGAAGTGGGCCACCGCATAGCGTGTCTCCTCGCCACCAGCCGGTTAGATCGTTGGCGCCCATTTGTCCCCTCACCCGGCTCGCTTACGCTCGCCACCCTCTCCCGATGGGAGAGGGTTTTTCGCCTGGCACCACAGTCAGCGTACCTTCCCAGAAATCGTCTCAAACGGAACTCCAAAGATGTGTGAATGCCCTAACCGAAGAGGGGGAGGGAGAAAATTGGCGGCTCGACGTGAGATGCCCTTTCACCTCGCCCTTCGAGACGGCGCTGCGCGCCTCCTCAGGATGAGGTGAAAGGGTATTTCGCGAGGCAAGGACGGATGGTAAAATTCTGTTAGACAACCACAACGCCTCATCCTGAGGAGCCAACCGAAGGGTGGCGTCTCGAAGGACGAGGCGATCACGTGAAGACCTCATGCGGTTATAGTTGCGCACGCAAGGCGGCGGTCGCATCGGCATCGACATTGCCGGCCTTGTCGAGAACCACGCCGTAGACCTCGGCTGCGCGTTCCGCGCTCACATATCCCTCGGCGACATCGCGGCGGACCATTTCCGGGTCGCGTTCGGTCGGCGCGCCGTAGCCGCCGCCGCCGGTGGTTTGTGAGACGATGCGCTCGCCGGTCTCCAGGGTCACCACGCCAACATTGGCGAGATCGACCCGGTCGCCGTTGCGCGACACTTTGTACTGGCCCGCCGGCGTTCCGTCGCGCCCGCCGCGAACGCCCTTGGCGTTGTTGATCGCGCCGTCGCTGACATAGGCCACGTCCATCGTGCCGCGGATAGGCCCGTACTCACTGTAGGCCGAGCGCGCGCCGCAGAACCGTCCGGCCCCTTCCGTGTCGGCAGCGAATTTGCGCGCATGCACATAAAGCGGGTGGCGCAACTCATCGAGTTCAACGCTGTCGTAATAACAAAGCCCGCCATTGCCCACATGGCAGATGGTCTGCCAGCAATCGGCGTTGGGACCGCCCGCACCGCCGGTAAAGGCCAGCATGATCTGGTTCACGTACGGCTCGCCATTGGCCGGATCGATGCCCGAGATAACGCCAAGGCCAGGCGTCATGATGCCGCCGCACTCGGCCAGGCCCAGCCCGTCGGCGATTTCAGCCATCGCCGCTTGGGTCGGGTTCGAGACCCGGTCGGCGACATTGGTGGTCGCCGCCGAGCACGAGGTGGGATGAGCGGGAATGCCGCACACCGAACCCTCGCGCAGCAGCACATTGATCCGGCGGAACGCGCCGGCGTTTTTCGGCACGGTATGGTCGATGGAATTGAACACCCCGACCATAGCGGCAGTGCGCGCGCACGCTTCCGACAGGTTGAGGCCGCAGGGCAGCGCGTCGGGATTGTCCATTAAATCGACGGTGATGATCGCGTCGTCGGGGTCGACCGTGACCTTCGAGGTGATGGTGATGCCATCGTCGGGGGTGCCGGGAATCGCGTCATGGGTCGATTGGCGGGTCGCGGCGCCGGCCGGCAGGTTGCGGATCGCTGTGACCATGCGCTGTTCGGAATAGTCGAACCATTGCTGGTCGAACGCCCCTAGTGTGTCCCAGCCGACCTCTTTGCCGAGTTCGAGAATTTCCCGCTCACCGATGCGCGCTGCGCCGATCATCGCCAGGAAATCACCCCACCATTGGTCGGGCACCCGGATACGCATGCGGCACATGCGCACGATATCCATATTGGTCTCGTAGTTTTCCTGCACCTTGGTGGCCGGGAAGATCAGCGCGCCTTCCTCGTACACATCGCGCGCCGTGCCGTGATAGGTGGTCGGGATGGAATTGCCGATATCGGCCTGGTGGGCCTTGGCGGCGACGGTGTAGCGGTGGATGCCGTCATCGTCGATTACCGGCACCAGGATTGTGTGATCAGCCGGATGAGAGCAGCCGTGATAGGGCGAATTGTGCAGAAACGCGTCGCCGCGCTTTAAGTTCGGGTGAAATTCCTGCATCGAGGCGGCCATGATGTCGGGGCCCGACAGCACATGGATTGGCAGACTTTCGGCAACGGCTACCAGTTCGTGATCGGCGGTCAGGATGCAGCAGGAAAAATCGCGGGCGATGTTGAGCACGCCTGAGCGCCCGGTGCGCATCAGCGTATTGCCCATCTTGCGCGAAATGCCTTCCAATCGGTTGGATAGCAGCGCCAGCTTTACGCCGTCGATCCGCTCTGTTTGTTGGTCCGCCATCATGCCACCCCCGGCTCAATCGACAGGCTGCCCGACGCGCGGCGTTCCGCTGTCGCACCCGGATCGACGACCACGGTGGTAAAGGCGGATTCGACAATTGCGGGACCGGCGAGTTTTTCGCCCACTTCCAATGTTTCGAAACGTCGGACCGCCGCGTCGACAAACCCGGCGCCGCTGAAATAGACCTTACGGACACCCTCTATGTCTGTGCCCGTATCGCCGGCAAGCAAGGTACCGCTCTCGCTTTCCCGCAAGCGGCATTTGACCGCCGCCGTCCAACCAACCACCTCAATGCCGGATTCTGGATCGTTGATGGCGAAGATATCCTGATGCGCCTCGTGAAAGGCTTCGACCAAGGCGGCGACATCGCCATCGCCATCAAACCGGCGGCTGGCAATCGGCACTTCGATTTCCCAAACCTGTTCCGGATAGCGCGCCTCGGCAAAGAACTCGATGCTGGTCTCGATGGCGCCGGTGCCCGGACCCTCGATGAAATTCTGGCAACTGCTCTCAAGCTGATCGAGCAATTGATTGACCGCGTCCTGATCGAACGCCTCGGAGGTGGTGAACAATGTACGCCGGTACTGCGACGTCAGGTCCGACATCATAGCGCCGGCCGCGCTGAGCGCCGCGCCCACTTCGGGGATGATTGCGCGGGGACAGCCGAGCCGGCGGGCGATTGCGATTGAGTTAAGACCCGCCGCGCCGCCGCCGCCGATCAGCATCGCCTCGCGCGGGTCGATGCCTTGATTGACAGTGATATCCACGATCGCCTGCACCATGTTTTCCGTGGCAATGCTGATCACCGCCGCGGCAGCGTCTTCGAGCGACAGACCCATGGGCCCGGCCACCGCGTTATCGACCGCGCGGTGCGCCGCTTCGATATCCAACGCCATGGCGCCGCCGAGAAAAAACGCCGGATCGAGATAACCCAGGGTCAACGCCGCGTCGGTTACGGTCGGCTGGTCGCCACCCTGGCCGTAGCAGGCCGGTCCTGGCACCGCGCCGGCGCTTTGCGGCCCCACATGGAGCATGCCGCCATCGTCGACCCAGGCGATCGAGCCGCCACCGGCGCCAATGCTTTTCACGTCGACCGAGGGAAAGCCGGTCATATGACCGCGATAGGGCTCGCCAATCCAGGTCTCGCGGGTCCACGGAATGCCGCCGCGGCGCACCAAGCTGACGTCATAGGTCGTGCCGCCGGTATCGGCGATGACGGCGGAGTCCGATTGCTCGTCGACCCGCGCGAAATAGCGCCCCGAGACCGGCGCCATCGACGGTCCAGAATTGATCAAATGAATGGGGGACTCAGCAATATCCTCGGCATCCATCACCCCGGCCTGCGACGTGACGATCAGCACCCGCCCGCCAAACCCAGCATCGCGCAGCCGGCCCGAAAGGTTATGCATATAGGCGCTCATCAGGGGTTTGAGCGAGGCGTCGATCGCGGCGGAGGACGCCCGACGATATTCGCGTAAACTGGGGTTGAGCACATGGGACAATGTGTAGGGCACGCCCGGCAAATGTTCGGCGAGCAACTCGCCAAGTCGCTCTTCGTGAGCCGAATTGACGATCGACCATAATAAGCAAACGGCGACCGCCTCGACTTCTCGCTCCTTCAGCTGGCCGATGATCTCCAGCACCGCCGCTTCGTCGAACGGCGCCATCTCCGAACCGTCGGCCAGCATGCGGCCCGGCACCTCGAAGGTCAGCGCCCGGGGAATATAGGGTTGGGGGAAAGGCACGGTAAAATTAAACGGCTCCATGCGGCCACCCTCGCGAAACACCAGAATGTCGCGATGGCCTTCCGACGTCAGAAACGCCGTCTTGGCCGTATTGCCGGTGACAATGGCGTTGATTGCGTGGGTCGTGCCGTGGATGAAAAGTTCGCCCTGCCCCAACAGGCTGGCCAGATCGGTGTTCAGACCAGCGGCAGCGTTTTCCAAACTATCGATCACGCCCCGGATCGGATCGTCGGGCGTGGTGGCGGCCTTAAACATGTGCAGACCGCCATCGTCGTCCTCGACAATGAGGTCAGTAAAAGTCCCGCCAGTATCAACCGCAAACCGCATGATCGCCCCTCACCCACGCCAACCGGCCGCCTTGCCGACAGCTCTGTCATAAAATCTAACCGGTGCCAAAGCTGAAACACGAGCCCCCGAAAGGCAAGCGCCATGGCAAAGAAAACTGTGCCGGGCGACGGGGAAATTGCCTCATGCTGAGCTTGTCGAAGTATGAGGGTGGGTATCCTCGCCCTTCGACAAGCTCAGGGTGAGGATGTTGGTTTCGCGTTTAACTGTCACCCCAACATTCTCCAATCAACACAGGACAATCACATAGACAGCCTCGCCCTTCGAGACGCCGCCCTTTGGGCGGCTCCTCAGAGCCTGACTCAAAATGAAGTGAGCGATATCAGCGGTTTATCAATCTGACCCTCGAGCGTCATCACCCCCACCCCAACCCCCCCCCCTCAAGGGGGAGGGGGTAATAGCCAGCAGGTCGCTAATAATTTCCCTCCCCCCAGCGAGGGGGAGGGTTAGGGAGGGGGGATGGCGTTAGCCATAGCGTTTGGTTTTCACCCGCGGGGCGGGGAACAAGGTCTTAGAAACAAACAATTCATTTCCGGTCAGGCTCTCAGGATGAGGCTTTGTGCATATCTAACAGAATTCCTCATCCTGAGGGCTCGCGCAGCGAGTGTCTCGAAGGAGGCGGAATTCCACCCACCGCCACATGTGATTACTCCCTCTTGTGGGGGAGGATTTAGGTGGGGGAGTCGGGAGCGAAGCTCCTCAAAAAATACGCTCTATCCCGAGAGAAAGGCTTTCAGTTCGGACACGAAAGTATCGCGGGCTTGGATTTGCGGGCAGTGGCCGCAGTCAGGAATTTCCACCAGGCTCGATCCCGCGATGCCCTCGTGGAGCGCATAGGACATAGCCGGCGGCGTGGTGGCGTCTTCCAACCCGACCATGACCATGGTGGGGTTGGTAATAGCGCCGATCTGGTCGGCCATCTCCACATTGGCCAGTGCCCGCGCGGTCGCCGCGAATGCCTTGGGCTGACATCCCGCCAGAGCGGCTTTGCGCTCGGCAATAACCTCGGGATTGGCCTCGATGTAGGGCTCGGGAAACATCCGCGCCATCGCGGCGTCGAGGACGGCCTCCATGCCGACCTCTTCGACCCGATCGGCCAACATGCGCAAGGGCGCCTTCGCCGCATCGGGGAAACCGGGACCGGTATCGGCAAACACCAATTTGCCCAAGCGACCGCCGTGACGAATGGCGAGCGCCACCGCCATGAAGCCGCCGGCTCCGTTACCGAGCACGGCGGTATCCGCCGGCAGGTCGAGGCCATCCATCACGCCGGCGATGTGATCGGCATAATCGGCAACGGTGGGGTCTTCCAGCGCCAGCGGTGGCGTGCCGCCATAACCCGGCAGGTTGGGCAACGTCACCCGGTAATCGCTGGCCAGGTCGGGCAGCGCCCGGTCGAACACGCTACGCTCGGCCAACAGCGAATGCAGAAGCAATAAGTCGGGTCCATCGCCGGCCTGCACGACATCGGCGCCGGCAACATTGGCCTGGGTAACATTCATAATGTGTAACCTTATTAAATAGCGGGGTTGATGAGGGGTTGGGCTATTAGGAGAGCATTTCTTGCGCCATCTCAATCCCGTCGGCGCCGGTTTGCGTACCCGGCGCCAACCAGATCGTCAATACATGGGCATCGGTGTCATCCAGCGCGACATAGGTGTGCGCCATGGTGCTGTCGAGATAAATACTGTCGCCAGGGTCGAGGCGGACGGGCTGGTAATGCTCAGTGCGCACCTCGATGGCGCCGGACAAGACATAGACGAATTCCTCGCCGCCATGGCTGATCATGCCGTCACCGGCGTCGCCGTCGCTATCGCCGATCCGCACCCGCTCGATCAAGGGCGTCATGCGTTTGTTCAGGAGATCGGCCGCCAGTGCGCCGATATCGTATCGCGGCGTCGAGCGAAATTGCACCTCGTCGCGGCGCGATACGGTCATGCGCGCAGAGACGCTGGAGACGTGCGTAATATCGCGGTCGAGGGCGACGAGATCGCTCAACTGAATTTGAAGCCCCTCGGCCAGGCGCATCAAATTGGTGAAGGTGGGCGAGACCTGGTCGTTCTCGATTTTCGAAAGCGCGGAAATGGACAGGCCGGTAACCTCGGCAACTTCGGCCAATGTCATGGCCAACGACTTGCGCAACCGGCGCACGCGCGGGCCCAGCGTCGGTTCGCTGACTCCTTTGGTATCTATATTTACATCACTCACGCTCGGCCCCTCTCTGTTCTGATAGATCGCGGTGGGCGACTTTTCAGCTCAGCCAGCTGCGTCAAAAAATCCCATACTTGTTACCATAGATAATTTTCTTATAGTACAAAACTGTTGTATGGTGGCCGCGATTGAACGACTGGGAGGCCGTTTTATCGTGCACGGATCAATTTGTAATCGAAGGTCAACTTCGGTACATGTGCCACAGGGGAGACAGGGAATGAAAACCACGAACTTAACGGGTGTGAGGCCCTAACGGCATGGCGACGCGTGGGCAATCGCTCGCAACCCGCCGCGTACCGGTTTTAGGTAGACTCAGCCGATCAAATTGACTTTTCACGCAGTCCCCAGAGCGTCCAAGGCGTTCAGAGGTAAGTGAGGCCGAAGACTATGACAGCGACCACGTTAAACGGACAGGTCGACCCGCCGCAAAATATCAAGGCGCGGAAGGGACGTGAGGCCAACAAGGCGCAAGGTATCAGACGCTTTAAATGGACGGTGTTATCGCCCTTTTTGGCGCTGATGGCCTTCATCTTGGTGCCGGCGCTGCTGTTGCAGGTATTCTTCTCGTTCTTCCAGTTCTCGATTTTCGACGCGGGCGATTCCGATAGCTTCATGGCCTATTTCGAGGCCTCGGAATTTGTCGGCCTGGACCTGTTCATCGACGTTTTCCGCGACAACCGCTTCGGCGCGGCGATCATTCGCTCTCTGCTATTCGCGACCGGGGCGACACTCGGCTGCTTCGTCTTCGGGTTTGGCCTGGCGCTGCTGATGTATCGGCCATTCCGCGGTCAGGCCCTGTACTATATCTTCTTCATTCTGCCGATGCTGACCGTGCCGATCGTCATCGCCTATACCGGCGAGATGATCCTGTATCAAAACGGCCCGCTCAACGACATCCTGTCGCGGCTGTCGGGGCTGCGTGTCGAAGCACAGTTCCTCTATAAAAAGGAAGTCGCGCTCACCACCATCATGGCGTTGGAAATCTGGAATTGGACCCCGTTCAGCTTCATCATCATGATGGCCGGTCTGGCCGCCCTGCCGAAGGAACCGCAGGAAGCCGCGAAGATTTTGGGCGCCAGCAAATGGCGCATTTTCTGGGAAATCCAGGTGCCGCTGCTGCGCCCGGTGATTATGCTGGCGCTGATCCTGCGCTTCCTCGAAGCGATGGCGGAGTTCCCGAAGACCTGGAGCCTGTTGCAAGGCGGCCCCGGTTCGGCGACCGAAACCATACCGGTCTATATCTTCCTGACAACTTGGCAGTATTTCGACATCTCTTATGGCGCCGCGCTGTCCTACGTGGTGCTGGTGCTCATGATGGGGATCGTAATGGCCGGCATCTACCTCCTGCGGCGCGAGAAGAAGAGCCTGGACGAGATGTATATGGCAAAGCCGAGCGAGGGTTAGGGTGAGAAAAGGTACGTCAACATGTCAATGACCATGACCCAAAAGCGGAACGTTTTTTCCGTATTCCGCTATTTCGTTCTGACCATTTGGTTGCTGATCGTCGCCTTCCCGATCTTTTGGATGGTGTCGACCTCATTCAAGCCCGACCGTGAATGGTTCTCCTGGCCGCCGGTCTATATTACCGAGAACGCGACGCTGCAGAATTATCTGACGGTGTGGACCGACTTCAACGAGTATTCGACGAACGAAGAGACCAAGGAACTAGGCCAATACACCCAGTCGCTGCAGCGGCCTTGGGAGGCGTTGGGCAACAGCACCCTGATCGCCGGCATCGCGACGTTGCTGGCGGTGCTGTTCGGTTCGGTGCTCGCCTATGGGGTTTCGCGGCATCAGATATTGTCGGAAAAACGAATGTTCCAGCTCCTCATGCTGCGCATGGTGCCTCCCATAGTCTTAATTGCGCCGATTTCGCTGTGGTATCGGCAGATCGGCCTGCTCGACAGTATACCGGGGTTGGTCATTCTGTATTTTCTGACCTCGCTGCCCTACGCGGTGTGGATGAGTAAGAGCTTCATCGACGAAGTGCCGCGCGAGATGGAGCAAGCCGCCGAGATCCTCGGCGCCAGCCGCTGGCGCACGATCTGGGAGGTGGTGCTGCCGCTGGTGCGCTCCGGTCTGGTGGCGACGTTCCTGTTCATTCTGATTTTGACCTGGAGCGAATATCTGCTGGCGCTGCTCTTATCGAAAACCGAAGTGCTGACCCTGCCGGTCGAATTGTCCAAATATCAGGGCTCGACCGAGGGCCGGGTGTATGGCCGCCAAGCGGCGCTGTCGGTCGGCATTACAATTCCACTGGTCTTCGTTGGCCTGTTGATTAGAAAACATCTGGCCCGAGGCTTTAGCTTCGGAATGGTAAGGAGGTAATTCGCTGTGTCTCGTATTGAACTTACAAACCTGCGCAAGGAATACGGGAACGTCGTTGCCGTTAATGACCTGAACCTGACCATCGAGGACGGTGAATTCATCGTCCTGGTTGGTCCGTCGGGCTGCGGTAAAACGACGACCCTGCGCATGATCGCCGGGTTCGAAGATCCCACAGCCGGTGAGATTCGCCTCGACGGCAGCATCGTCAACGATCTCGAACCCCGCGACCGCGACCTAGGTATGGTGTTCCAAAGCCACGCCCTGTTCCCTCATAAAAACGTCGCCGACAACATCGTGTTCGGACTGCGGATGCAAAAGGTCGGCAAAGAAGAACAGCGCCGGAAAATGCACGAAGTCGCAGAACTCGTGCGCATTAGCCACTTGCTGGCCAAAATGCCCGGACAGTGTTCGGGTGGTGAATCGCAGCGCATCGCGCTCGCCCGCACCCTGGTCACCGAACCGTCGAACTTCCTGCTCGACGAACCATTGTCCAGCCTCGACGCTAAGCTGCGCCGCGAGCTGCGCGCGGAATGCGACCGGCTTCATGAGCAACTGCAAAAAACTTTTGTGTACGTCACCCATGACCAGGAAGAAGCCATGACCCTGGCCGACCGTATCGTTGTGATGGACGCCGGCGAGATCGTGCAGATGGGATCGCCGATCGATATCTACAGTAATCCGGTGTCATATTTCGTCGCCGACTTCTTCGGCAACCCGGCAATGAATTTAATCGAAGGCGAGTTCGTCCAGAATGGCAGCGCGGAGTTCCGCAGTGACTCATTCACGGTCTCCCTGCCAGAGAAATATAAAGACATATCGCCGGGAAAAGGCACCTTCGGCATTCGTCCGGAAAACGTCCAGGTATCCAAAGCCAATGGCGGCGATACGCGGAACATCGGACTGGTCGAGCCGCTGGGTAAGGACACGCTGTTGTACTTTGAAACAGCCGCCGAACGCCCGTTTGTGGCTATCGTCGAGGGCACCGAGAGCCACAGTTCCGGGGAGCCTGTCGAACTGTCGTTCCCGGGAGATAACATGTTCCTGTTCGACGGTACCGGCGACCGCATCCGCGCCTAGAGCAGTGTCGGATAAGATAGAATCAATTCTGTTGGTGATCGGGGCGACAGCCACGCGGAAGACGGCGCGACACGATGCCGTAGCATCGTGCAAGCCGTCTGACAAAGTGGATGCCCGTCGATCACCAACCCCCAATTCGCGAAAAGGGGGGGGCGGGCGGCTCTGCGCCAATGCCGGCGGGTTTCGGCTCGACCATAGCTACGGCTATGCTCTTCACCGAACCCCTTGGTCTTGTCACACATCCGCGCCGCCAGAATGGTTCAATCTTATCCGATACTGCTCTAGAACTTTGATTAATCTATCGCAGAGAGCGCCGCGAACCGGAACCCGGTCCGCGGCGTTCGCGTTTTAAGGGGGAGAAACACCATGCCGATCGTCAATACGGGCAAGTTCGACATCAACTATATCGAAGACGGCGACGGCTACCCGGTCGTCTTGATCCACGGACTTGCCGGCGACCATACCGCCTGGCTTCCGCAAGTCGCGGCGTTGAAGGACAATTATCGCGTCATTGCGTTTGATAATCCTGGTTCCGGCGATAGCTCGAAAGTGGACGCGCCGGCCGGTACCGCCGACCTGGCCGACGCCACGCTGGGCCTGATGGACCAACTTGGCATCGACCGCGCGCATGTCGTCGGCCGCTCCATGGGTGGCGCCGTCGCTCAGCATATGGCGCTCAAGGCCCCGGACCGGTTGCAATCGATGGCCATGGCGGCCTCCTTCGCGCGGCTCGACCCGGTCGGCGCGCAGGTAATCGGCAATCTACAGCAATTGCTCGAGTGGCGGCCGAACTGGGCCGAGTGGGCGCCCCACGCGGTATTCCTATTCGTCGCGCCGGCTTTCTTTAACGAAAACCCGGAACTCATGGCCCGCATCACCGCTCTGGTCAGCGATGAAACCCGCGATATGCCATCCTATGACCATTTAGCGACCGCCTGCCTGGAGCATGATGCGCTCGACCGGCTGGGCGAGATCGAAACGCCTACTTTGGTTATGGGGGGCAGATTCGATCCTATTTGCTCGATGACGGCACAGAACTGGATGATGGACGCGCTGCCCAACGCCGAACTAGAAGTTTTCGAGAAATCGAGCCACTTCTTCTTAATGGAAGAAGCCGAAAAGGCCCTCGCCACAATCAAAGACTGGCTGGCGAAAAACACGCCGTAGCGTTGCAGATAATACTTCGCGTTGGCCTATGCGCCGCAGGTACGCAACGTAAGCCAACCGAAGAAAAAAACTAAAACTAGTATTAATTGGAGCTTCGCTCCCGACCCCCCACCTATATCCTCCCCCTCAAGGGGGGAGGACTTTATTTTGTGACGGCCACTTCCCTAACCCCCTCCCCCTTGATGGGGGAGGGTTGGGGTGGGGGTGACGAGACAAACCAACATCTATAATCGCGGCGATTCGACGACCGGGTAGTTGGTGTACTGGCTGACCCAATCGAAATCGACTAGTTCAACATAGGCGTCCATCAGGCGCTTGGTGACCGGGCCCGGCACCTTGCCGTCGCCGAAGGGCCGGCCGTTGATGCTGCGGCACGGGCAGATACAAAAACTGGTCGAGGTGATGAAGGCTTCATCGGCGTTATAGGTGTCGAAGAGATCGTAATCTTTTTCCGCGCACGGCACACCGATCTGTTCGGCGAGTTCCATCACCGTCTGCCGGCTGACCCCGGGCAGAACATAGCGTTCTTGCGGCGTAATAAGCCGTCCCTCGGAGACAAAGAACACATTGCTGCCCCTGCCCTCGGCGACATTGCCGTTATGGTCGAGCATCAGCGCATAGGCCTCGGGGTTCTGCGCCGAAACCTCTTCATCGGCCATGATGAGGTTTAGATAGTTATGGGTCTTGGCGCGCGGGCTGAGCATGTCGGGCGCCGTGCGGCGCACCGAAGACACGATCATATCGATACCGTCGCGATAAAGCTTGGATCGGGTCGCCAGCGGCAAAGGCAGACATTCGACGATCACAGTCGGGCCCGTATAGTCGGGCCAGGCCGAACGCTCGTTGGGATCGACGATACCGCGGGTAATGCGCTGGGACACCCAGTAATCCTCATCCGCGGCGATCAGCGGCAGATTACGCGCAACGATTTCCTCGGTGATCGCCGCCATCTCTTCGATGGTCAGACCGGGGTCGATCCCCACATAGCGCATCGAGCGGTACAGTCGCTCCAAATGTTCGCGTAATTTGAATATCTTATGGCCGAATGTTCGCGTGGTATCGAACACCGCGTCGCCATACTTCACGCCCCGATCGCGAAACGGCAAGCGCGCTTCGTTCTCTGGAATATAGTCGCCGTTTAGGTAAACGAACCGCTGGTTTGGGATGGTCACGAACGCCCCCGCCTCTTAAACTTAACCCCCATAATAACGTGCTGAAGCATTTCGCATAGGGGGAGGTAGAGATGACCAAATATGGTGTTGGACAACCGGTTCGACGGACCGAGGACCCACGGTTGCTCACCGGGCGCGGGAAATTCAACGACGACTATATCGTCGACAATGAGGCGCATAGTTATGTGCTGCGATCCCCCCATGCCCATGCCGATATCGTCTCGATAGATGCAACGGCCGCAAAGGCCGCGCCCGGCGTGTTGGATGTCTTTGTCGGAACCGACTTGGCGGCCGACGATATTGGCGGCTTTCCCGGACCGCCGCCCTTCTTCGCCTCGCTCACCAAACCTGACGGCTCGCCGCTGAATTACCCGCCGCAATTCGCGCTGACCTCGGACCGGGTGCGCTATGTCGGCGACCCGGTGGCCTTTGTGGTCGCCGAAACCCTGGAAGCGGCGAAAGACGCCGCCGAGCTGATCGAAATAGATTACAAAGAACTGCCGTCGGTGGTCGACACCGCCAAGGCGATGGATGACCGCGCCCCGCAAATCTGGGAAGACGTTCCGAACAACTTCCTGTTCCACGCTCAGGTGGGCGACAAGGACGCGACGGATGCCGCCTTTGCGAAGGCCGCCCATGTCGCCCATGTCTCGCTGGTCAATAACCGCATCGTGCAGAATTCCATGGAAGTGCGTGGAGCGATCGGCAGCTACGATAATGATAGCGGTCGCTATACGCTCTACACCTCCAACCAGAACCGCCACATGTTGCGCGACTGGATCGCCAACAGCTTCCTCAAATGCGACCCGCAAATGGTCCGCGTTCTGGTCGACGATGTGGGCGGCGGCTTCGGCATGAAGACCCACCCCTATCACGAGCAAGTGCTGGTGCTGTACGCGGCCAAGAAACTGGGCCGCGGCATCCGCTGGATCAGCGACCGCACCGAGGCGTTTTTGAGCGACCTGCACGGCCGCGATCATCTTTCCGAATGCGATCTGGCGCTCGATGCTGACGGCAAGTTCCTCGCCGTTCGGGTGGCGACAGTCGCCGCGATCGGCGCTTATTCCTGTTCCGCCGGGGTCGCGATCCCGACCCAGGTCGGGCCGAAGATCCTGACCAACGTCTACGACGTGCCGGCCGCCGATGTCGGCGTCGAATGCGTCATGACCAATACCGCGCCGGTCGGCCCCTATCGTGGCGCCGGGCGGCCCGAGGCAATCTATGTGATGGAACGCCTGGTCGACGTGGCGGCGCGCGAGATGGGGATCGATCCGGTCGAGTTACGCCGGCGCAACCTGATCCGGCCCGACCAACTGCCCTACACCAACGCCATGGGAACGACTTACGACAGTGGCGAGTTCGAGGCCAATATGGACGCCACCATGAAACTGGCCGACTGGGCGGGGCACGAGGGCCGCCGCGCGGCGGCCGCCAAGAACGGTCGGCTAAGCGGCATCGCGCTATGTCAGTACATCGAGACAACCGCGGGCAACCCGACGGAGTCCGCCGAGGTTGAAGTCGGGGAAGACAAGGTGATCGTGCGGGTCGGCACCCAGCCCATGGGCCAGGGCCACGACACGTCTTTCATGCAGCTAATCTCAGAGAAACTCGGGGTTGAATTCGAAGAGGTCGAGATCGACACCAGCGATAGCGATAATCTGCCCAGCGGCGGCGGCAGCCATGGCTCGCGCACCAGCCATATCGGCAGTGTCGCGGCGCTGAATTCCAGCGACGAGGTGATCACCAAAGGCACGCTGATCGCCAGCGAGATGCTCGAGACCGCCGCGGCCGACATCGAGTTCGCCGACGGCGCCTACCGGGTCGCCGGCACCGACCGCACCGTCACCCTGTTCGACGTGGCGCGCGAAGCCCGCACCTCGACCTCCCTGCCCGAGGAATTGCAGGGCCCTCTATCGGGCACCGACACCCACACCATCGAAAATTGGAGCTATCCCAATGGCTGCCATGTCTGCGAGCTGGAAGTCGAGCAAGACACCGGCGTCATTCACATCGTGCGCTATTGCGCAGTCGACGATGTAGGCCGGGTGATCAACCCGATGCTGGTTGCGGGTCAGGTGCATGGCGGGGTCGCCCAGGGCGTCGGTCAAGCGATCTTGGAAAGCACTGTCTACGACGATGGATCGGGACAGCTGCTGACAAGCTCGTTCATGGACTACACCATGCCGCGGGCCGACGATCTGCCGTCGATGGACATCGACACCAACGAAGTGCCCTGCCTAACCAATCCGCTAGGGGTCAAAGGCGCCGGCGAAGCCGGTGCGCTGGTCGCGCCGCCGGTGGTAATCTCCGCCATCGCCGACGCGCTGCGCGATTATGGGGTTAGCCATGTCGACATGCCGGCGACACCGGAACGGATTTGGGAGCTGATGCAACACCGCGACGCAGCGGAGTAGACCGGTCGATGATATACTGACCATAACCAAGTTTGCTTAGAGCTTCACTCCCGACTCGCCCCCCTAATTTCACCGCCTCAAGAGGCGTAACGCATGTGGCGGGGGCTGGAATTCCTCGTCCTTCGAGACACTCGCTGCGCGAGCCCTCAGGATGAGGAATTCTGTTAGATATGCACTAAGCCTCATCCTGAGAGTCTGACCGGAAATGAAGTGAGCGATATCAGCGGTTTATCAATCTGACCCTCGAGCGTCATCACCCCCACCCCAACCCTCCCCCCTCAAGGGGGAGGGGGTAATAGCCAGCGGGTCGCTAATAATTTCCCTCCCCCCAGCGAGGGGGAGGGTTAGGGAGGGGGGTGGCGTTAGCCATAGCGTTTGGTTTTCACCCGCGGGGCGGGGAACAAGGTCTTAGAAACAAACAATTCATTTCCGGTCAGGCTCTGAGGAGCCGCCCCAAGGGCGGCGTCTCGAAGGGCGAGGCTGTCTATGTGATCGCCGTGTGTTGATTGGAAGAGATGGGATCGGGGTGACCAGAGGACCCAATTTTTGTCACGCGGCCGAAGCGGCGACTCAGACGCCGAGATAGTAGCTCTTCACCATGTCGTTTTCGCGCAAGTCGGTGGCGTCCTTGCTGGCGAAAGCGATTTCGCCGTGCACGATGATGTAGCCCTTGTCAGCGATCTTGATGGCCTGGTTGAAGTTCTGCTCCGCCATCAGGATGGTCAGGCCACGGCTGGTGTTGAGCTCACCTATCTTTTCGATCATCTGGGACACTAGGATCGGCGCCAAGCCCACCGACGGCTCATCGACCAACAACAGCTTCGGATCGCTCATCAGCGCCCGCGCCACGGCCAGCATCTGCTGTTCGCCGCCACTCATGCTGCCTGCCTGCTGGGTTTTCCGCTCCGCCAGACGGGGAAACAGCGTGAAACAGAAATCAATGCTTTCGGCGAGTTTTTCCCGGGCCTCGGCGCGGTAGGCCCCCAGGGTCAAATTATCCTCGACGGTCAATAGGGGGAACAGGCGCCGCCCCTCGGGCACCATCGCGATACCGTGTTCAACGATTTGCTTCGGGCTGCAGGCCGCGAGATCGATTTGCCGATCGCCGTCCTTCAAGGTGATCGAACCTTCTGTCGGCTTTATCAGCCCGGCGATGCAACGCATCAGCGTGCTTTTGCCGTTGCCGTTGGTGCCGAGAAGCGCGACCGTTTCGCCGTTGGGCACATCAAGCGAGACATTGTGCAGCACGCTGACATTGCCGTATCCGGCGACGAGATCTTTAACAACGAGCTCAACCATAATCAGACCCCGAGATAGGCGCGCTCGACGCCTTTATCTTTGACGATTTCGTCGGGCTTGCCTTCTGCGATCAACTCGCCGGCATCGAGGCAGATGACCCGGTGCGAGAACTGCATCACCGCGCGCATGATGTGCTCGATCATGATGATCGTCATGCCCTGTTCGTTGAAGCTGATGAGAATTTCCAAAACCTCATCGACTTCGTTACCGGTCAACCCGGCCATGGCCTCGTCGGAGATCAGCAGTTTCGGTTTCGCCGCGATGGCCCGTGCCAATTCCAATTTTCGCAGCTCGATCTGGGTCAGTCCCGAGGTCTCTTGATGGGCTTTCTCAGCCATCCCCATGGTCTCCAAGATCGACATCGCCTGTTCGGCGATCGCGGCCTGAGAGGCGCCGGTGCCGCTGACAAACTCGATCGGGATCTTCAGATTATCCATAACCGTCATGCTGTGGAACGGCCGCGGAATTTGAAACGTGCGCGTTATACCGGCGGCGGTTCGCTTATGCGCTTTCATGCCGTTGAGGTTATGACCGTCAAAGGTGATGGTGCCGCCATCGTTATTCAGCAGGCCGGAAATACAATTGATCAGGGTCGTTTTACCCGACCCGTTCGGACCGATCAGGCCGAAGCGCTCGCCGACTTGCACCTCGGTGGTAACGTTCGACAAGGCCGTGAAGCCGCCGAAATTCTTGGTGACAGAATCTATATTGAGAAGTGGTTCCGACATGACTTTATGACGCCCCGCTAACGCTTAATTCTTTTTCATGAACCAGCCGACGAGGCCGTGCGGTGCGAAGGTCACGAAGACCACCAACACAACGCCGAGAATCAGCAAGTTAAGTTCCGACGATATGGTCACGATGGCGACCTGCTGAACCGTACCCAGAAGAAGGCCCCCCAATACCGGACCAATCCAGGTAAAGGTTCCGCCGATCATCGGCATGGCCAGGGAATACACCGCGAATTCCAGATTAAAGGCCGTAAGAGGATCGATGAACGTCAAATAGCTGGGAAATATACCACCCGCCGCCCCCATCAACGCACCGCTGATCGTGGTGGCGATCAGCTTCAGCCGCAAGGTCGGCACGCCCATGCTTTCCGCCGCCTCTTCATTGTCCTTGATCGCGTTCAGACCGCGCCCGAGCTTGCCCTTCTCGATAGTTCGGGCGACCCAGACACTGAATATCGTCATCCCCGCTATCAGGAAAAATAGGAACTCTTTGTAGTTTCCGAAGACGCCAATTTTTCGATCGACGATCACGGCGCCGAGCAGTTCCGGTTTGCGGGTCGGCAGGATCGATATGCCGGCGGCGCCGCCGACAAAATCCCAGTTGTTGACGACCGTCTCAAGAACGATCGCCAATGCCAATGTTGCAATGGCGAAATAAACGCCTTTCAAACGCAGCGTAAAATAGCCGATTGCGAGGCCGAGAAGGCCGGCAAGGGCCGCGGCGGCGATGATCTGTGGAACGATGGAGACATTGCTCCATTGAATTAGCGCGATCGAGGTATAGGACCCAACCCCGAGAAAACCCGCGGTACCGAAATTAATATAGCCGCCATATCCGCCCAAAATGTTCCACGCGGTCGCGATCATGATGAATTGGAGGACCGCGAAACCGGCGAAGAAGAAAAATCGGTTCAAGCCCAGCTGGGTGAGGATGAATGCCAACACCAAAAACGCGACACAGCCAATCTCGAATTTATAACGCATTATCATTAGCGGGTGTCTCCCACGCCGAGCAATCCGGTCGGTCGGAAGGCCAGCACGCCCAATAAAATCGTAAACGAAACGGCCGGCGCCCATGATGGTCCAAAGAAGGTCGACACCATGCTCTCTGCGATGCCCAAGATCATTGCGGCGATCAGGGTGCCGCTGATCGAGCCCAATCCGCCCAACACGACAATGGCGAACACATTGCCGATAAACAGCCGGCCCACCGCGGGCTCAATGGGGATCACGATAATCATCAGCGCGCCGGCGATACCGCAGGTGCCCAAACCGATGGCAAACGCAATGCGCTTAATGGCGACCGGATCGACGCCCATGAGCGACAGCGCCATCATGTCCTGGTGGACAGCGCGGGTCGCCCGGCCGAAGAACGAACGGTCGAGAAACATCTGCAGGCCCAAGGTCAGAATTGCCGCGACCACAAAGGCCGAGAGCAAGCGGAAAGGAACCGAAACACTGATGCCGGCAAACTCGCCGCCGAATGATTTTCCGATATAGGCGGCGTTGACCAAACGGTGATCCACGCCGAAGCTGATGATCAGAACGACTTCGGTGATGAATAAGAGGCCGAAAAAGAACGCTAAACCGCGCAGCGCCTCGGCGCTGGTTTTTTCGAAGAACTGGTAATAGAGCGAGTAAATCACCCACCCTAATCCGAAGAACAGCGGCGTGATGATTATACCGGCCAGAATGGGGTCGATACCAAAGTTCGCGTTGAGGATGAAGGTACAAAACGCAGCGGCAACGATGAATGTCGGATGGGCGATATTGACCGTGTCGAGAAGCCCGAAACAGATGGAAAGGCCAATCGAGAGCGCGGCAAAAAACCCACCCAACAGGATGCCCGCAATCAAGGCGTTAATGAACAGTTCGAGAATTATCATGCCGCCTCGCGCGATGGCAGAAGGTCACAGGGAAGACGGGAGGACGGTCACGACGGTAACCGCCCTCCACGACTTTCAGAATGTCCAAACCCTACGGTTCGTGACTAGACGATTAAGGCCTAACGCAACGAGTTAAACGGCTTCACTTCACCCGTCTGAATGTCCGCCGGGAACATGATCTTGCGCGTCCCCGGTTGGGAGAACTGGTCCAGCTCGTTGTTTTTAATGCCCTGGTATTGAACCGCGATGGTGCGGCTTTGCGTCCACTCGCCATTGTCGCCAAACTCCACATCACCGACGACCGTGGTGAACTTGGTCTTGTGGATGTATTCGGCGATGGCGTCGTGGTCGATCTTACCGACCGCGTTGACCGCCTTGCCAAGAATGTCGACATAGGCATAGGCCCACGGCACCAGGTAGTAACCCAACGCATCGGTTTTCAAACCTTCGTCCTTGACCTTCTTTTGATAGCGATCAATCAACTCCTTCGAGCCCGGATAGATATTCATCGTCGGTTCCGGCACATAGAAGTCATAGTTGAGGAAGCCGTTCAGGTTCGGCCCCAGACCGGACATCAGGCCGGCATATTGCAGGCCGACCATGCCGCCACCGACGGCCATGGCATCGGTACCCACTTCGGCGATCGCCCGCACCAGACCGGCGGAGCCGTTTGGATAGGAGGCGATATAGAAGATGTCGGGCTTCTTGGCGTTCACCGCGCGGACAATCGGCGTGAAGTCGGCCGTGCGGGGCGGATAGTTCTCATTGTAGACAATCTCCAGGCCCATCGCCTTGGCGTTTTCAACGGCGCCTTCTTTCAAATTCCGCGCGAATTCGGCATCCGCGGCGACGAGTGCGATCGTCTTCGGTTTAAACGTTTTCACCGCCTCGAACCAATTCGACGAAAATCCAACCGCGGGGCTGGGACCGGCCGGCAGGATTTGGAAATACTTTTCGTAATTCCACTTGCCGTTATTGTTCATACCGAACAGGCCCATGAACACGATGTCGCGGTCGATCACCACCGGCATCGCCGGCGCAATCAAGTTCGTACCGTAACCGCTGACCACGAAGTCGACCTTGTCGACGTCGAGTAGTTTGGAATAGATGCCTGGCACGTTCTTGGGATTGGTCTGATCGTCATAGAATACGAGCTCGACCGAACGTCCAAGAATGCCGCCCTGCTCGTTGATGTCTTCGGCCCAGATCTGCATCGCCACCAGCGACTGCTTGCCGCCGCCGGCCAGCGCGCCGGTCAGCGCCATGCTGAATCCGATCTTGATGGGATCTTTGCTCTGCGCCTGTGCAACCGGCGCAAACGCTGTCGTCAGGGTGAACGCTGCCGCAAACAATCCGGCGAGCAACATTACACGCACACGGTATTTCAAAATTCGGGTCATGATCGGCCCCTCCCTATTGGTTCAACGTTCACGAAGATTCACATCGACTTGAACGACTAAACAAATTCAAAGAATGCCTTAAAAGGATTCTTTTAATTGTGAAAACAGGTCTTACGCCCGCTTACTTAAAAGCAATCACTTCCACTCTTGCGAATCTATTTCGAATTTGATTCACAGAATTGTGATTCTCATGATCACCCATCTGACAACAATGGGCAAGTGTCATGTGCCCAGCGGGAAAAAATAGCCGACCTGCCGCACTTAATCTTGCGCCAGCCGGGCCTGAGCCTTAGCGTGCGGAGCAGCGCGCGCGCTCAGCGCCCGACGTCAAAACTAAAAAGGATCGACCCCGCCATGGCTGAGTATTCTCTCGACGGTCGCGTCGTTATCGTCACCGGCGCCGGGCGCGGCATCGGGCGTGTCATGACCGAAGCGCTGACCGAGGCCGGCGCCAACGTTATCGCCGCGGCCCATATCAGCGACGACTTCCCCGAGCTCGAAGCCGCCTGCGCAGCGAACGCCGGCAACATTCATTGCCTGGCGGCCGACATTCGCAAGGTCGAGGATTGCGACCGCATCATCGCCTCAGCGAACGATGTGTTCGGCGGCCTGCACGGGCTGGTCAACAATGCCGGGCTGACCTTCACCTATATATGGCCCGACGCCTACCGCCGCCCCGAGTGGATTGAGGAAAAGCGTTTTCCGGCCTTTTACGAAGCAAAAGACGAGATCATCGAAAACGTTATCGCCACCAACTTCGTCGGCGCCGACCGGCTGGCGCGGCGCGCGGCGCCCTTGATGATCGAACAAGGCTGGGGCCGCATCATCAATGTCACCACCATGTATCCCACTATGACCCGGCCGGGTAGTTCGCCCTACGGCCCGTCGAAGGCGGCGTTGGAATGCGCCTCCGAGATCTGGTCCAAAGACCTCGAAGGGACCGGCGTCACCGTCAACATTCTCAACCCCGGCGCCGGCGCGGCGACCCCTGGCCTGGCCGAGGAAATACAGCAGTTGAGCCGCGAATCCGAAACGCCCTTCGTGATCGATCCCATCCTATTCCGGGAACCGATCGTGTGGCTGATGTCCGATGCCACCGACGATATCAACGGCATGCGCTACGACGCCAAACGATGGGATGCATCGAAACCCGCCGCTGAAGTTGGCGAAGCGACAGGCACCAAAGCCGGCGTTCTGCTGTCCTATATGTCGGATAGCTGACCCTTTACGTCGATATTCGATGAGCGTTGACGCCCCGGCCGCCCGGCGGCCCTATGTGGGGCCAGCCGTTCTGCTGACCCTGACCCAGACGATGATTTCCTGGGCGGTGTTCGCGCCGCCAGTGATCGCCAAGCAAGCCCTGCCGGATATGGGCCTCGAGCCTATTTGGATTGGCGCCCAACCGACCATCGTGTTCATCCTGGCAATGCTCGTCGGCGTGCTTGCCAGTTCCTGGGTCGCCCGCATCAACCCGATGCGCGCCACGCAACTCTTCGTGTTGTTCGCCGTCATCGGATCGATCTTGATCGCCTTCGGATCGATCATATTGGTCGTTCTCGGCAGCGCTTTTATCGGCGCCGCCCTTGGCCCCTCGACCCCGGCAAGTTCACACCTGCTGGGTCGCGTAACGCCAGCGCGTCTGCAACCGCTGGTTTTTTCGATCCGGCAAAGCGGCGTCGCTTTTGGCGGCGTCCTGGCCGGATTCGCGACACCCCTGCTCACAGAGCTTTGGGACTGGCAGACCTCAATGCTGTTTGTGGCCGCTGCGGGCGCGCTCACGATTGCCATCGTCGAGGTTTGGGTGCGCGGCTATAGGGTTTACGCCGATACGACGATCGAACGGCGGATGGAAATCTTTGGCCCGATCCGCGATGTCTTGTCGATACCATCGCTTCGCTGGCTCACTATCGGCATCGTACCGATGGTGATCTCCCAATACGGGCTCACCACCTTTCTCGTTCTCTACCTGCAAGAAGATATCGGCTTGTCGGTGATCACCGCGGGCTGGGTGCTCGGCACCGCATTGGCGTCCGGCGGCATCGGCCGCATTGTCTTCGGCATGATCGCCGGGCGCTATTTACCGCCGCTGACGGTTCTGCTCGGACTGACCACCTTATCGGCGTTGGGCTCTATACTCACCGCAACCTTGACCGGCGCGTGGCCGCTGGCGCTGATTTATTTGATCGGCATTCTCTACGGCGCCGGCGCCGCCGGATGGAACGGCGTTTTTTTGGCCGAAGTCGCGCGCCTGTCACCGCCGGGATCGATCAGCCGGATCACCGGTGGCAGCGGGGTATTCATCTTCGCCGGCATTGTTGTTGGACCGGCCGCGCTGGCCCTGCTCATCAAGCAGACCAGCTTCCCCGCTGCCTATCTGGTCTTGGCGGCACTGTTGGGCATTAGCATTTTCGCCTTCGCCAAGACCCGCGCGATTATCAAGGCGCAGACGGCGTAGGCTTAGTTTCCGCCGGACCACGGCAGACGCCACCGCAACGGGCGGCCGATCCGTTTATTTGCGGCGGTGGTAAAACTCTCTCCTTTTGGGAGAGAGTTACCTAACTAAGGCACCAGCATGCTGATCCCGGTGGTTTTGCGGGATTCGACGTCCTTGTGAAGTTTAGCGGCGTCTTTCAGGGGATAACGCTGATTGATCTTCAGCTTGAGCTTCTTGCTGCGGATCATCGCGAAGACCCGTCGCGCGCTCTTGCGTCGTTCGGCCGGATCGGACGCGTAGTTGAACAGCGAGGCGCGTACGATGAACGGCGCACGGGCCATGAACGACATGTCATTCAGGTCAACCGGCGGGATGGGGCCGGACGCGCCGCCGAAGCTGGCCAGCAGACCACGCGACTTGAGACAGGCCAGCGAGGTTTCCCAGGTGTCCTTGCCGACCGGGTCGTAGACCACATCGACGCCCTGTTTCTTGGTAATCTTCATCACCGCTTTGGTGACATCCTGACGCGAGGTGTTGATGGCGTGTTTGGCGCCGGCGGCGAGGATCTGCTTGCACTTGGCGGCGGAGGACGCGGTGCCGATCACCGTAGCGCCGCGCGCCTTGGCCCATTGGCATAGCATCAGGCCGACACCGCCAGCAGCGGAATGCATCAAAACCACATCGCCCTTCTTGGTCTTGTGAACCCGCTCGACCAGCATCTCCACGGTCATGCCTTTGAGATGGGTCGCCGCCGCCTGCTCGTCGGTGATGTCGCGCGGGATGGCAATACAAATCGCCGCCGGCACGTTCTGCGCTTCCGAGTAGGTGCCGACCTTGCCGATATAGACCACGCGTTGGCCTTTTTTCAGGCCTTTCACGCCCGCGCCGACCGCCTCGATCACGCCGGCGGCTTCCGAGCCGATGCCCGTCGGCAGCGGCAGAGGGTAGCGTCCCATACGGTGGTTGATGTCGATGAAATTGAACCCGATGGCGGTGTGACGCACCGTCACCTCGCCGCGAGCTGGTTTACCTAGCTCGATGGTCTTCCATTTCATCGCCGACGGGCCACCGTTTTTGGCGACTTGGAACGCTTTGACTTTCATAAAATTTCTCCAGTTAAGGTGATAATGATTAGCCTGACGTGCGGCCGGCATCGACCTTGAGCAAGGTGCCGGTCATGTGAGGCGCTTCGTCGCTCAGCGCGAAGGAAACCAGAGCAGCGAGTTCTTCCGGCTCGACCAATTCGTCCATCGGCACATATTTCAGGCCGCGCGAGGCATATTCCGGGCCGCCGACCATCAGCGCCTGGGTCCGGGTGACGCCGGGCACGATGGTGTTGCAGCGAATTTTGTCTTCCGCTAACTCGATCGCCAGAGCGCGCATCAACTGATGCACGCCGCCTTTGCTCGCGGTGTAGGGGATCATGCCGGGGATCGGCCGAATGGCGGTCGACGACCCGGTGGCCAGTAGCGAACCGCCCTCGCCCTGCTTGAGCAGCACTTTCAAGGTCGCCTGCAGGCACAGAAACACGCCGGTCAGGTTCACCGCGACCACCCGGTTCCAGTCGTCCAAATCCATTTCCGCGAACGAGGTCTGCTTGACGAAGGCGCCGGCATTGGCGACCACGCCATCGAGGCGGCCGAACTTTTCGACCGTGCCGGCGATCATGGCGTTCACTTGATCCGGGTCGGTCACATCGGTGGGCAGCGCCATACCGTCGCCGGCATAATTCGACATCGCCGCCACGGTCTCATCGAGACCCTCGGCGTTGAGGCCGCCGACGGTCACATTGGCGCCGTCGCGCGCCGCGCGCAGGGCGATCGCCTGACCGATGCCGGACTCGCCGCCGGTCACCACGAATACCTTGCCTGTTAAATCGCTCATGATTTTCTCCCCGATCAAGGACCGTTCGCCGCTACCGCGCGTCCGGTATTGTTTTTGGTTTTATCCACCGTCTCGTATACGGCGGCATTATTTGGCAAACTGCTATAGCCAAACTGTTTTACAACGTCGCCGGCCCGGCCACCAGAGCCGTCGGCGCCGATACGAAAGCGTGAGGACGGAGCCATGACAACTTCCTGGGCGGACCTGCCGAACGGACATTTGCTGGTCGACGGCGACTGGCTGGCCGACCATCTGGGCGACGATAATTTGCGCATCTTCGATTGCACCACGCGTCTGGTGCCGGATGACGAACTGGGCTACCGCATCGCCGACGCCCGCGACAATTGGGCCGAGAGCCACATACCCGGTTCCGGCTATCTCAATTGCCAGGACGATATGTGCGACACGTCGCACCAACACCGTTTCATGCTGGCCGACCCTGAAACCTTCGCCGCCTCGGTCGGTGCGCTGGGTATCGGCGACAACACGCGGGTCGTGCTCTACAGCACGGCGGAATTGTTCTGGTCGACCCGCGCCTGGTGGGCGCTCTACGCCAACGGCTTCGACAAGGCGATGGTGCTGCATGGCGGGTTTCAGAGCTGGACAGCCGAAGGCCATCCCGTATCGACTGAACCTTGCGCCTACCCGCCGGCGACTTTCACGCCGCGGCGGCGCAACGACGTGGTGCTCGACAAGGACGATGTGCTGGCCGTTCTCGACAATCCCGACATCGCCGTGGTCAACGCGCTCAGCGCGCCGCAATATCATGGCACCGGCGGCATGGTGTTCGGCCGGCCCGGCCGCATCGCACAATCGACCAACGCCCCCTACCCCGAGCTCGCCGATCTGGCCGCCGGCACCCTCAATGACCCGACGACCGTAGGCGACATCTTCGCCGCCGCCGAGATCAGCCCGGACAAGCGCATCGTGAACTATTGCGGCGGCGGCATTTCGGCAACCATCGGCTTCTTCGCGCAAAAACTCATGGGCTACGAGAACATAGCGATGTACGACGCCTCGATGCAGGAATGGGGCTTCGATGAAAGCCTACCCATGGAGCGGGACGACTAATCCTCGTGCTTCGAGGCGGCGCTGCGTGCCTTCGAGCCATGAGGTTTTTTGGGTTAATACGAGATGTTACAAATAGCCTCATCCAGAGGAGGGCATCGGCCCGTCTCGAAGGACGAGGCGTAGATAAATAGTTAGATCGAGGATTTTCATGCCGTTACCCAAATCGTTCGAAGGCCGCTTGTCGCTGCCCGTCGTCGCCGCGCCGATGTTTTTGGTGTCGGGGCCGGAGATCGTCATCGCGTCGTGTCAGGCCGGTATTGTCGGCACTTTCCCCGCCCTCAACCAGCGCACCAGCGAGGGCTTCGACGATTGGCTGACGGAAATCGACACGGCTCTAAGCGACAGCGACGCGCCTTACGGGGTCAATCTGATCGTCCACAAGACCAATCCGCGGGTGGCGCCGGATCTGGAAATTTGCGCCAAGCATAAGGTGCCTCTGATCATCACCTCGCTGGGCGCGGTCGCCGATCTGGTCGACACGGTGCACGGCTATGGTGGGGTGGTGTTTCACGATGTCACCACGGTGCGCCACGCGCAAAAGGCCGCGGAGGCCGGCTGCGACGGGTTGATTTTGGTGTGCGCCGGGGCCGGCGGCCATGCTGGCACGCTCAGCCCTTTCGCCCTGCTGCCGGAAATCCGCAGCTTCTTCGACGGCACCATCCTGCTCGCCGGGTCCCTGTCCGACGGCCGCGCAGTCGCCGCGGCGCAAATGCTCGGCGCCGATCTAGCCTATTTCGGCACCCGCTTCATCGCCACGGCGGAAAGCCAGGCGGTCGACGGGTTCAAGCAGATGATCGTCGACAGCGCGGCGAAGGATATCATCCACACCCCGGCGATCTCGGGCATTCCCGGCAGCTTCCTGCGCCCCAGCATCGAGGCGGCCGGCTTCGACCCGGACTACCTGCCGGAAAAAGGCGCCAGCCAAGCCGAGTTCGGCGACAATATGCAGGAAGAGCGCAAGGCCTGGCGCGATGTCTGGTCGGCCGGCCAGGGCGTCGGCCAAATCGACGATGTGCCCGGCGTGGCCGACCTGGTGGAACGCCTAAGGGGCGAATACGACGCGGCGATTGCGAAATTTAACAACACCCTCACCGCCGCGGCGGCGCAGTAACGCTCACATTCCTCTTGCTGAGCCTGTCGAAGTAGGGGGAATGGCCCCTCGCCCTTCGACAAGCTCAGGGTGAGGGTGTTGTTGGTTTACGGCTGCGGGTCGTTGGGGTGGGCCTTGTCGGGCTGGATGTAGGGCGCCGGCATTTCGAAGATTTCCTGGGTGCGGCAATAGCGCGGGCCGCCCAAGCGGCCGACCGGGGCCAGCTTGTGGGGGTCGATATATTTGTCCTCGAGCATGAGGTCTTCGCGCACATGCCAGCGTAAAATTTTGCCGATCACCAGATGGGTGACCCATTCGTCGCCGAATTCGATGATGCGGTCGAAGCGGCATTCCATGGCCACCGGTGCGTTGGCCAGGCGCGGCGCGTCGACCAGATCGGACGGCACGGTCTCCAGCCCGGCGGCGGCAAATTCGTCCTCGTCGGGCGCCAAATTGGCCGAGCTGGCGTTCATTTTTTCTTCCCAACCATTGACCACCGTGTGGATAACATAGCCCTTGGTCTCGACGATGTTGCGCGCCGTGTCCTTCAGGCGTCGCTCGCGCTCGCTGACCGAGATCGACACCATCGGCGGATAGTGGGAGACCATGGTGAAGAAGCTGAACGGCGCCAAGTTGCGTACGCCTTCGGCACTAATCGTGCTGACCCAGGCAATCGGCCGCGGCACGATCGATCCGATCAGCATGCGATAAGTCTGCTGATGGTCGATCTCGGCGCTGTCAAAGGTACGGTAATTCAACGGTCTCTTCCTTCTCGTCTTGCGCCGATCACGGTACGGCCATGATCCAACGCGTAAAATCAGCGTATAGTTAGATAACGCAACTTTCGATCGAGGGCTAATTTCGATGGCTATTACCCTACTCTATGCCAGCCTGCTGGCGCTGTGGTTCGTTATCCTGTCGGTTCAAGTCATCCGCTACCGGGGCAGCCATTCGATCGATCTGGGTGACGGCGGCGATACGGGCATGCTCCGGCGGATCAGGGCGCACGGCAATTTCGTCGATTACGCCCCCTTGGCGCTAATCCTCATGGGGCTTTTGGAAGTCAGCGGCGCCGGCCCCCTTCTGTTGCATGTGATCGGTGGACTGCTTCTGGTCGGCCGGCTGGCCCATGGCTGGGCATTGTCGTTCACCGACAGCAGCGCGCTGCTGCGCACCGGCGGCATCGCGCTGACCCTGGCGGCGATTATCATCGCCGCCGTGCGCGGTCTGATGATCGCGCTCGATGTGGGGACGTTTTAGCCGATATCTATATTTGAACGCCGCCAAGGCATCGCATGAGCGGTTTGCCGTTGATAACGTCTGTAGCGCCCCCAGTTTTGGTCATCGCCGGGCGGGGCGACAAAGTGCGATATTTTCCCTATACTTAGGCATTGAAAGCTCGCCACGGTAGGCCAGCATTTGAGGCGGATGATCGTCGGGTCGTCCAGGCCGTGGCCGCGTTAACTCCTGGCATAAGGAGGTTTAACTATGGCTCAGGAAAAAACGTTCAGAGATATTCAGGTCACATCCAGCCAGATTGCGGTTCGCAAGATCGGCGTCAAAGATCTCGTCCAGGCCCTGCGGAAAGGGTTCGACGATTTCAGCGCAAAACCAAGCCATATTGTATTTCTGATTATCATTTACCCGCTGTTCGCCTTGCTTCTGACGCTGTTTTTAGCTGGCCAGACGCTACTCCACCTGGCCTTTCCGGTGGTCGCCGGCCTAACCCTTCTCGGCCCGGTCGTCTCGGTTGCGCTGTTTGAGATGAGCCGCCGCCGGGAAAGCGGGCTCGACACATCATGGCGTTCCGCCTTCGATTTTATGCACTCCGCTTCCTATGCGCCGATCCTGGCGCTTTCCCTGCTGATGATGCTGCTCTATGTCGCCTGGCTGTACATGGCGCAGTTCATCTATTTCGGCCTGTTTGGCGCCGTGCCCCTAGAATCGGTTTCCGACTTTACCCATCAACTGCTGACAACCCGACACGGCGGCGCGCTCATCGTGTACGGCACGGCGGTCGGCTTGATATTCGCCATCATCGCGCTGGCGATTTCAGTCGTCGCCTTCCCGTTACTCCTCGACCGACCGGCGACCACCGTAACGGCGGTCACCACATCGATCAGAGCCGTCACCTCCAATCCGCTTATCATGGCTGTCTGGGGTCTCATCGTCGTGGTACTGCTGGCCGCCGGCGCCGCCGTATTTCTCGTCGGGCTGATCGTGGTGCTGCCCGTATTGGGACATGCGACGTGGCACCTGTACCGCAGACTTGTTGAACCGTAGGGCCTTACCGGGCGACACGGTGCAACGGCAAAAGTTCAAAATGGAAATGTTTTAGCGTCGAGGCCCCCCGGTCTTGCCTGCGCGCGCCCGACATGGCACCAACGGCGCTACTATGCTGAAAGTCTATTACGCTCCGAACATCCGCGCCTACAACGAACGCCTCAAGGCCCGCCCGGCCTTGCAGAGCGCGTGGGACGCCTAATCTCGGCGGCACCCCGTCACAACTACACTATAGGGAGTGTTCGATGGTTAAGGCGATCGTCCTGCACGAATATGGCGGCCCGGAAGCCCTGAAATGGGAAGATGTCGAGGTCGGCGATCCGGGCCCCGATGAAGTGCGTATCCGCCACACCGCGGCGGGGCTGAACTATCGCGATGTCTACCACCGCAATGGCAATTACGGGGTCGCCGGATTCCCGGCCATTATTGGCGGCGATGGCGCCGGGGTGATCGAGGCGGTGGGCAAAAATATTACCAAATTCAAGATCGGCCAGCGGGTGGCCTATGGCAATGGCCTAATGGGGTCCTATGCCCAATCGCGGCTGTTCACCACGGAACATTTGCTGCCCCTGCCCGACGGGATCGCCGACGAGGTAGCGGCGGCGATGCTGGTCAAAGGCTTCACCTCCTACGTGCTGGTCAAACGCGCCTATCCGGTGCAACCCGGCGACACGGTTTTGATCCACGCTGTCGCCGGCGGTTGCGGCCTGATCCTCTGTCAGCTCGTCAAGGAAATGGGCGCCACGGTGATTGGCACCACGAGCACCGAGGAAAAGGCCGAACTTGCCCGGTCGGTTGGTTGCGATCACGTTATCCTCTATAGCCAAGAAGACTTCGCCGCCCGGACCCGCGAGATTACCGACGGCGAAGGGGTCGCGGCGGTCTTCGACGGCGTGGGCGCGGCAACCTATATGGGCAGCCTCGACTCCCTCAAGCATTGCGGAATGTTGGTCGGCTATGGCAACGCGTCGGGCAACTTTCCGCCGGTCGAGCCTTTCGATTTGATGCGCCGCGGGTCGCTGATCTTCACCCGGGTGAATTCAAGCTTCTATTACAAGGGCGCCGAAGATATCGCCCGGGTCGGCCAGGAGCTGTTCGATCTGGTCGCGGCGGACAAACTTAAAATCATCATCAACAAGACCTATCCGCTGGAAGAAGCCGCGCAGGCCCACCGCGACCTGGAAGCGCGCAAAACCTCCGGCTCGGTGGTCTATATTCCGTAACGGCTGAGCTGTTTGGCAAGTTTTGGCGATTTCAGACGGACGCGCCGCGACGCCCGTGGGCGCTCGTAGACTCTCTCTACCCTGCACCATAGACTTTTAACCCTAAGGAGAGGGATCTGTTGAAATGACGCTGGAAACTTCCGAAGAGGACATGGACGGGCGGCTCAAAGTGCTGACCGTCGAGAATATGGACGACGCGCAGCGCGCGGCCGCCGAGCGCATGCTCGCCAGCAAAACCGGACGTATTATCGGACCGATGAACGCGTGGCTGCGCTGTCCGCCCCTGGCGCTGCGCGCCATCGAGCTCGGCGACTACGCCCGGCACGGGTCGACCCACGAGAAGCGCATCTCGGAGCTTGTCATTCTGATTATCGCGCGGCACTGGTCGGCGCAGGTCGAATGGTGTGTGCACAAGGTCGAGGCGTTAAAGGCCGGCCTCGATCCAGCGGTCGTCGATGCCATCGAAGCCCGCACCCAGCCGTCGTTTGATCGGGCCGACGAAGCGTTGGTCTATGATCTATTCAGTGAACTGATCGACACAAAACACGTCAGCGACGCGGTCTATCACCGGGCAATCGAGATGTTCGGCGAGTCGAAACTGGTCGAACTGATCGCCATCTTCGGTCACTACAATCACGTCGCCGCGGTGCTTAATACGTTCCGCGTGCCGGTCCCGCCGGGCTGGGCGGAACCGCCGAAGGATTGAGCCAGCCGGAATTTTTCAGCGGGTCCAACCCCTGCCGGGCGGTGTGGATGAATATGGAAAGTTAGGCCTCGGAGTTCTCCGTGTTATTATCCGCCCCAACGACGGTTATCGTACCGGCAAAAAAGAAACGCCAGAAGGGAAACGACAAAAATGGGCATGCGCTATTTCGGAACTTCTGTCCAACGTCAGGAAGACAAGAAATTTCTGATGGGCCAGGGACGCTATGTCGACGATATTGAATTCGTCGGCATGCTGCATGGGGCTTTCCTGCGGGCCGAGATCGCGCACGCCAAGATAAACGGCATCGACGCCAGTGCGGCGCGCGAAATTCCCGGTGTTCACGCGGTCTACACCTTGGACGATTTGGGCGACCCCTATCCCGACAAACCGATGACGACGGCCTACGCCTCGCCCCTTCTAAAGCAGACGATCTGCCAGCATCTGCTCGCCAAGGACGAGGTTTGCTTTGTCGGTCAAACCGTGGCGCTGGTCGTCGCCGAAAGTCGGCACATTGCCGAGGATGCCCTCTCGCGCATTGTGGTTGACTATGAACCCCTGCCCGCCGTGGCGGACTGCCGCGATGCTCTCGATGACGATGCGCCGCCAACCCATTTGGGCTTGGAGAGCAATCTGGTCGGAAATTTCTATGGCAAGTTCGGCGACATCGACGCGGCGTTCGCCGAGGCCGCCCATACCTTCAAGGTGGATTTCCACGAACATCGCGGCGGCTGCCACGCCATGGAGTGCCGCAATATCATCACCAATTATGATCCCGGCAAAGACGAGACAACGGTCTACCTAACCACCCAGTCACCATTTTTGATCCGCCGACTAATGGCGCGCTATTTCGAGGAAGACGAAAGCAAGATCCGGGTTATCTGCCCCGATGTCGGCGGTGGATTTGGCCCTAAAAACGGCCCCTACGCCGAAGAGTTCGTGCTGGCGATCGTGTCGAAACAATTGCAGCGGCCGGTCAAATGGATCGAGGACCGCCGCGAGCATTTCGTGGCGACCAATACCCAGGGCGACCAGATGTGGCATATGGAGATCGCCTGCGAGGACGATGGTAAGATCCTGGGCGCGCGCGGCCGGGTCATCCACGACATGGGCGCCTTTGTGCCCTATGGATTGCTGCTGCCCGCCACCAGCGTATTCCCCTTACCCGGCCCCTACGCGCTCCCCGCCTTGGATGTGACGCTGGACGCGGTGTTCACCAATAAGACCTGTACGTCGCCGGTGCGCGGCGCCGGGCGGCCCAACGCGGCCTATGCCATGGAGCGGCTGATCGAGACCGTGGCGCGTGGCCTCAAGCTCGATCCCGCCGATGTAAGGCGGCGCAATTTCGTCCGCAAGGATCAGTTCCCCTATACCACCGGCGGCACCCTGCCCAGCGGCGACCCAGCCGTCTACGACAGCGGTGATTTTCACAGCCTGCTCGATATGGCGCTGTATAAGGCCGGCTATCCGGGCTTTAAGAAGCGCCAGGCCGCCGCTCGTCAGGAGGGCCGCTATTTGGGAATGGGCATTTCATCGTGCATCGAGGACACCGGCTTCGGACCCTATGAGGGGGTCAAGGTTAAGGTGCAGCCAAGCGGCAAGGTTCTTTTGCAAACCGGGGCGGCGAGCCAGGGCCAGGGGCATCAAACCGTCTATTCGCAAATTGTTGCCGAAGAGTTGGGCGTCAATATCGAATCCATTGTTTATCAGTCCGCCGACACCGGAACGGTCCCACACGGCGTCGCCACGGCCGGTAGCCGGGTCACCGCCAATGCCGGGCCGGCATCGCAAGCAGCGGCGCGCCTGGTTCGCAAAAAAGCCCTCAAACTTGCCGCCGAAGTATTGGAAATCGACGAAGACGATCTCGATATCGAAGACGGGGTGGTGCGCGCTATTCCGGAATCCGGCCGCAATGTGAATATTTCCTTAGGCGACCTGTCCTTTAAACTGACCCCGTTGATGAACGGCAAGGTGCCGGAAGGATATGAACCCGAACTTGAGGCCACGTCGTTTACGTCATCGACCGGCGTTCCCCATGCCAGCGGGTCGAGCGTGGCGGAGGTTGAAGTGGATGTGGAAACCGGGGAGGTCAAACTGGTCAATTACGTCATCGCCCATGATTGCGGAAATATGATCAACCCGATGCTCGTCGACGGCCAAATCGTCGGCGGTGTCGTGCACGGCATTGGCAACGCGTTGTTTGAACGGATGGTGTACGACGAAAATGCGCAGCCGATGTCGATGAACTATGGCGAGTTTCTGTTGCCGATTGCGACCGAAATGCCGCCAATCCAGGTGCTGCACCAAGAAACCCCGTCGCCCCACAATGAACTCGGCGTCAAAGGCGCCGGCGAAGGCGGGACGATCCCGGCGGCAAATGCCATCATCGCCGCCATCGAGAACGCGCTGGAGCCGTTTGGCGTTGTCGTCAACGATCATCCCGTCGACCCGCAGCGTATTTGCGAGTTGCTCGATGCCGCCCAGGACAGTGCAAGCGCCGCCTAGGTCGCGCACTGGCTTAAATCATCAACGACGTAATTATCGGTAGTCTTTATGAAACCCGGACGCTTCACCTATCACGACCCGACCACCATTGACGAACTCATAGGGCTTTTGGGGTCGCTCGACGACGCCAAGTTGCTGGCGGGCGGTCAATCCCTGATGCCCATGCTCAATATGCGCTTCTCGCAACCCGATCATGTGGTCGACCTCAACGGCATTGACGAACTGGCCGGCATCACGACCAACGGATCGGCGCTAAAGATTGGCGCCATGACCCGCCAGGCGGCCCTCCTGAAGAGCAACGAGATCGCCGACCAAATCCCGGTGATGCAGGCGGCGCTCCAATGCGTCGGGCATTTCCAGACGCGCTACCGGGGAACGATTGGCGGCTCGCTCTGCCACCTGGATCCATCGGCGGAACTGCCCCTAATAGCTCTGTTGTGCGATGCGGAATTGCAGGTCGCCGGCCCCGATGGGGATCGTTCGATCGCCATGGGCGAATGGCCTCTCGCCTACATGATGCCAAGCATTTCCGAGAGTGAAATTCTGAAATCGATCAATATTAACCCGTGGCCCCAGCGCCACGGGTTCGCTTTCGAGGAAATCGCCCGCCGCCGCGGCGACTTTGCGATTGTCGGTGTCGGCTGCCAACTGGCCATCGATAACGGCGTTATTTCGAAGGCGGTGATCGCCATTGGCGGCGCAAATCAGGTCCCTTATCGCCTGACCGAAGCCGAGGAAGCGCTTGTTGGTCAGCCAGCCACCGATGACGTGTTTGCCGCCGCGGGTGAAGTCGCGCGCAAACAAGACGCCATGTCGGACGCCTATATCACCGCGGCATATCGCCAGCGCCTGGCCAATGTTCTAACCAAACGCACGCTCGCAACGGCCGCCCAGCGCGCCACCGGGGAGTAACAATCATGAGCGAACAGAACAACGACGAACGCGAAATCACCTTAACCGTGAACGGCAAAACCTACCGGGAGACGGTTGAAACCCGGATCCATCTGGCTGATTTCCTGCGCCTCCAGCTCAAACTGACGGGCACCCATTTGGGCTGCGAGCATGGCGTGTGCGGCGCCTGTACCATCCTGGTTGACGGAGAGGCCGTGCGCTCCTGCCTGATGTTGGCGGTGCAGGCCAATGGAAGCGATGTCACGACCATCGAAGGGCTGGCCGACGGCGAGGAATTGACCCCGATCCAAAAGGCCTTCAGCGAACATCACGCGCTGCAATGCGGCTTCTGCACATCGGGGATGATTATGTCACTGACCGCCTACATCGCGGAAAATCCAGGCGCCGATGAAGAGGCAATCCGCGAAGCTATCTCCGGAAACATCTGCCGTTGCACCGGGTATCAGTCGATCGTCGCGGCTGGCGTCGCGGTCGCCGCTAAATAGCCGGGCGAAGGGTAGCGGGCCGCGTCTGTGACGATATAATCGGCGCGAACGGGGGATGGATGCCCAAGCTGCTGTCACCAGACCAAGTCGCAAAGTACGAAAGAGACGGTTACGTCTCGCCGATCCGCGCATTCTCAGCCGATGTCGCCGCCGAACTTCGCGCCAAGCTGGAGGCGGTGGAAGCCGCCGAGGGCGGGCCTCTTTCGGGGCCACTGCGCTTCAAACCGCATTTGCTCTATCGGTTCCTCGATGAAATTGTCTACGACAGCACGATCCTCGACGCGGTTGAAGACATACTGGGGCCAAATATTCTGTGTTGGTCGTCAGGGTTTTTCACCAAGGAGGCGCACGACGCCGGGTTCGTTTCCTGGCACCAGGATTCGACATACTGGGGTCTGAGCGCGCCACGGGTGACGTCGGCATGGATCGCGCTCACCCCCAGCACCCGGGCGAATGGCTGCATGCGGGTCTTGCCGGGCACCCATATCGGCGACCAGGTCAGCCACACCGACACAAACGCGCCGAACAATATGCTCAGCCGCGGTCAGGTTATCGATGCCCAGATCGACGAAGGCGCGGCCGTCGACATTGAACTACAGCCCGGTGAAATGTCGCTCCATCATGTCCGCTTGGTGCACGGCTCCGAGCCCAATGCCACAAACGATCGACGGGTCGGCTTTTCGATCCGCTACATTCCGCCGGACGTCCACCAAACCAACACAATGCGCGACAGCGCCGGATTAGTGCGCGGCGTCGATCGCTTCGGCCATTTCGAACACGAGCCAAAACCCGCTGCCGATCGTCACCCGGATGCGCTCGCCTGGCACGCCAGGGCGACGGAAATTCACAGCTAGCGAGCTTAGGCGAGCAGCCGTCTTTTAAGGCGGTTAGAGGTCCGTCCGGCTATGGGCTTCGGCCGATGAGTGGGCGGCGATTTCGCGGCTGGGAACCCCACCTTTGATGTCCTTGCCGGACGGGTTCCAGGTACAGATCGGGGCGTTCTCGGCCCACACAGTCTTGTAGTACCCAGGGACAAAATATTCAATAAATGCAAGCTCTTCGTCACCGTCGTTAATAAAGTAGTGGCGCTCGTGATCGTAGATATAGACCGTATCGCCGGCCGCGACCTTGTGCGGCGCATCGTTGAGATAGAAGGTAGCGGCGCCGCGCAATATAACCTGGAAATGCTCCGCGCCTTCGTGATGATGATTGGCGGCTTCGGTGCCCGGCGGGTAGAGAATCATTTCGCCTTTCACCGCCTTGGTGCCGGAAAGCTGCGGGGTGACCATGTAGATGCGTTTGCGCGCGTCGAATTCTGAATTGAGCACCGGCTCGTTAGTCCAGTCGATACAACGGCAATCGAGCACCGCGGCGTCCCAATTGGGGTCGAAGCGCGCCGCATCGGGCACCAACGCACGGAACACCAGCGCCCCGGCATCGCTGCGCAGGCGCGCGGATTGGCCGGGCGGCAGGAACAGAAAATGATCGACCGTGATCGGTTGCTCGCCATCGTCGGTAATCAGTGTCGCCGTACCGTCGAGCATATGGGCCCAGGCGAGATCAGCGTCGCCAACACTGATATCGACCTCGGCGCCGGGCTCCAACCGGAACTGGTCGGTGCGCACCTTGTCGGACTTCACACGTTCGGGTGTGATCAGATGCTTAACCGTGACGCCTTTTGCGTGCGGTTGGGCTTCGATCGAGGTCTCGCTGAAGAAGACGGCCATGTGAAGTTTCCAAACTTGCTTGCGAGTTAATCGGTTGCTGGCGACGCCACGGCAATGATGTCGATTTCGACGCGCGAGCCCGGCGCGCTGAGATTGTTGACACACACCATCGTGCTGGCCGGCTTCCAATCGCCGAAATAGCCGCCCATCACCTCATGCATGGCGTCGGCCTCGCGCATGTCGGTCAAGAACTTGGTCACCTTGACCACATTGCGCCAAGTCAGCCCGCAAGCGTCGAGCGAGAGTTTGATATCCTCCATCGCCCGCTTGGTTTGTTCGCGTATATCGTCGGGCAGCACATGTTCTTCGTGGACATGGGGATGCGAATGATACAGCGGCAACGCCGTGGAGCCCGAGATAAACAACATATCCGCCCCGCCTTGGACGCGGATCGACGGTGAATAGGGAAGCTTGTCGGCCTGGCTGGGGTCCGGGTGGATCGGTTCGATTTTCAACATGATTACTGTCCCGTTGTTCTGAGTTATTTAAGTGCAAAGGGCCAGAACGCGGGCCTGCGCTCCGGTGCCGCGGGCGACCTTGATGGCGCCCACCACCAGCGTGCAATCCCGGGTCTTGGCGGCCTCGGACAAGGCGTCCAGATTGGCGGCGTTCTCGACCATCAGAATGTCGTGCTGGAGCAGGCGCACATGGGCGGTCAGCGAATTGGTGCGCTGTTCGTCCTCGCCCTTCGCGGTCTGGCCGGTTTCGGTCGAGATGTTGTCGACCACCGTGCCGCCGATACGAATCCCCTTCTCGCGCGCGATCTGCAACAGCCGTTCCACCGCCGCCGGCGACAGGCCGGGATGGTTGAAACCGTTGATATAGTCGGAACCGGCCATGCCGGCGGCGGCGTAGAAAAAGCGGCTCCAGCCAAGATTCAGGATAATCCAGCAGCCGTCGACAAGCTGATCAGCGACGGCATCGATATCGGCGGGGGTCACCACATTGCCGGACTCGTTGCCGAAGTCGGTGACCGCGGGGTCGGGGCTGGGCGCGCCGCCGTTTTTGTCAAGCTCCGCCTGCACCCGATCGGAAATATCGATCACCACCACCGGCCCGACCAGCCAGTCGGCCGGCACTTCGTGCATTTGCTTGCGGTCCGCCATCGGCACGCCGGTGGCCTCCTGGGAGACCTCGTTATTGACGAAATGGTTGGGCGCATTCATGTGGGTGCCGTGATGTTCCGACATCACCAGCCGGCCGGATTCGATGTGGCCGAGATTGATCCCCATCTCGAAAAAACCGAGCACCGCATGGCCGCCATAGGTGGCGAATGGCGGCACATCAGACCAGGGTTGATCCATATCGGGCAGGGTCGGATTTTCCGCCGACGCTTTGTAAGTCGGCACCGTGTGGGTCAGATCGATGACCATTGGCCCTGCGTTATTCGTAGCTGCCACCGGCGCGTCTCCCTGGCTTACGGCGGGGGCTTGAATGGCCCGCTCGGTTCGCAGGGTAACGCGCATTGACGGCGAAGCAAAGACACGGGCTCGCCGTGAGGGCGACTACACGATGTCGAAGATCGCGCGGGTCAGCGTGTCGCGGTTGATCATCGACATATAGGCTTTCACCATGTCCGGGATGTTGTCGATATTGGCGATCGAATTTCGGGCATCGTCGGCGGTTTGCCAGGTAGCGGCGATCATCCAGGTGCCATCGTCGCTTTGACCGATCTCGCGGTGGAGAAACCCCGGCTGCGCGCTGGTAAATTCCTCGCCCACTTGGCGGCAGATCGCCAAAAATGCCTCAGGGTCGGTGCCCTCGACGATATTATAGTTCACGATCTCAATGGCGTAGGGCGGTGTCAGGTTGGGGGCGGGCATCGGTAAGTCCTTCGCTTTATAAAATTGGCCTAAACGCCGGCTGGCCCGGCTGGCGATGACAAGCAACCGTTATGGGCAATATCGCCGGACAGGTCTAGCCGGTCGCTATCTTCGCGCGGCGCCGCTACGCGCCGACTTTCAGAATAATCCGCCCGAAATGAGCGTTCGCCGCCATATGCTCCAGAGCCGCCGCGGATTCCGACAGGTCGAAGACGCGATCGACGGGCATGGTCAGTTTCCGGGCCCCCACCGCGTCCCACAAATCCTCGTGCGCGCGGCGCACCACTTCGGCATGTTCCTCGATCGAGCGGGTCCGGCCGGTCGTCCCAATATAGGTCAGCCGCCGTTCGGCATGCTTATTGAGATCCATTTCAGCGGTCATCCCGCCCAGCCGGCCGACATTGATGATCGTGCCATGGACCGCCGTCGCGGCCATGTTCGCATTGGCGACGTAGCCGGAGATATTATCGACGATAAGATCGACGCCGCGCCCGTCGGTGGCTTCGAGCACCTGCTCGACCCAATTATCGTCGCCGGAATCTAATGCGAGGTCCGCGCCATACTCGCTCAGCCGCGCCCGCCTTTCGGGATTTGTTGACGTGCCAATCACGAGTTTCGCGCCCAGATGTTTGCCAATCTGCATGCCCATCAGGCCGACGCCGCTGCTGGCGCCCTGGATGAGGATCGTCTGGCCGGCGGCAAATTTCCCGTTCGTGACGATCGCATCGTGCATGGTGAGGACCGACCCCATCAGGGTGGCGGCCTCTATATAGTCCATGTCATCGGCTGGAATCGGCAGCGCGCGACGCCAATCGGAAGCGGCATATTCGGCCCAACCCGCCGCGCCCTGCCCCATCACCCGATCGCCAACAGCAAAATTTTGGGCCGCGTCACCAACTTCGACGACTTCGCCACAAAACGAGGCGCCCATGACCTTCGCGTCACCGCCGACATGGCCGAAATTTTGACCCTGGGTGGTTAGCAGATCCGACCGGTTCACGCTGCAACTAGCCACTTTGACAAGAATTTGGGTCGGCTTGATTTGCGGCCGATCAACCTCGGCGAGCTGGGCTCCATCTTCGGTTAGGACGATGGCCTGCATTTTATTCCCTGACATGACTTGCCTTTCAATACCGCCTAGTGCCCCCTACCGGGTCTTCAGAGTGGGCACGTATCTGACAATAATCTGTTCCGACCCGCGCGCGGTATGCCACCGCTAATGCTGTGTTTATGCGGTTTATGATGCTTCGACAAACAAGTAATATCAATTCATCACACAAGACAAATTAGTCTGAAAAACGATGTACAAATTACCGCCCCTAAACGGATTACGCGCCTTCGAGGCCGCCGCCCGCAACCTCAGCTTCGCCAAGGCCGCCGCGGAATTGCACGTGACACCGGCAGCGGTGAGCTATCAGATACGCGCGCTCGAGGATCATCTTGGGGTCAAACTCTTCCGCCGGCTCAACCGGGCAATCGTTCTGACCGATGCCGGTGCGCTGGCGTTCCCCGGCGTTCGGGGAGGTTTCGAGGAACTTCATCGCGCGGTTAGCCGTATCGGCCGGGCGGCACGAACCGACCAAGTCGTCGTTGTGACAATGGCGCCCCATTTCGCCGCCAAATGGCTGGCTCCCCGGCTGGCGCGTTTTATCGAGCGTCATCCAAACATCGATTTGCGCATCAGCGCCGGCATGACCAACATCGATCTAACCACCGATCAAGCCGACGTCGCGGTCCGCTACAATTTGGGCAACAATGACGGCCTGGTTGCTGAAAAACTGATGAACGAGGCCGCAACGCCAATGTGTCGTCCCGAGATGATCGGTGGCGACCCACCGCTGCGCACGCCCGCCGATCTCGAGCGCCACACCCTGATCCACTACGTTTCACAGTCGCCACTTTGGCCTGACATTCCAGGCTGGTCGAAATGGCTGGCGCTCGCCGGATTAGCCGATCTCGACGCCAGCGCCGGCCTGCATTTCGATCACGCCGACCATTGTCTCGATGCGGCCATTGAGGGTTCTGGCGTGGTGCTGGGGCGCAGAGCGATCGCCAGCCGCGACCTGGAACAAGGCCGCCTCGTCGCGCCGTTCGACCTCGACCTACCCTTCCCCGGTGGGATTTACAGCATCACGACGTCAGAAAAAGTGGCAAATCCAAATGTCAGCGCGTTTCGCGACTGGCTCCGCGAGGAAGCGGCCAGTACCCCGATGGGCGCGCCAATGGCGGCCTAGGCGCTGGTCGTACTTCGCACCGGCTGCGAGCTCCCGCCAGTTCTCACCAAATCCAGGCGAATATCACCCCCCTCGACATTGCCGCGGCAAAAAATCTGAAATACTGTTTCCTCACAGACCGGGGCGCATTCGAGGAATTTGGATAAACATTCCGACGCCGCCAGCACCGAACGGGAGAGACGAGGATGGCCATACCAAAAATTTCCGTCGCGGAAATGGAGTCAAAATACGTCGCCCGCGAAGGGACGTCGCACGGCTCCGACCTTGCGTTCCTCGACCAGCGTATGCCCGGATTCCAGCGCGAGATCATCAATATGATCGGTATCAGCGTCACCGAAAATCCCGAGGACCCGTCGCTGGAACCAAAGATCACCTCGCCGGCGCATGGGTTTGCGGTCATCTATAACCGCGCCACCAACGGTAATGGCGCGGCGCTGCACGCCCATTTGACCGAAGAGGTGTTTGTGCCGATCCGCGGCGCGTGGCAATTGTACTGGCTGGAGGGCGAAGACGAGCGTGCGGTAACGCTGGAACCCGGCGATATTATCAACGTGCCGACACTTATCTATCGCGGCTTCCGTTGCGTTTCCGACGACCCGGATGCGTTGTTGCTGACCATCGTCGGCGGACCGGATCCGGGCAACGTCACTTGGCACCCCAGCGTCGTTGAGGCCGCGCGCGACACCGGGCTGGAAGTCGACAAAGACGGGAACCTTCGCGAAATCGAAAGCTAGGACCGCGCCCACCGCGCCGGATACCGACACCATGCCCAAAGCCAATATCGGAAACGGCGAAATCTATTACGAAATCCAGGGCGAGGGGCCGCCATTGCTGCTGGTCGCCGGGCTTGGCGGCACCGGCGATTATTGGAATCCGCAAATCGAGGCATTCGCCAAGCATTATACGGTCATCGTTCATGACCACCGCGGCACGGGCCAGAGCACCCACTCCCAGATTGATTATTCCGTCGATCAAATGGCCGACGATGTGCTGCGCCTCATGGATTTCCTGCAAATTGAAAAAGCGCACTTCGTCGGCCACTCGACCGGCGGCGCCATGGCGCTCCTGCTCTCCAATCAGAATCCAGAGCGTCTTACCAGTTCGGTCGTCTACGCAGGCTGGATCAAGGCCGACCCCCACCTCCGTCGTTGCTTCGATATCCGCAGAACGCTTTTGCGGGAATCCGGCGCGCAAGCCTATTGCCGCGCCACGCCCTTATTTCTGTTCCCGTCATGGTTCATCCGCGACAATGGCGATGCCATGACGGAGAACGAGCCCAGCGTCGCCGCGAGTTTTCCGTCGGCGGAGATTATGGAGAGCCGCATGGATGCGGTTCTCGCCTTCGACTGTAGCGACTACCTTGACCGCATTGCCGTGCCAACGCTGGTCATTTGCGCCGACGATGATTTCCTCACGCCCGTCCACTGCTCGCGAGAGCTTGCCAAGCATATTCCCAACGCGGAATTGAACGTTCTCGAGAGTGGCGGGCACGCTGTTTCCGTGAGCCGTCCGGATCTGTTCAACCAAGAAGTTCTGGCCTTTCTTGAACGACAATAGGCGTCCTAGGGCCAGCGCATCTGAAACCACCATCCGCCAGCGCCGTCAATCACGATCGGTTGAGACCGCACCCCAAAACGAACATAGCTGGTAAAGTGATGTTTGCACTTAATCGCGAGCGCAGTCAGGCGGCGTACAGAACTGCGCCGAGCGGCTGCATGTCAGGTAACGGGGATCGTATCCATGAAAAAACTGTTTTTCATTATTGGCTTACCACTGATGCTGGCCGGCGGATCAGCCAGCGCACAATTGTGGAGCGGAAACGATTATCGTGAGACCTGCACGCTAGAGCCAGACGAGTATAAAACCTCGGTTTGCTCTGCCTTTATTATCGGCATCGCCCAAGCCGGCAGATCCAACAAAATATTCTGCATGCCCGAAGACGTGACGAACGGTCAGACCCACGCCATCGTTAACAGCTATATTAATGACAACCCCGAAGAGCGCCACCTCGCGGCCTCGGAACTCATCGTGACATCGCTGGTTAAGGCTTTCCCCTGCCAACCAAAATAGGGCCCCTATTTAGGGGCGACTGATCCTAGCGAAGGCTTAGTCGAGCGCCGCCGTGTACTTGGCGAACTGCACCTTGAGCGTGAAGCCGCCCTCATTGATCTGCCACTTGTCGAGCGTATAGGTGCGCAAGCCCCGTTCGTGCATGGGGTCGGCGTCGGCGATCGTCTGCGCCTCGGCGAAGCTGTTGGCGCGAATGATAATCAGGCCGGCGCGCGGCGGCGCGCCATCCTGGTCGAACAGCGGGCCGGCGGCGAACATGATGCCGCGTTCTTCCAGCGAGACCTGGTATTCTAGATGGTCGGGCAGCGACTTCATCATTTCGTCGCGCTCGACGGCGGGCGTTGTCAGCACCGCGTAGAGGTTTTCGGTTACGACGCGGGGGCCATCATGGTCACTCATATCAACATTCCTTTGTTCGTGGTTTCCGTACCGACACCGGCACGTCTGCTCAATTCGCGGTTATCTCAGTTCCCAGCCGTAAATCTCGACCGTGGTCTTGCCGGTGCGCAGCACCTCCATCATCTCGACCTCGCGGGCGGCGATGGCGTCGCCGAACTGTTCAGGTGGCGCGCACAAACCGGCGCACCGGCGACCGAACAGCCTCATTATGTATATTGGCGTCTGAGTAGGTAAAGCCCGCTTGCGGCAAGTACCGCACCGCCGGTCAATGTCGTTGCGGTGGGCACGTCACCGAAAGCAGCAAAACCAATCGCCGACGCCCAAATCAATTCGCTGTAGGAGAATGGCGAGACAACCGAGGCGGGCGCCATTTGGTAGGCCTTGATGAGGAGAAAATGCGCCATGGCCCCAAGACAGGCGGCGGCGAGTAGAAACGCGAGCTGTTCGAGGCTCGGCGTCTGCCAAAACAATGGCAGCGCCAATGATGTCGTAACGAGACCAACAAGCGTCGCCGTGTAGAGCATTGTCTTCGGTCCGACAGCCCGGGCGATCGGCCGCGTCATCGTTTGATAAATCGCCGCGCAGAAAGCAGCGCCAAGGGGCCACAGAGCTACCGCATTAAAGACACCGGCGCCCGGCTGAATGACGATCATCACGCCAGCAAAGCCGACGAGAATCGCCAACCAATGCTGGACTTTCACTTTCTCTTTCAGGAACGCCACCGACAACGCGGTGATGAGCAGTGGCGCGACGAAAGCGATAGCGATCGCATCGGCGAGCTGCATCAGGCCGACGGCGATAAACATGATACCGATGGTCGCGATCTGAGCCACCGCGCGGGCGACCTGCAGACCGAGCATGTGCGAAGTCAGAATGCGCGGCAGGTGCCGGGCGAACAGCGTGGTCAAAATTAGGAACTGGAAAGCGAATTGCGACCACAGGATGACACCAACCGGCACGTCGCCGCGCACGGTCTTGATGAAGCCGTGCATGGCAATGAAGCACAAGGACGCGAGACACATCACGCTTATCGCGACGACCTTTTGCCTGGGACTGGAAACGGCGGCTTCCGGCGCGCTGGCTGTCATGATCGATGATACTTGAAGTGCGGATCAGCCCGAACCCGCCCTCACTTCAGCTCCCAGCCGTAAATCTCGACGGTGGTCTTGCCGGTGCGCAGCACTTCCATCATCTCCACCTCGCGGGCGTCGCGGGCGTTCGAGGCGGCGATGGCGTCGCCGACCTGTTCGCGCGGGATGACCACCACCCCATCGCCGTCGCCGATGACCAGATCGCCGGGGTTCACCAGAACATCGCCCATGGGCAGCGGCTGCGCCAGATCGCCCTTGAAGTTATGGTCCTTCTCGGTGCCGCGCATGCAGGTGCCGCGCGCGAACACCGGAAACCCCAGATCGACCATGGCCTGGCCGTCGCGCACGCAACCGTTGATCACCAGACCGGCGAGCCCGCGCGCCTGGGCCGAGACCGTCATCACCTCACCCCAGTAACCAGCCTCGTAGTGGCCGCCCACATTGACGACCAGCACGTCACCGGGCCGGGCCTGATCGAGCGCGTGATGGAGCCACAGATTGTCGCCCGGCGCGCCGCGCACCGTAAACGCCGGCCCGCAGACTGTTATTTTGGGATCGAGCGGCTTGATCGGTGCCGGCAGGGCGCCGATCTTGCCCGCAGCCTCGTGGATGGTCGATGCCGAAATCGACGCCGCCGCCGCCAGTTCCGCCGCGCTTGGGCGGGCAAAATCACTGCTCATATCTGTGTTCCCATTGTTAATTCGAAAGCCCTTAGAGGCCAATTATTCGGACACTAACCACACTTCGTGCACATGAAACCAGCCGACACCGTTCGGCGCATCGGCTTTCGGCACGAACAAGGCGGTGGTCCGCCGGCTATTGTCCTGCACACCGCCCGTCTGGTGTTCCTCATACGTGACCAACACCGAGGTTTCGTCGGCGCGCCGCACGGTGGGGTTGCGAATCTCAATGGCGATCGCCGGCTCGCCGCCATGGGCCCCGCCAAGCATGGTCTCGATGGTGATGGCATCGACCATAGCGCCGCTCGGACTGATATATTGCATATCCGGCGCGAAGCGCTGACGTTGCGCCGCTAGGGTCTCAGCGCCAGCCGCCGAACGGCCGGAAAACCAGTCGGCCAGGAAAGCATGAAAATCGCGCACCTCTTGCAACACGGCGGTGGCGAGTTGGTCGGAACTGAGGTTGGTCTCCGTCATGGCTGGCGTTCCCTGGCCGAGAATGGTTTTATGAGCGCGCGCCGCCCAGCGGACGGCTTCACTGATTATCATAACACTACCCGGACCCAAGAATATGAGCGGCATACTTTCCGGACTGCGCGTCGTCGAGGGCTCAGCCTTCGTCGCCGCGCCCCTGTGCGGCATGACCCTGGCCCAGATGGGCGCCGACGTCATCCGTTTCGACCTGCCCGGCGGCGGCATCGATTATCGGCGTTGGCCGATGGCCGAAACCGGCCTGTCGATCTATTGGGCCAGCATGAACAAGGGCAAGCGCTCATTGGCCGTCGACTTCCGCAAGCCGGAGGGCCAGGAGATTTTAACCGAGTTGATCACCGCGCCGGGCGACGAGAGGGGCATCCTGTCGACCAACTTTCCGATGCGCGGCTGGCTCGACTACGAAACATTAAAGGCGCGCCGCAACGATTTGATTGCCATGAATATTATTGGCAATCCGGATGGCTCGGTGGCGGTCGATTACACGGTGAACGCGGCCGTCGGCTTCCCCTTTATCACCGGGCCGGGCGCGGATGTGGCGCCGGTCAATCATGTGTTTCCCGGCTGGGATGTGTCGACCGGCTACGCCGCCGCCATGGGCATATTGGCGGCCGAGCGCCACCGCCGGCTGACCGGCGAAGGCCAGCACGTGAAGCTATCCCTGGCCGATGTCGCTTTCGCCACGGTGGGCAATCTGGGCTATATCGGCGAAGTGCAGGTCAATGGCGAAGAGCGGCCCAATTTGGGCAACAGCGTCTATGGCAGCTACGGCGAGGATTTCGCCACTAACGATGGCCGCCGGGTGATGATCATCGCCGTGTCGGTCGCCCAGTGGAAGAAACTGGTGGAGGCCACCGAGACCGGTGACGCCATGGCGGCATTGGAAGCCGAGCTCGGCCTCGACTTTACGTTGGAGGAACATCGCTTCGAGGCGCGCGAGGCGATCGGCGTTCTGATCGGCGGCTGGTGCGGCGCCCATAGTCTGGACGAGGCGCGCGCCGCCTTCGACCAACACAATGTATGTTGGGGGCCCTACCAGACCTTCACCCAAATGTCCGACGAGGACCCACGCTGCTCGCCGGCCAATCCGCTGTTCAAGCAAATCGAGCAACCGGGCATCGGCAACTACCTGATGCCGGGCATTCCGCACCAGTTCGGCGCGGCGGAGCGCAGTCACCCGCGGGGGCCGCAATTGGGCGAGCATACGGACGAAATTTTGGCCGGTGAACTCGGCCTCAGTGACGGCGAGCTCGGCAAGCTGCACGATAGCGGCATCATCGCGGGAACAAGCTGATGGAGATTAATCCGGACATCAGTTATGGCGATTGGACGCCCTCGCTGGAAACCGTAACCGAAAATATCGACCTGACCCAGGTACGCAAGCTGGCCAGCGTGCTCGATCTCGACGAGGCGGATTTCGACGATGGCGCGGCGCTGCCGCCCATGTGGCACTGGCTGTTTTTCCTGCACCGCGCGCCAACCGCCCATATCGGCCCCGACGGCCACCCCAAGCGCGGCGGCTTTTTCCCGCCGGTCGAACTGCAACGGCGTATGTTCGCCGGCGAGCGGATCAAGTTTCACGCCCCGCTGCGGGTCGGACAGCCGGCAACACGCACCGGCACCATCACCAGCCTCGACGAAAAGCAAGGCCGTAACGGCCGTATGGTGCTGGCGAGCGCCCAATACCGTATCGAACAGGCCGGCGCCCTGTGCGTCGAAGACACCCATAACATCATCTATATCGCCGGCGGCGGCGCTACGCCGGCGCCGGGCGCGGACGCGTTTACGCCGCCAGAGGGCGCGTGGCATCGGCAAATCAAAGCCGATTCGGTGTTTCTCTACCGCTATTCGGCGCTGAGCTTTAACAGCCACCGCATTCACTACGACCGCGACTATGCGCAAAACGAAGAGGGGTATCCGGGGCTCGTCGTGCACGGTCCCCTCACCGCGCTGCTGCTGGCCGAGTTGGCGCGGGCTCATGTAGACGCGCCAATGACCGAGTTCACCTTCCGCGGCCGCGCGCCGATGTTCGAGCCCTGGCCGTTTCACCTGGTCGGCCAGCCAGGCGACGACGGGTCGGCCGAATTGCAAGCAGTGCGCAACGACGCCACGGTCGCCATGACGGCAACCGCCCAATTCGGTTAAAAGATAACCCCCTCTCCCATAGGGAGAGGGTTGGGGTGAGGGGTTAAATTACATCCAGGAAACCCGACGCCGTCCCTAACCCCTCACCCGGCTCACTTTCGTTCGCCACCCTCTCCCATAGGGAGAGGGTTATTTCATTACATCGCAATTCTAACCCAATCGAATATGTTCTAGACTGAGAATATGGACGATATCTCCCCCTCCCTGTCACCGCTCGACGCCGGCGAGGCGCTCAACCAGTGCCGCGAGGCGCTGGGCGCCGCGCAAACCCATCTGAATGCCCTTTCCATCGCCGCAAGCGCCCTGGCCGCGCCCGGCGGGCCGGTCGAACCGGAGCGCCTGAATACCCATCAGTACGCGGTGCACGGTTACGCCTGGATGGCGACCTATGTGACGGCGCTGACCCAACTGCTGGGCTGGGCCGACCGGCTGCAGGAGAACGGATCGTTCGGTGAGTTGGAAACTCTCATTCTGCAATGCGGGTTCGGCGCTTATCTCAAGCAGTTGCGCCACGGCATCACTATGAGCCAGGACGAGTTCGCCCGGCCGGGCGATCTGGGCCTCGACGACGCAGCCGCGCTCGAAACGCCGGAAGTGCGCCAGCTCATGGCCCGCGGCGACACCATCGCGGTGCGCCAGCAGATCGCCCATATTTTGAGCGAGCGGCGCGGCACCGGCGATTTCGGTAATCTCGGTCTCGACGAGACCCATTCTTTGATCCGCGACCAATTTGCCCGTTTCTCCGACGAGCGCGTGGCGCCGGCCGCCCAAGCCTGGCACATCGCCGACGACTTGATTCCTCTCGAGATCATTACGGAAATGAGCGAACTGGGCGTCTTCGGACTGACCGTGCCGGAAGCCGATGGCGGCCTGGGCCTCGACAAAACCGCCATGTGCGTGGTCACCGAGGAACTATCGCGCGGCTATATCGGCGTTGGATCTTTGGGCACGCGCTCGGAAATCGCCGCCGAGCTGATCCGGGTCAACGGCACCGACGCCCAGAAGGAGCGTTACCTGGCAACCATCGCGTCGGGCAAGATATTGCCCACCGCAGTATTCACCGAGCCCAATCATGGTTCCGACCTGGCCCGTATCCGTACCCGCGCCGAGCGCAATGGCGGCGGCTACCGGGTGACCGGCAACAAGATCTGGATCACCCACGGCGCGCGCTCGGATCTGATGACCTTGATGGTGCGTACCAATCCCGACGAGCCGGGTTATCGCGGGCTGAGTATGTTCCTGGCCGAAAAGCCGCGCGGCACGGTCGACGACCCCTTCCCCGCGCCGGGTATGAGCGGCACCGAAATCCGTGTCCTCGGGTATCGCGGCATGAAGGAATACGAGATCGCCTTCGACGGTTTCGAAGTTCCCGAAGACGCATTGCTCGGCGGCGTCGAGGGCGATGGCTTCAAGCAACTGATGTCGAGCTTCGAGACCGCTCGTATCCAGACCGCGGCGCGCGCCGTCGGCGTCGCCCAGAACGCGTTGGAGCTGGCGCTGGGGTATGCCAACGACCGGTCGCAATTCAGCCGGCCGATCCTCGATTTCGCCCGGGTCGGCGGCAAGATCGGCTGGATGGCGGTGGAGACCATGATCGCCCGCCAGCTTGCCTACTATGCGGCGCGCCAGCGCGATGCCGGCCAGCGCTGCGACATCGAGGCCGGCATGGCCAAGCTACTCGCCGCCCGGGTGGCCTGGTCGAACGCCGACAATGGCGTGCAAATTCATGGCGGTAACGGCTATGCGGAAGAGTTCGTGATGTCGCGGGTGCTGTGCGACGCGCGGATTTTGAACATTTTCGAAGGCGCGGCGGAAATCCAGGCCGGCATCATCGCGCGGGGCTTACTCAGCCGCCCCAACCGGCCGAACGTCTGAACCGGCGCCAGGTGGGGGGCAGTTGCTGCCAGTAAGTATTTTGACTTATGTGGCATATGACAACATATAACATTGTTATTTTTAATATGGTTATAGAGTTTCTCTCATCTATTTTCTGCACTTCTTAAGAGACTATTCGGTGTCGCTACATACCATGGGATAATTTTATCCTTGTCATTTAGGCACTTCGCCGCCATCCTTGGAAAAAAGCGTTAACCATAAATACGCGAACCTGGGTTTGGTATGTAGGAGGGTCGAATGAGCGGTTCTGGCGCCGTCTCGTTTCTGCCTAAGCGCTTCGGCGCAGTGGCTTCCGTTGCGGCACCGCGAGATGGCGGCGCCGAACCTCAGTGGGCATTGCCCGATGAGACGAGCGAAGTAAAGGCTCTTTTAGAGAGCCACCCCTATCGTGAATTGACGGTCGAGTTCGACCCCCACGAGCGGGTGCTGTGGTATTATATGGCGCCGATCGAGCGCCCGAGCACAACTCTGGCGCTGATGCGCGAGGCGCGGCATCTGCAGAAGACAATCGTCGACATCTTTGAAAAATGGGGCGACCCGGACAATCCGCCAATACGCTATTTGGTGGTGGGCTCACGGATGCCTGGAATCTTCAATCTGGGCGGAGACCTTGCGTTGTTCGCCCGGCTTATCCAGCAACGCGACCACAAGGCACTTGTCGACTACGCGCGGCTTGCGATCGCAGTCGTGCATGCCAACGCCAGCTGCCTCGATCTACCGATTATTACCGCTTCGGTCGTGCAAGGCGACGCTCTGGGCGGCGGGTTCGAGGCCGCGGTGTCGAGCAATCTGATTATCGCCGAACGCAGCGCCAAATTCGGCTTGCCGGAAGTGCTATTTAATATGTTCCCTGGAATGGGAGCTTATTCGCTCTTGGCGCGGCGCATCGACCCGGCCCTGGCGGAACGCATGATGTTGAGCGGACAGATTTACAGCGCCGAGGAACTACACAAGCTAGGCGTGGTCGACATGCTGGCGGAAGATGGTACCGGCACGCAAGTCTTCTACGACTATCTGGCCAAGCACAGCCGGCAGTTCAATGCACATGAGGCGATATACCGGGTCCGCCGACGGGTCAATCCGATCACGTTCGAGGAAATGGCCGACATCGCCGATATCTGGGTCGAGACCGCACTACGTCTTGGAAAAGATGATGTGCATCGGATGGAACGGCTGGCGGCGGCGCAGTATCGACGCTGGAATCGCGCGGCGGAATAGTCTGCCCGTTTGACCTGGTTCAGGACGGCGCGTGGGCGCTTTCGATAGTCGCCAGCTCTTCTTCGAGGGCAATCCGCAAGACTTTGAACTCCGCATCGAGCGCCTTGACCTTGGCCCTGCCGGCGGCATCCAGCTCGACCTGATTCATGTCGTTGATCTCCTTGGCGACCAAGTGCATGCGAGTGGCCCCCACATGAGCGGAACTACTGCGCAAGGCATGGGAATGTTCGCGCATACCGCTGAGGTCACCCTCGTCAACGGCGCGGTGCAACCCTGCCATGATACCCGCGGAATCGACCAAAAAGTCTGTAATAACACTGGCGACAAACTCATCGCCGCCCAGTTCGCGTAAATTATCCAAGGCGGCGGTATTTATCGGCGCGTCGGTCACGACACGCAAAGGCGGGCGCGCCCCAGACCCATCGCCGGGCTCGATCGCCACCGGCGGCGGTCCAGAAGGCGGCATCGAGCCCGAGGATATATTGGCGGTGGCGACAACTTTCTCGACAGCCACTTGGGCGTCCGATTGGGCGCTGGCGCGCACCCCATATGTCTCGATAGCCTCGATCAGGACGAGGGCCTCGACAGGCTTGGTGACGACTGTATCCATGCCGGCATCGAGGCATTCCTGACGGGTCTCCACCGTTGCGTCGGCGGTCAGCGCGATGATCGGTACATGCTCTTCGCCCATATGGGCAAACCGGTAATGCTTCGTGGTTTCCGGACCGCTCATGCCGGGAATATTGACGTCCATCAAAACCACATCGAACCTCTGGGCGTCGAGGGCATCGAGGGCGCTATCACCGTCGTTGACGACGACCACGCGATGACCGGCGCGAATGATGATTTTCGACAACACCTTGCGGTTGACCGAATTGTCTTCGACCAACAGAACATTGAGATCGCGTACCGTCGATGCGCGATCATCCAACCGCTCGCCGTCGCGGTCGCGGTTTTCGACGCCACTCACGAAGGCGCCGGCGAGCCTAAGCGCGCGAAATAATAACGTCTCGTCGGCCGGTATCGATAGTTCGGCCAGGGGGGACGGTAAGTCCGCGTTCGACGCCGCCATGGGATCGCCGATATGTAGGAATACCGGCTCACGGTCGCCGGTTTCGGCGCGAATACGCTGAATGGCGGTTGCCGCATCGGGCAGGCTGGTATCGAGCATGATAACGGCGCGCGGAGCGCCCCGCCCAATGTCTTGGGATAATTTCAATATGACCAGGTCGGCCGACTGGGCCGACGTCGTCTCGATGCCCCAGCTCCCCAGAGCGCCTTTGATGCCCGACAGCTTATCGAGATCGGGGGCGAATAGGACAACTTGTTGCGCCTCGAATTCGAGCGAGGTCGACGCTTCGTCCTTGTCCACCGCGGCCGCCTTGAACGGTAGCTCGAAGGAGAAACAGCTTCCCTTGTCGATTTCCGATTCCACATGGATCGAGCCACCCATATGCTCAACCAATTGCTGGGTAATCGCCAATCCCAGTCCAGTGCCGCCAAAGCGGCGCGTGACCGTATTATCGGCCTGGGTATAGCTTTCGAAGATACTGTCGATATGCTCCGGTGCAATGCCGATACCACTATCATGAACCGCGAACCGCACGACCTGTTGGCCACCCGCCTCGCCGGCGCCACTGACAATTAGTTGGACCTGACCCTGATCGGTAAATTTGACCGCGTTGGCGACGAGATTGATCAAAACTTCCTGCAGATGTTCGCCGTCGCCAATCAGGTCGGGCGCTATGGTCGGCGACACGCTCATCGATAGGCGCACCTCCTTGGCCACCGCCTGGGGCCGCAAGATCGACTCGACGCCGGACACCACCGCGTACAAATCGAAAGGCTCGTTGGCGATTTCCACACGGCCGGCCTCGATCTTCGAGAAATCGAGAATCTCGTTCACCTGCGCTAATAGGCTTCGCGCGGCGGTGCGAATGGTCCGCGCCATGTCATGCTGCTCGGCGTCGAGCGACGTTTCGCGCAACAGATCGCCCATGCCGATGATCGCGTTCAGCGGCGTCCGCAATTCGTGACTTGTCACGGCAAAGAAACGACTCTTGGCGCGGTTCGCCGATTCCGCCTCATTAATGGCCTGGCGCAGCCGCTTCAGCAGCGTCGAGACATAGGCTGGCAACGCCGCCAAGGCTATTAGAAGTCCTATCGCGAGCGGCAACTTGTCCAACCAGAATGGTGTCATCGCGATGACCAGTCCAAATCCGATAACGCTGATCGTCGCCGAAACCACCAGGAAGGGGATGCCGTAGCGAAAACCGTTCCCAAACGTCACCCAAAGGTAAATCAGATAGCACGGCGCCATCATTTGGGGGCTGATGTGCATAAGCAGGGACAGCATGAGCAGATCGGCATGGTTGCCGATAATTCTCCTGGCGACGGACTTTTTCGGCCGAAACCAGATATCGAGCAACAATATCCAGGAGATTATAAAGCCGCCCGCGACGACAATGGTTGCAAGCGGCAAATTGTTTTCAGCCGGCGAAAAAGAGGCCAGGACATATATATAAATCAAGATAATCGCGACGATTACGATACGTATCATCGCTTGTTCATGCTCGCTGTCCGACCGTGCGGTAAACCGTGCAATGGTAGCCGTCGTACCTTGGTGCAGCGCAGAGGCGGCGAGATAAAGCGGCAACGCGAGCAGCGCAATCAGTATGCTGATATCCGCACCCCGCAGGAACAACACGGGCTCGGACGGCAATGCCACCAGCGCAAAGCCGAAAACGCTAGTTACCGCGGAGAATACAAGAGCGACCAGCGCCAAGCGCGCCCGCCGACCGATACCGCGATCCGGTTCTGCCGATTCATGGTTATCCGTAGGGGCAACATCGCCTTGTTTGCTCCGCGCCGCATCGTTTAATACTTCGGTGACTGACACCCGGACCTTCCCCCGTCCCCGAGCGCTAGGCGCTGAGGTCGACCGCTTCCGGTTGTTCGCCGGCGCGGCAACTTGCCGGCAGGAGCAATGTAACCGTCGTCCCGGACCCGACCTCGCTTGTCAGCTCAAGCCAGCCGCCATGGAGCTCGATCATCGACTTGACCAGAGACAATCCAAGACCGGTGCCTTCATGGCTACGGTGGAGATAATCATCAGCCTGCCCGAACGGCGACAGGACCTTGTCGAAATCATTCTCGGCGATCCCGATACCCGTATCGGAAACCGCAATCTGTAAACTGCCGTCATCGCCAGACGTGGTGGTGATGCAAATCGTGCCGCCTTCGGGGGTGAATTTCGTCGCGTTGGACACCAGGTTCAGCAACATCTGGCGAACCATGCGCTCGTCGCCATGCACCATTGCGTTTTCCACGCCCAGTTTTGTCGAGAGCTTCAACTCCGCTTGCTCGACGCGTCCGGCAACCATCGTCACCACCGATCCGATGACCTGGTTGAGATCGAAATCGCTTTCCGCCAGGGTCAGGTTGCCGGTCTCGAGTTTTGAGATATCGAGAATATCTTCCAGAATTTCAGTTAGATGGGTGCCGCTATCGCAGATGACCCGCGCGTAATCGCGATAACGGGGATTGCCGATTTCGCCGAACACCTCGTCCGCCATCAACTGCGCGAAACCCATAACGTGATTGAGCGGGGTGCGCAGTTCGTGGCTTAGGTTGGCGAGAAACTCCGTCTTGTGGCGGTTGGCCTCCTCCGCCTCTTCCATCGCATTACGCAGCACTTCCTCGGCGCGACGGCGCTCGGAAATGTTGATCGCCACACTCAGTACTTCGATATCCCCCGTCGAACTGACGAACGGCACCTTGGTGGTTTGCATCCACTGACGCTCGCCAGAGGCATCGAGATAGGAAAACTCGTCGACCTTGGTCTCCTGACCCGAGCGCAGCACCTCTTTGTCGGCGAACTGTTCGCGCAGGATGGCCACGTCGTCGTCAAGATAATCGGAGAATACTTTGCCGATCATCTCGTCGGGTCCCGTTCCCAAGGCCCGTCCCATGGCCAGGTTGACCAAGGTGAAGCGTTGCTCTTCGTCCGTCGCATAAACCCAGTTGGGAATATTATCGACGATCACGCGCAAATGGTTCTGTTGGCGTTGGGCGATTTGCTCCATCTGCTTGCGATCGGAGATGTCGAGCGACGCGGTGACAACCGAAGAAACCTGGTCGTCGGCGGTTCGCAGCGGCGACTTCACCGTGAGAAAGGTTCGTGTTTCACCATCCGGATCGGCGATTTCCTCCTCGAACGCCAGCTGCTCTTCGACACGGTCGAGCAAGCGCTTGTCGAGCGCCGCATGACGGTCGGCGTCACGGTCGCTCAAGAGTTCGGAACGGTTGCGTCCGACAATGTCACCGGTTGTCGCTTCGCCGTGCTCGGCAAAGGCGCTGTTGGCAAAAACAATTTTGCCATCGACATCAGCGGCGCTAACCAGCGCCGGTACCGCATCGATGACTTGGCGTAGAATGTCACGAGTTTCGCGTAGCTGCGCTTCATGCTGCTGGCTGTCGCTGACCAGCCGCTTTTCAAGCGTGCGGGTGCGCTTGCGAATGACTGTCTGCTGGCTGCGCAAATGCAGCAAGTTGCGGATACGAACCTGGAATTCCTGATGGTCGACCGGGCTGATCAAAAAATCGGTGGCGCCAGCCTCCAACGCGCGGTAGCGAAACGACCGCTCTTCGTAAATCGTCACGACGATGACCGGCACATCGAAGCATAGCGGCTGGGCGCGAAATTGGCGGGTAAATTCCGCACCGTCCATACCCGGCATCTTATAGTCGGTGACCACTAGATCCGGCGTATTCTCCACCACCCATTCGAGCGCCTCGCGTGGATCGGCAAACGCATGAACCACAGCCTCTTCATCCGCCTGCGAAGCCAAACGGCTTAGCACCTGACGGTTGGTGGCCTGATCATCGATTACCAAGATCGTGGACATGAACGCTTCTTCGTACTTTGTTGTGGGGTCTTACGAACCACTCCAAGACTTCACGGTTGCAATAGCCGCACAACAAAATTGCGACAGGCGTCCGATACCAAAGCGCATTAACCAAACCGGTCATGGCCGGATACCTCAAACGCCCCTAATAATCCGTTAAGACCGTTTAATTTTCCGTTAAGTTACATCGTTAAATTCGCGTTTTTTCTGCGCTACAGTTAACGAATACCAAGCGCCACTATTGTTTTCTTGGAGACATCGGCGAATATGACCAACAGCCAAATACTCATCGTCGATACGGTCACCAAATTGGGACCGGAAGCGGCCGGAAACGTGGTCATCGCCGCCTCCCATGGCGGCGTCTATGCCGGTTACGAAGCCGCCCATGCCGGGGTACGCGGCGTGATCTTGCACGATGCCGGGGTCGGCCTCGACGCGGCGGGTATCGGATCTTTGTCCTATTTGGAACAGCTCGGCATCGCCGCCGCCACGATCGACTACCGCAGTGCGGTGATTGGCGATGGCGATAGCCTGGCCAACGAGGGTACGATCAGTTTCGTTAACGATACCGCCGCGGCCGCCGGGTGCAGGCCTGGGCAACCGGCATTGGCGTGCGCGCAAGCCATGACCACCGCGCCGGGCAATTCGAGTAATGTGCCGGTTTACGACGAAGCGCGTTTTGTGATCCGCGCCGGCGCCGAAGGCCCCATCGTGCGCGGCTGCGATTCCGTTTCTCTGGTCCGGGCCGAAGACGAAGGCGTCATCGTCATCACCGCGTCGCACGGCGAGCTTCTAGCGGGATCGCCGAGCTGGGGGAACCGCCCCAAGGTTCGCGCCGCGGTGTTCAATGACGCCGGTTCCAGCACGGTCACCCGCCTGCCCGACCTCGACACTCGCGATATCCCGGCCGCCACAGTCACGGCCGCCAGCGCGCGGATCGGCGATGCGAAATCATCCTACGAAGACGGCGTAATTTCCCATGTCAACGAAACCGCAGCGGCGCTCGGCGCGGCACCCGGCATGACCACCATCGCCTTCGTCGACCTGGTGATCGAGAAAGCCGAGTGAGTTTGGTGCGGGCCCCTCACCCTTCGAGACGCGATCTGCGATCGCTCCTCAGGATGAGGATTTGGAGCTTCACTTTCACCAAAAAAGAACCTCATGCTGAGGAGGCGCGAAGCGCCGTCTCGAAGCATCGCCTAGAAAAAGCTTCGCGCTTTCTCCGCTACCTGCTCGGCGGAAATCATGTAGGCCTCTTCCAGGGGGATCGAGAACGGAATCGGGATGCGCGCGCCGCCCATGCGTTTGACCGGGCCTTTCAGATGCTCGAACAGATGTTCGCTCACCTCGGCCGATATCTCACCGCCGAAGCCGCCGATTTGCACCGCCTCGTGGACCACCAACAGCCGACCGGTTTTGCGCACCGAATGGAAGACCGCGTCCTTGTCCCACGGCCACAAGGTGCGCAAATCGATGACTTCGACCGATATGCCCATGGCGCGCAGGGTCATCGCGGCGGATTCCGCAACGCCGACCATCGCCGCCCAAGTGACGATGGTCAGATCGTCGCCTTTGCACACGGTGCGCGCCACGCCCAGGGGTAGCGGCTCCACATCGCCCTCGTCGACCTCGCCGCTCGCCCCCCACAGCCCCTTATGTTCCATATAGACCACCGGATCGTCGCAACGGATTGCCGCCTTCAACAGGCCCCGATTGTCAGCCGGCGTGGCCGGGGTGACGACCACCAGCCCCGGCACATGGGTGTACCAGGCCTCCGGCGATTGGGAATGCTGAGCGGCAATGCCACCGCGGATACCGATTGGCATGCGCGCCACCATGGGCACCCGCGCCTGGCCGCCGAACATGTAGCGCGCCTTGGCCGCTTGGTTGACCAGCTCGTCGACCGCGCACATGGCGAAATCGGAAAACCGCATTTCGGCGATCGGTCGTGTGCCGGCCAGCGCACCACCGATGGCCGCGCCCATGATGGTGGCTTCGGAGATCGGCGTATCGACGATGCGGTCGGTGCCGAATTCGGCCTGCAGGTCTTTGTACTGACCCGCCATGCCGCCCTCGAAGCCAAGATCTTCACCAAGCGCCCACACGGTGGGGTCGCGATCCATTTCCTCTTTCAGCCCAAGTCGCGCCGCTTGTGCATAGGTCATTTCGCTCATTGGCCGGCTCCCGGTACCGGCGCACCAACATCTTGGACGTCGGTGAAGGCCGCTTTGAGGTCGGGCCAGGGCGCGTTATGGGCATCTTCGACATATTGCGCGATACGCGCCTCGGCCTCCTCCTTGGCGTTTGTGATTTCGCTCTCGGAAATCCCCTGCTCGAGCAACCAGGCCTCGGCCCTGCGCACCGGCTCGTGTTCGAGCGCCGCCTCCGCTTCGCCCTCCGCGCGATAGAGCGCTTTGTCGTGGGCGAAATGGCCGCGCAGACGATAGGTCATCGCCTGCATCAGGCGCGGGCCTCCGCCGCCGCGAATCTCAGAGATCAGTTTCGCCGCCGTGCGGTCGACCAGCAGCAGATCGTTGCCGTCGATGGTCACCGCGGGAATACCGTAGCTTTCGGCGCGCGCGGCGATACCGTCACCGGCGGTGACCGTCTTCGTTGTGGTGGTCGCGGCGATTTGGTTGTTCTCGCAGACGAACAGAACCGGCAGCTCGTAGACCTTGGCCCAGTTCAGCGCCTCCATGAAGGGGCCCCGGTTGATGCCGCCATCGCCGATAAAGTTGACGATGATTTTGTCCTGCTTGAGCAATTTGATGGCCTGCGCCGCGCCGACCGAAATGGTGCAACCGTCGGCGATCACCCCATTGGCGCCGAGCATGCCGACCGAGAAATCGGCGATGTGCATGGACCCTCCCTTGCCGCCGCTGGTGCCACCGACCCGGCCAAACAGTTCCAGCATCATCGCCCGCGGGTCGGCGCCCTTGGCAATCGAATGGCCGTGGCCCCGGTGGTAGCTGGTGAGCAGATCGTCGTCGCGCAGATTGGCGCAGATTCCCACGGCGATGGCTTCTTCGCCGATATACTGGTGCACCGAGCCGCGCACATTACCGGCAAAAAAATTCTCGCCCGCCGCCTCCTCAAAAGCTCGGATGAGCAGCATCTTGCGGAACATGTCGAATATTCTGGCCGGTTCGTTTGCTTGGTCTTGCGCCACGCTGTTTCCCCCTTAAAGTACGGGACCAGGCCGCGTTGGAGCACGGCCAATTGGTGATAGTATCGCCCCGCCCGCGCGCGGGGTCAAAGAACAGGCCGGCGTAAAAGCCGCCGATTACAGGGAAACGGGGAAATATGAGCGACAGCAATGTGCGTCTAGAGCTATCCGGCGGCGAGGCTATCGCCGAAATGTTCAAGCGCCACAATGTGGGGCCGATGTTCGGCATGGCCGGGTTTCAACTACTACCGTTCTACGATGCGGTGCGCAGCCTCGAGATGGCCCACACCCTGATCAACGATGAGCGCAGCGGCGCCTTCATGGCCGACGCCTGGTCGCGGGTGACCGGCCGGCCCGGCGTGTGCGACGCGACATTGGGACCCGGCGCCACCAATCTATTGACCGCGCTGACGGAATCGCTCAACGCCGGCATCCCGATCATCGCCATGATCGGCGACACCAACCGCGCCCACGCCTGGAAAAACATGACCCAGGAGACCCGCCAGGTGGAAATGCTGCGACCCGCGGTCAAAGAGGTCATCCGCATCGAGGTCGGCGAGCGCATTCCCGAGCATGTGCGCTCCGCCTACACCATCGCCACCTCGGGCCGCCCCGGCCCGGTACTGCTCGACGTGCCGGAAGACATTTGTCACGGCGTGTTCGAATTCGACGCCGACGATTTATACGTCCACGAAGCGACGACGACGGTACCGGCGGTGCGCACCCGTCCCGCCTCCGCCGATATCGCACGGGCGGCCGAGATGCTGTCCAAGGCAGAACGGCCAATCATCCTGGCCGGCGGCGGGGTGCATATTTCCGGCGCGCAAGAAGCTCTGACCGAATTGGCCGAAGCCCAGTCGATCCCGGTGGCGCACACTTTGTCGGGCAAGGGCGGTATCGCCTGCACCCATGATTTATCGCTCGGTCTGTTCGGCCGCTACGACCGCACCGCCAACGAGGCGATCGACGCCAGCGACTGTCTCCTCGTGGTCGGCTGTAAGCTCGGCGAGATCGCCACCAAGCGCTACACCATCCCCCGACCCGGTATCCCGATTATCCATCTCGATATCCTGCCCGAGGAAATCGGCCGCTGGGCGCATACAGACCTGGCGCTGTGGGGCGATGCCCGCGAAGGTCTCATCGATTTGCGCGAGGTCCTGGCGGATAATTCGACGAACGCGCGCGACGTCCGTGCTGGTTACATCGAGGAACTCGCCACCGGCAAGGCCAAATGGCGCAGCGACGTCGACGCCCGCCTGACTTCAAAAGAAGAGCCGGTGAACATGGCCCGGATGTGCCATGAGCTCAACAATGTACTGCCCGACGACGCCATTCTGGTGGCCGATGGCGGGTTCGCCGCCCACTGGACCGGACTGCTTTACGACACCAAGCGGGCCGGCCGGGGCTTCATCGTCGACCGGGGCATGGCCTCGATCGGCTACGGGGTCGCCGGCGGTATCGGCGCGCAACTGGCGGCGCCCGACCGCTCGGTGTTCTCGCTGACCGGCGATGGCGGGCTCAACATGACATTGGGCGACCTGGAGACCGCGGCGCGGTTGAAGGTGCCGCTCACGGTCATTGTCGTGAACAACGCCGCCTCGGGCTATATCAAGGCCTTGCAGCACGCCATGTTCGGCGGCCGCTACCAATCCTCAGACCTATCCGATTTGAACTACGCCACGGTCGCCGAGGCGTTGGGCTGCAAGGGCATCCGCGTTACCGACCCGGACAGCCTGGCCGACGCGTTCCGCCAGGCGCTCGACGAACGATCGCGGCCAACCGTGATCGACGTGGTGGTCACCCGCGATGCCGGCCAAATGCTGCCGGGTGTCGATAACCGTTCAGCGCCGATCAAAAAGGGCGACCGCATCGCATAAGCATCAACGATAAGAACAAGGACGGGGAAACCATGGCCGAGGAAACGATTACCAACAAACCGGCGCGCGTCTTCGAGCTCTACAAGACGATGTCGCTGATCCGCGCCTTCGAGGAGGCCGCCGAAGTCGCTTACGACGCAGGTTTCGTCAACGGCTCGATCCACCAGTATATCGGCGAGGAAGCGATCGGCACCGGCGTCTGCAGCAATCTGCGCGATACCGATTACATTCTCTCGAACCATCGCGGCCACGGTCACGCCATCGCCAAGGGCGCCAACCCCGAGGCCATGATGAAGGAGCTATTCGGGCGCGTCGGCGGCACCAGCGGCGCCAAGGGCGGCTCGATGCATATCGCCGACTTCTCGGTCGGCATGCTTGGCGCCAACGGCATTCTGGCCGACGGCACGACCATGGGGGTCGGCGCGGCACAGGCCTTGGTGCTGCGCGGGGTCGACGCCATCGTCACCGTGTTTGTCGGCGACGGCACCACCAACCGGAGACCGTTCTACGAGGCGCTGAACTGGTCGATGATCTACGAGCTGCCGGTGCTGTTCGTCTGTGAGAACAATACCTACGCCTCGTCGACGGTCACCCGCTCGGTCACCGCCGGGGCAGGTCCGGTGGCGCGGGCCGAGGCTTTCGGGATGCCGGCCTTCGATATCGACGGCAACGATGTGCTGGCGGTCGACGAACTGGCCGCCGATCTGATCTCGCGCGTGCGCGGTGGCGGCGGACCGCACTTTCTCCACGCCCGCACCTATCGCATCAAAGGCCATATCTCGCGCGACAAGATGCTCTACCGGCCGGAAGGCGAGACCGAGGAGCGCTGGAAGGGCGAACCCATCGGGCGCTGCGCCGCCTGGCTGTTGGACAACGGCATTGGCCAGGATGAGCTCGACGAGGCCACGTCGTCGGCCGAAAAGCAAATCGCCGACGCCGTCGAAGCCGCGCACGCAGCACCCTTCCCCGACGCCAAACTGGCTTTCGCCGACGTGCAGGACATAGGAGCGCCCCAATGAGCGAAATGAACCAGGGCGACGCCGTCCGCATCGGGCTGGCCGAAGAGATGCGCCGCGACCCGCTGGTGTGGGCGCTCGGCGAGGATCTCAGCACCGCCCATGGCGGCACCAGCGGCAGCCAGTATTACCAACTAATCGACGAGTTCGGGCCCAAGCGCATCGTCAACACGCCGATTTCCGAGAACACCATCATGGGCGCCGCTGTTGGCGCGGCGGTCGCCGGCACCAGGCCGGTCGCCGACCTGCGCATGGCCGACTTTGCCATGTGCGCGGTCGATGAATTGGTCAATCAAGCCGCGAAAATCCGCTACATGTTCGGCGGACAGGCGCGCGTGCCCCTGGTGGTCCGTCAGATGATTGGCGCGCGCAAGGGCGGCGCCGCGCAGCACTCGCAATCAACAGAAGCGTGGTACGTGCACACGCCGGGCCTCGTCGTCATCGCGCCGGCGACCCCGGGCGACGCCAAGGGCTTGCTCAAGGCGGCGATCCGCTGCGACGATCCGGTGGTCTTCATGGAGCACAAGGAACTAATGGCCGCCACCGGCGAGGTGACCGACGATCCCGAGGCGGTGATGCCCATCGGCAAGGCGCGCATCGTCAACGAGGGTAGCGACCTGACCATCGTCACCTGGTCGAAGATGGCGCTGATCGCCGCCGAAGCGGCTGAACTATTGGCGGCCGATGGCATTAACGCCGAGGTCATCGACCTGCGCAGCCTGTGGCCGTGGGACAAGGACGCGGTCTACACCTCGGTCGCCAAAACAGGGCGGTTGCTGGTCGCGCAGGAAGCGGTCCAAGTCGGCGGCTTCGGCGCCGAGGTCGCCGCCGACGTGGCGGAAAACATGAGCGACGCGCTCAAAACCCATGTGCGCCGCATCGGCGCGCCACGCATCCCGGTGCCTTATGCCGAACCGATGGAAGCCGAATATCGGATTACGGCCGAGCACATCGTAGCAAAGGCGAAGGAAGTCGCGGGCGCTTAAAGCGAGCACGGCGCGTCACCCTCACCCTTCGAGACGCCGCCTTCTGGGCGGCTCCTCAGGATGAGGATTTGTGAAAACCTAACTGAATTCCTCATCCTGAGGGCTCGCGCAGCGAGTGTCTCGAAGGACGAGGAATTCCAGCACACTACATAGGTGATTGCTTTGCTATGTGCGGCAGGATCTACGTAGGACCTGCGCCCTTATTGTCCCCTCACCCGGCTCGCTTCTGCTCGCCACCCTCTCCCGAAGGAGAGGGTTCCTAACCCGCCAACTCTCTCAACTTCGCCACCGCCGTGCGCGGCGGAGTTAACACCGGACGGCCGGGTATGTCGGCGAACTTCTTAACCGCTTGATCCATCGAGAACTGGCCGAGCAACAGGCAATCGCAGTCGGTCATCTTGGCCGCCGCGGCGGCGACCATCTCGTCGTGGCGCTCGATATCGCCGGCCAGTATCACCGGGCGGGCGGCGTCCTCGATATGGTCGGTGAGGGTGTAGCTCAAGCCCCTGGCCTGGGCGTAGCGCTCGATATCCTCGGCCAGACAGCGTAGCGATCCGGCCGCGGTGGTAAGGATGCCGAACCGTGACCCGCACGCAAACGCCGCTTCGATCATCGCCTCGTGCGACGTCAGCACCGGCACGGAGAGAGGCTCGCGGCCCGCCTCGACGGTGCGGCCGAACACCGAGCCGGTGAACACGATGGCCTGGGCGCCGCTATCCTGGCTGTATTTCAGCAACGCCGCGACGCGCCGATAGGTCTCGTCGGTAACCCCCTTGCCGCCGGCAAAATCGGCGTACAGCGATTCATCGAGCAGATTGATCACCTCGGCTGCCGGCCAATCCTCTTTAAATGCCGCCGTCACTGCCTCGCTGGCGATCGCCATCGGTGAGACCACTCCAATACGCGTGCCCGCCATATCTGCCCCCTGTTTTTTGATTTACCTAGCCCGCGCGACGCGCTTGCCATCCGCTATAATCGCGCGGAGACCTTTTTCAGGGAAGCCCCAATGACAGACAATCCCCAAGCGCGCCTGACGGAATTGGAGAGCCGCCTCGCCCACCATGAACGGGTGAGCGAAGATATGTCCGCCGTTATCGCCGAGCAGGGCAAGGCGATCGACGGCCTCACCCTGCAATTGCGCCGCCTCACCGAACGGATCGCCGAGCTTGAGGCGGGCGGAACCGGCGGGCCGCACGCACCGCCCGACGACCAACCGCCGCCGCACTATTAGGCACGACAGATGGCGTCCGACTATTTCGTCTACGTGCTGCGTAACCACGCGGGCATTCTCTATACCGGCATCGCCAAGGACATCGACGCCCGGCTGGCCCAGCACAATGCCAACAATGGCGCGCGCTTCACCCGGGGTCGCGGGCCGTGGCACTTGGTCCACAGCGAGGGGCCGCTGGCCCATGGCGACGCGCTGCGCCGGGAGACCGCGCTGAAACGCGACCGGCGGTTTAAGGCTGAGTTGAAGGCGAAATTAGCGATGGGGTGAGCAGCGCTCTCATCCTTCGACAAGCTCAGGATGAGGTTATTGTTCTAATTTCCTCATGGTGAGCCCGTCGAATCATGAGGCGGCACCCGCTACCGCGTCGGCGAAAAAGACACCGGCGGCTCTTTGGCAGAAGCGTTACCTAATCCCGGTAGGACGGATCGATTTGGTCGAGGCGGCGCAGGAAACCGGGCCAGTCGGCGCTGCCACGGCCTGCATTGTGGGTCTTGCGCTGTTCGGTATAGGACTTCAAGACCGCGGCCGACGGTAATACAAACTCGGCGCCCGATGCCTGCAGGCGCAGTTGCAACTCGCAGGCATCGGCGATGTCGCGCATCAGAATGAAGGCATCGCGCACCGTCTTGCCGCTGGTCACCACCCCATGATTGCGCATCAGCAGCACTTTCCGGTCGCCCAAATTCGCGGCCATTCGTTCGCGTTCTTCGAGGTTCTCGGTGATGCCCTCATAGTCGTGATAGCCGATTTCGTCGGTGAACGTCATCGCGGTCTGGGACACCGGCAGCAACCCCTCCTTCTGATTGGCGACAGCGATACAGGCCGGAATATGGGTGTGATAAAAGCAGTTTACGTCCTTACGGACCGACAGCAGCCCACCATGCAGAGTGAAACCCGGCCGGTTGACGTGCATGGCCTCGTCCACATCGTCGTTGCGCATGTCGACCTTGACCAGGTTCGAGGCCGAGACCTCGTTATAAAGCAGCTCGTGCGCCTTGATTAAGAAGAAGTCGGGCTCGTCGGGGACCCGCATGGAAATGTGGTTATAGATGCTATCGGCCCAACGATATTCGTGGGCCAGCCGGTAAGCGGCGGCGAGATCGACCCGCGCCTGCCACTCGGCGTCGCTGACTCCCTCGCGAACCGAAGCCACATCACGCAATTGTACGACGTTGGTTGTCATAATGTGTTCTCCTCAACCAAATTTTCCGGGCAAAGCCCCTCTCCCTTGGGAGAGGGTTTATTAAACCCGCAGCACCTTGCCCGGGTTCATGATGTTGTCGGGATCTAGCGCGCGCTTAATCGTGCGCATCAGGCTGACCGCCTCGCCATGTTCGGCGACCAGAAAATCGATCTTGCCGACGCCAATGCCATGTTCGCCTGTGCAAGTACCGCCCAGGGCCAGCGCCCGCTGAACGATGCGGTCGTTGCACTCTTTCGCCCGTTTCATTTCCTCGTCGTCGTGGATGTCGACCAGGAAGATTGAGTGAAAATTACCGTCGCCCACATGGCCGACCATCGGCGCCTCGAAGCCCGAGGCGCGGGTATCTTGCTCGGTCGCCGCGATGCATTCGGCAAGCCGCGAGATGGGCACGCATACATCGGTGGAAATGCCCTGCTTGCCTGGCTCATGCGCGATGCAGGCGTGGTAGACGTCGTGGCGCGCCTGCCACAGCTTGTTGCGTTCCTCGGTTGAGCTGGTCCACTGGAAGGCCGAGCCGCCGAAATCGTCGATGATCGCGCGGACCTGCTGGGTCTGTTCCTCGACCCCGGCCTCGGTACCGTGAAATTCATAGAACAGGGTTGGCTTGGCCTCGTAGCCGTCGAGCTTGGAATAGTCGATGGTCCAATCCATCATCAACGAGTCCATGAGCTCGATGCGCGCCACCGGAATGCCCGACTGGATGGTCAGGATAACGCTGTCAACCGCGTCGGCGGTCGAGGGGAACTGACACACCGCCGAGGCGATCTTTTCCGGAATGCCGTAGAGCTTCACATGGACTTCCGTGATCACGCCGAGCGTGCCTTCCGAACCGACAAAGATACGGGTCAAATCATAGCCGGCCGACGATTTCTTGGCCCGCCCGCCGGTCTTCACGATGCGTCCGTCAGCGGTGACCACGGTCAGCCCCAACACGTTCTCGCGCATGGTGCCGTAGCGCACCGCGTTGGTGCCGCTGGCCCGGGTCGCCGCCATGCCGCCGAGCGAGGCGTCGGCGCCGGGATCGATAGGAAAGAACAACCCAGTGTCGCGCAGATACTCGTTGAGCTGCTTGCGGGTGACGCCGGCCTGCACCCGGCAGTCGAGATCTTCGGCATTGACCTCGATGACGTTGTTCATCTGCATGAGATCGATGGTCACACCGCCATGGGGCGCGGTGACATGGCCCTCCACCGAGGTGCCGGTGCCGAAGGGGATGACCGGCGTGTGGTGGGCGGCGCAGATCTTGACGATTTCCGCCACTTCCTCAGTCGAATGGGGAAAGCACACCGCGTCGGGCGGGTAAGGCGCGTAATAGTCCTCGCCATGGCCATGATGCTCACGCACCGCCGCGGTCGTACTGAGGCGGTCGCCGAGCAGTTCGGTCAATTCAGCGACAACCGCGGAATCGGCGTCGGCACGGGCATAAGCAGCGTCGGACATCTATCCATTTCCCTGGATTATTGTAATGCGGCGCTATTCTACCACGAAAGGCCGGCGTGTCCCCTGCCCTGGCGCATGTTACGCAACATCGTTCTTAGCGCGTTACTTTTCACCAGAAATCCGCCGAATAATGGTATAAATGGGTATGGAATCAACGTTTACGATAACTGAGCGCGACTATGTAAGAGCAACTCTGCTCTTCTCAAATCCTACCAAACGGGGAGCCCTGATATACTTGGCTCTCAGCGGCGCACTAGCATTGGCCGCAGTTACCTTGCCATTCCCGCATTGGCTTCTAGCCATCGGAGCTCTCGTCGGTGGCATCATTGGCGGTCTTTCGTTTCATTTCGGCCTCACCCCGTACGTCGCGAAGCGGCACTATCGAAACTACAAGGCCATACAAGAGCCGGTAAAAATTCGACTGCAGGACGATGGCGTTTGGCTCAAAAACGACGACTTCCAGGGCGTTTTAAAGTGGGAAAAAATGCATAAATGGAGGCAGAACGACCATTACTTGCTGGTCTATCGAATGCCAAGATTGTTTCACATCATACCAAAATCGGTCACCGCAACCGGCTTTGATATGCCAGCTTTAACCTCGACACTGCAGACAAAAATTGGCCCGTCGAAGTAACAACTAATTCAACCTTAGGCAATCGAATGCGGAACAGATTGGCGCGGCGAGGTATCGTTCTGTTAGTGGCGCTCATAGCCTTGGCTGGGTGTAAAAGCGAGATCAGATTGGGCGACTATGGGCCGCTCTCCATCGGACAGCCGAAACTCGAGGCTCTGAACGCGCTAAGGGCGAACGGAAATTGGCCTAACCCGGTTGTTTATGAAGAGCAGTATATCGACAGTCCGAGCGACTCTGACCTTGCTACCCTATTCCCAAACGAAGCCGGGATTGTGGTATGGATCGGAGGGTACCCACAGCCCTTGCGTATCGAATTTGACGATCATTTGGTTTCCAACAAATGGCCTGAATACGACATCGCACCAACGGCACCGAAAGATTTAAAGATCAAAAATCAGGAAATGGTGCGGTTAGATCGCAGCATAGAAGTTGGTATGGCCCGAGACACAGTTTTCGATGCCATCGCAAATTTCGATACGGAGTTCGAAGTATCCGTGGGAAACTTCGTCGTCGGAGAGCAAAAATTCCGCGAAATGCGTCGTGGCGAATTCAAAAAAAACGATCCGGATTATCGAGACCTAATACTCGCCAACGACGGCTGGCAGTTTACCGGACTAAAGGACCAAGTTTGGTATACCCCAATCGCGGAACCGTTTTATTCGCGCGTTACAATCTACTTCCGAAATGATCGGATAGAGCGGATAGAGCATTTCCACTTGCCATTTGAATTGCCCTAGGCTGACAAATAAGTCCCGCACGGCGTTACCAGTTCGCCACCCAGGCGCCCTCCGGGCCGCCGCGCCGATGCACACCTCTCCATCCGCACCACAGCGAGCGCGTTAAGACCTTCGGAAATCTCGGTTTCCGCTAGCGATACTAGTCGAAATTGTTTTTCTTGCCTTTCCTGACATAGGCGATGACGTCGGAGATATGGCGCTCGCCATGGTGGCTGCTTTCCGCGGCGACTTGGCTGAACATCTGCATGGCTAGGCCGGCATCGAAATCCTCGGTCATTCTGCGCTTCCACGGCCGCCGGATGACTTGCGTGGTCATGCGCCGTGTGGTGCGCGGCTGGGTCATGATCTGGTCGGCCAGTTGATAGGCGCGCTCGAGCATTTTCTCGCGCGGCACCACCTCGTTGACCATGCCCCATTCCAGCGCCTGCTGGGCATTGATCGCTTCGCCGGTCAGTAACGCATAGGCCGCCCGCTTGGTGCCGAGCAATTCCTGGAAACACACATTAATGCCGTCGCCCGGCACCGAGCCGATATCGTAGTGCAGGTCGTAGATGACCGTGTCTTCGCTGCAGATTGTCAGGTCGCACATCAGGCACAGCTCGGTGTGAAAGCCGGGGCCGTTGAGGACGCCGATGGTAGGAATTTCGAGGTCGTTCATCAGCGCGTTTAAATTCACCCTACCGTCCTTGAAGGCGTATTCGTAGGCCCAGTAGTTCAGGTTTTCGGCTTCAATTTTGAAGCCCTCGGGATCGGGTTCCATCATGAAATCGTCGCCGGTGCCGGTGAAGATCATGATTTCATTTTCCGGGTCGGCGCCGACGGTCTTGAAGACCTGCGCCACGGAACGGTGATTTTCGACGCTCAACTGGATGGGCCCGCCGGCTGTATGGGCCTGAACCAAAATCACGCCATCGTCGCGCCGTTCCAACTTGTAGTTATCCTTGAACACCTCTTGGTAATCATCAAAATTCGGATCCGGTATGAACTTGACTAAGGACATAACTTTTACTCCTCTCCAAAGTTGGTTATCGGCAAACGGGTACGCGTCCGATACCAACAGTATGGGAGATTGCGCCTCAGGTTAAGAGCGAAGCTCGACAGCTACAGATAAGTCGCGCACGACGTTTCCGGCGCATCGCGTCTAGCCTATTTCGGCTCGCGCCACAGAGGCAATCCTACAAATATGTCCCGCTCAGTGTTGCGATCTCACCGCCAAGGCCGAGCTTGAAGCGGGCGATGCCGGGCGACGTTTGCGTGTCCACGCCGCCCAGATCGAGCCAATCGGTGCCGCCGCCGCGCAACTCGGTGATGGCGCGCCAGAGCAGCAGATTATGGGCGTTGCCGTCGCGGCCCTCTTCGCCGGTCCAGCCGGCCAGATAGGTGGCGCTGACGCCGTGGCGAACCATGGCAATACCAGCAACCGCGACCTTACCGTGAAACGCCTCCCACACCCGCACATGTCCGGCCTTACCGGCGCCGGCGTGCATTTGCCGGATGAGATCGGCCGGCGGGCCGATGAAGCGCCGGTTGCGGCGGAACCGGTCATAGGTGGTCATCGCCTCTTCAAGGGCCCGGTTGCGCTCCACGGCGCGGACCCGCAGCCCGGCTTTTTCGCCCGACACCAAGGCGTTGCGCCATTTACCCTTGAGGCCGCGCCGCAGCTGGTCTTCATCGGGGCGAATATCGAGCCACACGGTGCTGTAACCAGTAACCATGCGCCGCATCCCCAGCGCGCCCATGAACCGCCGGCTGTCCACCGTGTCGGGCAGTTCGGGCAGCCAGAACAACAGGTCGCGACGCCGCGCCCGAAATTCACGCCGGATCAACCGGCAGGCCTCCAGGCGTTGCGCGTCTGAAAGGTCATCCAACCAGAGCGGCCCGCGCAGAATGCGATTGACGCTGGCGAGTTTAACGTCACGAGTGCGGAAGCCTTGAACAAGTGCGACCGGCCGGCCACCGTTGCGGATGATAAGGCGGGTCACCGCGGCGCCTTGGGAGGCCGCCACCGCGTCGCCATAGGCCCAGGATTGTTCGAGGCTCGATTGCCCAATTCGCCCGATCAACCGGTCCCAATCGCGGCGCGCGCCGGGAACCGCTTCGAAGGCAAAATCATCAGGGGGAGCGACCGCCAGGGAAACCATCACGACAATATGAATGGTTTCGTCGCTGCGCCGCAATGTGTATAGCGTCACGCCATGATCGCGATGTTCAGACGGCCGCAAACAGTGCACGGCATCACCGTACCCCGGCGCCGGTTCACCCTATGGGCGGCACTTTATTTCGCGCTCTTCTTCTGTCTGCCGTTGCTGGTTATCGCCTTCGGGCTCGACACATTGCTCTATGCGACCGTCGATAAGCCCTTCGGCACCTGCCTGTCGGTGTTTTGCTGGGCGGGCTGAAACGCGCCCTAGTCCAGCGTCGGATCGAGGATCACTTTGCCGGTGCCGCCGCGCGCGCCAGCGATGCGGTGGCCTTCCTGCGCTGCGCTCAGCGGCAGCACCTGATCGATCAGGCATTTGATGTCGTGTTCACCGGCCATCTTCAGAGCCCGGGCCAAACCGCCGGGCTGTTCACGGGGTTCGCCGATGATTTGCAGTTGAAACAGATAGAGCTTCCATAGATCGAGTTCGACATGGCCGCCGGCATGAGCCCCCGCGGTGACCATCTTGCCGCCACGCCCCAGGCTGTTGAAGGCGCCGGGAAATAGATCCGGGTCGCCAATATTTTCGCAGACCAGTTTCGCCCCTTGCCCGCCGGTAATGCGCGCCACCTCTTCCGCCAAATCTTGCGTGCGGTAATTCACGCCATGATCGGCGCCGCAATCGATTGCCGCCTGCACCCGCGCGTCGGCTCCCGCCGCACCGATGACATTGGCCCCATTGAGTTTGGCGACCTGGACGGCGGCGCTGCCGAGCCCGCCAGAGGCTCCCATCACCAATACCCAGTCACCTTCGGAGACCTGGCCAACACCTTCGATTTGGTTGATCGCCGTGGCCAGGTGGCGGCCGACCACAGTAGCGTCATAGAAATCCAAGCTGTCAGGGATCGGCTGGGCGTTCTCCGCCGGCACTTTGACGTATTCCGCATAGCCGCCCCAAACATTGACGCCGAGGAACATCACTGCACCTACGCCGGGCAGGTTCATCGCGTCGGGATCGTCGCTTTTCACAAACAGGCTGCAATAGACCCGCTCGCCAACCTTGCGGTCTGTGACATTGGACCCCACCGCCTCGATGACGCCGGAGGGATCGACCCCCAGGATATGGGGTAGCACTGGGGTGCGTGCATACTTATTTTCACGCACCACCAGATCCAGTGTGCGGTTCACCGACACCGCGTGGACCTTCACCAGCACATCATCGGGTCCCGGTTCGGGGGTCTCGACATCCTGATAATTGAGGACCTCGGGACCGCCGAATTCGTGCATCATCACCGCTTTCATCACTGTGCTCCTCAGACCAACTGTTAAATACGCTTACTTCGCCGGCCCTACTTCGCCGGAATGATCGGCAGCAGTGCATAGCCCGGATGGTCGGGACCCAGATGCACCGTCACATTATTGTCGAATATTGCCGGCGGGCGATCCGTCTCATCGTCGTGGAGGAACGGTCCGACACCGGTGAAGGTGTTCTTCATGTTCGACAGGCCGGCATTGGGCTCACCCGGGTAGACATAGTCGCAACCGCGGATCGACAGGGCGAAGCGATAGCCTTTGGGGACCACGATCCCGGTCGCATGAATCTCGATATCGAGTTCGTAGACCTCGCCGGGCGTCAACGCCTCGACCTCGTCATGCGAATGGAACGGGGCCCATTCTTCCGACCGCGCCGGATCGAGCTTGCGGTGCGACGCGCGCAACCAACCCGAGGCCACCGGCGTGTGCGGGTCGAGCGCGCCGCGGAAGGTGACTTCCTTCATATCCGGTTGGAAGACCCGCAGGATGACGAACATATCAGCGTCCTTGGTGTCCGACGATACGTTTAGCTTGACCGCCATCGGACCGCAGATTTCGGTGTCGTCGGCAACCGGGTTCGACACGAAGGTCAACCCGTCGCCCATCGCTTCATAGGTGATCTCGGCGGCTTTACCAGCCGGCGTTTCCGACAGTATCTGACCCGCCGGTTCGAAATGAAACTTGGTCCATTCGGTGCGCGGCAGCGGCCAGTCCTCTTCGGCCCGCAGCACGAACTTTTCGCCGGGGTGGCGCACATTCAGCGAGACCTGGGGCTGATCCTTCCAACCCGAATCGTCGCCCTTCAGGAAGCAATCGAAGAACCGCATCTGCAAATCGTTGCCATAGTCGGTGTAGTACAGCGACCAGTGCTCGAGGCCGTGGACTTCGAGCCATTTCTGCTTCGATGGCGGCAACATGTAGCCGTGAAAATTGCCGCGCGGATGCAGCGGCGCGCCGCCCCAATTGCCGCAACTCAGAATCGGCACTTCGATCTTCGAATAATCGACGGCGCGTTCGGCGAAGAATTCGTCGTCGAGTGGATGCGCGCGCATCGAGGCGTGCAGATCGAACCGGGTGGCGGCAAGCTCCTCGTCGGACACGGTGTCGGGCCCGGCGGCGAGGACGCCATTGGCGCGGGATTTGTAGCCGCGGTCGCCATAGCCATGCTGAATTTGCATGATTTGCATGTCGTACCAGTGGCGCGCAAAGGACGAGTAGATACCGCCGTGATAGGCGCCCTCGCGGTAATAGTCGCTCGAACCCTCCCACGGGCAAATCGCCGCGAGATGCTTGGGCTGCAGCGCCGCAACCTGCCACTGATTGATGGCGTAATAGGAAATACCGCTCAGGCCAACCTTGCCATTCGACCAGACCTGCACGCCGCCCCATTCGATGCAGGCGGCAAAATCCTGGGTCTCGCGCGAACTGAAATGTTCGAGATAACCCGGCGAGCGACCGGCGCCACGCGAATCGACGCGCACCAGCGCGTAGCCGTGCGGCACCCATTTTTCAAGGTCGGCGACTTCCCAGGCCTGATGGATATTGCTCGACCCCGCCGGGACATCCGGATGGTTCTGACACATCAGATCCCAGCAGGTCTTGTAGAGCTCCTCGAAATGCAGATCCTTGCCATAGGGACCATAGGACATGATGACCGGATATTGACCCTCATCGTCGGGCCGGTAGACATTGGCGCGCAGCACCAGTCCATCATCCATTTCAATGGGCACATCCCAGTCGATGCGCATGCCTTCGCGCACTTCGCTTTTGAACAGCGGATCGGCCGTATGTTTGATGTCGTCCATGGTGTCCCCCTTGAGATTTGGTTCGGATGCTTGAATTACATCTCGGAATTCGCTGGTCCTACTTTAGCGCTAAGGGCCTCAACGGCAAAGCCGCTGGGGTCTCCTGCGCTGGCATGTTAAATTCTGCCGATAAACACCACACAACAAGTCGGTGAAACAATAAATCAGGGGGAATTGCGATGACGGAACTAGCGTCAATCAAGGGCCAGGTTGCCGCGGTGACCGGCGGGGCGGCGGGGATCGGCCAGGCCAGCGCTGAGCGGTTCGCCGCCGAGGGCGCCAAGGTCGCGATCATCGACCGCGACGGGGATCGTGGCGAAACGGTGGTCGAAGGCATTCGCGCCGCCGGCGGCGAGGCGATTTTGATCACCGCGGAATGCACATCGGAAGCCGATATGGACGGCGCGGTCGCCAGCATCGTCGATCAATTCGGCCGCCTCGATATATTAGCCGGGTGCGCCGGCGGGTTTCATTCGACCCCCACCATCGAAGAACACGACGCCGAAACCTGGCGAGCTGGCATCGAATGGAACTTGACGGGTATTTACATCCCCCTGCGCGCCGTCATCCCGGCGATGAAGGCCAATAATTATGGCCGCATCGTCTCCATCGGGTCGGCCGCCGGCCGCACATCGTCAGCCCACGCCGCCCTCGATTATTCCGCCGCTAAGGCCGCTGTCGGCGGCTTGACGCGCCGTGCGGCGGTCGAATTGGCGCCCTTCGGCATCACTGTAAACATGGTCGCGCCGGGCACGGTGATGACGCCGCGCATCGCCGTCCTCCACGCCGAACGCATGGAAGCGATCGCCAATAACATGCCGCTGGGCCGGCTGGGCACGCCGGAAGAAATAGCTCACGCCGTCTGGTATTTAAGCACTCCGGGCGCCGCCTTCACCACCGGCACCACGCTCGACGTCAATGGCGGCCGCTGGACCGGATGACCGGCGATCGATAACCCGCTAAACTAACCGCAGAATTTAATCGCTTTCGAGGGAGAGAAATATGTCCATAAAGCACATGGTGTTCGTGGAATGGAAAGACGGCACCGACGACGCAATAATCGATGGTTTCTCATCGGCGGTGAATGCGTTTCCCGGACAGATCGACGGGGTTGAATCGGTCGAGTTCGGCAAGAATTTCACCGACCGCGCCGGCAACTTCACCCATTGCGGCGTCGTCACCCTGCGCGACAAGGACGCGCTGGCCGGATATGGGCCCCATGAGGCGCATCAAGCCGCGCTGGCTGTCGCCATGCCGGCGGTCGCCAACATCATCGTCGCCGACATTGAGACTTAGGCGCGCAGCGGAGCCCCTCTTGATCCTTCGAGACGCGATCTTCGATCGCTCCTCAGAGTCTGACTCAAAATGAAGTGAGCGATATCAGCGGTTTATCAATCTGACCCTCGAGCGTCATCACCCCCACCCCAACCCTCCCCCCTCAAGGGGGAGGGGGTAATAGCCAGCGGGTCGCTAATAA